>ERZ773145.18-NODE-18-length-155343-cov-14.179196_pt1 | contig 155343 bp, 150 predicted proteins | sample MGYA00580848_ERZ773145 | MGnify/ENA primary metagenome ERZ773145 (study PRJEB29015, sample SAMEA2737858) | human gut metagenome | biome: human gut; feature: human-associated habitat; material: faeces | place: China | collected 2012 ... | reverse complement strand
CGATAATGGTATTTGAACCTCCGGTACCATTTTGATATGCATTTTTACCTATTGCTACGTTCCAAGATGCTGTTGTTGCTGCGGTTAATGCATCTACACCTACTGCTACGTTATTATTTCCTGTAGTATTTTTAGCTAAAGAATCATCTCCTAATGCAGTATTATCATTCCCTGTAGTATTGGCTCCTAAACATGTTCCCAAAGCGGTATTACTTGTGCCTGTTGTATTACTCTTTAATGCACTATCTCCGATTGCAATATTACTTACTCCTGATGTATTTTCGATTAAATTATTTAAACCAATTACAACATTGTGAGTTCCACTTGTTAGTTTATCTAAGGTACTATTACCTAAAATTAGATTATTATTGGTATCTAAATATAATCTCCCTACATTTGTATTATTTCGTTTAAAAGAAATTTGAGGCTTTAAGTTATCACTTGAATTGATTATTAATCTTGCATAATCATCTGTTTCTAACCAATTTGATTGTCCAATCATTGCTATTTGTGCATCACCAATTCCAAAATACGCATCGGATGAGTTATTTGGAGAAAAACGCCATGGGGATGATGAATCGGCTTTACTTCTTGTTGTCATTACCGGGGCCATGGCTGCTAAAATTATGCTCATAATGAGCATTACTACCATCATTTCTGCTAAGGTAAAACCTTTTTTAATTTTAAACATTATAATACTCCCATAAATTTAGTGTAATTATTTATATTATATAGTATATTGCATTAATAGTCAAGGTTTAATATAAGGTTATACATTATGTTTTGCCCTAAATATTTATAAAATAATTTAATAGGAGCAGAAAATGTCAGATTTTAAAAAGCTTTTAGGGCAAAAGATTCAAAAAATAAGAAAATCAAGAGGCTTAACGCAGGAAAAACTTGCAGAGATAATTAATATTGAAACACCAAGTTTAAGTTATTTAGAAACAGGAAAATATTCTCCATCAATAGAGACATTGCAAAAATTAAGTGAAGCTTTGAAGGTGCAACCTTGGGAATTTTATTATTTTTCGGAAATTTCTAATGATGAAAAAAAGGATGAATTAAAACAAGCTTTAGATAAAGATCCAAAGCTTGTAAAAATATTGTATAGTGTTTATAAATCAATTATTTATTGATTATTTTATTTTTATCATCAACAATAATAATTGTAGGTTTGTAATTTTCCATTTCTTCAGGATTATATAAGCCGTAAGCTATAATTATAACTTTGTCTCCTGGTTGTACTTTTCTTGCAGCTGCTCCATTTAAACAAATCATTCCAGAATCAGCTTTCCCTTTAATTACATATGTATGAAATCTTTCTCCATTATTAATATCTAAAATATCAACTTTTTGCCATTCTTTTATTTTAGATTCTTTCATCAAAGTTTCATCAATTGTAATTGAACCTACATAATTTAAGTTTGCATCCGTTACGGTTGCTCTGTGTATTTTTGAACTAATAAATTCTTGTAGCATTTTTTTATCCTTTTTAATAATTGTGTATAAACTTTTCGGGGCTGTGTTAAAAGTTTTATACCTTGCCCGAATATTTTAACTCAAACAATAAAAAAAATCAAAAAGAAGATGCAACTATTACAAAAATAGTTACATCTTTGTTGTTTATTTAATGTGCCTTCTTATTTATAAATTTTGTTTGTATATTTTATCACAGAAATTTTCAATATTAGGTGTGTCAATTTCAAAAACGTGAACTCTTGCAGGTCCTAAATCGACACATAATTCATTATCTTTTGCTTGTAGTACACTTTCTTTGCCATAAGAAGGTAAAAGATTATTTAATTCTTGATCAGCTTTTAAAGTTGGAACTTTTATTTTACAAGCAACTGCTCTGTTAACATTTTTATTTGCAACAACCAATAATGTTTTTCCGTTGTAATGTCTTGCATAGGCTATTATATTATCATTTTTGTCGTTTTCTTTATCTAATTGAATGAATGTACCTTTAGATATTACGTCAATATATTTATCACGCATGTTAAATGCGCTTGTCATAAATTTACCTATTTCTGGTTGAGTTCCTCCAGGTCTTCTTGACAAGTTAAATATATCAAGTCTTCCTCTATGTACAGTCATTTCATGATTATCTGTTTGAGTTATTGGATTATATTTATCCGCAAATGAATAAATATAATCATCTCCGCTTTGGTATCCATCAACTATATATGGATTTAGCATTGGTAATGTAGCTTGTAAACCCATAGTTAAATTACAATAATCAGCACCACCGTGGAACATTGGTGATATGTCATCGTGAGTAGCGAAAGAACCAATTAAAGATTTACCTTTTGGTAGTCTATATGACATATCTAATTGTTCTTTTACATAATCCATAAATGTTGTGGCATTTGGCCATTCATGGAATATGTGATATTGTCCATATATTGCATCAAATCCTGCTCTTAAAGAGTCTTCTGGTCTGTCATGAGGCATATTTGCTTGAGGAGAAGCATCTTCATAAGTGTAAGTTTCTGCAAGCCATGCAAATTCAGGGTCTCTCATATGAGAGTATGGAATAATTACATCCCAAAATTCAGCAGGTTTTGTTCTTGCAACGTCAGCTCTTATACCGTCGATACCTAAATCAATGCACATATCTACGAATTTTTTATGGTATTCTAAAAGTTTTGGATTTAATGTCCTTTTTCCTTCGTCTTCCCAAGGTTGTAGCATTCTGATATCGTTCCATCCTTGAGGAGTTTTCGCAAGTCCGTCTTTTTCTACTGCCATTAATTCAGGCATATTTAAAAACATTTCATAAGATGCACAACTTGGTAAATCAAGCATTACTCTTATGCCACGCTTATGACATTCATCTATAAATGCTTTGAACTGTTCTTTATCACTTCTTGGATCATTTTTATCTATTAACATTGGGTCAATTTCAAGCATATCTTTTGGAGCATATACAGAACCAGCTGTTCCCATAGCTTTTATTTTCCCTGGAGTGCTTACAGGTAGAACGTGGAAAGTATTAAAACCTGCAGCTTTTACTTCATCAAGTCTTTCTATTGCATTAAGAAATGTTCCATGTTGTTCATTACCGTCAATATAATCGTTACCGTTTAAATCTTTAGCATTAAATGTTCTAGGAACAATTGCAAGTATTTTTGCTTCATTATTTTTAAATAATGTTCTTAAATCGTTATGGTAATTTATAACTTTTGGAGCTGAATCAACTTTTTTTACAGCTGGGGTATTTATTAATGCCATATTATTAAGGTATGCATTTAATAGACCAGATTTTACTTCTTTTTTTTCTAAAGGAGAAGTAACTGCTGAGGTTTGATTAGTTGTATTCTCAGTTTTATTGAGGTTGTGTAATTTTAATGTTAATAAGTTTGTTGAATTTATCATTGTTAATTACCTTTTTTTTCAGGTGATTTTGTTTTTCCAAAGAAGAATTGTGCTAGAACTGTTACACCTAAAGTTACTGCACCTATCGTTCCGAACATTTTCAACCATTTATTAGTGTTATAAGCTTGTTGACCGGCTTTATAGAATAGTTCATCTGTCGCAATACCTGTTAATAAGAATTTAAGTTCTGATCCTGTTTTGCTTTCCGGTCTTATTCTATGGCGTGGTTTTGCAAAATTCTTTTCTCCGCCAATTTTATCTAAAATTAAATTTCTGTAATTAATTAATTCTTCTTTAATTAAGTGTTTATCTGCGATTGCTTCTGTTTCTTTATCTAATGGTGCTTCGTAAAGCATACGCATAATATCTTGGTAGAAGAATTTTTCATTTGGAATATCAACTAATTCTTTTGTTTTCCCATAATATTTATTAATAACTTTTCCGTCTTTAATTTCTAGTGGACTGTTATCAAATGAAGGATGAGGATTTCTATGCATATAGAATTTATTTGCAAAATCTGAAGAGTGACCATTGATAGTAAATTGTTTTCCAAATTCAATAAGTTCTTCTTTTCCTTCTCTTGAGTATCTGCCTAATGCTTCCAGCTCATTAGCTCTTTTGGCAATTTGTCTGTAATAGAAAATTGTATTATAAAGTCTTAAGAATGAACTTTTTATTCCTAATAATCTTTCTGATACATATGATTTTTGAATGTTTTTAAGAGTTCCGACATTATCGTTTCCGTGTATTCCAACAACAGCTTTTGAAGTTTTATGGAAACCTAATTCATTTATGGAATCTGCAAACTCATTAAATATAGTATCAACTTGATTTTCATAATTTGATTTTAAAGCAAGTTTTTGGGCATCATTTAAGTTTTCGGTATTTTTAAGAATTGGAACAGATATATCACTAGGTTTGATTAGTGTATCAAGTTCTGCAATTTTTCCTGCTAAATTATCCATTAATGTATTGTAAGAGTTATCATTTGAAACAATTTTTTCAATTTTATCTCTTACCAAATTGCCCATAATATTTCTGTCAAAACCGCTTTTTTCTAAATCTTTTTGGGTAATACCGAACATCTTTAATAATGATTTTGATGTGTTATTCCAATAATTAGCAGCAACTGTTTCGGGAGCTGAACCAACTTTTATCAAAGCATATTTATCTAATACTGCTTTTTTAGCTCTAAAGTTATCCATTACTACAGCCGCTTTTCTAAGTTTTTCAATTGCTGTTGAATCAAGGATACTACCAGTCATTTTGCTTAAAGCTGTTTTTATCGGATGACTATCTTCTTTGTTGCTAGCTATCAATTTTTTAATATATGTTAGATCAACTTTTTGATTTTCTGGAACACTATTATTATAATTATTAACGTTTGATTGAATAACTAACATTATTTTGTCTGTAATATTTTTAAATTCTGATTTTTGAATATTAGTGTTTAGATAATTATTATCTTTAAATAATTTATATAAAGAATCATAATCAGGTAATATTTGTTTTAAAGTTTCTTTTGAAAAGTTTTTATTTTCAAATTTTTTGTTAATATTTAGATTGATTAATTTTACAGTGCTATCATTTATAAGATATGTTTTATTATTGATGATTTGTTTTAAATCATTTTGAATGCTATCTGCTGTAACTAAATCAATACCATTTGAGAATGTTTCAAAAATCAGTTTTTCTAATTTTGAATCTACTGGTTTATCTTTATATAAAGCAACAATTTTTTCAAAATTATTTTTTACAGAATTGTCTTGATATTTTTTTGAATACATATCAATATTATTTAAAAGTTTATCTGCTTTTTTATTTTGTAAGTTATCTAAAAATTTTGCAAGATAAGGTTCTGCCTGATTACAAATTAGGGCACTCATAACTGGTGTTGCAAAACCTGCTGATAACATCCATAATGTATTATTTTGTATTGCAATCTTTTTCATTTTTTCTTGGATTGCATCTCGTCTATTTGGAATATTTTTATCTACGCCTAATCTATTTCCTATTTTTTGGATTTCTTCATCTGAATATAAATCCCAAGGAATAAATTGAGGATCTTGATAGAAAGGTTTTTTTCTTCCAAAGCTGTCCTCATATTCTTTTTGAACGTTAACACCATGGATTAAATATGCAGGTAATTGTATTGCAATTTTAGGCCATATAGCCATTGAAGCTAAAAATGACCCTAAACCTACAAATTCCATTCCTTTAGTCATTGGAGTTTGCTTTCTTGTGAATAAATAGCCTGCAATTGCTAGTCCGCCAAGTTTTAACCCGATATCGTTAATCTTTCCTAATTCGTGGTCATTTGCTTCACCTTTAATCGCATGTTTTAGAGCTTTAGCATCATAAATACCATCTTTAACCATTAAAGCTGGCGCATTAAATATATTTCCGCTTACTAATTTCCCTTTACCTTTTAATGGTTTTATAAATGTTCTGTTATCCAATTCATGTTGGATATCAAAATTTGGCATTGGTTTTTTAGGCGAGTTTACAATTGTAGTTTGCGTATTTTGTTGTTGAGCTTTATATCCGCCTAAAGGTTTGCTTGCTATGTAATTTTGAATTAAATTTGTTGTCATATTAGTTTACCACGTACCTATCATCTTTTTTGATTACATCAGCAGCATCCACTTTTGATGGCTTTTGTGAACTGGACATTGCATTTATTACTCCAAGTACTGATGAAAGTAATGCTGTTCCTATTAATATTTTGCCGGCATGTTTGTTTATGCCCGTTCCTTCACCTTTAAATAAAGCTTTTGAACTTTTTACAAAATTTCTTCCAAATGATTTTATTGAATTTGTAAATTCTTTTCCTTTCCAAAATTTAAAAGTCATTACATTGAAGAAATTTTCCCAAGGTTGTTGGAATGCAAGAGCAACACCGGTTGCTGCCCATAAATATGAAGATATATTTTTTGCCAAACTTGATTTTATAATAATTTCTTTTATTCTGGATTTTACTTCTTGGTCAGAATCTTTTAAATCTTTTCCCATGCCTAATCTTTTTGCAATTCTGTCATATCTGTAATTTCTTTTTTCTCCCTTTGTTTCATCTCCATATAATAAATCCCAACGAGGGAATTCTACACTTTCAAAAACTTTGTGATATTCGATACTTGTAATATCTGTATCATTAATATCATCTGGAAGTTCGTAAATTACTTTTGCATAAGGTCTTTCAATATCAATACCAGTCATCATTTGTATAGGTTTGCTGATGAATGATTTTGATATATTTTTAGCAATTCCGTAAAATAATACACCAAGAGCCATTTTTTTACCTAATGCTGAAGCTTTTGTTTTTGCAAATGGTGCAAAATATTTATTTGCAGCATTAAATACGCCCATTAACATTCCGCTACCTATAAGGTAAGGTACTGTCCCCATTGTTAAAAACTCATAAAAATTGGCATTTTTGCTACCTTTTAAACCTTTTGCAGGGTATAAAGTTGCGGCATTTGTCAATTTATCAATTCCTATACGTGTGCGTGTGGCAAAATTGTTTTTTAAAAGAGTGTCATGATCATAGTCAATAGCTTTTTTATTTTCTTCTTTGCCTTTATCTGCAGAAAAGTTTATTTTGTTGTTGTTATTATTAATAATAGGTAAAATCATCTTTACTCCACACTCATCGATGTATTAATATAAGATCTGTGAATATTATTTTTTGATAGTGTTTTTTAATCAATTTTACATTTTTTAACAATATATTTTTAGTGAACTATTGTAAAAAATATTGCTGTTGCAACCCCTGTAATAATGCAGTAATAGCCAAATATTGCAAGTGAAAATTTTGATATAAATTTCATAAAATACTTTATACATAAATATCCGACGATTGCAGAAACAACTGTTCCTGCGATTATTGCTGACCAATTATATTGTACAGCTTCATGAATATCTATTTTTATAAGCGGATATACCATAGATGCGCCTAAGATAATTGGTATACTCAACAGAAATGAGTATCTAGCTGCTGTTACTCTATCTAACCCGCAAAATAGACCTGTTGCAATAGTCCAACCGGAGCGAGAAAATCCAGGTAGTGCAGCTAAGCCTTGTGCTAATCCTATTAATATTGATGTTTTTAGGGATACTTCGTCTTTTTTTTCTTCAAGTTTTTTAGATTTGTATTCGCTGTATAAAAGGGTGAAACCTGTAATTAATAATAAAATTCCAACAATAGATGGAGAATATACAAGTTTTTCTGCTATTTCATTAATAGGCAAAGCAAGCATTACTGTGATTACTGTGCCTGCCATAATAAATAAACCCAATTTAGCTTCTTTATCTTCCCAATTTTTAGTTTTAATAGCATGCCACATTGCTTTTAAAATATTTAATACATCTTTCCTGAAAAATATTAATACTGCTATTAATGTTCCTAAGTGAACCATAATATCGAAGAAAACTTCTTCGTTAGAGCTTTGTACTATTGGAATATTTTTGATTACTTTGTAAAAATTAGATGTAAATACTAGGTGTGCAGAACTTGATATTGGTAAAAATTCACTCAAGCCTTGTACTATCCCCATTAAAATTGCCTGTATAAAATTCATTAATATTCCTTTCTTTTTATATTCAATACAAAAGTAACATGCTTTTTATAAAAAAAGCCTTTCTAAAAATTCTAGATTTTTGTTAAATTCTATTCTTCTTCAAAATAAGAACAACAAGAAGTTTGAGTTTCCCAAACAGTTACTTTGCTAAGTTGGACAACTCTTTCTTTTAATTTGTTGTAAATAAACATTGAAATCATTTCACTAGAAGGACTTTCTCCTTTAAATTCTGGTAATGCATTCAAATCTTTGTGATCTAATAAATCTAGAACTGTTTTTAATTCTTTTTTTAGAGTTTTGTAATCCATTAAAATATTACTTTTATCTAAAGTATCACCTTTTACAAATACTTCTACCATCCAATTATGACCGTGTTGATTTTCGCATTCTCCTTCATAATTTAATAAATGATGAGCTGCTGCAAAAAAAGCTTGTGTTTTAATCTCAAACATTTGTTATATCCCCTTTTTCAATATGTAATCACAAAATTCTCGAACTGCACCTCTACCGCCATTTTTTGAAGCGATAAAGTTTGCAACTTTTTTAACTTCATCTACTGCATCATTTGGGCAACCTTTTAAGTGTACTTTTTCCAAAATGCAAATATCAGGCAGATCATCTCCCATGTAAGCTATTTCTTCAAAGTTAATATTATATTTTTTCATTATATTTTCAAGAGTTTCAATTTTATTTTTTGATCCTTGATGCAGTTCGGTTATGTTTAAATTTTTTGCTCGATGTTCAACAGTTCCGTTGTTGCGAGCAGTAATTATTGCTGTAATAATTCCTGCTTTATGCAAGTTAACAATACCTTGACCATCTTTTGCATTAAAGGTTTTGTATTCATGACCGTTTTCATCAAAAGTTAAACTGCCGTCTGTAAGTACTCCGTCTACATCAAAAGCTACAAGTTTAATCATCTTATGCAACTCCTGCTTTTAATAAATCATGAATATGAATAACACCTATAGGTTTTTTATTTTCATCAACAACAGCAAGTGCTGTAATTGAGAATTTTTCCATAAGATTTAATGCACTTGCTCCATAATCTTTTTGAGAAATATGTTTAGGGTTAACAGACATAACATCTTTAACTAATAATGAGCTTATATTTTGATATTTGATTAAAGTTCTTCTTATATCACCATCAGTAATTACACCTGTTAAAATTCCCTCTGGATTTACTATCATAGCCATTCCTAATTTCTTTTCAGATATTAATTTAATTACATCTGCAAAAGAGTCTGTTTCTTTTGCAATAGGAAGTTTTTCAATATCTGTAAGCATAAGATCTGATACTTTATAGGTAAAACCTTTTCCTAAAGCTCCTGATGGGTGGAAAATTAAGAAATCTTCTTTCGTAAATCCTCGTTTTTCTAATAAACATACAGCTAGAGCATCTCCCATTGCAAGTGTTGCAGTTGTGCTTGCAGTAGGTGCTTTATTGAGCGGGCAAGCTTCTTTTTCTACTGAAATATCAAGAGTTACATCAGATGAATGTGCTAATGTTGAATTCATTTTACCAGTCATTCCAATCATTGTAACTCCAAATCTTTTGATTAATGGAAGTAGATTTAATAACTCTTGAGTTTCTCCGCTGTTAGAAATCGCAATTACAACATCATTTCTTGTAATAATACCCGAATCACCATGTGTACTTTCTGCAGGATGTAAAAAGTAAGATGGAGTTCCTGTAGATGTAAGAGTTGCAGCTATTTTTCTACCAATAAGCCCTGATTTACCCATTCCTGTGACGATTACTCGTCCTTTGCAATTGTATAAAATATCAACAGCTCTATCAAAATCTTCTCCAATATTATTTTTTAATCTTAGTATTGAATTCGCTTCAATATCTAAAACTTCTTTTGCTAATTCGTTAATTTTACTTTCTGTCATAATTGTTATACCCATTTTTATACTCCCCTATCAATGAAATTATATAATAAATATCATATAAAAGTATTAATTATCATATAAATATTTAATTTTTGTAAAAATATTGCGAATATAATTTTATGAGACAGTATCAAATTTTTAAATGTGATAATTCTATAAATTCTTTAGATAAATTTAAGAAGTTTGTAAAATGTCATGATTGCCCGGAACTTACTTTAAATTTATCTTCATTAAATATTTTTGATGCAACAAAATTTGTTTTATTGTCTTCTGCTTACCATTATCAAAAATATCCATCAGGAAAAATAAAGTATCAGGTGGAATCTGATGATATTAAAAATCTTGTATTAGATTTTGCAGGTCCAAATTTAGAATTTGTTTAACCTGCTAGCAAAAAATTTTTTTAGGCGTTTTATATGAATATGAGCATGCTAAGTGTAGGGAATTTAGATAATAAAATTATAGCTTCATCTGTTCAAGTTTCTTCAAATCCAAATCAGCAGGATAAAAAAAAGAGAGAAAAGAAAGATGGTCTTTCAAATAATGCTGTATATGCTCTTACAGGCGCTTCAGCTATTGCTAGTATCGCAATAGCTTGTATTGCATTGTCAAGAGGAAAAGGTAAGAATGTAGAAAAAGAAATAACTTCAACAGTTAATTCTTCATTGCCTAAATTAGAAGGAAATATTCCTAAACCTCATAAAATTCCTGAAATGAAACTTTATATTGTTGAAAATTCCAAACCAAAAGAAGAAAAAGTTCAAAAGATTGTAGATAAAATTTTTGCTTATGATGAGAAAAATGAAGAAGCAATTAAATCAGCTGAGAAAAAAGTAAGAGATGAAATTAGACCTGTATTTGCAAGATTCGCTGATGATTATGAGGATATTCCGCAATTTAGATATAGAGCTCAAGATGTTGTATATTCTCATCCGGAGCCATTAACTTTGGATTCAAGAAAGTTAGAAAAAGATGATTTGAAAGCTGTATTATCATTTTTTAAAAATCCACAATATAATGTAAAACTTTCAGCTGGAGAAGATTTATCATCTGTGAATGAAGTTAAAGTAATGCGAAAATTGATAGATGAAGCATTACCTATTGAAAAACAAAGTTATGTTTATACAGGGATTAGAACCCAAAAAATTTGGGATAATTATGCTCCTTTAGATTTTGTAGAAAATCTTGAAAACGGAGCAATAATAAAAGATAAATCGTTCCTTGTAACATCAAGAGGATACGGTGATTATTTAGCAGAAATAGATCCTGTTAATTTGGGAAAAGATCATAGAGACAGCGGTTATATTTTAAGAATAATGCTTCCAGAAGGTACTAAAGGTTTTGATTGTAGAAGATGTTCAAGAAGAGAAGATTCTTTATTTGGTATTAATGCATTATATGTTCTTCCTGAAAATTCAGAAATTTTAATAAGAAATATTGATAATAAACGTCGAATTATTGATTGTAAATATATTTTACCTTCTGCTTAATTTCTTTAGTTATTTTATTTAGCAATGATTGTGATATAATTTAGATAAATTTATGGGGTTAAAAGCATGCTGTACTTAAAAGAAAGTGTTTTTAATATAGCAATATATATTTATTAGTAAAGGAGAGTCGGTAATGATAGAACATTTACATGAAATTGTTCAGGCGCATGGGGTAGTTGTTTCCGCATCAATTCTACTTATCGCCTATGTTTTCATTGCTTTGGAAAAAATTCCAAAGGTTACTATTGCATTATTAGGTGCCGCAATTACTATTTTGCTTGGACTTGTTAGCCAATCAAAGTTAGTAGACGGTGGTATTAATGCACATTATTTTATTAATTTCGTTGATTTTAATGTAATATTTTTACTTGTATCAATGATGATTATTGTAAGTATTGCAACTCGAAGCGGAATGTTTAATTGGATTGCAAATGAGCTTTTAAGACTTACTAAAGGTCATCCGAAATTAGTTTTATTTACGCTAGGAGTATTTACAGCAATAACTTCAGCATTTTTAGATAACGTTACTACTGTTATTTTAATTATGCCTGTAACTTTTTTTATCGCAAAGCAGTTGGATATAAATCCATTGCCTTTTTTAATTACTGAAATTTTTGCATCAAATATCGGAGGTACTGCTACATTGATTGGTGATCCTCCAAATATTATTATCGGAAGTGCTGCTGGATTATCATTCATGGCGTTTTTGAAAGAATTAACAGGGGTTGTTTCTGTAATTTTAATGGTTGTCGTTCTTTTAATGATGTTTATGTTCAGAAAATCTTTAAAAGCTACACCTGAAAAGATGGCTGTAGTTGCAAATTTAGATAATTCAAAAACTATAACTGATTATCCGTTACTTATTAGAAGTGCAATAGTTTTAGTTTTAGTAATTTTAGGTTTTGTATTACACGATGTTACCCATATTGAAACTTGTGTAACAGCAATGTTAGGTGCGAGTGTATTGTTGTTATTTGAAAAACCTAAAGATATTTTATGCGATGTAGAGTGGAATACGATATTTTTCTTTATCGGTTTATTCATAATTATCGGAGGTCTTGAGGCATCTGGCGGTATTGCATTAATGGCTCAGTGGATTTTGAAAGTTACTCAAGGTTCTCAAGAAGCTACTGCAATGATTATTTTATGGGCTTCAGGATTTATCTCTGGTATTATAGATAATATTCCTTATACAGCTACAATGACTCCAATGCTTTTAGAAATTCAAAAAACTATGGGAGCTGATTATACATATCCGTTGTGGTGGTGTTTATCTTTAGGTGCTTGCCTTGGCGGGAATATGACAATCATTGGTGCTGCTGCAAATGTTATTGTATCTGAAACATCAGCTCATAATGGTTACCCTATAACGTTTATGAAGTTTTTAAAATACGGTGTTGTAACTATGATAATTTCATTAGTTATAAGTTCTGCTTATATTTATTTAAGATTTTTACATTAATGAATTATTAAATGCAAAATTAAAGAGCCTCATATGAGGCTCTTTTTTAGTGTGTTAGATTATGTAGAAGTAACGTCTTTTTGTTTTTTTAGTTTAATTAGTAGTAGTAATGGAATTACTGCAACTGATAAAAATGCAAGGACTGAAAATGCGTCGAAAAATGAAGCAAGTTTAGCTTGTTGTAGTAATTCTCTGTATAATGATCCGCTTGCTTTTTTGGCAGCAAGTACTGATGGGTAATGTATTAAAAATTTTGATTTAAGCATCATAAGTTTGTATTGAAACATAGGATTATGCGGAGATAAATTTTCTACCAAATATGTTTGTCTAACTTGTGATACTCTAGCAATAAAAGTTGCAGACATTGATGTTGATATTGCTGTTATAATGTTTTTAAATAATGCGTGTAATGCAGCAGCATCAGCATTTTTTGATGCCGGTAAAGTATTAAAAGACATTGCTGTAATAGGAACAAATGCAGTCGGAACTCCTATACATAAAAGTATATTTGGAAGAACTACGCTTTCAATTGAAGATGTTGTATTTAGTTGTGTGAGCATTAATACAGATAATCCCATTGTTAAAAGTCCAATAGTTGCAAGAATTTTGGGCTTTACGTATTTGGAAATTTCACCTACAACAAGTAATCCAATTAAACATATAATTGCTCTTGGAAACATTGCCAACCCTGATTTAGATGGGCTGTATCCTAAAAGACTTTGTACAAACATTGGAACAAGTAAAAGAGTCGAATATAACATTACATTGATAAATGAACTTATTAGTGTCCCAAACATAAAGTTTCTGTCTTTAAAAACTCTTATATCAATTACTGGATATTTGTATTCAAGTTCCCATACATAGAAAAATACAAATGAGAATATCGAAATACCTGTAAGCCAGCAAATCCAAGTAGTATCAAACCAATTAAATTGTTGTCCTTTATCGAGCACTATTTGCATACAAGCAAGAGCTAGAACAATTGAACCATATCCATATATATCAAATTTTTTGTTGTATTTTTGTTTAACAGGTTTGTCATTAGATAGAAAGAATTTAATCATTAAAAAAGAAAGCATACATAGTGGGATATTCATAATAAAAATCCACTGCCAAGAATAATTATCAGTCAGATATCCTCCGATAAAAGGCCCTGCAAGTGGCGAAAACATCGCTGCAACTCCGAATAAGCCCATTGCAACACCTCTTTGTTCTGGCGGGAAGACTTCTAATAAAACTGCTTGGCATAATGGAAGTATACAACCACTTCCTATCCCTTGAACCAATCGAGCAAAAATAAGAGCTTGAAGATTTGGAGCTAATACACAAAGCAGGCATCCTAATGCGAATATCCAAATACTGTAATACATTAATAATTTTTTTCCGATGGTTCTTACAAGATAACCTGTAACAGGTAACATTAGGCCACCTGAAATGATGTAACACGTAATTACTGTATTGGTTTCATATTGAGTTGCACCATAAAATCCTGCTATGTGTGGCTGACTTACGTTTGTTGCGGAAGATGCCGCAAGTGCGAGAAAAGCCGGTAGCAATACTGAGATTGCAACTATATAGGGGTTAACTTTTTTTTCTTCCATGTTATTTAATCTTTACCTTTGGTACAACAGACATACCTGGGACGATATTATAATCTTTTATATCTTCATCAAAAACGATTTTTACAGGTACTCTTTGTACAATTTTTACATAACTGCCAACTGCATTTTCAGGAGGGAAAAGACTTGATTTAGCGCCTGTTGCTCTTTGAATACTATCAACGTGGCCTTTAAATCTTTTACCTGGATATGTATCAATTTTGATAGATACTGGTTGTCCTTTTTTCATATGGGTAAGTTGGATTTCTTTAAAGTTTGCAATTACCCAAACTTGTTCAGGGACAATTTGCATTAAAGGTTGCCCAACTTGGATATAGTTACCCATTTCAACACTTCTTGCAGATACCATGCCTGATTGAGGAGCATATATTTTAGTATATGAAAGATCAAGTTTAGCTTGTTCTACTTCTGCTTCAAGTCTTTGTATCTCAGCTTGAACAGCTTCAGCTTTAGCTTTATGAGATTCAAGAGCCGATTCCATAGCTTTTGATTTTTCTGTTGCAGCTTTATGATTTGCTTGAGCTACTGTGTAGTGAGTATTACTGTTATCATAATCTTGTTTTGATACAATACCAGCTTTATACATATCTGTGTATCTCTTATGATCTTTTGTTGCAAAATCTAATTTTGATTTTGTAGAATTTATATCTTCATATGATTGTTGAACGTTTGAACCGCCTTCATCAATTTGTTTTTCTGTAACATTTAATTGTGCTTTTGCTTCTGCAAGTTTTGCTTCTGCTTGATGCAATTTTACTTCGTAATCTGCTGGATCAATTTCTACTAATAATTGACCAGCTTTTACTTCATCGTTATCATCAACAAGCAATTTTATTACTGGACCTTGAACACGTGGTGCAATTGATACAAGACGTCCTTCTACAAATGCATCATCTGTTGATTGGAAAAATGTTGAGTGTATTGCAAAAAATATTCCGAGTAAAATTAAAGCTGCAGCTGTAGCTATTGGTACAAATACTCGTTTTTTCTTATATTCAGGACGCTTTTTCTTAGCGTTTTCTTTTCTTGTTTTTAATCTTTTTTTAGCTTTTTCTATAAATTCTTCATTATTAGTTTCGTTGTTTGTGTTTTCTTGGGGTTTTTCTTCCATTTTTCACCTCTTATATTTGCATATTTAATTTTTCTTCCAAATTGATTTTTATTTTATTTAATACTTTTAAACAGCTTATTAGTTCTTCGTCTGTAACTCCTTCGACGGTATTTTGCCAATGTTCCAAAACTGTTGGTAAAACTAAATCGTAAGCCTGTTTGCCTTTTTCTGTTATATTTATTTTGTATATTTTTCTTTTATTTATATCGGGAGTTTTAGTGACGAATTCTTTTTCTTCCAGAATTTTTATAATTCTTGTAATATTTGGTCTGTCTTTTAAAGTCAGAGCTCCAATTTGTCTTTGATATAACCCGTCATGGTCTAAGATTGCTGTTAGTACAGTAAATTGTTCCGGAGTAATAGGAAATTCTGCTTTACTGAATTTTTGGTTTGCAATAGCGCGTACCATCTTTCCGACACGTACCAGTTTCATCCCAATTCTACTTTTTAATAAATCTAACTTGTCCATGATTTTTCTTTGTGTTATTATGATAACACAAAAAAGGAAATAGCAAGCATGAAAATTTTAAAAATATTATTAACCCTGTTTATTTTGTTATGCACTGTGTCTTTAGCAGATGCAAAAACAAAAAGTAATAGTAATGAAAATTATAGATTAGAATATTTAAATCTTGATTGGTGGCAAAAATATAATGATCCTGTTTTAACAGATTATATTTCTACTGCATTTAAAAATAATCAGGATTTAAAAATTGCGACATTGAATGTAAAGCAATCAGAACAAGTTGTAAAAATGGCTTTTGCAGGTCAATTACCTCAAGTTGGATTTCAAGGTGATGTATTTAGAGATTTTAGATCTGCAAATGTAAAATTGGGTGATGTTATCGTAAAAGATTACAGCCAAAGTAATTTCTTCTTACCATTAACTATGAGTTATGAAGTAGATATTTGGGGCGAAAATTATTTGAAAACTAAATCTTTCAAAAAACAATTAGAAATGGTAAAGCAAAATGAAAGAGCTTCATATATTTCTTTGACATCTGCTGTTGCTTCTGAATATTTTAATTTAGTTAAGTTGGATAAATTAATTAAAAATCAACAGGAATTAGTAAAATTACAAACGGAGATTGTAAGATTAGAAGATCTGAAATATAAAAATGGTCTTTGTCCTATTACTGAATTAATGGATGAAAAACAACTTTTGACTCAGCTTCAAGAGGAATTAAATGTTTATATTGATAAAAGAATTATTGTAGGTAGAGCATTAGGTGTTTTAACTGGAGAAAGAGAAAAAGATTTATCTCTAATGCCTAGAAGTGATTATTCAATAATTACTCTATTGCCATTGCCTGATAGTATAAACGCAGAAGTTATTCAATACAGACCTGATTTTATGAAGGCTGAAGAATATATTCAAAAAATCGGTATTGATGTAAAAGTTGCTAAAAGAGATTTTTTACCTAAGTTTATTTTATACGGTCAAGCAGGTTTTAGTGCATATAATTTAACTAATATTTTTGGAAATCACACATTTAAATCATTAGTTGGTTTTATGCCTTCAATTGATTTATTTACTGGTGGTGCTAAAATGGCTCGTTTAAGATATAACAAGTTGGAATTAGAAAAAGCTCAACAAATTTATGAAAAAACAATTTTAACATCAATTCAAGAGGTAAATAATTCTTTATGTGGCGCGCTTACTAGAGAATTAAATTATAACGAAAGTGTTAAACGTTATAATCTTGAGAATGATAAATTTAATTTAGCTCAGAAAAAATTTGATATAGGTGCTAAATCTAATTTAGAAATGATGAAAGATAGAGAAAAATTACTCGTTGCAGAAAAGGATAAGGTAAATAGTCAGGTAAATTATTTAATATCTACTTTGAGTATTTATAAAGCAGTAGGAGGTAATGACTTTACGACTATTAATGAAAAGTTGTAATTTTATAATTTCATAAATTGCCCATATGTAGATTTAATAAAATTTTCTCCTTAGTTTAAATATAAAATAACTAAGGAGTTAATTTTTATGCATAAAATATCATCAATAATAGCTATTTTAACAGTGTTTATATCTTTAATTTTAATGATTGAACCTGTAAATGCTGAAGAAATTCATTTTAATAATGATGTATATACTTTAAAATATAGTGCGATTGCCCCAAATACTCAAGGTTATGGTAATGAATATTTTTTAAAGAATGAAAACGTTGCCAATTGGACTAAAATGATAGGAGTCTATTATTATCCAAATGAATCAGATCCATTAAAATTCGTTGAAAATTTTGATAGGACTATTGAAAATACAGAAAATAGTCTGTTATTAAAACTTGTCGAAAATAAAAAATCAGACAAAGCTGCAATAAGTTTTTTGGTGAATGGAAGTGAAAATGCTAAGAAATATTTCGAATATGATATATATAAATTTGAAAAATTTTCAGGTAAAGGCATGGTGGTCTTAAAGTATGCTGTGAAGCACTTCTTCACAAATGACAATGATATAAAAATGATTGCAGAAAAAATAAAAAAAGAAAATGATAAAACCCTTGAAACTATTATTACATCACCAATTCCGGCTATTGTAGAGAAAGAAATAGCATTAGCTGATTAATATGTCAGCTACATTGACATATTATTGTTCAGACTTTATTATGCTGTTATGGTAGTTGAAGATTCGACAAGAGTAAAAGATTACTTAAATAAAACGAAATTAACAACGCTTGATTACGTAATTAATCCCTATGTCGGTTGTCCAAATAAGTGTTTGTACTGCTATGCTGCTTATATGTCAAGTTTTAGCAAACATACCGAGGAATGGGGTGAATTCATTGATGTTAAACGAACAAATAAAAAGATTAACATCTTCAAAATAAAAAATAAAAAAGTAATGATAAGTACAGTGACTGACCCATATAATTCTTATGAAGAAAAATATGGAATTACAAGAATGATTATGGAACAGTTAGTAAAATCAGAGGCTTATATTACTGTTGTAACTAAATCAAAATTGATTTTGAGAGATATTGATCTGTTAAAAAAGATGAAACATGTTGAAGTTGCTTTATCAATAAGTATAATAGATGAACAGCTCAAAAAGAAATTGGAACCAAATTCTTCTTCAATACAAGAAAGATTTGAAACTTTAAAAGAGTTAAAGCAAAATGGTATTAAGACAATTGTATTTGTAGCTCCAGTAATACCAGAGATTACAGACTACAAAGCAATAATTGAAAAAACTAAAGAATATACTGATGAATATTGGTTTGATATGCTTAATTTACGAAGCAGTTTCAAAACAAAAATGTTCAAATTCATAAATGAAGAATATCCTATATATAATTCAATTTATGAAAATATCTACAATAAAAAAGATCGTGAATATTTTGATAATTTGTCTAATGAAATTGAAAAATATTGCGTGGAAAATAATATAAGTTTTAAAAATTTTTCTGCCGGCTCATAAATTGCTTCTTGACAAAATAAAATAAATCTTTTTAGCCGGCTTTTCCTAAAACTTAAAGGACATTGATGAATCTCAAAAAGGCATCATGTCCTTTTTGATTTCTTTTGAATACTCCAGCGCATTCAAGAACTTTTACAAAAACAAGTCCGACTTCTTTTTCAATTATTTGCATTATGTTTTCTTCATTAATATCTTCATATTTTGGTAAGAATGCTTCTACCCAGTCTGCATGTTTTGCAGTGAGGTCATTTTCCCTTAAATCAGATTTATTCAAAATACATTTTGCGGTTTCTTTCAGTTCTTTATCAAGTCGAGAAGGTAATACTGCAAGTCCCATAACTTCTATAAGTCCAATGTTTTCTTTTTTTATGTGGTGTAATTCTTGATGAGGGTGATATAGACCAAGCGGGTATTCATCTGTTGTTATGTTGTTTCTAAGTACCAAATCTAATTCAAATAAATCGCCTTTTTTGCGGGCTATTGGTGTGATTGTATTATGTGGTTCTCCATTTGTTTGTGCAAAGATATATGCTTCTTCATCACTATAGTTTCGCCATTTATTAAGTATGTAATCAGCTAAATCAATTAATTTATCAGAGTTTTCATGTTGAATTCTAATTACAGACATAGGCCATTTTACAATTCCTGATTTTACGTCTTCATAGCCTTTGATTGTAAAATATTCTTCGATTTCTGCTCTTTCCATAGCAAATTCATAGTGTCCACCTTGAAAATGATCATGGGAAAGAATTGATCCTCCGACTATTGGTAGGTCTGCGTTTGAACCTACAAAGTAGTGAGGGAATAGTTTTATAAAGTCAAATAATTTTTTAAATGTGCTTTTGTTTATTACCATTGGTATGTGTTGACTATTCAGGACAATGCAATGTTCATTGTAATAAACATATGGTGAGTATTGGAAATACCAACTTTCTCCATCTATTTCAATTGGAATAATTCTGTGGTTTCCTCTTGCAGGATGATTTATTCTGCCTGAATAGCCTTCATTTTCCGGACATAACATGCATTTTGGGTAGCCGCTTTGTTTAGCAGTTTTAGCTGCAGCGATAGCTTTTGGATCTTTTTCGGGTTTTGACAGATTTATGGATAAATCCAATTTTCCATATTCAGTATCTGTTTGCCAGCGTAGGTCTTTTTCGATTCTGTATCTTCTTATATAATCAGTATCTTGGCTGAATTTATAATACCAATCAGTAGCTTTTTGAGGAGAATCTAAATATAATTTTTTGAATTCTTCTATGATTTCATGTGGGGGAGATACAAGTGTACTCATGATTTTTGTGTCAAATAAATCGCGGTATACAATGCTGTCTTCTATTATTTTTTTCTCAACAGCATAGTTAAGAATTTCTTTTAAAGTTGTTTCAAGATTAATATTTTCATAGTTTTGTGCAGGTGCTATGAATTCATCAAGATTAAGAATTTCAAGAATTCTGTTTATAACATAGTTTTTATCTTGAGGAGTTATTAAATCTTTTTCAATCCCATATTGTATGAGTTTTTCAATTGAATCAAAAATCATATTAGTATTACCTCTTGTGATTATAATTTTATGCCGCCAACAGGCCTGATAGAAAGAATGTGACAATTATTTTTGCCAACAATATTCTCAATATTTTCTTTAAAACTATCAAGTATTTCTTGCGGGACGAATGCTTGAACAGTTCCTGCAAAGCCGCCGCCATGGACTCTATATGCACCTTTATCTTTTAAAAGTTCATCGCACATTGCAAGTACAATTCCAACCGCCTGCTCTTTTGATGAGCCGCATACGCATACGTTTTGCAAGTACATATAAGATGAGTAGCCTGATTCTTTGACAATTTTTAAAAATTTATCAAAGTCGCCATTTTCAAGAGCTTTAGCTTCTTCAATTGCTCTTTCATCTTCGTTAAAGAAATGCAGTGCTCTTAGAACAGCTCTATCTCCTGCTAATTTTCTCAACTCAGGTATAGCTTTTATAAATTCTTCTTTTTTTACATCTCTTAAGTAGTCTTGATGAAAATGCTTTGCAATTTTTTTCATTTCATAAGGAATTGCAGCATATTCATCAGTCAAATCTGCATGATCTGCACCTGAATCAATTATACATAGAGCATAGCCTGTTTTTGTAAAGTCAAAATCGACTTTTTTAATAATTGGATTTTCTGTATCGTTAAAGTCAATAGAAATAATTCCTCCGACTGAAGATGCCATTTGATCCATTAGTCCGCAGGGTTTGCCAAAATAAACATTTTCAGCGTATTGACCAATTTTAGCTATTTCAACATCAGAAATTTTATTTTCAAAAAATAATCCGTTTATAACATTCCCGATTAGAACTTCAAATGCTGCAGATGATGATAGACCTGATCCTTTTAGAACATTTGATGTCGTATAGCAGTCAAACCCTTTAATTTCGCAGCCAAGTTCTTTAAATTTTGCACAAACTCCTCTAATTAGTGCTTTTGCTTGGTTATATTCACTTTTATCCGGAGAAAGTTCATTAATATTTATTACATCTAAAGGGTAGCCTTCTGATTGTACTCTAATTTCATTTGTCCCATTAAGACTTGCTGCTGCAATAACATCTAAGTTGACACTTGCTGCAAGAACGCATCCGTGTTGGTGGTCTGTGTGATTCCCTCCAATTTCAGTTCTTCCTGGTGCAGAAAATAAACTTATTTCATTTTCGTTTTTAAAGGTATTTTTAAAATTTTTAATCAGATTTTGTATTCTGTTTTCATAGAAATCAATATCTTTTGTGCAGTAGATTTTTTCCAATTCTTCTCTCTTAATCATAAAACTCCTTTTTATGATTATTTTATACCCTGAATGAATAATATAGAAACATCTAAATATATTATTTGAAGTATAAAATATATGAAAAAATATGATAAAATTTTAAAAAATTGGGTATATATAAATTATTATTTAGGAGATTTTAGTATGGAAGATTGTATTAACACTTGCGATGAGGGCAGAGTTAAAAAAGCTAAACGCATGAAGGTTTTTATCTCTTTTGCAGCCGGAATGGCAGGGCTTTTATTTGGTCTTGATATTGGTGTAATATCAGGAGCTTTGCCTTTTATTTCTACACATTTCGAATTAACAAGCCGTTTGCAAGAATGGGTTGTAAGCACAATGATGTTAGGTGCCGCACTTGGTGCAATGTCTACCGGTTGGATTTCTTTCAAATTGGGTAGAAAAAAGAGTTTGATGTCTGGAGCAGCATTGTTTGTATTAGGATCAATCGGTTGTGCTTGTGCTCCGAACGTTGTAACGTTATTAATTTCTAGAGTTATGCTTGGTTTTGCTGTCGGTATAGCATCTTATGTAGCTCCTTTGTATCTTTCTGAAATGTCTGAAAAAGAAGATAGAGGAAAACTTATTTCAATGTATCAAATGATGGTAACAATAGGTATTCTTGTTGCATTTATTTCTGATACTATATTTAGTTACGGTGGACATTGGAGATTAATGTTAGGAGTTATAAGTATTCCAGCATTATTGTTGATGGTATCTGTATTTGGATTACCGGATAGTCCTAGATGGTTAGCATCTAAAGGCCATTTTGAAAAAGCAAAAGATATTTTAAGAATGCTATCTACTACTGATGCGAAAGCTGATGGAGAGTTATCAGAAATTCGTGAAAGCTTGAAAGTTAAACAGGAAGGTTGGGGACTATTCAGAGCTAATAAAAATGTTCGTCGTGCAGTATATCTTGGGATGTTATTGCAGGCAATGCAACAATTTACAGGTATGAATGTAATTTTGTATTATGCACCTCAAATATTTAAACATGCAGGATTTGCAAATACTGAACAACAAATGATTGCAACTGTAATTTGCGGTTTGACAAACTCATTAGCAACATTAATTGCGATGAGAACTGTTGATAAACAAGGTAGAAAACCTATTTTGAAAATTGGTTTTGCCGGCATGGCAATGGGTTCATTCTTGTTAGGTTTGTGCCTATATATGATAAATGCAGGATTTAGTGCATTATGGATTTCTATTTCTGCAATTGTAATGACTTTATTCTTTATTACAAGTTTTGCAATGAGTGCGGGTCCTGTTATTTGGATTTTGTGTTCAGAAATTCAACCATTGAAAAGCAGAGATTTTGGTGTAGCTTGTTCTACTACTACAAACTGGATTGTAAACATGATTATTGGTGCTACATTCCTTACTTTGATTAATACGTTTGGTATTGCAGTTACATTCTGGATTTATACAGCATTGAACTTGTTATTTATAGTATTGACAATATTATTAATACCTGAAACTAAAGGTATTTCTCTTGAAAATATTGAGAAAAACTTAATGGATGGTAAACCTCTTAAAGAAATTGGGGTTTAACATTAAATTTGTATTCAATAGTTTTGTTGTAAACTTCTCCCACCCTTAAAACTGGTTGGGGGAAGTTTTTGTGATTAAATGCGTTTGGGAAATACTGACATTCCAGACAGAAACCTGAATGATTTTTTATTGGAATATTATTTTTTCCATTTTCAGCACCATCAAGAAAATTACCGCTATAGAATTGAAGTCCAGGTAAATCTGTTGATACTTCAAGTTCAATCCCGCTTAATTCACTATATGCAGTTGCGATTTTTCTAATTTCACCATTATAATTATTTAGCACCCAGTTGTTATCAAAGCCTTTAGCATATTTGATTTGGTAATATTCATTATTAATATCTTTTTCAATATACTGTGGATTTCTAAAATCCATTGGAGTGTTATCTACTGGTATAATTTCCCCTGTCGGAATTGATTCTTGATTGTTTTCTGTAAAATAGTCTGCAAAAATTTGTACTTGATGTTGCAAGATATTTCCATAACCGTTAAGGTTAAAATAAGTGTGATTTGTAAGATTACATACGGTGGTTTTATTTGTTGTTGCTTTATAATTAATTATCAGAGAATTATCATTTAAGGTGTATGTGACTTTTACATCAAGTTGTCCTGGGTAGTTTTCTTCTCCGTCTTCTGATATGTAATTCAATTCTACACCGTTTTCAATTTCTTTTGAATTCCATATTTTTTTATCAAAACCTATATCCCCGCCATGAAGATGATTTTTACCGTCATTGCAGTTTAATTGATATTTTGTACCGTCAATTTCTATTAAACCGTTTTTTATTCTGTTACAGCATCTTCCGACTGTTGCACCTATGTATTTTGTTTGTCTTTTATATTTTTCAATGTCATCGTAACCAAGAACAACATCAACAACTTCCCCTTTGTTGTTAGGAGTTTTTATTGATATTATGGATGCACCGAATTCTGAAATTTCTACTTCTAAATAATTATTCTTTAAAATCATGATTTTATGATAACATAAGAATTGTATTTTGAGGAAATTTTAGGAGAAAATATATGAAAGTTTTATTATTTAATGGTAGTTCTAATGAACACGGATGCACTTATACAGCGTTAAAAGAAATTGCAGATGTATTAGAAAATAATGGAATTGATTCTGAAATTATTCAAATTGGAAAAGGTCCTATTCGTGATTGCATTGGTTGTGGGGCTTGTAGAAAAGTTGGTGGTCAATGCGTATTTAAAGATGATATGGTAAATGAATCAATTGAAAAAGCAAAAGATGCTGACGGCTTTATTTTTGGTTCTCCTGTTTATTATGCACATCCTAGCGGAAGACTTTTATCATTTATGGATAGATTATTTTACGCTGGTGGTGCAAATTTAAAATTCAAACCTGCAGCAGCAATAGCATCTGCAAGAAGAGCAGGAACTACAGCTTCTTTAGATTCTATAATCAAGCATTTTACAATAAATCAAATGCCTGTCGTGTCTTCAAATTACTGGCCTATGGTGCATGGCGGTCAAAATTGTCCTGATGATGTGAAAAAAGATTTGGAAGGTTTGCAGGTTATGCGTACTTTAGGCAATAATATGGCTTGGCTTTTAAAATGTATTGATGCCGGTAAAAAATCGGGGATTAATTATCCAACTGAAGAAGAAAGAATTTGGACTAATTTTATCCACTAAGCTCTTAGTGCTCGTAAAGAATTTAATACCGCAAGTAATGCAACTCCAGTGTCAGCAAATACTGCTCCCCACATTGTGACAACCCCCATTGCTCCAAGTATTAAAAACAGAGCTTTTACTCCTAGAGCAAATACTATATTTTGTTTTACGATACTCATTGTTTTTCTTGCAATGAGTATTGTTTTATATATTTTATTAGGGTTGTCGTCCATAATTACGGCATCTGCAGCTTCGATTGCAGCATCTGAACCTAAGCCTCCCATTGCAATTCCTGCATCAGCTCTTGTAATTACAGGTGCATCATTAATTCCGTCTCCTACAAATATAACGCTTTTATTTTTATTCTTGCTATTAATTAATTCTTCGAGTTTTTCAACTTTTTGATTTGGTAATAATTCAGCATAGAATTTACTCATTCCTATTTTTTTTGCAATATTTTCTGCTGCAAGATATGAATCTCCTGTTAGCATTACGGTATCTTTTAGAATTCCTTTTAGGTTCTTTATAGCTGTTGCAGTATCTTCTTTTAATTCATCTGAAATTACTATATATCCTATATATTTTTTGTTTTTTGCTGTGTATAAAATTGTTCCTGAGACTTTTTCAGGCTGGTATTCAATTCCATATAATTCCATCAATTTTGAATTGCCTGTGAGAATTTCTTCCCCATTTACTATTGCTTTAATTCCATTACCTGCAATTTCTTCTACGTCTTTAACAAGTGATGTATCAAGCGGGGTAGAAAATTCTTTTTTTAGTGAAATTGCAATAGGGTGGTTAGAATAACTTTCTGCAAGAGTTGTATATTTAAGTAACTCTTCTTTAGTTGTGTTGATTGGATTAATTTGAGTGACTTTAAATGTCCCTTTAGTCAAAGTTCCTGTTTTATCAAAAACGACTGTTTCTGTATTTGCTAAAGTTTCAATATAGCAAGCACCTTTTATTAGAATCCCATTTTTTGATGCTCCGCCTATACCTGCAAAAAATCCTAAAGGAACTGATATCACTAAAGCACATGGACAAGAGATTACCAAAAATGTAAGTGCTCTTTGAAGCCATATTTGAAACCCTGTATGAAGCATTATCGGTGGTAATAAAGTTAGAAATATAGCACCTAAGACTACTGCAGGAGTGTAATATTTAGCAAATTTTGTAATAAAATTCTCGGTTTTGGCTTTTTTAGAACTAGCATGTTCTACAAGTTCAAGAATTTTTGATACAGTAGATTCTTTGAACTCTTTTTCAACTTTAATTCTAAGTAGCCCATTTTGATTAATACAGCCACTTATTGCCTTATCGCCAGTTTTTAATCTTCGTGGAACAGATTCTCCAGTCAGTGCTGATGTATCGACAGATGCTTCTCCTTCAATGACTTTCCCGTCTAGAGGAATTTTTTCACCTGCTTTTACAATGATAATATTGCCGATTTTTATATCTGTAGGATTTTTTTTGATAATTCCATTTTCTGTTTCTAAATTAGCGTAATCCGGTCTGATATTCATTAATTCAGAAATAGATTTTCTAGACTTTTCAACAGCTTTATCTTGTAAAAATTCTCCTATCTGATATAAAATCATTACCATTACTGCTTCGGGGTATTCTTTTATTGCGAATGCTCCAAATGTTGCAAGTCCCATTAAGAAATTTTCATCAAAAACTTGTCCTTTTATAATGTTTTTAATCGCTTTTAAAAGAACATCTCCACCTGATATTAAATATGCAATCAGAAAAAATATAAATCTGAAATTTTCTGAAGTATTCATTAATACTGCAATTAAAAATATTGCTATTGATAGCCCAATTTTAATTATTTGCAGTTTACCGTTGATTGAATGTTCATGGTGGTGATGATGTTCGCACATATAATTTACCTCATATATCAATATTATAATTGAACAACTGTTCAATTGTCAATCCTAAAAAGTATTATTGTTAAGAAAATTTGACAATTGAACAACTGTTAAACTATAATAAGTTTATGGAAGTTAAAAAGAGTGATTGCGAAGCAATAAATCCTGACATAGTAAATAAAGTAATGCCTGATATGCCTGATGTTAGAAAGTTATATGATTTGTCTGATTTTTTTAAGGTAATGGGTGATAGTACAAGAATAAGGTTGTTATGGGCTTTAGAAGAAGCAGAAATGTGTGTGAATGACCTTGCTGTATTATTGGATATGACAAAATCAGCTGTTTCTCATCAATTAAAAATATTGAGAACTGCAAAACTTGTGAAATCAGAAAAGCGTGGTAAAAATGTTTATTACGCTTTGAATGATCATCACGTGAAAGTTATTCTTGAAATGGCATTAGAACATGTGAAAGAGTAAATTATAACATTTTTTGTTTTAATTCATTTCTTACATCATTTAATGGTCCATTATTAGGGGTTCTTAAATTGTGGTAATATTTTTTCGCAAATGTCACAGGATACATTGGAAGCCATGTGAATTTTATGAAAATATTAACAGTTTCTGCTCCTTGAGAAAGCATTAATTCATCAATAGTTTCTTCATGTGATGGGGATATTGATGAGAATATTTTTAAGAAATAATCGGTAAATGTAAGAGCAGAATATCCTGAAGCTGTAACAGGGTCTTTTATAAATTCTGTTACTTTAAAATTGCTGTTTGTTTTAATGCTTCTAATATCTTCTGGCAACGTAAATTCTGATCCTGCAATTTGTTCAATTTCATACCATTGACCATTATATTGAATTCTCATAATGTTAGGTTTTGGCATGTAAATATCATCAAATACGTTACTTAATATAATTCTACCGTTTTGATCAGCTAATCCGTATTTATAATTTTGCTTTGTTAAAAATAAACCGCCAAAAAGAATTTCAATTGAAGAATATTCCGGTGGTAAAATAATTTCACCTTTTTCATTGTATATGGCATAATCATTATCATTTCCAATTTTCAAGTATTTCCCTAAAATTCTGTCAACGTGTTTATATTTTGGCTCAACTAAATAATTTCCGTAATTATCAATTAGACCGTATTTATTTTTCTTTTGAATAATCCAAGAAGAATTGCCGAGCCTGATTAGCTTTTTATACTGTGGTTCAACAATTATATTATCAGATTTATCTTTAAGTCCGAATAAATTCTTTTCATTACTAAATACTGTTAAATCACTCATTGATAGAGTATTTGTTAAAGTATTCGTATTATTGTTAGTATTAGTTTCTGATGCGTAAGCATTACTAGATAAAATTAGAAATAAAAATATAAATATAAAAAATTTCTTCATAATTAAATAATAACATAAAATAATTCATGTTATAATTTTCTTAGGATGATTAATTTGAATTTAAAGAAAAGAACAAAAATTGTTATTTCATTGGTTGTGTTAGCTTCAATATTAGCGGCATCTCCATTTGTAATTTATTTAAAAGTACTACCTTATGCAGTATCAAATGAACATGTGATAAATTTTGTTGAAAAATCACTTAATAAGTATGCCGGATTAAAATTAGATATTAAAAATCCTGTTTTGAAAACAGAATTGTCACCTGTTATATCATTTAAAGTAGATGAATTAAATTTACATAATAATAAAAATGTATTGCTTTTATCTGTTGATAATTTTGATACCACAATTTCTTTTAAAGAAATTATGGATAAAAATATAATTATTAAAAAATTAGGAGCAGATTATATTTTTGCTGATATAAATAATCTTATGGCTTTAGCTCCAAAGCAACAAGAAAAGAAAGAACAACAAAAAAGTGAATGGAATTTAGACCTTTTTGATTCTCTTTTATATGTAAAAAAATCATTGTTCTTGTATAAAGTTGAACCAAATACTTATGTGTCATTGAAAGCAGATGATATTGAAATAGATAATTCAAAGAAAGATTTTAGATATGTTCATTTTAATATCACATCTGATATCAGAAAATTAGGTAAGAATTTACATATAAATATTGCAGATAGGAATTCTGTATTTATAAAAAATAAAGCTTTATATATTGAAAAATGTATGCTTACTGTTAATAATTCAAAAATTTATTTCAACGGTTATGCTGCAAGAAAGAAAAATTCTTATATCGAAATATTTACAGATAAAATTTTAGTTTCTGATGTTTTAGAACTTATTGATTCAAATATTATTGAAAATAATCTGAACGAACCTTTAGCATTTTTCAAAGATTTAAAAGGTGATTTTAATTTTAATATTAAACTTACTAAAAAAGATTTAAATGGTGTTGTTAACTTGAATAGAATTTCTTGCAAACTTATTCCAGTCGATAATATTCCATTAATGCTTGAAAAAGGTAAAATCGTTATGACTAAAAATGATATAGTTATAAAAGATTTTGTCGGTTATTATAATAATAAAAAAGAGAATGCAATAGAAATGGAAGGGACTGTAAAAGATTACCTGAAATCTATTGATACAAATTTAATAACAAGAGCAGTTGTAACTAATGACTTTGCAAAAAATCAATTTTCCAATATGATAGGAATTCCAATTACTTTAGTTGGTGGTTCTACAAAGACAAGATTGGATATAAAAGCTATAAATAACAAAATTGATTTGGTTTGGTTGTTTGGTTTGAAATCAGGTCAAGATATATTGATTGATGGTGCATCGTTGACTCCAGCAAATTACAGAAGAATGTTAAAAGCTGATATGCACTATGAAGGGACATTATTCAATATAAAATCAATTGATTACTATATTGCACCAGAAAATATGCCGAATGAGAAAAAGAAAAAAATTCAGCCGGTTGTGAAAATTGCTGGTAATATCGACCTTTCAAATCCGGTGCCAAATGTTTTGAATTTAGGTTTTGAAATTCCAAAGCCATTACCAAGTGAATTTTTAAATGTTTTAATTGGTCAAAAAATGTTCAAAAAAGGTACCATTGCAGGTAACATGGAATTTGTAAATACCGGTAAATATCCGTCATTAAACGGTAAACTTACTATGGATAAAGTTCGAATTCCTTCTCAAAGGATTTACTTAAATCATGGTGAGATGAATACTGAAAATGGACTTTTAAACCTTGTGGCTGACGGTCGTTACAGAAGATCTCAGTACGATTTTAACGGAAGTTTAATTAATGAAATTAAATTTCCAATAGTTGTAAAAGATGTTAACTTGACGATTGATGATGTTGATGTAGAAAGATTTATTGCATCTGCAAATAATCAAAAAAGTGAAGCAATTACATCTGAAAAATTTGATGTTACACCGTCTGGGGAAGCAGTAGATGACGATGATAATACTCCAACTTTTGATATTGGAAATTTCATAGTTGAAAATTGTGTTTTACATATCTTGAAAGGTTCTTATAAAGATATTAAATTCTCTGATGTAAAAGCTACTTTGTCTTTAGATAAGAACAGTATATTTAATATGTATTCAAATAGATTTGAAATCGCTGAAGGTCATTCTTCTGCTAAGATTAATTGTGATTTGAAAAAACATAAATATAATTTAGTCTTAGGTATAAAAGATGTAAATTCTGATTTAATGGCCACAACGTTGTTAGCTCTACCAAGAGAGATTACAGGTAAAGCAAGCGGTATTATTGCCTTAAATACTGATGATTCTTTAAAATTAAACGGTTCTATTAAATTTATGGTTAAGAATGGAACAATTCAAAAAGTTGGATTAGTTGAATATATTTTAAAATTTGCAGCATTATTCAGAAATCCTTTAGCAATGATTAGTCCATCTACATTCTCAGATTTAGTAAATATTCCTGAAGGTAATTTTGATTTAATTAATGGTGATTTGCAAATTGCAAATAATGTTATAGAAAAAATGATGATAAAATCTTCAGCACCTCAATTAAGTTCATTTATTATTGGAAGGTATGATTTGGAAACAAGAGATGCAACTTTAAGAATTTATACAAAATTCAGTAATAGAAATAAGGGCTTTGCAGGATTTTTGAGAAACATATCTTTAAACAGTCTTGCAAATAGAATTCCATTAAGCTCAAGAAATGACAGTAATTATTATGCTGCTGAAATATCTCAATTACCTCCAATTGATGCAGATGAAAAGGATTGTCAAATATTCTTGACTAAAGTTGATGGGGATGTTGAGCATAATAACTTTATTTCTTCTTTGAAAAAGATTAAATAGTTATTTAGTTTAATCTCATTAATTCAAAGTTCAAATATGTTGCAAAACTTACCCATAGCAAGTATGGGATTAGTAAAAATGCAGATATTTTTGATACTTTGTAAAAAGAAATTGTTGTAAGAATAATAAAAATTAGTAAAAATACAATAATTATAAAGCTTAGTTTAATATCGTGCAGGTAGAAAAATGCTGGACTCCAACTAAAGTTAAGTAATAATTGAATTAGAAAAAAAGTTAAACCTTGCTTTTTATTCAAATCTGTTTTTGCATACATAAATGTTGTAAAAGATATAAAAATTAGCGTATACATAAACGCCCAAACAGGTCCGAATATTTCAGGTGGTGGGTTTAATGCAGGTTTATTAATCGTGTTATACCAAGTCAAATCCATAAACTTATTATGTTATAGATCTTTTAAGATTTCATTAGCTTTTTTATTAGAGCAAGGTAATAATACTTTGGGCAATTTTTTTATGTTCTTCAATTTCATAATGTAGTCCGTCTATTTTAGAAGGAGCTACAATTTTATTTAAGTCCAGAAATTTGCAATTATATTTATTAGCAATTTTTTCATAGATTGGTGTAATTTGTTTTGATTTTTCAATAGATGTTTGATTAAACATAAATTTAAAATTACTGTTTAAAATGTTTTCTGTAATATGTGATGGAGAAAGTATGATTATATTACTATTGGGTAAACTCTTTCTAATGTTTTTTATAAGATTTTCTATGCCTGTTTCAAATTCTTCTAAAGTCGGATTATAAAATTTTTGCAAATCGTTTATTCCTATTGCAAAAATTATTATGTCATAAGATCCTTTTAAATATTCAGGTAAAATCATATATCCGGTAAATTGAATACCATCAGGGTTATTAGAAAAAGCAGTTCTGTTGTTACATCCTGCTTCAATTATTTCATAGTTGTTCTTGCAAAGATTCTTTAAAATCCCTGTCCAACGAGAGTTCTCATTATATCTGTTTCCGTTATGAGGGTTGTAACCAAAAGTGTTACTGTCTCCAAAACATAATATTTTTTTCATAAAGTTAATATAACATAAAATATATGAAAAAATATTAAGTTTAATGTTTTTAAGGTATTGACTGAGAGTGAACTCTAAGTTGTATTATATAAAAATAAAAGGAGGAATATATGAATAAAAAAGTTTTGATAATATCAGCTAGTCCAAGAAAAGGTGGGAATTCAGATACTTTGTGTGATGAATTTATGAAAGGAGCAATTGATGCTGGTAATACAGTAGAAAAAATATTTTTGCGTGACAAAAAAATAAATTATTGTACTGGTTGCGGTTTTTGTAATACAAATGATTACACTGCTTGTTCTCAAAAAGATGATATGGCTTTGATTTTGGATAAGATGGTTATAGCTGATGTCATTGTAATGGCAACTCCAGTTTATTTCTATACAATGGATGGGCAGATGAAAACTTTTATTGATAGATGTTGTGCTAGATATACTCATATTTCAAATAAAGATTTCTATTTCATCGCAACTGCTGCAGATGTTAGACCACAGGCTTTAGAAAGAACTTTTGATGGCTTTCGCGGATTTACTGCATGTTTAGAAAATGCACGAGAAGCTGGTTTGTTATATGGTTCTGGTGTTTGGAATATGGGCGAAGTAAATGATACAAATTCAATGAAAGAAGCCTATGAAATGGGTAAGAAAGTTTAGTCTTATAATTGTTAACAAATAGTATTTAATAAAAGCCGATAAAGGGACTTGAACCCTTGACCTACTCATTACGAATGAGTTGCTCTACCAACTGAGCTATATCGGCTTTTTTTTATTATAGCATGAGCAGATTAATTGGGATATTTTCATACTTAGAGCTACTCTCAATAAGGTGTTTTCATGTTAAAATTTCTGTAGGAGGTTTTTATATGTACACGATAAAAGAAGTAGCTGAGAAAATGGATGTATCTGAACATACATTGAGATTTTGGGCAAAAAGTGGTTTTTTCCCTTTTGTAAAGCGAGATCAAAACAATATAAGACAATTTTCTGAAGATGATTTAGGCTGGGTAAAAATGGTAAAATGCTTGCGTTCAGTTGGAACAGAAAATAAAGCTATTAAACGTTATATTGATTTGTGCATAATTGGGGATTCGACAATTCCAGAACGTTATGGGATTATTCAGGCTACAAAATTAAAAGCTGAAGAACAGATGAAAGAACTCCAAAAACAACTTGAATTGCTAAATTATAAAGAAAAATTTTATCAAAATCTGATAAAAAATAATCTTAAAGATTCTTGGAATCCAATGAATAATATTCAATTGGAAAAAGCATTGTGATATTAAATGTGATTAATAATAAAACAGCCTACATTATATATAATGCGGGCTGTTTTTATTTGATAAAAAATTAATGATTATGGTGGCAACCGCCATGATTATGGCAATGGTGATGACCTTCTCCACCACAAGAATTTTCCCCAGTCGTTAGCTCAGAATTCATATATTGAGTTACAAGTTCTTTAATATCCATTTCAGGACAGCCGGTAATTACTTTTACGCCTTTTTGAGCAAAAGCATTTAAAGGACGCATTCCCATACCACCAGCAAGTACAACGTTAGTACCTAATTCAGCAATCCAGTCTGCTGCTGCGCAAGAAATCCCTTCTTCTGGAATTTTATTTTCTATGCTTAAAATTTCCTTGTTTTCAGGGTTAATTTCAACGAATGTGAATGTATCACAGTGTCCGAAATGTGAACATAATTTGTTTTCACTGCTTGGAATTGCAATTTTCATAATTTTATCTCCTTTTGATTTGTAAATATTATTTTGTAATAATATTGCGTTTTCTAGTGCTTCTGTTTCTGTCATATTATTTTCTAAGGCAAAATTCTTTAAAATGTTTAAAATATTTTCATTAATCCTTCGGGTATAAGAAATTTTTTTTGTACAAGTTTTTTTGCGCCCTGCACAATTTCTTTTTCCTCCCCAATTATTTTTTTGACAAGTTTTAATCATTATTTTGCTCCAAACAAATCATAATACTTTAACTTGAATTTGTCAATACATAATCAAGATATTAAGATGGTTATAAAAATTAGTGATATAAATTTTTGCATGTCCGAATTTGGCGTAATCGATTTTTAAAATAAAGCTAAGAAAGGATTTATTGAAATGGGATATCGTAAAAGTAAAATGAAAGATTTTAGTGATTTAAATGATTTTAGTTCTTTTGAAAAATATATGTTGTGTAAGTATTTGATTGGGCTAATTGATATTTTGGAAATTAATCGTTATGAATTTAATATGTATTATGAAAAATTAATATATGTATTAAATTTAGATATAAAAACTTGTCCTAAAAACATACAAGGATATGATTTTAGAGATAAAAAAGAGCAGAAATTTAAAAATGATTTTAAGAATTTATTAATAAAACACATTAATAATTTTTCTGTCAGAAAAAATATTTTTATAAAAAAGATTAATTTAATTTCTAATTTTTATGATTTAAGTGATTATGAGCATGAATATTTTTTATATTATGTGTTAAGAGAAATTAATCCATTAATTGAAAGATTGGATCATTTTTATAGTTGTGAAACTAAAATTTTTCCAATATTTGGAATAAAAGTTTTAAAACTCAAAAATTGGGAAACTTCTCAAATCAGTAAACAACTTGTTGCTAAAGGGATTTTTATTAAACGAGGAATTTATGATGAAAAAGTATTTTTGAATAGTAAAACTATGCAGATAATGTCTGATAATAAAATTAAAACTAATAAGCAAATTAAAAATATTCTGCTTGGGAGTAACTTAAAATCAGATTTAAAATGGAATGATTTTGATTATTTGAAAAAAGAACGAGATATTTCTTTGAATATTTTAACATCTGCAGTTAATAATAAGACTAAAGGAATAAATATTTTACTTTTTGGTTCTGTAGGTACAGGTAAGACGCAGTTCTCGAAATTAGTTGCTAATAAGGCTAAAATTGATATTTATTCTGTATCTGCAGAAATTATGGATAAGGAGGCTACAAGAACAGATAGGTTAAATGATTTGGTATCAAAACAAACCATTCTTTCTAAAATGGATAATTCTTGTATTCTTTTTGATGAGGCAGAGGATGTTATGAATAGAGGCTTTTCTGAATTCGGAAGTGCTTCTAAAGCTTATTTGAATACTTTGATAGAAGAAACTCCTGTTCCGATAATATGGACTACAAATAATATTTATAATGTAGATCCTGCTTTTTTAAGACGTATGACTTATACTATTGAATTTGAAAAATTGTCTGAATATGTGAGACTTAATATATGGAAGAGAACTTTAAGGAAAAACAAGTTAAAAGTTGATAATAAAAGATTGATGCAATTAAATAAAAATTACGAAATTTCTCCATCTTTGATTACAAATGCAGTAAATACGACAAAACTTATTAACGGTTCTCAAGATGATTTTGAAATGTTTGTAGAAAATCTTGCACGAGTTGTAACTAAAAAGAAAAATGTAAAAAAGAAGAAAGAGTTTGAAATGAAAGAATATAATGATGATTTAGTAAATACAGATTTAGATATAAAAGATTTAACATCAAAAATAAAATCTTGTGGTAAATTGAATTTTTCTTTATGCCTCTATGGAGAACCTGGTACAGGGAAAAGTTTATATGCAAGATATTTAGCAAATGAATTAGGTCTTGATGTAATTTTAAAACGGGCAAGTGATTTGATGTCTAAATATGTAGGAGAAACAGAACAAAATATTGCAGAAGCATTTGCAGAAGCTAAATCCAAAAAAGCAATGTTAATTTTTGATGAAGCTGATTCTTTTCTGCAAAACAGAAATAATGCAGTAAGAAACTGGGAAGTATCACAGGTAAATGAAATGCTTACTTGGATGGAATCTCACGAGTATCCGTTTGTTTGTACAACAAATTTACTTGACACTTTAGATGAAGCAAGTTTGCGCCGTTTTACATTCAAGATAAAATTTGATTTTATGACAAAACAGCAGGTAAATAATGCATTTGAACATTTCTTTGGAATTAAAAATGCAAATGTGGATATAAAAGGGTTGACAGCAGGTGATTTTGCAACTGTAAAAAAGAAAGCAGATTTTTTATGTGTTAATGAATTATCGGAACTTTGTAAAATGCTTGAAGATGAAGTAAAGATTAAAAAATCAAAAAGCTTGCAAAATGTTATTGGGTTTTAATTAATTTAAAATTAATTTCTTGTGATATTTTGACTTGTATTAAACTATTTAAAGGATAAATATATCTATTATTTCTTGTTGATAGATGAATTGGATTTTTTTTATTCGTGAATTTAACAATAAATAGATTTTTTTTATCTAATATGTGTTTTAATAATTCTAACTCTGTTTGATTTAATTTATATTTTTCATATAATAAATTTCCCCAAGCTAGTAATATATTATTATTTTTTTCGACATTTAATAATTCTTCTAGTAATTTTAAATTTGTTTGTAAATCAGCTTCTTTTTTACACGAAGGATTTGAATTCCTAATATTAAATAAGTTAAAAATTTCAAACTCTTTATAATTAGTATATGTTTTTATTATTTTATAAACATTGTTTATTGTTTTATCAGGTTTGTCAATATTAGCTTTAGCAGGGTTAAACATTATGATTGTTATTTTTTTATCTTTATTTTTACCTTCAATTGTTTCTGAATAATAATATCTAGATTTTAGATTTTTTGACATAATTATTTGGCCATTACGATAATTTAATTTTGTGATAGGTGATAAGTCGAATTTATTTAAAATTTTATATAATTTATGTATTATTTTATTCTTTCCCATATTAATAAATATTATATTAAAATATTTATAATTAAAATAATATATTTATATGACCATTTTTGACATATTTTTATGGTGTAATAGATATATAAAGGAGTTTGGAATATGGAAGATAAACCAAGGTATTCGAGAGTTTCTGATATTTTAGATTTGATAATATTTATGTTATCAAGATTTAATGGAGTTTCCTTGAATGAAATCCAAGAACGATATAACGTCTCAAGAAGAACCGCAGAAAGAATGAGAGATGCAGTATTGACATCATTTTCTCAGGTTGATGAAATCGAAACAGATGATCGTTGTAAAAGATGGGGATTTACAAACTATTCCTTAAATGAATTGGTGACTTTTTCAAATGAGGATATTGCGTTGCTAGAAAATCTTAAAAAGACTTGTGACAATCTTTCTCAAGCTGAAATTGAAAATATTGTAATAAAAATGAAAGCTCTAAAACACAAATTTACTAAAATAGATGATGAAAAAATTGAATTAATTCTTCAATCTGAAGGTTATGCTATAAGACAGACTCAGAATTTTAAAGTAGATTTAGCACAAGTATCTGTTATTCGTCAAGCAATTAAAGAAAAAAAGAAATTGCAAGCTGAATACCATGATAAAATTAGAATTCTAGAACCTTTGGGATTAATTTACGGGGAAAAAGTTCATCTTATAGCAAGAGAATCTCAAAAAGGTGAAGGTGAATATAATTATGTTTTGCATAAATTAAAAAATGTCAAACTTACAAATGAAACTTTTGATTCAAAAGATTTTAATTTGCAAGAATATTCTCAAAAATCTTTCGGAGTATATTTTGGAGAAATCTATGATGTTAAACTAAAATTTATACCGGAAGCAGCGGAAGATGTAATGAATTATAATTTTCATCCGACACAAAAAATAAATTTGCAAGATGACGGCAGCGTAATAGTAACCTTTAAAGCAAGTGGTGATAAACATATTATGTGGAACCTTTTTAAATGGGGTAATTCTGTTGAAATTCTTGCTCCTAAAGAACTCAAATACAAATATAGGCAATATTTAAATAGTATAATAATCAAATAAAGGAGGTTTTAGTATGACACAAACTTTTCGCTTAGGTGATTTTTGTGAAGTTTTTATAGGGAAACATCTTGATGTTACAAATTCAAGTAATGACAATTTAGTAAGAATCATAAATTCACAGGATATAAATAAAGATTTAATTTCTAAATTAGATATTGAAAAAGTATATATAGAAAATGATTTAAGAAAATTAAAAGAATTACAAAATAATGATATAATATTTTCAAGATATTTTAGTAATAATATGCAATTTGCTATTTTAAAAGATATCCCTTATGCAATAGTTTTACCATCCAATACAGTTATTTGTATAAGAGTTATTGATAATTCTATAGATCCTTGGTATTTGAAAATTTTTTTGGAAAGTCCAAATGGACAAATGCTTTTAGAATCTTTGTCTAAAGGTAAACTAGTAAAAAACATATATATTAAAGATATTGAAGATCTTGAAATCCCATTTCTATCACAGGAAGAACAAAATCTTATTGTATCTGAATATAAAGCTAAAAAAGGTTATATAAAATGATAATAACACCAAACTCAAAGCAACAGGAATGTATTGATAATATTGACGGTAAATATCTTGTACTTGCAGGACCAGGTACAGGTAAAACTTTTACAATGATTCAAAGAATTAAGAATATGATTGAAAAAGGGATTAATCCTGAAAAGATTTTATGTCTTACATTTTCTGATGCTGCAACAAATGAGGTTAAAACAAGGCTTGAAAAAGAACTAGGCAAGCTTGATGTCGGTGTTAATGTCTATACTTATCATGGATTTTGTAATGAAATTATTTTAGAAAATACAATTGATTTTGAGTTGTCTGACAATATAAAAGTAATACCTGATGCTGTATCAATCTCTCTTATAAAAGAATGTATTGATGAAATCGATTCAAAAGTTTATAGGACAAAAAGGAATGATCCTTATTATTTTATAAAAGAAATTAGAGATAATATAAAAGAAATCAAAGCAAACAGATTAACAAAGGAAAAATTTTTCCACAATATAGAAACAAATCCTGATTGGGAACCAAAACTTGTTGAATTGCAGAAGAAACTTGCAGAATTAAATGAAAACAATAAAAAAGTTCCTAAAAAGTTGTTAAATGATATTGATGCTATTGAAAAGAAAATAACGAAAGTTAAAGAGATTTGGAAATTTTATGAGTTATATAAGTCAAAAATGGAAGAACAAAGATATTTTGATTTTAGCGATATGATAAATCTTGTTTTGGAAAAATTTGAAACTGATTCTGCTTTCTTATCAAAAATCGCTAATAAATATGAATATATTTTGGTCGATGAATACCAAGATACAAATAAAAATCAGAATGAGATAGTTTTTCATTTAACTAAAGCTCTTGAGAGCGAAAATGTTTTTGTAGTTGGAGATGATGATCAAATTATATATACATTTCAAGGAGCAAGAATTGATAATGTAGAGAGATTTTTAAAAGAATTTCCGGACACTAAAGTTATTTGTCTAAAAGAAAATATGCGATCTACTCAAAACATTCTTGATACTGCAAGAAAAATTGTAGAACAAGATGATAAAAGGTTAGAAATTAATCCTGAATTTGCGCAATATAATATTGATAAACATTTAGTTTCTAAAAATACAAAATTACCATTCAAAGATAGAAAAGTGAGGTTTTATCATTATGCAGACATCCTCCAAGAGTATCAGGAAATTGTTGATGAAATTGTAAACCTTATTGAATCAGATGATTGTCCTAAAGATGATAGTGGCAATAAAAAGCTATCAGAAATTGCAATACTTACAAGGGATAATAATTCTCTTGCAACATTTGCAGAAATGCTAAAAGAAAAAAATATCCCATCAGAATTAAAAGAAGGTAAGAGTATATTTCAAATAATATCTTCAAATATTTTGTATTATTATATGCAGTTACTTATAAATCCTGAGCTGCATTCTGATAAATTTTTCAGATTAGCACTATCACAACCTTTTAATATTCACCCAAAGGATTTTGAAACTATTTATAATCAAAAATCTCATTACAAATCTTTTGTAGAAATGATGAATTCTATTGATAAAAAAGAGCTTATAGAGCCTGAAAAAATAGATAAATTTATCAATATTTTTAATCATTTGTTGTCTTACAAAACAAATGAAACATTAAAAAATGTAGTTTTAGAAATTGGATGCAAAACCGGAATATTTGACTATTATATTAATTCAGAAACTAATAAAATAGAAAATATTTCAGGGCTAAAAAAAATTGTAGATGAAGCTGTTAATTTTTCAAACACTCAAAAGAAAATCAGTTTAGAAGAATTTGTAGAATATTTGACAATGTGTTTTACAGATGAAATTCCGATAAAAATAGACAAATCACCTGTTGCAATGAATGCTGTTCAATTATCAACTTATCATTCAGCAAAAGGGCGAGAATTTGAATATGTTTATATGCCGACTCTGAAAAACAGGGATTGGGAAAGTAGTTCAAAATCTTTAAGACCTATAGTTCCATTAGATGCATCAGAGTACAAAACAGATGAAGAGTTAAGAGAGTTAAAAAAATCAGATTGCATTAAACTTTTATATGTCGGTATGACAAGAGCAAAACATACATTAAGACTTTCTTACCCTAAAAATATTAACGGTTCAACTCAAACGCCTACAAAATTTATCAGTAGTATTGAAGATGTTTTTGAAATAGAACAGGAACCTTTTACTTATGACAGTTCGACCTTCTTGTTAGGAAATATAAAAGCTCTCAGAAAACTCGATTATGACTACGAAAAAGATTTTTGTTCTATGGTTGATAAAAAACTTGAAGGAAAATCATTTTCCCCAAGTGCAGTGAATACTTATTTAAAATGTCCACGCCAGTATTTTTATAATTATATTCTGGATTTATCTCCAAAAGACGGAAATCCTGATTCTTTGAGTTTTGGTAAAGCTGTCCATTCAGCTTGTGAGTTTGCTGTAAGATTTGCTAAACAAAATAATGAATATCCAACAAAAGAAGAGTTTATAAATGAATTTAAAAAGGCATTAGATAAATTGCCTATGTCGAGTTATAAACAACGAGAAATTCATATTGAACGAGGAGAAAAGGCTCTTAGAGAATACTATATTCAGATGTGTAATACTCCAAGTTCAATGCTTTATGAAGTTGAAAAACCTATAAATTTTGAGCTTGATGGAATAAAATTTTATGGAATTATAGACAGGATAGATAAGAATTCTGACGGAACTTACACTATTTATGACTATAAAACAGGTGGCGCAAAAGATTCAAAAATTATTTGCCCAGATGGAAAGCACGAAGATTATTACAATCAAATGGGGTTATATAAGTATTATTTTGAAAAATCTACAGGTAATACTGTGAAAGAAACAATATTTATTTTCCCTGAAGAATTTACAGATAATTTTACTTTGAATTTAACTCAAGAAGACTGCAAAGCTATTGATGCAAAATTTAAAGAAGCAATTTCAAACATAAAAAATTATAAATTTAATCCAACACCTAGTAAAGATACATGTAAACATTGCCCTTATAAAGATTTTTGCTAAATAAATTATTCATATACGACCAAATTTGACATAGTAATTATTTAATATGATTAATGTGTACAACTCAAAGGATTATAAATGAGTAAAAAATTAATAATTGTTGGCATTGGTGGCGGTGGACAAAATATTGTTGATTACGTTTCAAAGAATAATACAAATCCTTATATTGAAACTTTTATAATCAATTCTGATGAACAAGTTTTAGAAAATGCTAAAACAAAAAATAAAATTCTAATAGGTCCTGAAACTATTTATACAAAATTCTTATTATTTTTAACAAATAATCTTGGCATAAACTCGCAAATAATTACATATTTAAAGAAATTTCAAATAAAGAAAAGTTTAGGGTGTGGTGGTAATGTTGAAGAAGGTGAAATCCGAATGAAGAAATATTTGCATAAGTTAAAATTTATGCAAAACAAATCCGATTTAATCATATTAGTTTCTTGTTTTGGCGGAGGTTTTGGAACAGGTGCAACTCCAGTAATAGCAAATTATCTAAAAGAAATGAACAAAGATTTTATATCAATTACAATAACTCCATTCTATTTTGAAGGTCAAAAACGACTCTATGTTGCACTTAACGGAATTAAAAAACTGAAAAACATAAACAAAAATTGTATTGTAATTGATAATAACAATTTTATAAAGGATAGTCATTTATCAATGAAAACAATTTTGGATGGAATATCTAAAATTGTTATGGAAAATATATTTGATGTTATAAATGATAAGGAATATTATTATGACGAAAACTAAGCCGTTTTTAAATATAGATTTAAAAGGAGATTGGTATACTATTAATCAACCAAATCTTGAAAAATTTGTTTTTTTTTATATTTCCATAAATGAGGTAAAAAAAATCATGAAAGATTCAAATTCTTTAAAATTTGAATTTTATTCTCTTAGTCTTAAATATCCATTTGAAAACTTAATAAAAGATTTATCTTTATTATCTAAAAATCTTTCTGCTGCAAAAATTGTTATTATTTCTGTGACTATTAATAATAATGTAAATCTTACAGATATAAAGAATATTAGTGAAATATTTTCAGATATTACTAACAATAATACTCGAGTTAAAATATTTGTTTGTGATAATGAAAAATTAAATTCAGAAGTTATATTAGACATATTAGTATTTAATTAAAGAACAAAAGTAATAAAAAAGAATATTCTGCTTTATTAAATTCAGAAATTTATGGATATTTGTATCACCGAATTTGACATATTTGTACTTTAATATAATTTATATACACAAACAAAAGGAGGAGATATGAATAATGATTTAATTATTATCGGCATTGGGGAAGGTGGAGGCAAAATAGTTTCAAAACTGGATGAAAAATATCAAAAACTTTTTATTGATACAGATGAAGATGTTATTGAAAAATATAACGGTTTAAGAATTGGTAAAAAGACTTGTGGAGAATATTCTTCCCAAGGTGATATTAATCTTGCAGAATTATCCGTGATAGAAAGTAAAGAAGATTTATTATCTGCAATAAAAAACTATGATGAAATAATAATTGTAGCGCCTTTAGGAGGTGGTACTTCTTGCGGTACTACTAAAAAATTTGTTGAATTAATTATTGATCCTAATAAACCTGTTAAGCTCTTTACGAGTTTTCCATTTGATTTTGAAGGTAGAAGTCGTTTATTAAAAGCTATAAAAACTTTTGATTATTTAAAGCAACTTTGTGATGTTATTCTTGTTGATAAGTTTGATATTTATAAAATCCGTAACAGAATCAGTATTAATCAAATATTTGAAAATCAAGATAACTTATATATTCAGGCAATAGAAAAGAGTTTATTGTAATTTATTGAATTCTAAAAATTAAATTTATTTAGTGTAATAAACAAATAATAATTGCATTTTATCAATGTCGGTTATAAATCGAATTTTTTTATGTATAATGACATTAATGAAAAAGATTTTAGCAATTGTGTTAATACTGACAACTGTGTCAATTATACCTGTATCTGCATCAGTTGAACATAAGGTAATTAAGGTTATTGATGGGGATACTGTATATATTGACTTTAACGATAACGGCATTGCAGAGCAAGATGAAAAAGTTCGTATTAATGGAATCGACACATTTGAAACTAAACTCAATGACGGTCTTAATTGGCAGATGAAGCTGTATAACCTTACTCAAGATGAAGCCTTAGGTCTTGGGTATTATGGTAAAGAATTTGCTAAAAAAGAACTGCTGAATAAACCTGTAAGAGCTGAATACACAGCAGAAGAAAAGTTTGACAAAAACAACAGACACCTGATGTCGCTATACTATGATTGCAATAGACAAGGTAAATGCAAAAGCTATGAGAAAGAAGTTTTAAAAGCAGGACTTGCAACAATTTATACAAAATCAAACCTTGCAGATGAACTAAAACCTTATCAGAACTTAGATAAAATAAAAGCCTATGCTGAAAAATCCCATAGTCTAAATCTTGTTGTATTGAATAAGAAAAACGGTAAATACCACAAAACAACTTGTGAATATGGTTGGATGTCAAGTCAGCAGGAACTAATTAATAAGCCATTAATCAAATACACTCCCTCTAGTTGCTGTTATCTCAAAGAAATAAAAGAAAATAAGTATAAAACATATAATAAAATCGTAAAACCTGATGCCAAAGATGGTAATATTGAATTATATTTTCTAAGTCCGTTAAAACAAAAACACCCAGAAAACACTTGTAAAAGTTCAGCATGTAAAGCTCTTTTATACAATATAGACAATGCAAAAGAAAGTATTGACTTTGCAATATATGGTATTGCAGAACAAGATAGAATTTTTAAAGCGTTAGTCAATGCTCAAAAAAGAGGGGTTAAAGTACGTTGGGTAACTGATTTAACAGAAAATAAGGAAAATATTTATTTTGATACATACAAATTAATGGATAAAATTCCAACTTTTACAACGGATTATGAAAGTGCTGAGTCAATAAATATTCCTGATTATAAATATAAATTTGATTTTCAGGGAGCTTTAATGCATAATAAATTTTTCATTTTTGATAATCAAAAGGTCTTTACGGGTTCTACCAATATTTCTTCAAGCTGCTTAACAGGGTACAACGCAAATATTGCTGTATTAATTAATTCAAAAGAGATTGCGAATTTATATAAAAAAGAATTTGAGCAGATGTATAATGGAAAGTTCCATAATATGAAAAATCCTGTTAGTAATAATGAAGATATTTTAGTAGATGCAAAATATGTTTCAGTTTATTTTTCTCCGACAAATAAAATCTCAACAACTCAAATTATACCTTTGATAAATCAAGCAAGAAAATCTATTTATATTCCTGCATTCTATTTAACCCATAATGACATTATCAACGCACTTATAAGTGCTCACAAAAAGGGAATTGAAGTTAAAATAATAGTTGATGAAACAAGTGTCAAAGGGCAATATGTAAATGTTGATTATATAAAACAAAATGGTATTGATTTAAAAGTTGAAAATTGGAATGGAAAAATGCATATGAAGTCTATTATCATAGATGATGACATACTTGTTATAGGCTCTATGAATTTTACGAAACAAGGAGAAAGAATGAATGATGAAAATTGCATAGTTATTAAAAATTCGCAAATATTAAATAGTGCATATAAAAAAATCTTTTTTAAACTTTGGAATTCAATTAAATAAATCAAAAAGTTTATTTATAACAGTAATTTTAGTTTTTTTATTTTTATAAAACTCTCTGATTTTTTTGATATTTTCAGGTCTTATCATTTCTTCTAAGGACATATCAATATTCCATCCGACTCTTTTGAAATCCCTACTATTAGCATTATTTTTATCATCTTCATATTTCTTAGCTTTAAAAAATAAATCAGGATGATAATCGTATAAATTTAACCAATTATTTTTACTTTGAAACGGGCAAAAATAACAACCTGAACGATTTGACCATTCATAATATTTAGGAATTCCGATGCCTGATTTAGTTAAAATTTCCATAATATCTGAATAATTTAACCCATAATTGACAAATGGGTAAACCTCTTTTATTCTTTGATTATTATATTTATTATATTCAGCACGTCGTAATTCATCAGCTCTAATTCCTATAAAAAGGTGAATTATTGAGTTATTTTTATTTAATTTGTCAGAAATAAATTTCTTAAAAGGTTTTGTTTTTAATTCTACTGTGCACCACCTTTTTATTGGAGAAGGGAAATAATTATGTAAAAGCATTAGGTGTTCAAAACTTTTTTCAGGTCTTACCCTGTGAATTTTTTTATTTAAAAAGATTTCAATTTTATTAAGATAATCATAAGTTTCTGGTAATTCACATTCTGTATCACAAAACACAAGTTCTAACTTTTCAAAGATTTCAGGCATATTCTCTTTCATAAAGAAAGCAAGTGCTGTCGAATCTTTTCCGCCTGATAGTGATAAAATATGATAATCTTTTTCCATTAGTTCTCCTTATAATAAGCTACACAAAAGCACAGTAAAGCATCTGCTTCACTGTGCTAAAAAACTTTCAGTTACTCCTTGCAAACACAAAAATCATCTAGGATTTTGTTTAACAAGAGGTGTATTACCTTTTTCATTATTACTGCAAAATGACAAATATGACTATTACTTAATTTTTTTTTAAGGTTTTACAATTTTTACCTTTTACTTTTTTTAGTAAAAACTAATTCAAATCTGTTCTTTTAAATTTTTAAAAAGACAATTTTAAATAAATTTAGCAAAAAATTTCTTTTTCAAATTTTAGAAAAATAAGTAATATATATTAAAATAATGAAAGGCACGAATATGCAAACAAAAATTTCTCCAAATTATAATTCTACAGCGTTTAAAGGTGCTAACTTAATCAAAATAAAAAAATCAGCATTCCCAAATCCTGAAAATTTAAGAGAATGTTCTCAACTATTTTCTAAAAATATTAATAGTGTAAGCGGCGATAAAAGTGGTATAATATCAGTTATTATAGCCATGTTTAAACCTCAAACTCACAAAACTTATATTTTCCCTGATAATAATGCTTATTTTATGACAAAAAACTCATTAAAGAAAAACAATATACCATATTCTGTAGAATGGTTTTCGCAAAGAGCAAAACTACCTATTATTTCTCCCCAAAACAGTGATTATCATTCTTTTTATATTTTAACAGGGGAACACAAAGATAAAGGGATAAAATTAACAAAAAAAGTTCTGACAAATATAAGAAAATATACAAAAGAAGCAGGAAAAATATTTCCATTACCTGAAAATATAGAAGGTAAAACTTTTAGAGAAATTATGAATGAATACTTACCATTACGCAAAGTATATAGTACATCAAAAGCCAGTGTTGAAATAGAAAAAGGTTTGGGTGAAATAATTAGTACAACACCAGTTAATACTATAGAAATAGAATCATTAAAAGATATTAATAAAATTGCAAGGGATTTGCTTCAAAAATAAGCTTATACTAATAAATTATTATTTAGCTAAGCAAAAATTCGTATGTTGAGGATTCTATTCAACCTACGGATTTTTAAATATTGGTAAAAATATAGATATTTTTGAGTATACAATAATTTTAGAAGATGATTTAAATAATCAGATCAATTACATTTATTTCAATTTACTTGGAAATATAAAAAGAATATGTAAATAAGATTATAATTTTAAATTTTGTAGTAAACTAAATTAACTGATTGTATAAACAATGGATTATTCAAAATGTTAAAATGGCATATGATAACTTAGAATATTTGATCCCCAATCAAGTTCATTCCTATTAGACAAATTATCTGTTTTTATATATGTTTGCTTAAAATCAGCTAATGGTTCAAAGCCACAATCTTTTATGAACTTATAGTCTTCACTATATGTTAAAAATTTAGAATTTGTATAAGTACCGAGTGACAATATACTTCCTTTTTTCATGTTTTTCCCAAGATTATATATAACCTTTCTTGCATCATAAGAACCGAGATATGGTAGTACATTTCGACAAAGAAATACTGTGTTAGAATTATCAACAAGTCTACTTGCATCGTCTTCAAGATCTTGATTTTGGAAATCAACAAATTGTCTGAGATTTTGATTGACTTTATATGTTTGAACTTCATTGTTAATAGTATCATTAGAAAGTCTTATTTGTTCAGTAGAGTTGCTAAAATATTTATCAAAATTTATTCCATTGATTTTTAACTTTTCTATATCTTCTTTAGTTAAGTTAATTAACCCTCTTTTAGCAAAGCTGGAAATGTTTGTTATATCAATATCTCTTGCTTTTATGGGAAAGAATTTTTTAGAAGCTTCAAACCCTAAAGAATGAATTAACGCTAATGCCAAAGTATATGGTTCAGAGCCATCGGAACAAGCTTGACAAACAACATTAACTTTCTCAGCATCTTTAAAATGAATACCTAAATATTTGACAAATTTCAACCAATCTAAATCCGTTCTAAAAACTGAAGACTGTGTACTATAGATATAATCAACAGAGTTTGAAAGTAAGCCAACTCTAGTAGTACTACCGAAACTAGGATATATATTATGCTTTTGATGTATAGGATATGTTATTTGCATATTTATATAACACATAACAAAATAATTTTTGCTATTTTAATATTCAAACTTCTTGTTTAAATTAAATAGTGTTGAAAAATTTTTCAAAATTTTAAATTTAGGTTTTAAATTTTGTAAATGTTATAGCAAATTTTATTTTTTTGGTTTTTAATATTCTAAAGGGGGTATTGTCTGATGAATATACAAAATAATGTTAATTTTACTGGTTTGTATTTAAAAACCAATAAGCCAATGGCAATAAGTACAGAAAGGATTAATAAAATGTCTCAAATTTTAAAAGAAAGAGGCGGATTTATTAATAGATTAGAAAAAGAAGAAAATACGGATGTTTTTATAAATGGAACCTTATCTAAGGTTTCACTAAGTCATGAAAAATATGGTACAGATGTACATAAATATATGAAACCAATACCACTTAAAGCATTTACAGCTGAAAATGAAGAAAAAATAATTAAAACATTGAGAGAAGCTGTAAAGAAAATAGAAAACGATTGGGATATTTGTGATTACTCAGCTCAAATGCATGCGTAATAAATTCTGATATATGAAAGAGTCTTTAAGTTATAACTTAAAGACTCTTTTTAATGCTTATTAGTTTAAAGTAGGTAAATTGTCAATCATTCCTGCGAGAATTTTAGCTTCTTCTTTTTGTTTGTCAGTGTATTGATATTGATTTTTTGTAAATAAATCTTTTATATTTGCTAAAAATGCCCATTTACTTTTAGGTTTGGTTCCATCAATCGTATAAACTGATTCAGGTATAGCTTCTGTTTTATCTTGAATTTTTTGAGACAGGTCTTGGAATTTTTCACGTACAAAATTTCTTACTTTTTGAGGATGTGACAATTTCTCATTTTCAACAAGAGTACTATTTGCTTTTGATACAAAACTGTCTGAATTTACAAAAGCTGTAAGAGACTCAAACTCTTGAGAATCTTTTAGTCCTAATGTATCAACCGGGATATCTATTTTACTAAAACTATTAACTTTGTCAGATAGTTTTTTTGCATGAACCTCTAATCTGCCTATACCAAGTTGGTCGACATCTTTAAATTTTAGTATCAAATTATCTTTACGTTTACCTGTTTGTGCTAAATTGTTGAGTGCTTTTTGTGCAAATTCAAAACCTTCTTCGTTTATTATTTCAGGAATAAATCTTTTTAAAAGTTTTACAGAGCTTTTTGTATATACAGCTCCAAAAGATGGTGAATTTTGAGAATAATAATTATTTGAACCCCTGTTTAAATCATTAACAACACGCATATAACCTCCTAGTATCCTTTCAGTTTATTATAAATATAATAAATTGCAATATTTAACTATTTAGTAATGATACTATTGTTAAAAGAATTCAGGTCCATCACTTAGATATCTTGTATCACCTTTCCCTAAATTATGCTTTTTGTATATCTCGTCTAATTCTGCACGTACTTGTTTCTTATCAGTAAAATTTCTTACAATTAATTTTATTGAATCAGTAATTCGGTTACCTGTACTAATATTTTTCTTAGCAGTGAATAATGGTTGATTATCTAAAAAGTCTTTTTCCATATCATTAACAAATAAGCTAGTTTTTAAATACTCATCTGTATTCTGTGGACAACGATATGAAACAATTTTTACAGTATTATCTTTTCCATCATTTAAAATGTTTTTTATTGAATTTAAAAATTTTACATTACCTGTTTTTCGAGCATGATCAAATGCATCTCGCAAAGTATTATTTGGAACTAATTTTGACGAAAATGACGGGTTATTATTATAAGCATTAATTGATTGAATATTCATATTTATACTCCTTTTTATAATCATTGTATAATAAATTAAATATATTTTGCTAATTTGTAAAAGTCCATTGTTATAGAAATTATAATAAGATGTTGGACTAAAAGCCCAACATCTTATTTTTTATAGATATTCAAATAATACTTTAGATGCTTTAGATTCCCAGAATTCAGTTTCTTTTTCATTTATTACTTTATTATACAAATCAACAAGCTTATGCCCTTTTGTTTTTTTTAGCAATGTGTCTTGACAAGAAGTCCAAATATCATTTTGCAATATTGTATTTTTATTTTTTTTGAAAACAGTCATTTCTATTCCTCCATAACTGCTCGGCATATTTAATACAACAAGGTCATTATTTCCGTTTTTTTCAAGAGGTCTAATTTGTCTTTTTAATACTTTTTGACCGTTTTCGCTTAATGAATTAACAAGCTTCTCAGAAACTCGAACTCTTGATGTAAAATTAGGTTGATTTGCATTATATGCTTGTACTTTAGAAATCATTTTCCCTCCTAAAATTTTGATTATATCCTACTACTGCTTAATTAATTACTACAAAACATCTGAATATTTTTTTTGCTACTATATTAATTATTTTGTTACATATATAAATTAATATAATATTGGCTGTTTTTTAATCATTTCAATCCACTGTTCAAGAGAGGCTTCGGTCAAATACATATTCGGTGAAAAATCAACTAGTGGAGTTCCGCCATTTTTGTAATAATCATTCAAAAAGTGTTCTAATGTCGCAGACCAATTTATAATGACTTTTTTGTCATTATCACGTTCGAGAAAAATATATTTTGAATTCTCTCGTGGAGATTTTTGATTTAAACTTGAAAATTCTTGTAATATTTTTGTTGAATCTTCAAGTGGTCTTTTCGCATCAGGGAGTCTGTATCCCATTGAATAATGGAATGGAAAAGAATTTCCTTCTGCGACAATACAAACATTGCCCAAACCGTTTTGCAGCATTCTTTCTACTCGTAATTGATGCATTCTTGTTCCAATTCCGCCATACTCTTTATTGCCCTTTGCATTCATGTAGGATAAGACTTTTTCACAAAGTTCCCCGTCAATAAATGTTCCCTCAAATTTCGGGCTTATCATTTGACGTTCTTTATCTATATAAAAATATGTATCACCTACAACTCTATAATTTTTATTTTTAATATTTATCTCACCATTCGCATCTGGAACCATAAGATAGTATTTTTCCATATTAGGTACATCTTCATCAACTCTTGCAATATATGCATTTACAGGTTTATTTGTCTTTTTATCTATCAGAGTCGTTATCCTTAAGAAATTTTCATCTAAGTTAGTTTTAGGTGTGAATTCAGTTGAAAGTAATTTTTTAAAAGTTTTAGAACTAATTCCTTGAAAATTTTCTTTTAATAGGCTAACTTCAATCGTATCTGCTGCCGGTTGCCGTACAAGGTCAAATTTTTTTAAATTGACTATTTTTTTCGTCGCAGGGGTAATAATATCTTTAAATATATTTGTTTTTATTCCATTTATTTTCATGTTTGTTCTCCTAATATTTTTTAAAACCCGTAAATATAAATTTTGCTAATTAAAAAATTGAGTAAATAAAAATACTCCACATTTTATGATTATTTTGTATAAATAAAAAAACTATTTATCTAAAATCTTTACAAGTATAATTCCATTAATTATGGCATATTCGTCTTGTTCAAGGTAATTGATGGGTGAGAGAACAATATATAAGTTATTTTCAATCTTTTCATACTTTTCATTATCATTGATGTTTTGTAAGTTTATATTTTCTTGTTTAATTTGCCAGTATGAAAACTCATTTTCTTTGTCATAGGGATCAAATATTTTTAACTCATTATCATTTATAGATATAAGATTCACATAGTGCCCGTATTGTCTGATATATGTGTTATTTTGCTTTTTATAAATTCCAATATTAATGATTGCAGAATAGCCGTTTGCTAAGTATTGCTCTACAGTTTTGAAATCTATGTTTTGATTTTCTTTAAATTTGCGAACTTTTTTTATTCCATAGTATTTAATGTCAGCACTAATCCTTTGTTTTGCAAAATATTTTTCTAATCCATTACATAGATTGAATGTTGTAGTGCCATTTTCGTCTGTTCTTAGTAGCTTACTTAACTCTGGAATTTCATTATTTTTACAATCAGGGCATTTATCATTTATTAGGTTATAAGCACTTACAACACCACAGGAATACTCATCATTTTGTTTGTCATAAGCAAAACATATTCCTTGTAAGAGGATAAATAAACATAAAAGTAAGCGTTTAAACATAGTTAAATATTATCATAAATATAATACTCGTATTTTTATGTTATGATAATTCAAAATTGAAAGGGATATATTTATGCAAATACAGGCTGTACAAAGCTCAAGTAATAATTTAAATTTTGGAATGGCTCTAAAAATAGATTCTGAAGCTCAGAAATACATTAGAGATAATTTTAGTACAAGACAATTAAAAAAGCTTTCTAAAGTTATTGAGAATCAAAAAAATAATCCATACGATATTTATTTGTCAACAAATACTCAATTGGTAAAAACTGGTATGTCTTCTGATTACAAACCTCTTTATAAAAAAGTGAAACATCTTTATGCAACAGTAAAAGAAAAGACGTTCAATAGTAATATGTTCTTTGATATGCCAATTTTTATGCTAAAAAGAGCTGAAAGATATGCAAATAAACTTGAAAAAGGAAAAATACCTGATGCTGATAAGGTATTAAATCAAGCAAAATAATATGTAAATATACAATTTAACTAAATAAGTCGGGGATATAACATTCCCGACTTTTTATTTATCTATTTAGTTTTATATTGTTCTTCCAAAGCATCCAGATATTTCCATATCGCTTTGTATGCAGATAATTTTTGTTTATCCGAAGCCCCTTTTATCTCTGTTCTATGTAAGTCATCAACCATTTTTTTTGATGGAAATACAGAAGTTAAGGATAAAGCTGTTTTGCGTTCCTTTACTCTATATGTTGGTACTCCTAATGCATTTAAAAACAAATTACGAGAAGGCTCAAAATCATACGTGTACCAAAGCCCAACATGCACAGTATCAGAATCAGCCCCTATGTTTCTAGCTTTTTCTTCTAATCTTCTAAAGGAATTTTTTGGCAACAATTTTTTAGCTTTCGGTGTCACGATTGAACCTCCAACCCAGTTGATTTTTGCACCAAAATTTGTGTTACTTGTGCGATTGCTAATTGGTTGTATTTGCATAATTCACCCCCCTATAATTTGAAGTTTCTGTTGGAATAATAACACAAAAAGGTTTAAGCGATATTGTATTTCCAAAGATTTGTATAATTAGTATTTACTTTAAAAATTTTTATTGTATTCTATACAACATGGATGTGATGATTTTAAATTAATAGGGGTTAAGTATTATTTATTATTTTTTGGAGGTTATACATGAAGGAGTATAAAGGAAAATTTACTACAAAGCTATTTTGGACTGGTTGTGGTTTATGTGCAGGCTGGTTTATATATAATCTTGTAGGTAGATTCACTCATAGTTTTTTAATTTCTGCAATTGCTGCTATAGTTATTGTTATTTGGATGCTTTATAAGGTTTATTACGCAGATAATGTTTCAATTGTTTTTACTGATGATAATCAGCTTATTATAAAAAGATTCGGAAAAATAATAAAAGGATTCGCTATCGATCAATATTATTGGTCTGAATATTCAAAAGATTCAAATACTAAAAGTGAAGATGACCAAGATATTTATTATGTAAGTAAAGAAACAGGAAAAGAAGATTATATTGATGCAACTAACTTCAGTGGCGAAGATTACGAAGAAATGCTTTCAAAGTTGGGTGCAAAAATTGAAAATGAACCACCTATTAAAGTAGCAACCATTAAAAAGTAAGGAGGAATAATAATGGATATGACTCAGTATATTCTAATTGTAGGCGGCTTAATTGTTTTAAGTTTTGTTTATCAAGGAGTTGCAATGTATATGCACTCAATGTCAAAGAAAAAATATGAAAATGAAAATCCTGATGCATCAATTATGGTAATTAAAGATTGCCAATGGCATCCATTAGGTTTTACTAATACTGTTAATTGTTTAACAATCAATGGTGAGCCTCAAATGCAAATCTCTGTTGGATATGGTCAAAGAGGTCATTATTTAGTCCCTGGAACTAACGTTTTAGAATTACAATATGAAACTCAAAGACCTGGAATATTACATAAATGGGTAAGAACAACTTATGATCCTCAAAAAATTGAAGTAAACGTTGAACCTAAAAAACAATATTCAATTTCTTATGATAAAAAACAAGGATCTTTTGTTTTTGAAGAATTAGCAGAAAAAAGGTAAAAATGGATTTTGCAAGAATTAAAAATAATATTAAAAGAATAATTAATTGTTTTAAAGATGTAAAATATATCTATAATGAAAAAGCACCGATATTAAGCAGAGAGCAATATGCTGCACTGAATATCGGTGCAATTAATTCAGAACAAAATGGATATTATTACAATTGCATAGAAACAGAACCTGATAAAGAAGATGTTGCAAGTAGATTAAGTGACTATTATGGAATATATGACAGGGAATCAGCTCTAGAAACTTTAGATTGGTTATTACATAGAGGACATAATATTTACTTTGAAGCAATAAGACCAGTAATCGCAAATTCGGCTCAAGAATTTAATGTAGATATTTTATTTGAAGAAGAAAAAGACCGTTCTTTAATGGCTTATGTTGGCAATATAAAAGCATCTCTAGAAGTTCTTGTTGATGAACATATTGTAAAAGGTGCAAGTGAATTCAAAACAATATCTGTTAAAGCTTGGGATTTAGGCCGATTAGTTTTAGTTACTCGTTGTTGTTGTGATGTTGGTTACATTACAGAAGAACAAGCTTGGCAATACATAATGGCAGCATATGAATGTGCTAGAGAACTTTATCATAATTGGAATGAATTTGCCCAAGGATATGTTGTTGGAAGGGCCATGTGGAATGGTAATGATGGTTCTTTATATGGGATCATCAGTATTGCTCAAGGTTTATTAAACGATGATAACAGTCCATGGACAAAATATCTTTTGCATTAATATTTATTTTAATTGTTTTAACTATATATGTATTAGATTTGTTAAAAGTCCTAAACTCATTTCATAAAAAAGTTAGTTGAGTTTAGGACTATTTTTTTTATTGTTATATGTACCTCTATAAATTAATATTAATATATGAATTATTTTTTAACTTACTTTGCTTGATTATTTTTGATTTCCTGAATTTGATTATTAATAGTATTTATTTTGTTGCGTAATTGGGAACGCTGGTCTTTTAATTGAATAAGTTCTTTATTATTTTTTCAATCCCTATTTGGCATGTATAGGTATGAAAGTTTGCTAATTGCCAATTTGTGTACCATACTTCTGGAGAACCATTATCCCTTGTTTCAAATTCTTGTATATCTTTAGTCCATCTAGTAATCTCTCCATTTAAAGTTTTTATACGCTTGTTTATATTTCTAATTTCTAATTCAGTATTTTTTAATTCTGCTTTTAAATCTTTAATTTTTGGCTGTTTAATATCTATTTCAGAAACTAAATTTTCAGTTTCTGCTGCTACATTTCTTTTGTTTGCAAACCCAAAGAAAATTTTAATTTTATCAATAAAACTTTGAATTCCAAAATTTTTAGTATTTACTATATTATTTTCAATATTTAGATTTTGACTTACCTTTCCTACAATAGGTTTAATGTTTTTGCTTTGGAAATTTACAACATTTCCTTTATTTGATATTGGTGAATAAGTATTGTATTTTATTTCCATGTTTTCCTCTTATTTCTTGTTTATCAATAATGATTTTTAAAAAGCTAAGTCCGATACACATTTGCCTTTTAAATATTCAACAATTTCTTCGTTGGCTCTATCAGATGCAAGTTTTGTTGCATCACCTTTTTTATATAAATTTTTAATTCTATTAAAGTTTTCTTTGTATGACTTTGAATAAATTTCTTTTAAAGATGAATCCTTTTGAATAGCTCTTTTTACTAATTCTCGATTAAAAGTTTTTCTGTCTACATTTGCAGTTAAATAATTTTTATTGAGAGCTTTTTCTAAATGATTTCTTTCTTCATTATTCAAATCTTCCATTTCTATCATATTAATTTTCTCTTCTTTGCTATCAAGAATTTCTGATTTTTTTGAAATACAATTTTTTAATTGTTGCAATTTCTTTTGTTGTTCAGGTTTTGTAATTTTTTGTTCAGCATTTTCAAATTCTTTTAATAAATTTTCAGAATTTCCTTCCAAAATTCTTTTTTGTATTTGAGAAGAAATTAAAGACATAATTTCAGAATTGTCTCTTGTATTTTGTATAGAGTAAGATACGATTGATGCTGAAAATTTATTTTTTTCACGTTCAGGAGTAATAATCCATAAAAAATCATCATCATTCAATAAAGGTTTAATTTTAGAATTAATATTCTCTAATAATTTATTTGTATTCTCAATGATTTGAGATTTTACTGAATCTTTTAAGATAGTCATTTCTTTCATTCTTTTTAAAATATCTAAATGACTATCTAATAATGATTGTGCAACATTTTTCCCTCTAAAAGATATTACATCTTTTTGCATGTAATTGTTTACACTAAAATTATTATTATTTTTATTATTTTTCGCTAATATTGGTGAAGCAATATTTATAGGTAATATTCTCATCTAATATCTCCTTAGAGTTGTTATGCTCATAGCATAACATAAAACTGTATGTGATAATAAAAACCGTAAAAAATAAATTTGCTATAATTGCAATAATTTGTTATTTACATATAGCAAAAAAAATATTTACGTCTTTTTAAGAGATAGATATGAAAAGGAGTAAAATTTAATGAGAATTCAATTCAATATGAACAATGCAGTAATTCCTGACAATAATAAAAAAACTAATTTTGGAACTCGATTTTCTCCAAAATTGCAAGAAGCTTTAATAGAAGCAACAAAGCGTTCATTAATAACACAAGAACATCTAAAATACATTAGAAAAATTAAAAATGATGGTTTACCTACATATATAGACTTAAAAACATATTACTATCCTGGAGAGGAAGAATTAATTATAACAAGTCCAAATATTGATAAATTACATAATGCAAAAAATATTACTCCTCGTGGAAGAAGAGTTTGTGCTTATAATAAAAGTAGAATGTCTTATCATTTAGATTACGAAGAGCTTGCAAAAGCATTTTCACCTAAATCAGCTTTTGCATTAAATATAAAATGGGCAGAAGAAGATGCCATTTACTTATTAAACGAGCTCAAACAAAAAAAGATGGCAAAAGCTAATCCAGATGAGATTAGAAAAATTTTTAACGCTTAAAATTTTTCTTCTATACGAAATTAAAATATTTAATTAGATATCTGATTGTGAAAAATGCCCGAATTTCGGGCATTTTTCTTAAACTTATAACTTGCACTTAATGTGCTTTATATACTAAAAAACGGAGTAATAGGGATTTGAACCCTAGATGCAGGTTGCCCCACATAACACCTTAGCAGGGTGCCGCCTTCAGCCACTCGGCCATTACTCCATTTCCTATTTAATTTTCACAACTTAATGTTGCGACATGTGCATATTTTTATATTACCATAAATATTTTATTTCGTAAATATTTTATTTTTTACTTTACTCTTGACCGTTATTTAGTATTAAGATAGAATATTGATAAATGATTAAGAAAGGCTTTTTAAGATGATTGAAATGAAAGTTATGGGGATTGCCCTTGATACAAGAACCGGTTCTCCTATTGTTGTATTACATGATAAAGAAAATAGAAAGGCTTTGCCTATTTGGATTGGATCTGCAGAAGCAAGTGCAATTATCAGAAAAATTGAAAATCTTACAGTTGCTCGACCAATGACTCACGATTTGATTATTAATATTATTGAAAAAACTGGTTATAATCTTGATAAAGTTGAAATTAATGATGTAGAAAAGGATACATATTATGCAACTTTATTCTTGTCTAATGAAAATGGTGAAACATTAGAAATTGATTCAAGACCTTCTGATGCTATTGCTGTTGCAATTCGTGTTGATGCTCCGATTTTTGTTACAGCAAATGTTATTTCAAACGGATCTGTATCAACAGATTCTGCTAAAGATGAAGAAGAAGCTCAAGAATTTAAAAAGTTTGTTCAAAGTATCAAACCTTCAGATTTTGCAAAACTTATGAAAGATAATGAACACCATGAAAGTGATCAGTAATTAATTGTAAAATTTGTAACAAAATTATTAAAACTTGAAAATATTTTTATTTTCAGGTTTTATTTTATTTGAGGTCATTTATGAACGGAATTGAAGCTATACAACCAACAAATATTTTTAGAGTAAATCCGGTTAATTTATTTGAAAATAACCGACAAAATAAAATTGTAAATACCTTTAATACAGGGTTGTTTGCTCAACAGACAAATAGTGATTATAATTTGAATCATCCGAGAGTTATCGGTAGTGAAACTCAAGCTAGACATTTAGACTTATTAGCTTAATATTTCTTTATAATTAGGCAATTTTTGTTCAATAATTTTCTTTATATAAATAAGGGAAATTATGGGGTAAAATTTTATGTCTATACAAAAATTATTTGGAATAAATGGATTAAAAGCAGTTTCAAATCCTTACCAAAGTGCAAGGGTTGAAAATAATTTTGTTAAAAATACTTTCAATTTTGGAGAGGCAAATCCTAATCGTCCTAACGGTATTGTTACACCTAATGCTTTGAACGATCCGACAAAAGGTACAAGACTATACTGTTTAGGATAATAGAAAATTGTTTTTTGTATTTGTGCTGTAAATTAGTTTTGTTGCACTGAATTGTGGTGTGAACGAATAGATTTTTGTTGTTTCTTTTTTCTTGAAACTGCATAATCCTATTACTTTTTCATCATCTTTAAATAAGTTTTTTAAAAATTCCATAAAAATACACATCCTTCTTTTTTATTGTATAATGTATTTAATGAAGTTATACATAAAGTCAATATAAGGAGATGTTATTATGGCTCAAAAAATTACTAAAGATATGAATATTATGGATATTGTTCAAATTTGTCCTGAAAGTGTAGCAGTTTTTCAAAAATACGGATTAGGTTGTATTGGTTGTGCTGCTGCTCATTTTGAAAACTTAGAAGCTGGAGCTAAAGTTCATGGCTTTGATCCAGATGCAATGGTTGATGATATTAATGCTTTAATCGAAGATTAATTCAATATAATTTAATATGAATAAAAATAAAAACGAGTCTTGTATAAGGCTCGTTTTTATTGAAAACAATTAATTGATATGTTATGATGAATCAAAAGAAAGGAGCTATATATGAGAAGATTTAAAGCGGATCAGGCGCAAAAATCCTGTAAGAGCGATCAATCTTGTGTTGATGTGTACACCTGTGAAGTAGTCGGGGGGGGGGCAATTTAGAGCTTGCTTTCCAAGGGTTTCGAGACCTTGAAAAAGGATTAAAAAAATGTTATGATAGTGATATGTATCATCACTATAAAAATAAAAAAGGTTTTACATTAGCAGAAGTGTTAATAACTTTAGGAATCATAGGTGTTGTAGCTGCACTAACAATTCCAACACTTATTCAAAATTATAAAAAACGAGAGGTAGAAACATCATTAAAAAAGATATATACTACAGTGAATCAAGCTATAAAAAAAGCAGAACTTGATTATGGTGATTATCATACTTGGGAATCAGGACCTAATGGTGAAGGGGTTATTGAAAAATATTTTATTCCTTATTTAAATGTTATTGATGTAGCTCCATCTTATGATGGCAGTGCTTCTTGTACATTGAGACGACTTTATTTAGCAGATGGCTCTTTATTAATTGCTAAAGCTTGTGTCCATTGGGGATTTTGGATGCATTTTTGTTATTATCCTAACGCAGAAAATTGGACGGGGCAATATCAAAATCAAGGATGCTTAACAAAAGATTTTGGACGTTCATCTTTTTCATTTCAATTTAGTACTGCAGATCCGCCTGGCAATAGATTGTATACAAATACTCCTTTTCAGCCTTATATAAGTGGAGAATTAAAAAACAAAGAGGTTAATGCTGAATCGTTAACAGATTCTAAATATGTTTATTCTTGTAATAAGGATGCTCAATATCCTAGACATTGTGCAGCATTAATAATGTATAATAATTGGAAAATTCCAAAAGATTATCCATTTAGATTGAAATAGATATGATTGAAGTAATAATTAAATAAAAAATCCGGTATTATTCCGGATTTTTTGTATATTATTTATTTAAGAAACCTGCCATTGACAATTTTTTAGTTGCTGTAATTGCCGATGCGTCAGTTGTTGCTGTATTTACAGAGTTTTGTGAATTTGTTTGTGTTGAGGTGTTTTGAGATTGATTTGATACCTCTTTCGTTTTTGTTTGTGGTTGTGTGTTTACTGCTGTAGCGGCAACTTTTTGTTCTTTTTCTTTTGCAATAGCTTTTTTCGTCATATTTTCACAGTATCTAGCAAGCCACATCATAAATGCTGGAACAAGAATTAATGTTGATGCAAATCCAAATGCACTATTCATTGTTTTTGCTCTATTAACAAATTTATTGTCTTTTGTAGAGAATACTGTGTAAATTTTTTCAAGAGCTTCAGAGCCTTTAGCTTTTTCAAATGCTTTATGAATATCTTCAATTGTTGCATCTTTTATAGATTGTCCATTGAAATTTTTCATTATTTCTTCAGCATTTTCTTTTACTGTTTTATCAACATTTAGTAATACCTTTTTTACATTTCCACCGTTTTCTTCTAAGAAATTGAAGAATCCGTTAATTCCATTTTGGTATTCTTGAACATTACTATATTTAGATACAATTTGTTCACTGTTTAATACATTAACGCCAGAACCTGCTGTGAAATAGTTTTTCAATTTGTTAAAGAAATTTTTGTTATGATTTTCAGGTTTTATATTTAATGCAAAACCAGATGCATTTGCAAATACGTCAGAGAAACCTCTAGATAGTGCTTTTGCTCCAAATAAGATTGCTGTAAAACTTGAAATATCACGAACTAAAATTTCTTTACGTTCTTTGTCGCTTTTTGCGTTTATATACCTTGGAGGTAAGCAAAAGCCAAATAACAATGTAAGCATTGCTGGTACTGACATTGATGCTCCGTTGAATTCAAAAATCTTTAATACTTTACTAATGCCGCCGTCTTTCAATGCTGTTTTCCCAGCCATTGAAGCAATTCCGCCGGTGAAAGCTACATTTTTATCTTTTGTTTGATCTTTTGCTTCGGCTTTCTTGTCTTCTTTTACTTTATCTTCTGTTTTTTCAGCACCTTCTTCTACAAGTCCTTTTAATCCCGGGTCATGTTTTAGACCTAAGTTGTATAATTTAGGGATTAAAGTATAGAAACCTACAACTGCTGACCACATTCCTAAATTTGAAAGTACTCTTGTGCCAGCTCTGTGAGTGTTGAATTTCTTAATATATTCATCAATGTTTCCGTTTGCATGTTTTTCTAAATGTTTATTAACTTTTTCTAAAGCATCTCCGGAATAATCTGTTAAACTTTGAACTAATTGTCTGATATTAGTTCCAAGAGGTTTATCTTTACCTGAAACTTTAAGAGATACTGCTAATTCGTTACCTGATGGAGCTGAATATTGTTTTCTTAATTTCATATATTCGTCAACAATTTCAGCTTGAAGTTTGTTTGCATTTTTCTTATCTTTATTTGCGCGTTTTTCTTCAGAATCAACAAGTTTTTCCGCAAAGCTTTTAGCTTTTTCTTTTAATTGTTCACCATTAAATGTTTCATCTGTAGAATTTTCAAGTGCATTTTCTAAAATTTGCGCATAATAACCCTTTTTGAATTCTGATGAATTTTTTAATTGATCAGGATGTTTTGCAGCGTAGTCTGCAAAATTTTGTCCTAAAGCTTCAATATGGCTTACGTGTACATTGTTTGCAGTTCCAGATGTTTTCTTTATTATAGCCATTATTCCCATAGGGATTAAGAATGCGCTAGGTCCGCTTAAGATTTCTCTGATTCCTTCTCTTCTTGCAAATTCCCAGTTTAAAGGCCCAATTTTTTTTCCGTTTTCATCTTTTTCTCTGTTGCGGTTTAAACCTTCATAAATTCTTGGTGCAACCATTCCGATACCGTCTTGAGCGATAAATGAAGCTGCAAAACCACCTTTGTCTATAGCATCCATTAATGTAACAACAGGGTTAAAACTACCTGTGAAAGATGTTTGTTGATGTTTTTGTTGATTTTGTTCTTTAAGATTATTGTGTTTTGCAACATTTAGTGTTGAATTGATTGCTTTTACTGCCATATCCCTACTTTAAATTTTCATAACTACACATGTATTTAAAAACTGATCTTTTACACTTATTGCTTTTTTGCTAGTGAATTTTTACAAAAAATTAACAAAAGGTCATAAATGTATTAAGTGTATTTATTATACTTAATATTAAAAAAAGTTGCAAGTTTTTTACTACAATTATAATAATTATTTTACAAATTTGTAATAAACTCTAATGATAGATAAAAAATCACCCAATTGTCTATTAAAATTGACACTCTTTTTTATCTGGTATAAACTCATCTTATGGAAATAAATGTAATTGGTGCCGGATTGGCTGGTTCTGAAGCTGCTTTACAGCTTTCAAAAAGAGGATTAAAAGTTAATTTATATGAAATGCGACCTAAAAAATCTACAGGTGCGCATAAGACAGATAAATTTGCGGAATTTGTATGTTCAAATAGTTTGGGAGCTTCTGATTGCTCAAATGCATCAGGATTATTGAAAAAAGAAATGGAAATTCTTGGCGGAGAGCTGATAACGATTGCAAGAGAATGTTCAGTCCCAGCAGGTAATGCCTTGGCAATTGACAGAGAACTTTTTTCTGAAACTGTTACTAAAAGAATAGAAGCTGATGAAAATATTAATATAATTAAAGATGAAGTTACAGCAATTCCTGAAGGTTATACAATTATGGCTTCTGGGCCTTTAACTTCTGATAAATTAGCTGATTCAATTAAGGATTTTACTCAAAGTGAACATTTGCATTTTTTTGATGCGATTGCACCTATTGTAGAAAAAGATAGTATAAATTTTGATAAAGCTTTTTGGGCAAGCAGATATGATAAAGGAGAGGCATCATATATTAATTGTCCAATGAATAAAGAGGAGTATGAAAATTTTTATAATATATTGATTAATGCACCGAAAATAGAATTAAAAGAATTTGAAAAGAATGCTAAATTTTTTGAAAGTTGTCTGCCTATTGAAGTTTTGGCTTCCCGTGGAGTTGATACTTTAAGGTTTGGACCAATGAAACCTGTAGGACTTGTTGATAAGCGTACTGGACAAGAAAATTATGCAGTTGTTCAATTAAGACAGGATAATTCTGCTAAAACGTTATTTAATCTGGTGGGATTCCAAACAAATTTGAAATGGGGTGCTCAAAAAGAATTACTTCAATCAATTCCTGGCTTAGAAAATGTAAATATTGTAAGATATGGAGTTATGCATAGAAATACATTTATTAACTCTCCAAAGATTTTGAATGCTTCTTTGCAGACAAGAAAACGAAAAGATTTGTTTTTTGCAGGTCAATTGACTGGTACTGAAGGTTATACAGAATCAATTGCAACAGGTATGCTTGCAGGAATTAATATGGCTCGATTGATTAATAATGAAAAATTGTTAGAACTTCCTAAAGAAACTATGTTGGGAGCTTTGACTCAATATATAAGTGATGAAAGTCATGAAAAATTCCAACCGATAAATTCAAATTTGGGAATTGTTACACCAGTTGAATTACCTAAAAAAGAAAGAAAAAATAAAAAGTTAAAAGCAGAACTAATCTCTCAACGTTCTATTGAATATTTATTAAAAATAAGTTAAAATAATAAAGTAAAGATTAAGAAAGGAGCTATTTATGAAAAGATTTAGCAATGTCGGGGGGGGGCATTTTAGAGCTTACTCTACAAGGTTTTAGGGGTTGTCAAAAAAATTCAATATGTTATAATAGTGATATGAAACATCACTATGTAAAAACAAAAGGCTTTACTTTAGCAGAGGTATTGGTTACATTAGGAATTATCGGTGTTGTATCTGCAATGACTGTACCAACTCTAATGCAAAATTATCAAAGAAAATCATATGTAACTCAGTTGCATAAGGTTTATAATGAATTACAGCAGGGGTTATTGCAATTTCAAACAGATAATAATGCCATAAATTATAGAGAGGCTGGTATAAATTCTCAAGAAGCTGCAGAAGCATTTTTTGAAAAATATTTTAAGATTGTTCAAAAATGTACAGATGATTCTTGTGTAGGGGATTCTTATACTAATATGGGTGGTCATTCTATTAATGTTGAAAGGCCTGTTTATTATGTATTAGCTAATGGTGCATCTGTAGGATTTGCTTATGCTGATCGTTCAATAAATTTTTTATTAATGTTATATGTTGATGTAAATGGTAAAAAAGGACCTAATATCGCGGGAAGAGATATGTTTGCAGTGTATGTATATAATAATGGCTATATAGATGATGAAACTGTTTCTGGAACGGGTATGCCTCCTTTTTCAAAAGAGGAAAGAGAAAAGGCTTTTGAGGAAAAGTGCAATGATGCAACTGCAACTAATTGGTATGGTTGCTTTGGTAAAATCTTAAATGATAATTGGGAAATGACTTATTAAGCTTTTGTATCAAGTTTTGCAGGTTGCTGTGCTTCTTGTTTTGCCTTTTTCTCTTCAAGACCTAAAAATCTTAGAGCTGGGTGAATAAAAGCATGGCTTACTTGCGGTGCTAGTATTGCTAAACCTAGGACCGAACCAATTATATTACTTAATTCTACAGCACCTTTGACATAAGCAAATTTTTCAGGCTTTTCTTTGTTTAATTCAGCAAGTAAGGTGTCATTATATTTGTCTTTTATTTTTATTTTATCTGTAATTCTTTCTTTTTCAAGGGTTTGAATTCTGTTGTTTAAAGATGGATTATCTGCTAATTTTCTATAATGCATATATTCTTTAACATCTTTAAAATGTTGGAATCCTTCTGTATTTTTGAAGATTACATTTTTAGCAAATTTAAAACCGCCTTTTTTGAATACAGGAACAATTAATGCCATATATACACCTAAGCAAGTTGCTTGGTATAAGAATTCTTTTGCCGCTGCATATTGTTTTGTGTCAGAATCAATATCTTTGTCAATAAGAATAAAACCTGGTCTGCCTATTGATTTTAAGACTGTTTCAGCTGCAACAGATTGAGTTGTATTTTGTGCAACACTTGCAAGTTGTGAACTTGTTAATACGTTTTTAATAGCTCCTATCATAAGCCACCTACCCTTAGACCAATTTGTGGTCTATTTACAAAAGTACTCATTTGTGGATAAGTATTAAGTTTTACTGCAGGTTGTGAAATTACTGTTGAATTTGTAAGAGGTGTATTTTCAATTACAGCTGGTTGTTTTTGATTGCTATTTGCTTTATCTTTAGGAGATTTAAGTCCCAATTTATCCATTATAGGTTTTATTGCAACAGAACAAAGAGCGGGAATTACAAATAATGCTGCAGTACATACTCCAATAAACATTAAGTTTTTTTCTGCACGGTTTGCTAGTGCAGGATCACTATTGAATGCTTTTTTTGCAAATTTGCCTGCAATTTCTCCACAAGCCCAATATGATGGTATTGCGATTGCTTCTGTTAAGCCTTCTCTAAGAGCTGTATATTTTTTAGTTTCGGGGTTTTCCGTCTTATCCATCATTGTAAACATTGGACGACAAATACCTTTTACTGTTGCAATTGCCATTACAACATATGTTGGTTTATTATTTTCGCCTAGTGATTTACAAGTCTTTTTTATTATATCAGTTATTGCCATGATTTTTTCCAGCTATCATAAAACATGTGAAAAATTTTTTTTGCTAGTGTTTGTAACATATGTTATAATATTATGAAGAAATTTTTTTTACAAATGAACTTTTTTATTTTTGTTTCGTTATATAAGTGTAAAGGTTAAAAACTTTATAAAAAACAGAAATAAAAAAAGTTTTAAAAGGACAAAATGATGACGGAAAAATGTACTAAATATGAGGCGCTATTTACTTTCGGTAATGAAGAGACATTAAAATCCCATATTGAATCATGTGAAGATTGCAGGCATGAACAAGAGATTATGGATAAGGTTTCTGATTTATTGAAAGAGGTAAAGCCTTATTATAAAACTAAACGTCAAAATGTTTTAAAATTAAAAATGGCTTGTGCAGTATTTGGAATTTTATTAAGTGGAACTGCTTTAGGTATTGTTAATTTTAATACAGATGTTCAGGATATTATAAAATACGGTACGACATTAAGTGCAGAGGATTATGGTTTCCCTGTTGATTCGTACGGTTTTTTAGTGGTGGAATAGTTAATGGATTTTAAAGAACTAATAAAAAATAACCAAAGTAATGTAAGAAGCATTATAAGGTTGATTACCAAAGAAACAAATGAAGATTTAGAGCAAGAAGTGTATGTGAAGGTTTGGAAAAATGCGGACAAATACACTGAGAAAGGATCGTTCAAAAGTTGGATAAATACAATTGCAAAAAACGTTTCAAAAGATTATTTGAAATCCGCGCATAAAAAAAATCAAGATACTATGACTACAGATGATGAAGTTTTAGTTTCTATTAAAGATAAAAAATTAACACCGGAGTTAAAATTAATAAACAACGAAAGGCAACAGAGAATATTAAACGCAATAAATTCTCTAAAACCAAAATTTAAAGAAACAGTAATGTTATGTGAAATATACGGTTATTCTTATGAAGAAGCCGCATATAAGTTAAAATGTCCAATAGGGACTATAAAGTCAAGGTTGTACAACGCAAAAAAAGAATTAGCGGTTATGTTAAAAGATTTATTGTAAAAGAAAGGATTAGAATTTATGTTGAAAAAAAGTTTAATTATGGCAAGTGTATTAGTGTTTGCTTCAGCTGCAATGTGCTATGCAGAAGATACTGCTCAAAAAGTAACAACTCCGGCAACAACTCCAGCTGTTACAACTCAAAAAGCTCCAGAATTTAAAAAACCTCCAAGAAATCCAGAATTCAAAAAACGTCAAGATGCTTTTGAAAAACGTTTGAAGTTAACTGATGAACAAAAAGCTCAAGCTAAAGAACTTCGTCAAAAAGCTCATGAGCAAATGAAACCTATTATGGAAAAAATGAAAGAAAAACGTCAAGAAATTGAAGCTGTAAAACGTTCAAGAATGGCTGTTGAAATGCAACAAGAAAAAATTGCAGAATTACAAAAAGAAATTGGCGCTTTAAAACGTGCTGCTCATGAATTGCGTATGCAAAATATGAAAGATTTCGAAGCTATTTTGACTAAAAAACAATTAAAAGAATTGAAAAAAATGAAAGAAGAAGGTCGTAAAAACTTTGAAAAAAGACACAAAAAAGGTGGGCATCCTCATATGGGACCACGTCCAGGATTTGGACCTGATGTCCCAGCTCCAGTAGAACCGATGCCTGTTAAAGAATAATTGTTATAATCTTTATTTAATATAATCTATATTAAAAAGGGGTTGATTTTTTAATCGCCCCTTTTATAATTGAAAAAAAAGAGGTTTTTTAATGAAAATAGCTGAAAATGTTTTAGGATTAATAGGTAATACGCCTTTAGTTAAGATTAACCGCTTAAACAAAGATGGTTGTGCAGATGTTGTTGCAAAGTTGGAAAGTTTCAATCCTGCAGGTTCTATAAAAGATAGAACTGCATTGAGTATGATTGAAGATGCTGAAAAAAGAGGTTTGTTGACCCCTGGTGCAGTAATAATTGAGCCAACAAGCGGGAATACAGGGATTGGTCTTGCAATGGTGTGTGCGGTAAAAGGATATAAAATGATTTTGACAATGCCGGAGACTATGAGTGTTGAAAGGCGCAAACTTTTGCAAGCATACGGTGCTGAAATTATTTTAACTGATGGCGACAAAGGAATGAAAGGTTCTATTGACAAAGCTATGGAATTAAGAGAACAGATTCCTGATTCTTTTATTCCTATGCAATTTAATAATCCATCTAATCCTGAAATCCATGAGAAAACTACAGCTGAAGAGATTTGGAGTGATACAGATGGAAAAGTTGATATTGTAATTGCTGGTGTTGGAACTGGAGGTACAATTTCTGGGATTGGTAAAAGATTAAAAGAAAAAAATCCAGATATAAAAATTGTAGCAATAGAACCATTTAGATCTCAAGTGTTAGCTGGTAAGCCTGCTGGTTCACATGCTATTCAGGGGATTGGTGCAAATTTTGTGCCAAGAAATTTTGATAGAGAAGTTGTTGATGTTATTTATCCTGTAGGCGATATAGATGCTGTAGATACTGCAAGAAAATTAGCAACAGATGAAGGTATTTTATGTGGTATTTCTTCAGGGGCTGCAATGTATGCAGCATTGGAATTTTCTAAAATGCGTGATAATGATGGGAAATTAATTGTATCAATTTTGCCAGATACAGGAGAACGTTATTTATCAAGTGTATTATTTAGTTAAAAAAATAAGGCTTGTAATTTAACAAGCCTTATTTTTTTAGTATTTTATTTTGTTTGGAATTACATCATTCCGCCCATACCGCCCATTCCTGCAGGCATTGCAGGTTCTGGTTTTTCTTCTGGAATATCAACAATTGCAGCTTCAGTAGTTAATAACATTGAGCCTACTGATGCAGCGTTTTGAAGAGCAGATCTAGTAACTTTTGCAGGGTCTACGATACCTGATTTGAACATATCAACATATTCATCATTCAATGCATCATAACCGTATGCAGATTCATGTGAAGTTACAGTGTCTACTACAACGTCAGCTTTAGCTCCTGCGTTGTGTGCAATTGCTCTTAGAGGTACATCTAGAGCTGCTGTTAAGATTTTGAAGCCGATTTTTTCATCATCAGATGAGAAGCTTGTTGTATCGATAAGTTTTGATAGTTTTTGTTGAACTCTTACAAGAGCAACACCACCACCTGGTACGATACCTTCTTCATTTGCAGCTCTTGTAGCATTAAGAGCGTCTTCAATTCTTAATTTTCTTTCTTTTAATTCAACTTCAGAAGCAGCACCTACTTCAATTACAGCAACACCACCTGATAGTTTTGCAACACGTTCTTGAAGTTTTTCTTTATCATATTCTGAATCAGAGCTTTCAATTTGTTTTCTGATTAGACGAACTCTTTCTTGAACAGCTTCTTTTGTTTCATCTCCTACGACAATTGTAGTTTCATCTTTAGTTACTGTTACACGTTTTGCTTTACCTAACATTTGAGTTGTTACGTTTTCAAGTTTAATACCTAATTCTTCAGTGAACATTTCGCCACCTGTTAAAATTGCGATATCTTCTAACATAGCTTTTCTTCTGTCACCAAATCCAGGAGCTTTTACTGCTACTGCTCTTAAAACTTTTCTCATTGTGTTTACAACAAGTGTTGCAAGAGCTTCGCCTTCTACGTCTTCAGCGATTAATAATAAAGATTTGCCATCACGTGCAACTTGTTCCAATAATGGAACCATATCAGAAATAAGGTTAATTTTTTTGTTGCAGCAGAATACATAAGCATCGTCTAATACAGCTTCCATTCTTTCAGCATCTGTTACAAAGTAAGGTGATAGATAACCTTTGTCGAATTGCATACCTTCTACAACTTTTAAGTTTGTACCGAAAGATTTGCTTTCTTCAACAGTGATTACACCGTCATGTCCAACTTTTTCCATTGCTTCTGCAATCAATTCACCGATTTCTTTGTTGTTACCTGCAGAAATTGCTGCTACTTGAGCGATTTCTTCTTTTGTATTAACAGGTCTAGACATATCTTTAATTTCTTTTACTGAAACTTCAACGGCTTTGTCAATACCGCGTTTCATAGACATTGGGTTAGCACCTGCTGTTAAGTTTTTCAAACCTTCTCTTACGATTGCTTGAGCTAACACAGATGCTGTTGTTGTACCGTCACCTGCAACATCATTTGTTTTTGATGATACTTCTTTTAGTAATTGTGCGCCTGCATTTTCAAGACCGTCTTTAAGTTCAATTTCTTTAGCGATTGTAACACCGTCATTAACAATTTGAGGAGCACCGTATTTTTTTTCTAAAATAACGTTTCTTCCTTTTGGACCTAATGTTACTTTAACTGCATCTGCTACTGCATCTATACCTTTAAGAAGTGATTTTCTTGCTTCTTCATTAAATACTATACGTTTTGCCATTTTCTATTTCTCCTATAAAAATTATTCAATAATTGCTAATGCATCTTTGATTGATAAAATTTTATATTCAACACCGTCCATTTTAATATCAGTGCCTGCATATTTAGCATAAAGAACAGTGTCCCCAACTTTTACATCCATAGGTTCTCTTTCGCCTTTTTCATTAAGTTTTCCAAGACCTACTGCAATAACTTCACCTTTTTGAGGTTTTTCTTTAGCGCTGTCTGGAATAAAAATTCCGCCTGAAGTTTGTTCAGTATCTTCGATAACTTTAATAACAATTCTGTCGCCTAATGGTTTTAACATAATATTCTCTCCTTTTCTCCTAAGCTGTCATTCTGAACTTGTTTCAGAATCCTATTGAGATCCTGAAATAAATTCAGGATGACTATTACATTACAATTATATTTATATAACGATTTTTTGAAAAAATTAATTTCCTTAAGGAAAAATTAATTTTTGATTGAAATGATATAATCAAAATGTTATAATAATAAAGTAATGATTAAGAAAGGAGCAAAAGTATGAAAAGATTTGAAAGTCGGGGGGGGGGCGTAATCTAGGCTTATTTTCTGCATTTTCGTTAGCAGAAATTCTAATCACGTTAGGGGTAATTGGTGTTGTTGTAGCTTTAACTATGCCAAGTTTAGTAAATAGTTATGAAAAAAAGGTTACGGTTGAACGTTTAAAAGAATCATATTCTATGATAAATCAAGCTGTAATAGCTTCAGAGAATGATAATGGAAATATTCTATATTGGGATTATTCTTCAGATGTATCAGGGGATAGGTTTTTTTCTCAATATTTGAAGCCTTATTTAAAAGGAGTCGCAAAAAAGACAGGAAGAGTTTCATTTTGGAAGAAGTTGGATGGTACTATTGATAATTCTGGCTCAAATATGTATGCTGTGCCTAGATACATGTTGCCTAATGGTGTATATATTACTGTTTACTCATCCCCTTATTCAGGAGTTAATTTGCGAAAAACTAGTGCTTGGATAATAGTTGATATAAATGGTCCTAGTAGGCCTAATAGAGCTGGTCGAGATGTCTTTTTTATGGGGATTTATCCTTATTTGCAGTCAGAAACTGGGAAAGTAACTTTAGGCATACATGAACAGTGTGGAAGTGGGGAAATTCATACTCGACTTACTAGGGAGAAAATCTTAACATCAGGTTGTGCAACTTGTAAAAAAGATTATACAGGTGCAGGTTATGCTTGTGGTCTTTTAATTCAGAAAGATGGTTGGCAAATAAAAGATGATTATCCTTGGTAAATAATATTAATTTACCTTCTACGGCTATAAACAAAATTTATATTTATGTTATTCTAAAACTATGAAACGGGTTATTTATGTTATCTTAGTTTTATTAGTTATTTTAGGTCTTGGTAAGGCTTGTATTAGAGCTGATATTGATGAGAGTCAAAAGCCAGTATTAAGACCTAAAACGGAATTTCAGGAAGAAAGTTATCCTATAGAACAGAATGTTACTATAAATGGTGTTGATTATTTGCAATCTCAGGCTCCTGTTGGTAAATTTGGCGGAACTTTTGTATCTTCAACAATTGGCGAAGGTCCAAAGACTTTTAATCCGTTTAATTCAAAAGATAACATTTCCTCTCAAATGTCTGAGATAATGTATGATGGTCTTGTGACTACTGATCCTGTTACAGGCGATACAATCCCGAAACTTGCGAAATCTTTTACGGTGAATGGTAAAGAATATATTGTAAATTTACGACATGGTATAAAATGGTCTGATGGTAAACCTATTACTGCAGATGATGTTGTATTCACTTGGCAGAATATAATTTTAGATGGGTTTGGAAATACATCAATAAGAGATTCTATTGTTATTGACGGTAAATTGCCTACTGTAGAAAAAATTGATGAGTATACGGTTAAATTTGTTACTCCTGAACCTTTTGCTCCGTTTTTGAGAATGTTATCTTCTCCTATTGCGCCTAAGCATATTTTTGAACCTGCTGTAAAAAAAGGAAAAGCTTATTTTGACGGTTTTCTTTCCACAAATACGCCACCGAAAACTTTTGTGACATCAGGTGCTTTTAGACTTAAAGAATATGTACCAGCACAAAGGGTTGTGTTTGAAAGAAATCCTGATTATTACGTAATAAATAAAAATGATAAAAAACTTCCATATTTAGATAAAATTGTATATTTAATAGTTGGTGATATAAACAATCAAGTATTAAAGTTTGAAGGCGGGGAATTAGATGAAATAAGTCTTCAAGGAGCAAATGTAGCTCGTTTTAAAGAAATGGAAAAACATTCTGATTTTACTGTATATAACATAGGACCAGATACAGGAACTATGTATGTTGCAATGAATATGAATAACCGTAAAAATGATAAAGGGAAATATTATGTTGATCCTAAAAAGCAAGTTTGGTTCCAAGATAAAAATTTCCGTCAAGCTGTAGATTATGCAATTGACAGAAAAAATATGGTGTTTAATATTGCAAATGGACTTGCAGAACCTTTATTTACGCCGGAAACATTGAATTCAATATTTTTAAATAAAGATATAAAAGGTCATGATAGAGATATTGAAAAAGCAAAAGAGTTATTGAAAAAATCAGGATTTGGCTGGGATAGGGCAGGACATTTGATAGATAAATTCGGAAATCATGTTGAATTCGATTTATATACAAATGCAGGAAATACCGAAAGAGAAGCTATTGGTGTTATGGTAAAACAGGATCTTGAAGATTTGGGGATGAAAGTTAATTTTAAACCTATTGAATTCAATTCTCTTGTAAATAAACTTATGGCTACCTTGGATTGGGATATGGTAATAATGGGATTTACCGGTTCACCTCTTGAACCTAATGGCGGAAAAAACGTTTGGTTATCTGATGGAACTTTGCATATCTTTAATCAAAGATTAGAAAAAGATTTGAACAGCTCTCGTTATGATTTTGAAAAACGATTAGATTATTTGTATACGCAAGGTGCTTTAGCTACTAAATTTGAAGATAGAAAAAAATACTATGATGAATATCAGGAAATTGTATATGATGAAAAGCCTCTAATTTATATTTATTCTCCAATCAGAATTGTGGCTTTGAGAAATAAGTTCAAAAATATATATCCAACAAGTTTGGGAGGGGTAACTCATAATATAGAGGAGATATATCAAGCCGAGCAGAGGCACGAGCGGTAGCGAGAGTCGAGTAATCATAAACGCAAACGTTGAGTTTTCGTTTTGATTATGAGCGGTGCCGTTTAATGCGAGGCGCAGTTGTTAAAATAAGGAAAAACAAAAGAACATGCAAATTTTAATATATATTTTAAAAAGAATTCTACAGACAATCCCTTTGCTTATAATTGTTTCGTTAATAAGCTTTTTTATAATACGTCTTTCTCCTGTTGATCCTTTAGCAGAATTAAGGTTAAATCCGTCAGTTTCTAAAGAAACTTTGCAAAAGGAAACTGAAAGATTAGGTCTTGATAAACCTATTATAGTTCAATACGGAAAATGGGCAAAGTCTTTCATAAAAGGTGATTTAGGAGTAACTTCAAACGGTGAACAAGTTAGCACTAAATTAAAAGAACGGATTCCAAATACTTTATTGCTCACTTTGATTGTAATATTTTTATCTTGGTCAGTTGGTGTACCTTTAGGGATTCTTGCTGCTGTGTATTGGAAAACTCCTTTTGATAGAGCTTTAACTGTTTTGACAAGTATTGGTATGGCGATTCCATCATTTTTCTTTGCAGTTTTGCTTTTAATATTTGCTGTTAAGACTGGTTGGTTCCCAGTCGGAGGTCTTACAAGTTCTAATTTTATGGAAATGACTTTTACTCAAAAGTTTTTAGATATTACTCACCATTTGGTGTTGCCTGTGACTGTTTTATTTACATTATCTTTAGCTGGTTTGCAAAGACAAATGAGAGGAAATCTTTTAGATGTTTTAGATAGTGATTATGTTAAATTCGCAAGGGCTAAAGGTCTTAGTGAATTTAAAGTTATATTCAAACACGCTTTGAGAAATGCGGTAAATCCTTTGATTACTCTTTTAGGATTTGAATTTGCAGGATTGTTGAGTGGTGCTGCATTGACTGAATATGTCTTTCAATATCCTGGACTTGGTCGTTTGATTTTGGAAGCTGTATTGAAATCAGATATAAACCTTGTTATGGCTTCTTTAATGATGGGGGCTGTAATGTTGATTATGGGTAACTTAATCGCAGATATTCTGCTTATTATTACTGATCCTCGTATCAGAGAAGGGAGTCAGGCATGATAAGAGATTTGATTAAACAATTATGGAAAGATAAATTTGCAAGAATCGCTCTGATTGTACTCGGAATAATCTATTTAGCATTATTTTTTGCTGATTTTATAGCTCCTTATACAAAAGATTTTTCTGATAGATCTATGGCCTATGTGCCTCCATCTAAGATTTTTACAATTGATGAGAACGGGAAATTCTCAAAACCTTATACTTATAATTATAAAAGAGAATTTGATCCAGATGATTTAAAAATTATTTATACACTCGACAGAAGTCAAAAACATTATATTAAATTTTTCTCTAAAGGACAGCCGTATAAATTTTTAGGTTTAATTCCTATGAAACGACACCTTGTGACAACTGATACAGATGGCAGATTGTTTTTATTAGGTACTGACATTAACGGTCGTGACGTTTTTTCAAGAATTTTATTCGGTGGTAGAATTTCTATGACCATAGGGTTTTTGGCATTGTTTGTGTTATTCCCGATAGGTCTTTTATATGGTGGTATTGCGGGGTATTTCGGCGGAAAAGTTGATATGGTTATGATGAGATTTGCCGAAGCTGTAATGTCTATCCCGAGTTTTTATCTTTTAATTATATTAGCTTCAATTTTGCCGTCTGGAATGACAAGTGTGCAAAGATTTATGCTGATTGTTGTAATTTTAGCATTAATCGGTTGGGCAAGTTTTGCAAGAGTTGTAAGGGGTATGGTATTGTCAATAAAAAATAGGGAATACGTTCAGGCTGCTAAATCTATTGGAGCTTCGCGTTTAAGAATTATTGTAAAACATATTTTACCTCAGACTACAAGTTTTGTAATTGTTGCAATGACTTTGTCTGTTCCTTCTTACATTTTATCTGAATCTGGATTGAGCTTTTTAGGACTTGGTATTCAACAGCCTGATGCAAGTTGGGGGAATATGTTAAAAGAAGCTCAAGAATATACTAATATAATCTATCGTCCTTGGCTTTTGACTCCCGGTTTTTTAATTTTTATTGCTGTATTGGCATTTAATCTGATTGGTGATACAATAAGAGATGTGCTGGATCCTAAAAGTAAACAGCAGTAGGCAGTGATAAAGGGTTAGAATATGGAAACTTTGTCTGGAATTTTTGATATCACTTTGGTTATAAGAGTTTTGTCATCAGTCCTTTTAGGCTTTGCAATCGGGCTTGAACGTGAGATGACAAATAAATATGCAGGTTTGCGAACTAATATTTTAGTTTGTCTCGGAGCTTGTTTATTTACAATAATTTCTATTTACGGTTTCCCAGAGGTATCTGTTACTGGTGATGAATTAGGAACTCGTGATACTGCTCGTGTCGCAGCTCAGGTAGTAACCGGTATCGGTTTTATAGGTGGTGGTACTGTATTAAGACACGGGGCTACTGTGTTTGGCTTAACTACTGCTGCAACTTTGTGGGTATCCGCAAGTATTGGTATGGCTTGTGGTGCTGGAATGTATGGACTTGCAATTGTTGCTACAGTTTTATCAATTCTAGTACTTGTATCTGTAAGACTTTTTGAAAAAAATGTTCTTATTTCAAGTACAAAAAATACAAGACGTTTGAAAATGAGTATTTCTTGCCTTAATGAAAATTCAAATGATATTTATGATTATATAATTGAAAACAGCAAACATTTAAGAGAAATTTCCAGAAAATTAAACAAACAAGATGATAACTTGACTAAAATTGTTGTAATTCTTGATTTTGTTGGTCGTCACCCTATTCAGGATTTATATAAAAATTATCAAAAATTAGAGGGAATTGAATCAATTTCTATCCAAGAATTCAATGAATAGAGCGTGCCACTCTACCCTCCACTTACGTTTTATTAAGAATAATTTTATTATTCTTTAATTTTTTCAAGAATTTCTTCTTCTTTAATTTCAGGCCCTGGCATATTTTGTTTCATTTTATATGTCAAATATTCTTCGCTGTTTGTTTTTAGCATATTTTTATTTCTTAAGAAATTCATTGCTTCTTTTGTAGACATTTGAGTTAAATTTTTAGTTTCTTGAATTGTATTTGCAGATTGAAGTTTTATGCCTATTTCAGCCATATCTTTTGCTGCACTTGTAATTGCTGTAACCATTTCAGCTTTAGAGGAATCTTCCCAGCTTTTGTCTCCGTATTTTTTTTCAAAGAATGATTCGACTAGATCTTCAAATGAATTTTTAGCTGAGATTTTTGCTTTATTTAAATTTAATTGTGTATTATTAGGAATAATATTGTATTTCCTTAAAATGTTATCTGACAATGCATAGAATGTATCCATATTCATTGAATTGATTTTTGTTTTGTTGTCAAAGAAGAATGTTTTTAAGTCTTTTTCGACTTTTACAAGAGCTTCTTCTTTAGAAAGGCCTTGAGGTAAAATAGCATCTTGTAATACAATGTTTGCTAAATCTTTAGTGTTTCCGTTTTTAATAAAGCCAACAACTTTTAATGAAGCCATTGCTTGTTCTTTGCTTAATTTAATTGTATTGCCTGTATCAATTAAAGTTAATAATTTGCCCTTCCCGGATTTTAGTGCTTGTAAATTGATGAAAATGTTTCCAGGGTGAATGTCTGCGTGGATAACTTTTCCATTTTTATCTACTTTTGAAAATTGTTCTACTTGTAAGTCAATATATGTTTTTAGTAATTTTTTTATTTGGGATGGTGTCATATCAAAGTCTTCAAATTCAGGAGCTTTTGATTTGATTTTCTTCATTTCTTCTTCAAAGTGTTTTAATTCTGATTGCGGCCATGTTTCATCCGGGTATTTTTTTGATTGCCTTTTATAGTATTTAACCATCATTTCGCAGTTATAATAATCAACAAGAGTTTTTACGCTTATGCCAGGTGCTTTTTCCATTATGTATATTCCAGGCTTAGCTTCCATTGGAACTACGACATCTGCAACTTTACTGTATTTTTTCAATTCTTTTGCAGCGTTCATTTCGTTTACGAAATCAACTTCTTTTGAAATGCCTTCTGCTAAATCATTGATGTTTTTTATTAAATATTTTTGATTGTCGTTTAGTTTATCTGCAGGAGTATCTCCTGTGATAAGTTTAATAAATTTTTCTTTATCTTTAGCGATTTTTTCAGCATTTATACCATTTTTTAGAACTTTAATACAAACTTCTTTGCCTGATGAATCTTTTGCTAAATAAGTTTCTGCTACTGTCCCTACACCAAGAAGTTTTGACACTTTGTATTCAGAAGATCCCCAAAGTTTGTTAATATGTTCTTGAGCTTCTTCAAGAGTTCTTGTCGGTGGACAATTTTCTCTTAGTGCTTCTGATATTCTTCCATATTGATTGTATTCTCCTGATAGTAAACCTTTATTTTTGATTTGTAAGAATTTTACAGCAAATATGTTTTCATCTGTTAAATTTTTTATAATTTCATCCATATTGTCGCTTAAATATAGTTTGTCAGATTTAATTATATTTTGAATAGCTCCAGAGTTAAGCATAAAATCTTCAAGTTCTTGGTAAGCTGATTTTGAAGACGGTAAGTCTGGAAGTTCTAATTTTACATCTTTTAGTTTATCTACGACTTTGTCTAAATTTTTTCCTAAAACATGGCTGAAATGAGCTTTTTTGAATGCCGGTACAGCTACTGCAACTGCAGCTAGAGTATTTACAGCCGCATTATCTTTGAATGATTGAGCAAAATCGTTTAAAGATTTATCTTTTTTATCTTTATTGTTTGTTGTGTATCTAAGCCCTGTTGTTGCTAAAATGTATGCAGGAATTCCGATTATACCTCCTGCTAAGGCTGTTACAGGCGCTAGAATGCCGTTTGCTGCTCCTGTTAAGAAGTTTTTAAAGTTAGTTTTTCTTCTTTCTTTTCTAGCTTTTTTCTTTTCAGCTTTAAGTTCTTTTTTATCAGTAAAAGCTTTTTTATCAACTTTAAATTCTTTAGAGCCTATTCTTTCAGCTTTTGTGATTGTTAATTTGGTTATTCCGCCAACAATTCCAAGAATCGGAAGCATTAGCATTGTAGCTTTAGTTTTTGATTTTAGAATATCTTCAATTAATTTAAGGCGCTTAAGCTTAATACTATCAGTATTTTCTTTTATATTTTTTATAAATTGTGGCAATGCATTTAATTTATCTTGAGCTTGGTATTTTTTAATAAAATTATTGCCTAAGTAGTATCCGCTAATAGTAACAGCTGCAGTTGCTGTGTCTGCAAATGCTTGTACTGAATTTTGTTGAGAGGTTTTATATTTTGTAATTGTATCTTTTATATTTTCTTCAGAAATTTCGCCTTTTTCAAATTTATCAATTTCTTTTTCGACAGCTTTTGAGCCAAGACCTATATTAGTTTTATTTTTCAAAAAATTGTAGAATTTTCTAATAAGTCCATTATTCTTTTTCTCTTTTACAAATTCATCTCTAATATTAGAATTTGTAATTATATTTGTTGTTGTATTTTCTGTATTTTTAATTTCAACATCACTTTTTACAGCATTATTTGCTGTTTGTGGAGTAATGTAATATTGATTTTGCCCGCTTTTATTTAAAAAATTATCTATTCCTGACATGATTTCCCCTTAATTATAATAAAAAATAATGATAATTATTTTTGCTTGTCGGCTTGATTATTGTTAATTTATATTAAATTAAGTGGCAATTTTTTTTGTTTTTACGATTTTATATTAATATTGGTAGAAAAATTTTTCGGAAAAATTAATGGGACAATTTTTAAATTCAATCAATGAAGTAAGAAAAAATTATAATAAATATGATGCATGGGAGCAAAAGCAGGCTGATGAAAGAGCTCAAAAAGAGTATTTAGCTGCTAATATTGAAATACCAGAAGATAAAGTCGAATTGACAAATAAAAAGGCTCAAACAGTTATTAGAGCAACTGAAATGATGGATGCAAGATCTGAAGATAATTGCCAAGATATGGAACAGTTAACGGGTCTTATATCGATGGTTCCAGTTCTAGGATTAACTTTTTCTCAAGTTCCGTTGTTAAAATTTGTAGATAAGAAACTTACTTCTAAAATAGATAAGAAAATTGATAAATTAAATGAAGAAATTAAAAACTTATCTGCAGATGATAGTAATAGAGCTTTAAAAATTTCTGAACAGAAAAAATTAACCGCAAGAGTTTTTAAAATTCGCAATGGAGTTCAAAAATACGGGCCTTTTGCTATTATGGGATTAATGCTCTCTAGTGCTGTTGGTATGATCCTTTGGGGAAATTCTAAACAAAAAGAAGCTTCAAGAATAGGGCGTTATCAAGCAAAACAAAATGAGTTGAAAGATGTTAAAAATTTTGTAGTTTATACTCCTGAACAGTTAGAAAAAGCTAAAGAGATTGCAAAATCAATACCTGATGAAAAAGAACGTAATAGCATCTCTAAAATGATTAAAGAATTAAAAGATATTTCAAATGATAAAAAAGCTTATAAGGAGTGGCGAGATAACAAAGATCCAAATGAAATTGACAAACTTAAATCTGTAAACTTATCTTCTGAACAATTGCAAAGAGCTCAAGAAGATAAAGAATTAATAGTAGATGCAGTAAAAGAAATCAATATAAAAGCTGAAGAATATTCTGAAAATGTAGAAAATGCATTTGATACATTGGGGACTTTATCTTGGCTTGTTGCAGCTCCATTAGGGGTTGGAATTAATAAATTATTAAAGTTAGCTAAAGCTGATAAAAAAGTTAGAAATATTGTGTCTATTGCAGTTCCTATTCTGACTTCATTTGGAATACAAATGCAAGGGACTTTAGAAGAAAAAAATGCATCAAGAATTGGAAGATATAAGGCAAGACAAGATTTATTGAAAAATCCTGCAAGGCTAATGGCCTTTTCAGATGAAGATATGAAAAAAGCAGAAAATATTAAAGCTGAGAAACAAAAGCAAAGTTTCTTAAAGAAATTGGGTGGAAGTTTTTCATTCTTAGCTTCTTATTTCAAAGATAAATCAGAATATAATAAATATAAAAAGACAACATATAAAGAAAATGAAAAATTACAAAAAGCGTTTAGTCAAATAGAAATAACTGATAGCCAAAAAGCAGAAGCTAAATCTTTGCAAAAGAACGTATTTCGAGCTTTTGATGAAGTGGATGAAATGTCTCAAAGATATTCAGAAGATGTTGAGGCAGGCTCTGAAATTGCAAAAGAATTAGGAATGACTTTATGGAGTGTTGGTGCAACTTTAGGTTTAGGATTTTTGACAGCATCGGTTATTAAAGGGAAATTCACTATAGCAAAACTTGGTAATTGGCTTACTAATTTGACTTTTGATTCAAAATCTTCAATAAAACAGGCTGTAAATAATGTTTATGATGTTGTGAAAAAGCAAGATAAAGTTACTGTTCAAAAATTCCAACAAGCAATTATCCAAGGTAATTTAAAAACATTTTTAGAACACCCTAAAAATAAAGATTTAAAAGCAGCGGTAGAACCTTTGCTTGCAGAACTTGGAAAAATTGGGACACAAGGTATAGCTAATTCAGTTGCGAATGGAAATAAAAAAGGAATGTCTGAAATATTATCAGAATTATTTGCAAGTCATTTTAAACAGACTGCTATTGCTAAATGGACTCGTAATATGATTACTCAGTCTACTAAATTATGGGCTAAATCAAAAGCTTCAAAAGCAGATGTTGAAATTCCTAAAGATTTGCAAGAAAAATTGGGAATGAATTTTAATTACAAAAATTATAAAACTTTAATTAATACAGGAATTGTTGCTGGTGTACCTGTTTTAGGTGTAATTTTTGCAATTCCTTATGCATTTAATGCTTGGCTGACAAATATTCAAAAGAAAGCAGGCAAAATAGGTATTATGAAGGCTATGGATAAAATTGATGATCCAAGAGTTTTTGCATCTGATATTTATTCAGTTTCATCACAAAATGCTCAGACAAATTCTGGGAATAGCAATGTAGAAAGTGGAAATTTATTAGAAAAATTTAAGCAACAGGCAGTATAATTTCAAATTCTGTTATTTCTGGAGTTGATTTATTTAATCTTAATATAGCATTTTGAGCTTTTAGATTATCAACGCATATATGTAGCCCAAGTCCGCTGCCTGTAGATTTTGTAGTATAACCTTCTTCAAAAATCATTGATTGTTTTTCTTTTGAGATTGGACTTCCGTTATTTGAAATTTTTATATGTACCTCATTATTTTTAATTTCTAGTGAAACATTAATTTGACCCTTATGTTCGATAGCTTCTATGGCATTTTTTATTATGTTTACGATGCAGGCTAGGAATTTATTTTCATCTATGTATACTTTGGAATCATTTTGTATATGACAATTTATCGTGATATCTTTTTCATGAATATATACAGTTGATAGTTTTACTCCTTCTTCTAGAATTTCTTTAATATTGCATTCTTTTGGTGAAAAGTTGTTTAAAGATTTTAGATCAAGTAATGAATTATTCATTATTTTTAATGATTTGCTTATACAATTTATAGCATTATCAATTGATTTGTTTTCAATTCCTTCTTGTTCTAAATTCTTTTTTATAATTTGGGTGTAAATTTCGCAAATAGAAAGGTGATTTCTTATTTCATGTGCTACACATCTTGATTGTTCGTATATTAAATTAGTATTATTCATTTCCCCTCTTCAACATTAAAGGTTCAGTTTTTTAAGACTGAACCTTTAAACACTTATATTAAAAGTATCAAATTAAACAGCCATTTTATGTCTTCTGTTTGCAAAGCCATTGTTTAGTGCATATAAAACAGCTTGAGTTCTGTCATTTACTTGTAATTTTTGGAATATATTATTTACGTGAGTCTTAACTGTAGTTTCTGATATAAATAATTTTCCTGCAATACCCTTGTAGTTATTACCCTGTGTAAGTAAGTCTAATACTTCTTCTTCTCTAGCTGTTAAATATGTAAGTAAATTTTCTTCTGCAGCTGTTTGTGCTTCTTCTTTGAATGAACGTTGAAAATATTCGAAAAATCTTGATGTAAGAGCATTTGGAAGATAAATTTTGCCAGAAGCAACTTCATCCATAGCATAAATAAGTTGAGCTGATGCCATAGTTTTTAAAACATAGCCTTTAGCACCTATTTTCATAGCTCTAAAGATTAGGTCAGCATCATCATATCCGCTTAATGCAATTACTCTGATTCCTAAGTCTAATTTTTCTATTTCTTGAATTGCTTGAAGACCATCTTTTTCTGGCATATTGATGTCCATTAAGATAATATCAGGGCGATATTTCTTTGCTAAGTTAATCCCTATATTAGCACTTGTTGTTGCACCTACAACTTCATAACTGCTTTCAAGTGTAATTAATTCTTTAACTCCTCTTAAATGATCAGCGTTATCATCGATTAATAATACTCTTGATCTTCTTTTGAACTCTCTCATTTTTTATCTCCCTGTTTTTTAAGCTTCCCTCTACACTATACATACTACTATTTTTGTATGGTCTTTTTCATCCATGCCCTGATTGATATTGGTAAGATTAAGGTTTGAGAATTTGTCTTACATCTTTAGATTGATAAAATTTCTCAATCATGCTCTACATCATGCTTTTAGTAGTTTTAGCCGCATGGTTGATAAAACTTTTTTTTAATCTTTTTAGTGTAATCTTCCTGTGGTATAATTTTTTTATTAAGAGGGTATGCGTATGGAATTTTTAATATTTTTGGTTGGTTTTTTAATTGGCGCTTTGTGCGTGTTTATATCTTTTAAAGTAATGAGTAAAAACGATAAGGTATCAAGAGATTTAATGTTGGAGCAGATGAAGTTGTATTTTGAAAATACTGCTAATAGAATTTTTAAAGAACATTCATCTGAGTTATCTGTTCAAAACAGAGAAAAGTTGGATGAATTTTTCAAAAGATTTAAAGAAAAGATTGAAGATTTTGAAAGACGTACTGAAGAAAACTTTAGAACTGAGTCTGACCATTTTAAAACTTTTGATATGAATATAAAAAGTTTTCTTGAAACAGGAAATAAAATTTCTCAAGATGCAAATTCTTTAGTGAGTGTAATGAAAGCTGACAACAGAACATCAGGTAAATGGGGAGAAATTGTTCTCGAACGAGTTTTGGAAGCTTCAGGATTGCGAAAAAATGAAGAATATAAAGTACAAAAAGGCACCGCAGAGGGTAAACCTGATGCAACTGTATTTTTGCCTGAAGGTAGATGTGTTTATATAGATAGCAAAACATCTTTTGCAGCTTGGGACGGTTTTGTAAACGCGCAAGATGAAAACGAAAAACAAATTCATTTAAAACAATTTGTTGATTCAACAAAAGCACATATAAATGGTTTGGCAAAAAGAGAATATTCTGTGGAAGAAGCTTCTCCTGATTATGTTTTGATGTTTATACCTATTGAAAGTTGTTATTCAATGATGTTTTGTGATGATTATGCTTTATGGGATTATGCCTGGAAAAATAGAGTAATGCCTGTATCTCCATCAACTTTACTTGCGGCTTTGAAAATTATTAATGCATTCCATATTGTTGATAGACAAAATAAAAATGTTCTAGAGATGGCTCGTTTGTGTACTAATATCCACGACAAATTTGCAGCTCTTTTGGCTGAACTTTTAAAAATCAGAGATAATTTGAATTCATCTTTGAAAAAGTTAAATGGTTCAGGAAACATAATTAATCAAATTGAAAAACTGGAAAAATTAGGATGTACTTATACAAAAGAACTACCCGAAATGCCCGAAGATATTAATCTTGATTAAAAAAAAAGTTGTATTACAAGCTTAATTCTTGTAAGGGTTGATTTTATTTTTTTGTAGTGCTATATTTTTTGTTAATATGATAGAGAAACCTAAAACAGCTAAAGATCGAATTATTTTAGCATTAGATGTTGACAATTTAAAAGAAGCTCATGAATTAGTAAATGAGTTAAAAGATTATGTAGGGTATTTTAAAGTTGGTTTGCCTTTAATTGTAAATTATGGGTTTGAGGCATTCAGACTATTGGAAGAAAATGGCGCAAAATGCTATTATGATTGTAAATTCCATGATATTCCACATACTGTGCAAAAGGCTTGTATTAGTTTAGTAAAAAATAATATTAATTTTTTCAATGTACATATTCAGGGTGGTTCAAAAATGACATCAGCTGTCGTGAGAGCATCTAGAGCAGCTGCCAAGTCTATGGGTATTGAACCTCCAACTATTTTAGGGGTTACTCTATTATCTAGTTTTGGACAAAAGACTTTAACAACAGAGCTTTGTGTTGATAAAAATATTGAAGATTTCGTATTGCAGCTTGCTAAAGTTGCAAGGGAATCAGGTCTTGACGGTGTTGTAGCTAGTGCTGAAGAAGCACGTAGGATTCGTAAAGAAATAGGTGATGATTTTATAATTTTATGTCCGGCAACCCGTCCTACCTGGTCTTCCGTTAATGATCAAGTTAGGGTTGATACTCCTAGAGATGCTATTTTATCCGGAGTTGATTATATGGTTGTAGGTCGTCCTATTACATCTGCAGATGATAGAATTGCTGCAGCAACTTTAATTATTGATGAGATTGAAACTGCTCTTGAAGATAAAATGTCTTTAGTTTAATTAGTATGTTTTCGATTGTTGAGTTTTTATATATTTTTTCTTTTTAGGATTAAATGTATAAATTGAATATTCATCTCCATTTGTTTTTATTTTAATTGAGTTATGTCTGTCAGTTCTATAAATGTTTGTTTCTCTCAAAGTATCAAGTGTACCTTTATATGGATGTCCGAACGAATTTATTCCTGTTGAAATTATTGAAGCTTCAGTTTTTATATGATCAAGCATTTCTTTATTTACTGTATTTAAACTTCCGTGATGTCCTACTTTTAGAACTTCAATATTTGTTGGAATATCAGATTTTAATTGATCAAAAGCTTTTGTTCCTGCATCTCCCATAAATAACATATCAAAATTTTTATAACTAAGTAGTGTGATTATAGAGTTATCATTTTCTTTATCGGTTTTTGCATGATAAGTTTGGATATTTAAGTTGTTTTCTATATATATTGATGAATTATTTGAAGGTATTTTGTTTGGAATTTGATTTTTTTCTAAAGCATTATAAATTATTTTTGAAGTTGTAGACTTGTCATCGTAAGAATTTATATATACTTGTTTAACTTTTAAGTTTTTCATTATATCGACAGCACCACCTGAATGGTCGTTGTCAAAGTGCGTTATAATCAGGGCTTCAATATTTTTTATTCCTCTGTCTTTTAAATATTTTATAATGATTGAATTTGCTTGGGCTTTGCTGCCTTTGTACCCTGATTTGCCTGTATCGATTATAAAATATTTATTTTCTGGTGTTTTTATTAAGAAACAATCTGCATTTTGAACATCAAATACAATTACTTCTAAATTGTTTGACGGAATTTGTATAAATGAAATTAATAATAAGGTTAGCAAAGCAAGACAAAATATTTTAAGTTTTTTATTAAATCCTGTTTTTATTCCAAGTGTGATAGATAGAATTATTCCGTAATAAATGAATATTTGAATAATACTTGGGTGTCTTGTTGTACATAATGAATGTGGTAGTTGTGCAAAAAAGTTTGAGATAAAGACTAAGATATTCAATACATAATTTAGTATCAAATCAAATAGCATACATATTTTATCAGTGAATGGAGCAAACATTGCTATGATAGAACTTACAAAACCGCCAAAGCTTATTACGCTTAAAAATGGCATACTCAATATATTTGCAAATATTGAATATGTGCTAAATGTGTTAAAATAGAACATTTGTATTGGAGCTACCCAAATTTGTGCAACTACAGGAATTAAAAGAGCTCCGATTAAAAAGTCTGGAATTTTTGAATCTTTATATTTGTCAAAAATAATATTTGCAGTTGTGAGAAGCCCGAATGTCACAATAAATGATAATTGAAATCCAACATCGTTTATATAAGCAGGATTGTATATTAAAAGTATAGTTGCTACAAAAGATAAAAGGGATATTGTGTGAGCATCTCTATCAATTAATTTTCCTGCAAGAATTAATAAAAGCATTAAAGCAGCTCTTAATACAGATGCTCCCATACCAGTCATCATTGTATAAAATATGACTAATATCATTCCAGATAAAACAGTTATTTTAAATGGAGCTCTTATACGCCGCATAAAAAACACCCAAAAACCGTATATAAATGCAACGTTCATACCTGATGCCGCTAAAATATGTAAAAGTCCTGAATTTATAAAAGATGCTTTTATATAATCAGGTGGTGCAATAGCATCATCTCCAAAAACAATTCCTCCTAAAATTTCAAGGTTTGGGGATTTTAAATATTTGCTATGTACATTTATGATTTTATCTCTTAAGTTGTTTAAGTTTTGCAAGAATTTCCATTTTACTGTCGGATTTTTTGCAGCAGGAGTTATTTCATCTGTGTAAAATACTGTGTATGTGTTGAAATTTTTAAGGTATTTGCCATAGTTGAATTGTGATGGGTTGCTTGCTTTAAATGGTGTTCTTAATTTTCCTTTAGCCTGATAATAATTTCCGATATTTAATTCTTCATTTCCTGTATATGTAATTAATGTTTTGCCTTTAATATTTTCTCCGTTAAGAGTATCAGCTTTAAAGAAAAATTTAGTTTTTCCTTTCCCGTCGCTGTTAGGGATTGATACTATTTGACCTTGGATAGTTACATTTTGTCTTGCAAATTCTACTAAGTCATCTGAATTTGCGGTTCTAAAATACGCATTGAAAAAGCCAAAGTAGAATATGAATATCCAAAAGATTATGTACTTAGTTGGAATATAATTTTTTATGATTAAAAATACAGCAAGAATTGTTAATAAAAAAGCTGAAATAATTGCAATATTATTGAAATAAGCAAGAATTCCAATCATAAATATTATTGCAGTAATAAACATTACAGTATTTTTATTCTGCATTGTATTAGCAACAGCATTCCTAATCATATTTAAAATTATATTATAAATATAACTTTAAATTATTATGATTCTTTTTTGAAAATCCACCAGCCTTTAGTATCTTGTTTTTGAAGTTGTTTTTGTTGTTCCGGTTGGTATAATGGTTTTCTTATTGGTGAACGTTGTGCAAATACACTCTTCGATAGGGTATTAATATATTTATTATTCAAATGAGCGTAATCAAATAGTATAACACCTTTAGCGTTTACTTTTCGAGCTTCATGAATTAGTCTGATTAAATCTTCATCAGTACCGCCCATAAAAGTTACAAAAAGACCTGCATAAAAATCGGTGTTTCCAGATTTAGCGTTAATTACGTCTGACATCATTTTATTTGCTGTTTTAGAGTCACAAGTTAAGAATAGTGGAGTAAGACCGTTTATATAACCTCTTGTAGTCCAAGTTCTCCAGTCTTGTTGTTTATGATCAAGAGCTGCTAATCTGTCTGGGAAAATTACTGCACTGATATATGTGTTTGATTTTCTACCCATTTCTCCGATTTTTTTTACAACATTTGTAACTTGTTCTCTTCTGTAATTATTCCATTCCAGCCAAAGTGGATCTGTTTTTAGAATATCTGCAGGGTCTACACCATAGATTGTTTGGAAATCATTTCTAGCATAATCGGTATATCCCCAATTTGAGTTTTCATTTAATGATACACAATTTGGGTATCTGATGTAATCAAGGTTGATGCCATCCGGTTTGTATCTGGTAATAATTTCATCTGCTAATTTTACAACAAAGTCTTGAACATAAGGATTTGCAGGGTCAAGGAAATAACCGTTATGTTCTGATGTTGATTTTGATGGGTCCACAGAATCAATATCTTTTTTTATTTTATTACCCCAAGATGGGTTCATTGCCAAAATACTTTTTGGGTTGTCTTTTGGATTTTGAGGTCCTACATAAAATGTTTCAAACCATGTATGAACTTTTATGTTTCTTTTATGTGCTTCTCTAATCCAAATTTCAAGAGGATCTATACCTACAAATTTTTCATATTGAGGGGTAAAACCGTATGCTTCCATTGTTTTGCTTGGAAATATTGTTTTACCATGAAAATATGTTTCTAAAAATATATTATCGATTCCTGCATGTTTTAATCTATTAAGTGTTTTTTCAATTTCTTCTTCAGAAGTTTCTGTTGGTCTAATCCAGACTCCTTTTAATTCTCCATTTTTATATGGAACAACGCTTTTTAATGCATCATTTGATGCTTCTATTGCAAGTTGTGAATATTTTTTTACTTCATCAGGGTTTTTTCTTGCTTTTTTTAGATAATCTTTTGCATCGTTAATATAACTTGTTGGTATTCTCCAATTGTAATCAGGACTTAATGAACGGTAATATTGAAGCATTTGTTCTGCTTCACTTATTTTTTTCTCTGATTCAAAAATATAACTTTCAGATGTTGTATATGTGTATATTAAATTAGAAGCTCTATCAATATAGATTTTTGTTCCAATTTTAATACTTGAATTCATCCAAGTTTTAGCTCGACCATGTCCGCTTATTACAATACCATTTGGAGGAATTAAGGAATCAGCTCCGGATAATTCTGTTACTGTGTTACCTTCTACTATAGCTTCGGCACCAAATTCATTTGTGTTTGTTCTAGGACCATAGTTGGGAGTGTAAATAACTAATTGATTTATCCCTCTTGCTCCAGGAAGATAGCTTCCTGTTTTATTAGTATAAGCAGTAGGATCAATTGCATTAATTAAGTTTTTTGTATAGCTAAATACTACTTCATTCTTTCCAGCTTCATAAGGTTTGAAAACTGGAGCTAATGTATCATCATATATACTTCCAAGATATGAATTATCAAGGTTTGTTTGTTGTGTTTGATTAACAGACTGCTGAGGTCCTGTTTGAGGACTTATTTTAGCTGTTAAAGATTGATCTATATCTTCAGCTTTTGCAAATGATGTTGTTAGTAAAAATAATAAAAGTATAATTAAGGTATTTTTTATTTTCATTGTCTGCTTTTACTCCCTGATAATATGATAATATTCTGATTTATCATAATTTAGCTCATTTAAGAGTTGTATTTTTTCTTGAATTTTATTGTCTGGTTTTATTGAATACGATATCTCGTAGAATTTTTTTGCATTTATTAAATCAGCTAGTTTTTCATTGATTGTTGCAAGTCTAATATTTATATCATATTTATTACTGTATCCATTATTATAAGCAATTCTATAATATTTTAAAGCTCTGTTGTAATCTCGTCTTGTATAATAAAATTCTCCAAAGTAGAAATTTGCAGAAGGATTGTCGGGTTCAATATTTATAGCTTTTGAAAAATATTCTTTAGCTAATCTTGGGTGATCTGTATAATCATATATTCTTCCAAGTTGAATATATGGTTCAATCCTTGTGTAATCAATCTTTGTTAGGATATAATATTTGCTTGTTGCTAAATTTAAGAATTTCTTTTTATCTGTTCTATTTTTTGTTTGCAGATATAAATCAAAATTTTTATCTGCTTCTTTTTTGATAGAGCTAAAATTTAATTTTGAATAATCAAATAATACAGAATTATATTCCAAGCGTCCAGATACTGCAGCTATAGAAATATTTGAATTCAATGTTAATAGCATTAATAAAAAAAGAAGTGGAAATAATTTTATATGTTTATAGATCTTCATAACTAGGTGATGTTTTTATGTCATGATCATTTACAAATGAGTGATCATCGTATGATGGATCAATATACATAAAAAATCTTCTTACAGCTTTAATTACCGGTTGATTATAGTATTCTTTTTCAACAGGTTCTGTTAATGGTTCTCCATTAGCTCTTGCAATTGATTTTTGTGTTGTTTGAACTAAAGCAGATGAATATCCTTGATTTTTCATGAATTCAGTGCTAGTTGTATCTTTTACAGTTAATTCTGCATATGCAGGTAATACACATAATGCTGTTAAAGTTAAAATTAAAAGTCTTTTTTTCATTTCCACCTCTATTATATAATTATATATTTTTTTACTAGTAGTTACAAAAATATTATAATTTCTTTACATAAAATCTTCCATATATTATTTGGATGATTTTATTATAATCTCTTCTAATTTTTGAAGAAGTTGATCTTCCGGTACTTTTGCAATTATTTCACCTTTTTTAAAGATTATTCCTTCTTTTACGCCGCCAGCAATCCCAAAATCCGCATGTTTCGCCTCTCCTGGACCATTTACCGCACACCCCATTGTTGCAATTGTAATCGGTTTATCAAGATTTTTAAATTTTTCTTCAACTTTTTTTGCAAGTCCTATTAAATCAATTTGAGTTCTTCCACAAGTAGGACAAGATATGAAGTTAACCCCTTTTTCTCTAAGGCCCAAACTTTTCAATATATCAAACCCAGCGCTAACTTCTTCTACAGGATTTTCAGTAAGAGAAACCCTAATAGTATCCCCAATTCCTTCTGCTAATAATGTGCCTAGCCCTACTGAAGATTTAATAAGTCCGCCTCGCATAGTTCCAGCTTCAGTTACTCCAAGATGTAACGGATAAGGAATTTTTTCTGCAATCATTCTATATGCTTCAATTGTTGTTAGTACATCTGATGATTTTAAAGATACTTTAATTAAGTCGAAATCTAAATCTTCTAGAATTTTAATATGACCAAGTGCACTAATTACCATTTTTTCAGATAGTGGGATATCCATATTTTGTAACTCTTTTTCTAAAGAGCCTGCATTTACTCCTATCCTTATTGGAATTTGTTGTTGTTTTGCAAGTTTTACAACTTTTTCTACATTTTCTTTTTTTCCAATATTCCCAGGATTTAATCTAAGAGCATGTATTCCGTTATTAATACATTGAATTGCTAATTTATAATCAAAATGTATATCTGCGATTACAGGTATTGGAGATTTTTTTACAATTTCTTTGATTGCATTAGCTGCATCTTGATTTAGTACAGCCAATCTGACAAGTTCACAACCTTTATCAGCCATTTCATTAATTTGGCTAAGAGTTGTTTGCACATCTCTTGTATCTGTATTGCACATTGATTGAACACTAATTGGTGCGTCTCCGCCAATTTTTACATTTCCGATATTAAATTGTTTTGATTTTCTTCTTTTTATCATATTATTATAGTATCACAAATAAAAAGGAGAGAAAAATGAAAGTTGCAGTTTTGTCTGATATCCATGGAAATTTTCAAGCATTAGAAAGTGTTGTTGAAGATTTAAAATCTAATAATTGTGAAAAAGTTTTGTGTTTGGGTGACCTTGCTATGGCTGGTCCCCAGCCTCGAATGGTAATTGATTATGTAAGATCCCAAGATAATTGGGAAGTTATTCAAGGAAACACTGATAAATTAATTTCAGATTTTTCTCCTAAAATTTTTGAAGATGTCAAAAAAGGATTTCCTGTTATGGCGAATGCTTTAGCCGATGATGTTTTGTTTATTGAAGATGATAAAAAAGAATATTTAAGAAATTTGCCGCCTCAAAAAGAAATTGTTATTGATGGCGTGAAAGTCCTTTTAGTTCATGGTTCTCCAAGACGTAATAATGAAGATATCTTACCTAATATGCCTTTAAAGGATATTGAAGATATGTTAATAAACACCAATGCGGATTTAATTTTTTGCGGACATACTCATGTTCCTGCAGGCTACCAGACAAATAGCAAACAAACAGTTGTGAATGTCGGTAGTGTTGGTCGCCCAATGACAAGTGAACCTAAATCTTGTTATGTAATTGCAAATTTTCAAGACGGAGGCTTTTCTATTGAACACAGATTTGTTGATTATGATAGAGAAACTGCTGCTAAAATCATATCTGCAAGAAACTTTGAAGGTGCTGAGAAGTTGGCAGAGATGATTTTGAATCCGACATCAAGACATATTTAGTTTAATTTTACTTTTAATTCTTTAGATGCGTGATTTATAATTGCAGTTAATACTTGCTCATAGATTTCAATTTCTTTTGGGTTTTTTACAGGAATTCCATTTTCTATAATTTCACCTGTATCTTTGATAAGGCACATTACATGTTTTGTCATGTTTTCTTTAGAATATCCTGAATATTGCAATATAAGTGTTCTTGATGTTGGTTCTTGTGGAGTTGCAATAGAAGTCATTTGAAATCTTTCAACGTTTGGATTATCAAATTTGTAGACTTTGTTTAATTTTAATTTTTTTGCAAAATTTTGAACTAAATCAACACTTTCTTTAGATAATTTTGATGTAATTTGTTTCCCAGAAAAAGATACGCTATCGCAAGGCGTATTATATAAATTAGATAAATAATTGTTTTGTTTTTGATTATCTATCTTATTTCTATTTTGAGAAAATGTAATGCTTCTTATTGAGGTAATCATGTATTTTGACCTTTCTTGTATGTTTTTAATAATGTATAAAAAAAATTTTTTTTGCTATTGTATTTTAAAAATTTTTACATAACAAGAGTTTTGCTAAAAATTTTTTTTATGCTACTATTTTTTTTGAAAAGAGGATGTTATATGAATATTAATAAAGAAGAGCTTATTTCATATATTAATAAATTAAGTGAACCAAAGGTTTTAGTTATTGGAGATTTAGCTATAGATGAGATGGTTTACGGTGATGCCGAAAGAATTTCCAGAGAAGCTCCTGTTTTAATATTATTGCATTCTGATACGAAGTTGATTTTAGGCGCAGCTTCAAATGCAGCTCATAACGTATCAACTTTAAATAACGGAAAAGTTAGTGTAATTGGAGTTTGTGGAGACGATTTTCAAGCTGGACAATTACGAGAAACTTTTGAAAAGGCTAATGTTAATTGTGGTTTGTTAGTTGTTGATCCTAGCCGTAAAACAACTACAAAAACAAGAATATCTGGCTCTATTACAACTTCTATAACTCAGCAAATTGTAAGAATTGACAGACAAACTAATGAGTTACTTAGTCCAGAAATTGAAGAAGAAGTTTTAAAACAAATAGAAAGAGCTGTTCCAGAGTTTGATGCAATAATTTTATCAAATTATCATATTGGAACTTTAACACCTAAAATTATTCAAGAAACAATAAGGTTAGCTAACCATTATAATAAAATTGTTGTTGTTGATGCTCAAAAAGATTTAAGTGTATATAAAAATGTTACTTCAATGACTCCAAATCTTCCTGATACGCAAAAGTCTGTAGGATTTACTATAGAATCAGAAGATGATTTAAAGCGAGCTGGTGATAAATTGTTAAATGAGACAAATGCAGAATCTGTTTTAATTACTTGTGGTGCTGATGGAATGTTTGTAGTAAGCGGCAAGGGAAATTATACCAAAATCCCAGTATTTAATAAATCTGAAGTTTTTGATGTAACTGGTGCTGGAGATACAGTTACAGCTGTTTATACTTTAGCTTTAGCTGCAGGCGCTAATCCTTGTTATGCTGCTATTATTGGTAATATAGCTGCTAGTATTGTCGTAAAACAATTTGGTTGTGCAACAACCACTATTGAAGAAATTTTAAATGCTGTGGATAAATTATAATAACATTTAAAGTTTTAATATTATGGAGAGAACTTTTATGGAAAAATTAACAGATAGTTTAAAAATTTTTAAACCGGTTGACATAATTATTGTAGCTGGTGTAATTATTGCGTTGCTTGTCGGATTTTTTACATATAAAAATTTTAGACAAACAGCCGCAAAACAAATTGAGGCAACTTCAAAAATATCTTTTCAGGTATATATAAGAGGTGTTACATTAACTGGTGATGGTATTCCTTTACGTTCACATGAAAAAACTTTTATCAGTATTAGAAATGTTCCTTATTCTGATTTAGATATTGTTGATGTAAAAGCTGATAGAAAAAAGATTGTTTTGCCTATTTTAAACAGTAAAAAAGTTGTAGTTGTAGAAGATCCTTCTCAAGCAAATGTATATGATTTAGTTGTTACATTATCAGATGTTGCAAAAATAACTAAAGATGGTGCAGTTGTTGGTGGTAATAAAATAAAAATGGGCTTGCCAATTACTTTAGAAGGAAAAGATTATAAATTTAATGGCACAGTATCTGATTTAAAGATTATGCCTGTTACTGATGATGAAGAATATCATAATTCTATAGATGCTAATGACAATGTTTAATAATATATTAAAATTTACTCAATCAAAATTTGAATATTTGTATAATAATAGTTTATTTTTACAGAAGATAGATAATCTTATATTTTTATCTATAATTGCAGTTTTTTTATCGTCAACTGTAATGTCATCTGATGTAATAGGTTTTATAGCTTTAATTGCTGTATTTCTTACTTTTGTAAAAATATTGACTAAACCTAGTGAAAAATTAGATTGCAAAAATTTTGAATTGTGGCTTTTAGCTTATTTTATGATTGTTATAGTAAGTTTAGCTGGTTCAACTTTATTTCATTTAAGTTTAAAGGGCTTTTTTAAAACATTTACATATTTAGCTTTTTATTTTTCATTAGTTCAGTATCTTAAAAATAATAAAAATAAAATTCCATACATTTTAGCTACAATTGGTATTTGTGTAAGTTTTGAAGCTGTTGTAGGTTTTTTACAAAACTTCTCTCATGTAGAAGAAATATCAGGTTGGCAAGATGTTTCCGGGTTAAATCCTGAAGAGGTTATGACTCGTGTATATGGAACTTTAAAGCCGTATAATCCGAATTTATTAGGCGGATATTTTGTTGCTGGGATTCCAGTATTATACGGATTAGCAGGATATTTATTTGTAGATAAAAAATATAAATATTCAATAGTTGGATTAATTTTAGCATTATTTTCAACTATGACATTGTTCTTAACTGGATGCCGTGGTTCATATATTGGTATGATGGTTATTTTTGCTTGTATGTTCGGAGTATCAGCTAAATATTTATGGAATAATTACAAACAAATATATTTATCAATTGTTGGTGGTGTAGTCGCAATTGCAACATCTGCAATGTTGTTAGTTACATCTTTGCGAGCAAGGGTTCTTTCTATATTTGCGATGCGTCAGGATTCTTCAAATTCATTCAGATTTAATGTTTACCATTCTTCAATTGAAATGTTTAAAGATAACTGGTTATTAGGTATTGGAGTTGGAAATCAAAATTTTAGAGAAATATATGGATTGTATATGAAAACAGGTTTTGATGCATTAAGTGCTTACAATATCTTTTTAGAAATAGCAGTAGAAAGTGGTATTTTTGCATTGATTGCTTTTGTTGGATTTTTAATAACTTTAGTAAAGAATGCAGTTAATTTTATATTAAAGTCAACTGAAGCAAAATCCGTTATAATTGTATCTTCTGCAGTAATTTCAATTGTTGCAGTATGCATTCATGGTATGGTAGATACAGTATTTTTTAGACCACAAATACAGTTTGTTTTTTGGACAATGGTTGCAGTTGCGAGAACTTTGATTTTTGATAAAGAGACAGTTTAGAGTTTAATATATATTATTAAGCTTATATAAAGGCATGGAAATACTGTGGTAAACTAATACTATAGGCTATAAATAATGGCAAAAAAAGGAGAGAAATATGATACCTATTTTAGATTCAAAACGCCAATATGCTACTATTGGTTCTGAAATTGAAAAAGCTGTTTGTGAGGTTTTACGTTCTGGTTCTTATATTTTAGGACAAAATTGTAAAGCTTTTGAACAGGAAATGGCTGATTTTATCGGTTGTAAATATACTGTAGGCTTAAATTCAGGTACTGATGCTTTACACATCGCTTTACGTGCATTAGATATTGGTGCAGGTGATGAAGTAATTACTGTTGCATTTACTTTCGTAGCTACTACTGAAGCTATTGGAATTGTTGGTGCAAAACCTGTTTTTGTAGATATTGATAAAGACACATTTAACTTAGATGCTTCAAAATTAGAAGCTGCTATTACTCCAAGAACAAAAGCAATTATTCCTGTTCACTTATATGGTCAACCTTGTGATATGGATACTATTATGGCAGTTGCTAAAAAACATAATTTACACGTAATTGAAGATTGTTGTCAAGCTATTGGTGCTTTATATAAAGGCAAAATGGTTGGTACATTCGGTGACTTTGGTTGCTTGAGCTTCTATCCTACTAAAAATTTAGGTGGAATGGGTGACGGTGGTCTTTTAATGACTAGTGATGAAAAATTAAGAGACAGAGCTGTTGCTTTAAGAAACCACGGTGGTGCTATACGTTATCATCACGATGAAATAGGTGTAAACAGCCGTCTTGATGAAATTCAAGCTGCTATTTTACGTGTAAAATTGCCTCATATCAAAGATTGGAATGAAGCTAGACGTAAACACGCTTATTATTATAATGAATTATTTAAAGATTGTGATGATATTCAAACTCCTAAGGAATTAGATGGAACTTATTGTGTATATCACCAATACACAGTAAAAATTCCTAACAGAGATGAAGTTCACAAAATGCTTCAGGAAAGAGGAATTGGTGCAATGCTTTATTATCCTATTCCTTTACACCTACAAAAAGTTCATGAATATTTAGGAGTAGGAAAAGGTTCATTACCAGTATCTGAAAAGAATACAGAAATGGTAATATCTTTGCCTATGTTCCCTGAATTAACTGAAGAAGAACAAAGAACAGTAGCATCAACATTAATTGATTGTATTGAAAAATCTAAATCAAAAGCTGCTGTATAGTTGTTTGAAAAATTATAGTAAAAAAAAAAGACGATGCTTGATTTAAGTATCGTCTTTTTTATGAAATAAGATGTAATTTGTTTCCAACTTCTGGGCTAAATATATTTTGCCCTAATCCTACCATATTCCCAAATTGAGCATCTAGTTGACTGCTAATTGGGACGGTTGTTCTTTGAGCTGTAAGTCCAAGGAAACCAATGTTATTATTGGTTTTATTAGTCCTGAAACTATTATAGTCGGTATTTGGCATGGTAATAGGACTGCTTCCAATTCCTGAGCCATCCATACCCATTCCATATGAATCAGTGTTTGCTGCTATTTTTCCTATTTTTAATTCGTCACCTGCAGCCATTTTTTACCTCATATTTGTTAAGCAAATAGATTTAGTGTTCTTGTTACTTCTTCACAAAAGCCGTTTTTATAAGTATATTCTGTAGGTGGTTCTCCGTTAACCTGACCAACGTACCCAGCTGTTGGTTGTTGCCATAATCCCATACTTCTTGTGTTTGCAAAGGGATTTTCACCGCCAACTGAGTTTACAGAATGTCGACTAATGTCAGTATATAATTTTACTGCTTCTACCGGAAATGTTTTTTCACGGTAAACTGCATCTACTTTGCCTATTGCTGTCATGATTTATTTCCTATTAGATATGTTATATATATAAAGTATATAATTTATAAAAAATTGCTTTATTGTTTCAATATCCCTTAATATTTATTAACATATCTTAGCGCATTATTTATACCCAGATAAAATAAAAAACTAACATAATATTAAGTTTTGTAAAGTGTAAATTCTACACTATATGGGTATTTTCAGAATTCGAAAAAAATTATTAATCCATTCTATTGACATTTAAAATCTTATATGTAATAATAATTACATAAGATTTAAGTGTAGTCGAAACACTAAATATAAATAGATTCATTAACCCCAAAAACATATAAACTCCTAAATAATAAACACTAAAAGAGACCATTAGGATGCAGAAAACGACCCACTCAGAAATGAGTGGTTTTTTTTATTATATTCTATAATTTATTTTATGTTTTGCAAATAGAGTATTAAAGAAGGTTTTATTAGCCTTGATATCTTGAATAGTTAACTCCATAGGTAAATCTTTATTGAAATTTAATTTTTCAGTTTGATAATTTATTGGTTTAAATTTGTATTTTAAATGAAAGGGGGTTGCTTTAGAAAGAGAAAATATTTGAATTTTTTGCAGATTATTTTCTATCATATCAATAATACTAATAAGACGCATTATTTCTCCTAAGCCTGTATGCTTATTATTATTTAGAAGTGCGTTCATATTACAGCCATTGAAAGTGTTTCCTTGTATTTTGAAACTGTTTATGCCAACAAGATTATTTTTGTTATTGATTAAAATTGTTTTGAATTTATTATTTTCTTTAATAGTAGAAACAAATATTGGCTCGTGTTTATTATCAAATGTATTAAGGGAAGTTACCAGTTTGTATTTCCCAAAATTTTTTAATTGTATAGAGTTGTTTATTATAATCATTTTAAGTGTTTTATTAGTATTCAACTCTTCTTATTATTATAAGATTCCTTGTATGGTTTTCTTCAAGGGGTAAGTCATATTTTATTATATCAATTACTTTTGAGTTGAATTTTTTCAAAATCGATTGAGCTTCTTTTATCTCTTCATCTGTACGGATTGATTTGTATGCAATGAAATATCCGTTTTTGTTTAAAAGAGGCATTGCGTAACTTGTGATTACTTTTAGCGGGGCTACGGCTCTTGAGGTTATAATATCAAATTTATCTTTAATATTTTCAGCTCTGTCGCAAATAGTATTAAGATTTTGGATATTAAGTTCAGACTTAATATTTTCAATTGCATTAATTTTTTTTCTGATACTGTCTAATCCATATACTTCAATATTCGGGTATGCTAAAGCTATAGGAACAGATGGAAAACCTCCGCCTGTACCTATATCTAATAATGTTTTTGTATTAATAGTGTTGTACTTTTCAAAGAATTTTTCAATTGAAAGACTGTCAAATATGTGTTTTTCCCATAAAAATTTTTCATCATTTTTTGATATTAAATTTAACTTTGCATTTTGGTTTAAAAAAGCTTTTATGTATTCATTAAAAAATTCTTTTTCTTTCATTGTATTCCTAATTTCTTTATGTCATTTATACGCATTTCAATTTTAGTTATATTTTCTTTTGAAAAATTATTTAATGCAAGAGCGTGAGCATTTTTATAATGTTTAAGAGCATTAATATAGTCTTTTTTATTGTAATAGTAATCACCTAGTGCTACATCAGAAGATGTTATATAAAATGGTTCATTTAATTCAATGGCACAAGCTTTGGCTTTTTTTAGATATTCGTAACTCTTGTCAGGATTTCTCAATGAATTAATTTCTGCAAGTTTCATTGTTGAAATATATATTCCGTTATAATTTTTTGTAGATTCATCAAGTCTCAGACTTTCTTGCAAGTATTTTATTGATAAATCTGTTTTTCCATTTTCATCAAAAATTGTTGCAAGATTGGTTAAAGATGATGATAAATAAGCGTTAATCGTTGGATCTTGAGATGTTTCCACACATTTTTTGTAATATTTAACTGCATTTTCAATATCGCCTTCTTCATCACAGTTTAGAGCGTATTTAAAATATAATTCTGCAAGAACATTTTTTTCAATTCCTGCTGTAGATTGCGGAAGTGTATTTTTAATACTTTTGCCTGTAATACTAGCTAATAAAAGTTCTGACTTTGCTTTCAAGTTTGGAGAAATATCTTCAGATAATATTTCTTTAAGGATTTTTTCTGCTCTGTCTCGTTTGAAAGTAATATAGTAAATGTTTGCTATTTCATATTTGCATTCATTTATTTTTTCAGAATCTCCTGTTGAAACATAGAATTCAACTGCTAATTCAAAGTATTTGAGAGCATTGAACCAGTCTGAGAGTTTATTAAAATTTTGTGCTAATTTAGTATAAATTTTAGGTAAAAAAGTATAATAATCATCGTCGTTATTCATTGTGAGTGCTTTTTGATAAATCATTATGACTTTTTTATAATTAAAATTTTGTTCTTCTTGTCTTGCTAAATTGATTAGATTAACAAGTGATAAATTTTTTATTTCTTCGATTGTTTTGTTATTTTGATCGGAAATATCCACAAATTTATTTATAGAATTTGCAATTTTATTCATAATTTCAATTTCATTTTCTTCAGAATCAAAGACAAATGAAATATTTTTAATTTTTTCATCTTTTTGTTGTTTAGTTTGTGGTATTGGTTTGGGTATTTGTGGTTTTATTATTTGGTTAGTTTGAATTTCTTGAATTGTTTTTTGAGGTAAAATAGGTTTTTTCGGAATAAACAATTCATGATATTCAATTTCTTTTCGCATAGTCTGTCTGGAGATTAGCAAATCTCTTTCAAGCGGTTTTAGCGGAAGTTGTGTGTTATATAATTCCACACAGCTTTTATGTATCTTAACTAAAATATTTTCAGCAATAGAGTTTTCAGCAATTGTTTTATAATAGTCTTGCAGATATATCATTGAACCTTCTCTAGTAAGTACAAGATTATCTATAAGAAATGCTATTTTATCAGCATTATACAAATTTAAATTTTTAAGCAGATTAATATTTACAGGGTGGCGCATTATTGTTAGAAACCTAACTAGATGCCCACTTACTGGATCTACTAAAGATAATGCTTCCCTTAATATAAAATCGTTAAAAGAGAGAAAACTTTTTGTATAACCTGATAAGAAATCAGTCAGGCTAAGTTTTCTAATTTGCATGATTTTTATTGAAAGAGTTGTATAGAAATAATAGCCTCTTGAATATTTATACAATTCATCTGATAGTGGTCCAATCTGTTTAATATCTTCAGATCTTAGGTATTTTTCAAATATACTTTTATCTAACGCATTTATAGCAACTCTTTCATAGTCTGTTGTAAAGTCTGTATAATCAAATTTTCTGGCGATTAATACAATTTTTATTTTATTATTTTTAGAGATATGTGATAGGAAGTTTAAAATTTCTTGTTTGTTATCTCTTAGGACTTGTTCAAAAGAATTGATAACTATTACGATTGGTTTTTCAATAGAATCAAAATATGCGTTAATTTTTTGTGTAAAATTTTCTGTTCTGGCTTTAGGAACTTGAATAATGTTTTGAGCTGTTAATTTTTTAAAATTATCAAAAAATTCCAGTAAAATATCATCAAGAATAGTTGTCTCAAAACAGTTATACTTTAATTTTATTACTTCTTCATTTAAAAAAGATAGAGCTTGATTTATTACATAAATTTTCCCGGTTCCCATAAAACCGTTAACTAAAAGCAGATGTTTATCAGATTTAAAAAAGTCAACAATCTTTTCAATTTGATTAATGCTATTTTCAATAAGAAACGGATTAATCCCGATATCTTGTTTCTGAATAGTTTTTTTATCTGCAATTTCTGTTATGAATTCCATAAAGCTATATTAATAGATTTCTTAAAATTTTGCAAATCAAATATTTTTATAGTACACTATTATTATAATAGTAAGATAAGGGGAATCGGATGGAATTTTTCAGAAAACACCAGAGAGCAATAGTTGCAATAATTGGAATTACTTTTATTGCTTGGACAGTTGGTTTAATGATGTTGCCTCTTATGGTTAAATAGGTATGAATATAATAAAAAATATCAAAAAAGGATTTATAATATTTTTAGTAATGCTTATAGGTAATATAGGCTTGCTTGCTGATGCAAATCAGCTTAAAACTATTCAACATAAACAAAGAGTTACTCATGAAAAAATTAAAAGATTAAAAGTTTTAGAACATTTAGAAAAAAATAAACTTTATAAAAACCAACAAAAATTGGAACAAGCTTCAAATTCTTTGCAGTATTCTAAAAATCAATATTCAAATTTAGAAGCTCAATTAGCTCAAATGGAAAAAGATTTAACTGCATCTGTTGCTGAATTTAATAAAGCTAATGTTGATATGAGAAAAAGGATTAGACAAGTTTATAAAAATCAAAGAACAGGTATGTTTCAGTTGATTTTGACAGCTAAAGATTTGAACTCGTTATTAGATGTTGTTTATTTTGAGAAAATAGTTTTGAAAAAAGATTATGCAAGAATTTTGGCAGTAAGAGCAAAATCTCAAAAAATAGCAATGATGAAAAAAAATATAGAAGCTAAAAAAATAGCTCTTGCTCAATCAATTCAAGAAATTAATTCTCAACAAAAAAATATAAAATATGCAATTGCACAAAATCAGAGTATGATTAATAAGTACAAAACTGATAGAAAAACTTATGAACGTGCAGAAAGAGAGTTGGCAAGGCAATCTGCAAGTATTCAAAGTATGATTGCAAGAAATAGAGGTGGGTCAACTGTTAGGGTAACATCTGCAGGATTTATGAGACCTATAAGTGGTAGAATTACATCTCCATTTGGTTGGAGAACACACCCTATTTTTAACAGTAGAACTTTCCACTCAGGAGTTGATATTGCAGGCCCTAATAGAGGTAGTATAAGAGCTTCTAATTCTGGAAAAGTTATTTATTCAGGTTGGTATGGAGGCTATGGTAAAGTTGTTATTTTAGACCACGGTGTAATAAATGGTAAACCTACTACAACACTATATGCGCACATGTCATCTATAAGAGTTGGACAAGGTCAGTTTGTAAAAAAAGGTGAAGTTGTTGGATACGAAGGAACTACTGGATATAGTACAGGTCCGCATGTTCACTTTGAAGTTCGAATTAACGGAAAACCAAATAATCCATTGAATTATATTTAAGTGAAAAGGTAAGAAGTGAAAAAGAGTTTTTTAATTACAGCATTAATTTTATCTTTAACTTCTCAAGCAGTATTATCTGCGGAGTTGATTAAAAGTCCTGAAGATTTAGAAGAAGTTTTTAATGATAGCTTTTATGAATCTCCAATATCAGCCCCAATGCCTAAAGTAGAACGCGTAGAGGGTAGTACGATGCCACCTTGCAGAGGTATGCCTGTTTTTAAAAAGGTTCGAATAAAACTTACAAATAAGATAAGAGAAAAGGATTATAAAAAAACTCTTGAATTGATAGAGCAAGAAAAACAGCGCCAAGCTGAAATGGAAGCTAAAGAACTTGAAGAGTTAAATAAAGAATTAAATATAAATTACAAAAAAGAAGAAACATCAGAATCTTCATCTAAAGTTGATCCTAAAGGGAAAAAAGGAAGTAAGACGGAAGTTGATTCTGAAAAAACTTTAGAGCTAGAAGGTGGAGTAAAAGAGCATGTAACTTCTAATGATGTAACTTTAGATGCTGATAATATTGACTATGATGACAAAACAATGGATATTATAGCGACAGGTTCTCCTGTATTATTTTTCCCTCCGCAAAATGTTACAATAAAAGCTGATAAATTAGTATACAATAATGTTTCAAATGTTTTAAAAGCATATGGTAAAGTTGAAGTTATAAGAGATGGTCACAGTGTATTTGGTGATTATTTGCAAATTAACCTTAATGAAGAAAATGCTTTTATGGATAACATTGAAACAAAAGCTTCAATGTTGACTGTTAGAGCAAGAAAGTCTGAAATGGAAGATGATAAAATTATTTTGCATAATGGGAAAATGTCATCAGAAGAGTCTTATATTTTAGATTTCCATACAAAAATGATTGGCGGTAATCAATTCAACAGAATGATTATTGATGATGAAGAAAGATCTTCAATAACAGATGAAGTTGGAAATACTGCAATTAATATAAAAGCAAAGGATGTTATTTTTAATGCTAAACGAGATCATGATGTAATAACTTTAAAGAAAGCTCAGATTAATTATGGTGACACAAAATTATTTACAATTCCATCAATTACAGCTCATACGAATAAAAAACGAGAATTTTTTGATGCAAATTACCCAGAATTTGGATCTCGTGGAAAATTAGGAATGTTTTTAGGACCTGGTTTTGTATTTGATACTCCATTACAAAATGGTTCTACATTAAAGGTGATGCCAATTTTAAATAATAAAAGCGGCCTAGGTTTTGGTGGTATGTTAAAATATCGTAGTGCTACCAATTATACTGATTTTGCATATGGTTCATCTGCTGATGTATTTATATTAAAAGGTAAACAAGTTTTTGATGATAGATTGTATATGCAATACGGTGCAAATTCATATATGGATGAATGGTGGTTTGGACCTAGAATGCCTAAGTATACTGCCGAATTGATTTATCATGATAGGGGGGTAATACCATCTACAATAGGCGATGGCTTAGATTTGAATTTTAGACATCGTTTCGGTTTTGGTTATATGCAAAATAATGATATAAACCGTCACGGTGAAAATATTCAACCTGCAGATGTTGGGACAATAAGAACAAGGTATATGGCAGAGATATCCCAATCTTTATTTAATTATGAGGATAGAGAAAAATTAAGATCCTTAAACTTAGCTCTTGTAATGCAAGGTAGCGCAGCTTTATATGGGACTGGTGATACTCAATTTGTTGGTAGAATTGGGCCTAGGGTTCATACTCAGTATAAATATTGGATGCAGGATATTGGCTTTTTTGCTACTGCATACCAAGATGGTACTCCTATGCAAATGTATGATATGTATAGATATGGGCATGCAAATGTATACTTAAGAGAAGCATTAAGATTAAATAAATATGTTACTGTTGCTTGGTCTGGCACATTGACTTTAACAGGTGATTCTCCGAATGGTGAAATGTTCCAAGAAAATTCATTTATATTAGCTTTAGGACCTGATGATTTTAAGGTTAATATAGGTTATGACTGGGTAAGAAGACAAACTTATTTTGCATTTGTAATGGCTATGGATACAAAAGGTTCTTCTTTAGAATTTGATAGAATGGAAATTAAAAATCCTGACAGAATAGCTAAAAGTAATCAAGAAGATGTTGAATTAAAAGTATATGATGTTGAGAATAATCCATCAGATAAGAAAATTCAAAAGAAAATGATGTATGCTGAAGTTATCGATATAGAAGATCCGAATAAGGAACAGATATAATGAGTGAATTAAAAAAAATAAAATCTGAAATAATTGAATATGGGAAATTGGCAGGTATAAAGAATTTTACTCCTGGGTATTCTGGTAATTTTTCTGCAAGATTTGAAGATAAAATTTTAATAACATCTTCAGGTTCTTCAAATGGTTATTTATCAGAAGATGAATTGGTCTTAATTGATTATAACGGAAATTTAGTTGAAGGAAATAAAAAACCTTCGTCTGAAAAAATGTTACATGTTGAATTTTATAAACAAAGGCCTGATGTAAATTATATAATCCATGTACATTCCCCATATTTGAGTTCATTTGCTTGTTGTCATATTCCATTGGATGAACCTATTATGGCTGAAAATGTATTTTATTTCGGAGAGATCCCTTTAGCAGAATATGGTTTGCCTTCATCAATGGATTTAGTTGAAAAAACGGCAAAATATTTCAAAGATTATGATGCTGTTCTGATGGCAAATCATGGTTTTATCGTTGGAGATAAAACTATAAAAGATGCTTTTTTAAAGCTGGAACTTGCGGAGTCATACGCTCAAGTTGTATTTAATACCAAAATGATGGGTGGAGCAGTTTTATTTACTCAAAAAGAAGTTGAAGAAATTAATTCGTTAAAAAAATAGTTGTGATATAATAGATTTAAGTAAAAGAGGAAATAAAAAGTGTCAATGTCAATAATGTTAGAAAATAAACAGGGATTAATAGCTGGAGATGGTATATTACCAGTAGAAATGGCTCGTCATGCAAAAGAAAACGGTTTTGAAGTTGTATGTATTTCTCTTGCTAATGATAATGTTAAACAACTAAAAAAATATTGTTCAAAAGTATATTCTTGTCACCCTGGTGAAGTAAATAGAATTGAAAAAATATTAAAAGATGAAGAAATTAAACAAGCAACTTTTTTAGGTAAAGTACACAAAAGAGTTCTTTTACAGCTTCATAAATTTGATTCGCGTGCTATTGAAATTTTAAAAGCCGCACAGAGATTGAATGATGATAAAGTAATGTTGCTTATTGTCAATGAATTTGAAAAGTTAGGAATAACAGTTTTAGATCAAACAATATTTATTAAAAATTTAATGATTCCATCTGGTGTTTTAGGAAAATTAAAGCCAACAGAAGAACAAATGGAAGATGTAAATTACGGTTTTTGGTTAGCAAAAGAAATGGGTAAAGTTGATGTTGGCCAATCAGTTGTAATAAAAGATAAGATGATAATGGCAGTAGAAGCAATTGAAGGTACAGATATGTGTATTAAACGTGGAGCTAAACTTGCAAAAAGTGGAGCTGCTGTCGTAAAAGTTGCAAAACCTTCTCAGGATAAAAGGTTTGATATTCCTGCAATAGGATTAAGAACTTTGAAAACAATGAAAAAATACAAGGCTAATTTAATAGCAGTTGAAGCTAATGAAACAATTATAGTAGATCAAGAAAAAGTAATTAAATTTGCTGATGAAAATGATATTGTAATTATGGCTGTGTAGGATGAAAAAACTTTTTATAATAACAGGTGAATACTCCGGAGATATTCATGCATCTCATGTTGTGGAAGCATTAAAAGTGACTAATCCAGATATTGAGATTGAGGGGATTGGCGGTGAAAATTTGCGTAATGCAGGAGTAAAGTTATTTTCTGACCAAAAAAAAATGGGAGCAGTTGGATTAAGCCCTAAAATTATAATTGATCATATAACTTTAGGAAAACGCCTAGTTGATTATTTGATAAATGATTATAAACCTGATTTGGTTTTATTAATAGATTATGGTGCTTTTAATCTTAGTGTATCAAAATTTTTGAAACGAGCTGGAATTAAAGTTTTTTATTATATTCCTCCACAAGTTTGGGCTAGTAGAAAATGGCGTATAAATACTATAAAGAAAAATATTGATGAAGTTTTATGTATTTTCCCTTTTGAAAAAGATTTATATGAAAGTTATGGAATAAAAACTCATTATTGTGGTCACCCTTTAGTTTCTCAGTTACCTCCAAAAGCAGATAGAGATAATTTTTTTGAGAAACATGGGTTTGACAAAAATAAAAAATTAATTTCTATTTTTCCTGGATCAAGAGAATTTGAATTAAAATATTTAATGCAGGTTTTTATTAAAACGGCAGAAAATTTGCAGAAAAAACATCCTGATTTGCAATTTTGTTTGTCTCATGCTCCGAACCTTTCTGATAAGGTGTATGATAAGTATTTAAAGAATTGTCCTTTTAAAGTTATTAAAGGTGAAAATCAGGCATTATTAAGTGTTTCTGATGCATTAATTTTAGCATCAGGAACGGTTGCTCTGGAAGCTTGTTTGTATCAAACCCCTATGATTATTGCATATAGAGGACCTTGGCTATTTTATTTTATATATTTATTGGTAAGGTGTATTAAACGTGTATCCTTACCAAATATTATTGCAGATAAATCTATTGTTCCAGAAATTATTCAGGGAGATGTGAATGTTAATAAAATTTCTTATGAAATAGAAAGATTGTTGTTTGATATTGAATATAGAAAAAATAATATATCAGAATTAGGAAATGTCCGTTCATTGTTATCTGATAAAATCTCTTCAAATGAAGTAGCTAAGGTGATTTCCAATTCTTTTTAATTGTTAATAAATCTTTAAAAAAAGGCAATATTTTGGGGCTTTATGCGTTAATAAATATAGGTAGCGTATGATAAACCAAGTATTGTCGACAAATACTTCTCAAAGGAGTGCATTTAGTAATTTTTCTCAGCCTAAAAATGGCTATTATATAAACGCGCCTTTTAATAATGAAGAAACCCCGCAAAAAGAGAGTAATCATAAACTTGGCAAGACAATTGCTGTATCTGCTTTGGTAGTAGGTTTCGGTACGTTAGCTATTTTAAGTGGCGGGTTTAATAAAGGAACTGCAAAGTTTTTGAATAAGTGGAAGCTTAAATTACAGCAAAAAATGGCTAAAAATAGTAAGTTTAAGAATTTTTACAGATTTGCGGTTGGAAAAATAGATTCATTCATTTCTAAAACAGAAAGTATAAACAATTTTACAACCTTGAAAGATGTGTTCTTCCAACGTTTAATGTGGGGAAAGGATGGAAATAGGTCTTTTACAAGAAAAATTCATGAAGGTATAACAAAATATTTTGATAAAGTAAGTAGAAAAACAGTTAATTCTTCTTATTCTAATACATATGATAAATTTGCCGGTTTGTCAGAATATTTTGCATCTGTCAATGAAAAAGTTTTGAAAAATCATAATAATGATCTAAAATATCAAAATATTATAAATACAATTAACAAAAGAGTTGCTACTGTAAATAATAATTTAGAAAAGGGCTTTGGTATAAATGTTAGAAATGAAAGATTAAAAGAAATCAAATCATCTTCAGATGGGTTATTTGAATTTTTCTGGGATGCATCTTTGAAAGATGTAAGAAACTTTAAGTCTAAAAACATGTGGCAATCATTTATTGCTGAAGATTACTTATTACCAGCAAAACTTCAATTAGGAAATAAAGTAGGTATTTTACGACAAGCAATTACACATGATATTCTTGATAATTACAAAGCGTCTATGAAAGCGTTTGATAATATTCAAAAATTTGTAAATCCATCAGATATTTCAACAAATGAAGTTTTAAATACTTTGCGTAATAATTTGTCTAGTTATAAAAAATTGTCAGGAAAAGATGAAGTTGCACAAAGATTAGAATTAAACAAAGAAATAATTAAAAATTTAAAAGATTTAAGATCAAATTTTTCAAAAATGTCTAAAGAATATGATTATAGTTCTAATGCTGTAAAATCAATATCATCATATGTTGCAGAAGTAGAAGAAATTATTTCTAAAAGTTCAAAGGGTGAGTTACAAGAAATTTTAACATTGTATAAGAATATCTTGCCAAGAAATGAGTATTTAAAGCTAAAATCAAAAGTTCATTCTGCAATAAAATCATTAGATAAATCAATAGATATTGAAACCGTTCAATATTTTGATAAGGCAAGAGATTTGAAACTGGGATCTGCACCTACTGATGTATTGTCTATTTTAGGTGCAGTTGGGACTGTCGGATACTACTTGAATAAAGCTGAAACAACAGATGATAAATATTCAGTGTCTTTGAAATATGGAATTCCAGCGATTGGAGCAATTGCGACATCATTATATTGTACTGCAAGACTGGTTTCTGGTGGTAAAGCTATGCTCTTAGGTCTTTTATCAGGTTGGGTAATGAATAAAGCTGGAGTGGTAGTAGATGATGCTAGAAAAAAATACACATTAGATGTTTCTTTTCATAATAGAGAAATCCTAAAACCTCAACCAGATAAAGTATAACAATTATTTCCTTTTTTGTTAATATTGTAGAAAAAGGATTTAGCAATGAAAGATAAAGATACAATCAGATATAAACTGGAACAAAGAGAAATTGATACATTAAGTGAATTTGCAACTAAAAGCAGGTTCTCAAAAGGTCGTAAAGTAAAAGAAGATCCTTGTTCATTACGTACAGATTTTCAACGTGACCGAGATAGAATTTTGCATTCGAAAGCGTTTAGACGTTTAAAACATAAAACTCAAGTTTTTTTATCTCCTTTTGATGATCATTTTAGAACTCGTTTAACTCATACCTTGGAGGTTTCTCAAATTGGTAGAACAATAGCAAGAGCTCTTGATTTTAATGAAGATCTAGTTGAAGCAATTGCTTTAGGTCATGATTTAGGACATACACCATTTGGACATTGTGGAGAAGGGGTTTTAAATGAGCTTGTAAAGGGCGGATTCCATCATAATATTCAAAGTGTAAGAGTTGTAGAAGTTCTGGAAAATCTGAATTTATGTCAGGAAACTATAGATGGTATTTTAACTCATACTTGGGGGTATACTCCTAAAACTCCTGAAGCTCAAATTGTTCAATTGGCGGATAAAATTGCGTATATAAATCACGATATAGAAGACTCGATTAGAGCTGGAATTATTGCAGAAAGTGATTTACCTAAAGATTGTATTGATTATTTTTCTTCTGTACAGAGCAAAAGATTAAATAAGATGATAAATGAAATTGTTGTAAATTCAATAGGAAAACCAACAGTTGCAATGAGTGAAGAAGGTTGGCATTATACAACGAAACTTCGTCAATGGATGTTTGAAAATGTCTATGAAGACTCATCTCCTGCAAAATTAGAAGAGAAAAAAGCAAGAAATGTTATAAGAGAGTTATTTTTCTTGTATTGTGATATGTTAAAACCAGTTTGTGAAGAAAGTAAAATAGAAAGAATTGTGACTGATTATATTTCTGGTATGACAGATCGCTATGCTGTTGAAAAATTTAAAGAAAACTTTATCCCAAAAGGTTTGCAATGTGGCGCAAAAGAAGATTATTTGTTTAAATTAGCTAAAATATATTAATATTTTCCCTAAGCGTCTATACAAATGTATCCACATATGTTATAATGGGAATGTGATACTTTGAGCAATATGAGGATGAGGATTTTTATGAAGAAGATTAATCTTATCGCATTAATGCGTAAAGAAGCCTCTTTTAGGCTACCCAAGTTTATTCATTCAGCTTATACATTAGCTGAAATTATAATTGTAATGTTGATTATTGCAGTAATTGTAGCTGTATCAATAGGTATAACCAAAGCAAAATTAGATAATATCGTTTCGTATACTTATTATAATGCATATTCATCATTACGAAAAATATCAGCAGAAATGCTTGCAGATTGGAACCCTAAAGATCCAGAGTATAAGCAAGCTTTTAATGCGAATAATCATGAAAATTTAGCTCTAGGCGATTTTAATAATGGATTACAAAATCCTGTTTTTAGCCTAAAGAATAAAATTTTTAATATATATAGAGATGTATGGTCTCAGCCAGCTTTAGCAGCCTGTACTATTGATAGGCGGACAGGTTGTTATTATTGTGGTAGGCCTACAGTATATCCCGGTCCTATATGTTCAACAGGTATACTATGTAAAGATGGTGGGTGTTGGGATTGTGGTAATAGAACTTGTCCTTCTGATAATATTTGCCCTGATGGGTATGTAGAAGTTCAAGAAGGGTGTGGAAAAGTTTGTGCGGATGGTTCTGTTGCAAATACTCCAAGAGGCGAAAAATGCCCAGAGGAATTATGTAATCCTAATTATGAGGATGATTGCGCTCATTCTGGGGGCACTTTTAATATGGCATCTTGTTATTGTTCTTGTCCTTCTGGAAAATTATTGCAAGGGCATGAGTGTGTTGATATTCCTTGTCCAAATAAACCGACTGGCCCTGCACCTTGTGGTCAACATTGGAGTGAAAGCTCTTGTAGTTATGTTGGAACGCCAACCACATGTCCTAGTGGTTATAAGTTAAATACTAATACTTGTGAATGTGAGAAACAAGCTTGTAGTAATAAACCTAGTGGCTCTGCACCTTGTGGACAACATTGGGATGAAAATACTTGTAGTTATGTTGGAACTTTAAAAACTTGTCCAAGTGGACAACATTTGAATAGTGATTGTCAATGTGTATCAAATTGTCCTACTAGTTTATCTCCTTGTCAAAAATGTGATGCAGAAACAGGTGTAATAAGTCAAAATCCAGATATAAATAGAACTTGTACAGATGAAACATATGAATGGAATGAAGATCAATGTAAATGTGTTCAATCCCCAAGAACATTACCAAGAAAAGGCGAAAATTTCTGTAAATTGTTTGAACGTCATTCAAATATTATGGGAAATACAGACGTATGTTCAGGTTCTGTAGTATCAGATGGAACAATAGATTTTACAGGGAAAAAGGCGGATATAACATTGGGTAATGGTATTCGTTTTTATAATATGCATAGAGATGCTACAGAAATCGATGTACTAGCAGGCAATATTCAAGGTGGTGCTTATGAAGGAGTCCCAAATACAAATTCATATGGTTATACTGTTTATGTAGATATAGATGGAGCAAAAGGTGATTCTCAATTATGGAGTGATGTATATCCATTTTATATTACTCTATCAGGTAAAATAATCCCAGCGTATGATAAAGCAAACCCAGGTGTAAGTGGAGGGGATAGTACCCATCATTTACAGGTAAGTGTTCAATATGAAGATTACTCAAGTGGAAAACGAAGAATGAAATGGTTGTCAAAGAGCACATCGTTTAAAGAAGGCGCATGTTTATCCGGTTATATTGGTGATGCAACTCCTTACTGTAAAGATTCTGGTGCTGTAACAAAATTAAGTGAATGTACAACTGATAGTAATTCAATGTGCCATTTGAAACAAATACAACCAGTAAAATTCTTCTTTTAAAAAATAAAAAGGTTCATCAATTTGATGAACCTTTTTTATTATTTCTCTTTACCAAATAGATTTATTAGTTTATAATTATTTTATGGAAAGAAAAATTGTAAAATTACAAGGATTAAATATTGATAGCTTTACATTTGATGAAGCTGTAGAGTATGCTAATAATATTTCTGGTCAGGTTGTAACTATTAATCCTGAAATGATATCCAATGCTGTTAAAGATACTGATTTCGCAGAGATTATAAACAATGCAGATTTAGTTATTCCAGATGGAATAGGCGTGGAAATTGGACTAAAAATTTTAGGATATAATGTAAAAAGAATTGCTGGTATTGAATTCTCTCACAGAATGATAGAAGAATGTGCAAAAAATAATCAATCAGTAGCATTGATTGGAGCAAAACCTGAAATAGTTAAGAAAGCAAAAGAAAATCTTGTTAAGGAATTTTCAAGTTTGTATATTACATATATTCATGATGGTTATTTTAAAGAAGATGAACAGGTTTTAGAAGAATTAAAAATCAGACAACCTCGTTTGGTTTTATGTGCTTTAGGTTCTCCGAAACAAGAAGAATTTATTTTAAAAGCAAAATCAATATTGCCTGAAGCTTTGTTTGTGGGAGTTGGTGGTAGTTTTGATGTTTGGTCAGGAGAAGTTAAACGAGCACCTGAAATTTATCAAAAATTAGGTTTAGAATGGTTATACAGAACTATTTTGGATCCAAAAAGGTTTAAAAGAATTTTTCCGACATTACCGTTGTTTGTTTTAAAAGTTCTTAGAGAGAGGTTTATTCCTAAAGGAGTATAATATGTTAAGTGATGCAGAAGTTAAAAATTTAGAAAAATTATGTAAAGAAAATAGAAGAAATATCTTAAAAATGGTATATAATGCACAATCAGGACATATTGGCGGGGCTATGTCTTCTGTTGAATTATTGACTGTTTTATATCATAAATGTATGCATATTTGCCCAAAATGGACTAAATCTCAGGATTTTAATAATAGAGATCGTTTTGTATTATCAAAGGGACATGCCTCATCTATTTTGTATTCAGTTTTAGCACAATTAGGGTATTTCCCTAAAGAAGAATTATTGACTTTTAGATTATTTGGTTCAAGACTACAAGGACATCCAGTGCCTATTTGCCCTGGAATTGATGTCGCTACCGGTTCTTTAGGACAGGGATTGTCAATTGCTTGTGGTATGGCTATGGGTTTACGTCTTGATAAAAATCCAGCTAAAGTTTTTTGCCTTATGGGAGATGGCGAATTGCAAGAAGGTAGTGTTTGGGAAGCTTTTATGCATTGTACTCATGCAAAATTAGATAATATTATTGCAATTATAGATAGAAACAGATTACAAATTGATGGGTGTACAGAAAACGTAAAATCTTTAGATAACTTAGCAGATAAGATAAGAGCGTTTAATTGGGATGTTATTGAAATTGATGGTCATGATATAAATGCGATTTATTCTGCAATAGAAAGAGCGAAGGAGCTTAATAAACCTGTGGCAATTCTTGCTAATACCGTAAAAGGCAAAGGTGTTAGTTTCATGGAAAATAATGCAGGTTGGCATGGAAAAGCACCTAATAAAGAAGATTTTGAAAGAGCTTTAGCTGAATTGGAGTAATTTATGATTATTGATAGTTTAGAAAATATGTCAATTTATGATAATATTCCTCAAAATGTTATTAATTTTGTTAAAACATTAACACCAGAAACAGAAATTGGACGTTATGAAATTGATAAAAATTCTTATGCAAATATAGATGTTTATGAAACTAAAAATTTAAAAGATTGTAAATTTGAAGCTCATAAAAATTATATTGATATTCAAATGTTATTGTCAGGTATAGAAGAATTAGATTATACTCCCGTTAAAGATTTAATAGTTTCAGAAAAATATGATGAAAAAAGAGATATAATGTTTTTTGAAAATCCTGATAGAATTTCAGATAGTGTTATTTTAGAAGTAGGAAAATTCGCACTTATTTATCCTCATGAGGCTCATAGACCTCAAGTGGCTTTTAATGCAAAATTAAAAACAGTTAAAAAAGTTGTTATTAAAATTCATATTTAGGCAATAGTTTGTTTGTCTTTTTTATGTTTTCCAGTGAATGCTGGTTGTACAACTTTTTTAATTACAACATGTTCTACAAAGTTGTCAATAGGTTTAATTGCAAGTCCAAGAGCGACAAATCCGCCTATTGTTTTTAGAATTTTAGCATTCATGATTTTGCTTTTTTGGTATTTTTTTATAATATCTTCAGCCGCATCTCTTAAGAATGTCGGTTTATAATCAGGGTCTTTAGCGTATTTTGTTTTTAATTTAGAAAATTTATCCCACATTTTGTTTGAAAATTCTGAAGGTTTTTTATTTTCTTTTAAATTTTGATAAATTTTAAACATTTCATCAATATGTTTATCTGCATATTGTAAAACTTTATCTTTTTGAGACATTGCAATAGATTCAGGGTGTCTTTGACCAAATATATTCTCTGTTAAAAATTTTAGAGGTCTTTTTAATTTATTTTCTCTTATTAATTTTTCTCGTTTAGTAATTAAAGATTCTTGAAATTGTTCTTTAAATCCGGCAATGTTATTTTCAAATTTATCTAAATGTCTACGGCTTGTAAATTCTTGTAAGAAATTAATAACTTCTTCTTGAGATTGTAGAGTTAGACCTGTTTTGCCTATCATTCCTAATCCGGATGCTGCTTTTTGTCCAGCAATTACTGCTCCAGTAGGCATAATTACACTTGCAAGTAATTGGAAGATTGCTTGTTCTGTACCTCTTTTGCCATCTGGATTATATGATGTTTTTTCATTTTTATATTTATCATAGATATCGGCACCAAAATAAAGCATAGCAGGGAACCATAGTAGTGTTCCTAATTTTGGAGCTACTTCGCTTATTGCAGCTCCTAACTCATTAGAATAAGCTAATCCACGGGCTGGCCATTGCATTAGAGGGTCAGAATATGTTTGTTGTTTTTTTTCGTTGTTAACATTTTCTTTTGTACCAAATGCAGGTACATTACTTTTTAGAGTAACGTTTTTAGGGGTTATTGTAATCAAATTTCTTTCTCCTACCAGTCTGTGAACCTTCCAACATGTATATAATACCTGAAAAAATTATCTTTTGCTAGTTTTCAGCTATTTGTAAAAATTTTGTAACCTTTATACTTGCTTTTTTTATATTAGTGTGTTAGTTTAATTCTTGAGAAGGAAAAGTAATTTTATGTCAAACTTAAATTTAAACACTCAATCTTGGTGGCGCCTGTTAGATAAAACAGGTCTTTTAAGTTGGCAATAAGCTGATAATAAAATTTTAAAGTTTTAAAATGACCTGTTTTAATTTGCAGGTCATTTTTTTGTTGTCAAATTATATAAAGGAAATTACTAATGAAAACTAATAATGTTAATAATATATCATTTACCAACGCTGGAAATATTGGAACAGGATTAAAAGTCGCAAGTAAAATTATAGGAATACAAGAAGGTGGAGCTGGTTTATCTAATATAAGATTTATTCAAGACAGTGCGACAGGGCTTGTCCCTAAAGCTGTATTTGCAAGAAGTAAAGCTGATTTAGGCGAAAATACATTTTTAGAATTATCAGAATCTGTTCTTGTATATTATTTCCCGACAATTTTGGGAGAAGGAATCTTTAGAAAGTTATATTCTAAAAAGCTTCCAGCTGATTTGAAAAAACAAATAGCAACTCCAGCTGTGGATTTATTAAAGGCTAATAATCCGTCTGTAAATAAAAAATTGTTGCCGGTTAAAGCTGCTCTTGCATTGAGTGCTTTTGCTATTCCTTTAGTTGAATATACTCTTAATTATTTTAAAAATTTAATGACTTTGAAGGTATTTAAACAATCAGATTTTGAGAATATTGCTAATTTGAATAAAAAGAAATCAGAAAATACAGAACAAGCAAAGAAGGTTGAGAATAGTGCAAAAAAACATATTAAGTTAGCTGCAGGAATTTATTCTGTTTGTCTTGCATTGAGTGCATTATTGATTAAAAAAGGTGAAAATTCAAAATCTCTTCAAAATATTTCAGAAATAATATTGGCACCTGGTACCAAGTTTTTTAAAAATAATAAAAAGAAAGCTGATTTTTTTAATAAATATTTTAGCCTTGATTTCGCTGATAACAATGGTAAATTGGCATTAAGCAGAGGACAGCTTACATCTTGTGTTTTAGTTGGAGGTGCAGGATATTTTGGCGCATCAAAAGATAGAGGAAAACAGAATTTTCTAGAAACTTTATTCAGATATCCTCTTGTTGGTTTTTATATTATTTGCGGAAATGAATTGTTAGAAAAAGGCTTTAGAAAATTCCTTTATAAGAATGGAAAATGTAAAGAATTGATTAATGACAAATTAGAAGTTCCTAATTTAAAAGATTTAAGAAGTATTGCGGAAAAACATGGCGGAGATATTGATGCTATGTATAAAAAACTTTTAAAACAAAAAGTTTTAATTGCTGGGCTACCATTGTTATTTGGAATTGGTGTTATGGGATTTTTTATTGCAGGAACTTCAAACCTGTTTACTAAATTTAGATATAACAGAGATGTAAAAAATAAAGAACAAGTTAAAAAGTAATTAATATAAATTAAAAATAAATTTCTTTTACGAGTTCAAGTATTTGATTAATAAATTTTCTATAAGCAGCTCTATCTGCTTCACCTGATAAGATAATATCTGCTTTTGCAGCTGTTGGGTGAATGTGAGTTTTTGCTTTATTTGAAGCATTTTCATATACTTCATCTGCAGAATCTCCTAAATCTCTTTCTGCTGCTCTTTTATAAAATCTTTCTTTTTGAATATCATGAGATACATCTACATAAATTTTAAAATCAAAAGCATCAACAACTTTGTCAGTGAGAGTAAATAGACCTTCTGAAATTATTATTTTTGAAGGGTAGGCAGGTTTTACATTATCACGTCTTATAGCAGTTCCTGACATATCATATTCTGGTAAAAGAACAGTGTTTCCAAAAAGCAATGATTTTATATGTTTTTTCATTAATTCTAATTCAAGAGCTTCTGGAACATCTAAGTCATAATGTTTAGCAAATTCTGCGAAACTACCTGCTTTTTTTACCATATCAGAACGGTCATAATAATAATCATCAGTATTAATTCTAGTAATTGCATTTTTAATACAGTATTCTTCTGCAAAGCCTTGTATTGTATTAATAATATCTAAAGCTATTGTAGATTTCCCGCTTGCTGTTTCTCCTGCAATTCCTACTGAGCAGGATCTTGTAATGTTATTTGATAAAAATAATGCCATTTTTTGAATGGCAGAACTTTTAACTTTACGAAATATTGAATTGTCAGAATTCATTTCATTAAAGAAAATTTGATTTAATCTTTTTTCAATATAAATAAAAAGATTTTTGTTATCGTTAGAATGAAGAAAACTTTGTTTGTTTTTAGTTTCTGTAAAATTTTTAGTTATAGTATTTTGCAATGTATAAATCCTTATTTCTTATCACGTATAAAAAGTGAACAAAAAAAAATTTGCCAACTGCTTTTTTATATATTAACAAAAATAAATAAAAAAAGAGCAAAATATGTATAAATGTTAATTTAACATTTATATTTATATAAAAATATGGTATAATATATTATTGGAGCATAGGTGATAGAATGAAAATAAATTATAAAAAAGTTTTATCAGTTGGTTCTGTGGTCTTAATAGTTAGCTTTTCTGTATATTATTTTTACATATATTATCTTAATCAAAAAACTTATGAGAAGTTAAATATATGTCAGAATGACGATTTGATTGTAAAATTGATATCTAAAAATATTAATCCGTTCAGTAAATTTAATTTTATAAAGAAAAGGAATCAGGATTGTAATACTCTTTTAATTGAAAATAAATATAATTTAATAAATTTACAAGAGCCTAATCAAGAAGTTTGTTCCGTTTTGGCTTCTTCTACGAATTCTGTATCAATGCTTGTACTTACATATGTAAATGATATGTATGATAGAGAAACAGCAGCTAAAGAATTAAATAAAACAGTAAATTTGATGAGTAATTTAAATTCTTGCCCTGAATATATGGATAATATGATAACTTTAGTAAAATTGAAAAAACGTTTAGGTTTATAGTGCAAATCTAATTATTATTTTAAATTATTTTAGTTTTTTTTATAATTATATTGATAAAAATTACATATTAATTTATAATGTAAATGTTATTATTAAATGGAGAGTTGTATGAAAAGAAAAGCTTTTACTCTAGCAGAAGTTCTTGTAACTTTAGGTGTTATAGGTGTGGTATCTGCAATAACTATGCCTACATTAATTCAAAACCAACAAGAAAAAGTTCTTATTAACCAGCTTAAAGTTGCTAATAGTATTTTAAGTAATGTTGCATTAGCAGCATCTGAAAAATATGGATCAATGGATATGTGGGTTAATGATTATTCCCAAGGTACTGTTTATTCTTCTTACAATAGGGCAAATTTTGAAAAATATTTTATTCCATACTTGAAAGTTCAAAAATATTGTAAAACAGCTAAGGGGTGTTTTTCTGATGAAGTTGTATTTAGTGGAAGTAGTAGTGTAAATTCTAATACCAATTACACAAAAGCTCTATTAAATAATGGAATGTCAATTGCGGTTGCAAGTTTATCTTTTGGAACATCTAGAGGTGGTTCAATACTTGTCGATGTGAATGGGTTTAAGAAACCTAATCAATGGGGTAAGGATTTATTTTATTTTTCAATCCCAAGTGATGGTTCTGGAATATATCCAGCATTTTCTAGTGCTTTTAAAGAAAATTCAACTACTGAGGGGTTATTTTCTTTATCAAAACAATATAGCTCTTGTTACAAGAGTATTGGTTCTACATACATGCCTTATCGAGCATATTGTACAGGTTGGGCACTTAGACAGGAAAATATGGATTATTTAAAATGTACAAGTGCAAGTTCTTGTGAAGAACGTTAATACTAACAATTTTTTAATTCAAAGAAGTTATTTAATTCTACTTATTAGTAGAATTAAATAACTTTACGAAATAATAATTATTATAGTTTTTGGTATACATGTTCAAATATTTTCATAAATTTATTTTCTAAAAGATATCTGTCAATAAAAGAGTTAGATGTATCATGTTGTCCAATAATAAACATACTTCCTTGTTTTAATTTATTAGATACAATTTTAACAAATTTTTCTACTTTATCATCTTCAAAATATCCTAATATATTTCTACACAATAATATTTTGTCAGAATTATCATTTAATTCTGACAAAATATTATACATATCAGCTCTTTCGAAGTGAACTCTATTTTTTATTAAATTAGTTGCTTTAAGAGTTTTTTTTGACTTTAGATTTAAATCGTTTTTTATATTAAGAATTTCATTTGTATCTGTGAAATATTTAGAATAATCATCAGAGTTTATTTGGAGATTGATTCGATCTACCATGTTTGTATTTAGAAGTCCGCTTCTTGCAGCATTTACAATTTCTTCATCTATATCATAGGCTTTAATAGGGAAAAACTTTTCAGAATTTTTATTTGGATAATTTTCTAGAAGAGAGATTATTTGAGTATAAGCTTCAGAACCGTCAGAAGATGCAAACTGAATTATATTGACTCTGTTTTTATCCGCAAAATGATTTTTTTCATATTTAGCAAGCCTTTTCCAGTCTACATCGTCTCTAAAAAGCCAGCTGTTTGTTCCTATTTCATCTCCATTTGAGGTTTTGTAAAACCTTGCACAGCTGCCAAATGAAAATTTATTAGGGTATTGTTGATAATTTGTAATTTGTTGGATTTTCATATATTTAATTTGTACTTATGTATATTGTTGTATAAAATATTAGAAAAGACTTTAAGGTAATGTTTTTTTATTGAAGTGTATTTGATCTATTTTTATCAAAAATTTAAATTTATTATTCTAAATCATTATATTGATAAAACGTATTTCTTGTGTTATAATATAATAAATAATAATAAATAATAATAAATAATAATGGAGGATTTATGAAGTTTAGAGCTTTTACATTGGCAGAAGTTTTAGTTACATTAGGTATTATTGGTGTTGTTTCAGCTATGACAATACCTACTCTTATGCAAAATCATCAAAGATCGGTATATATTACTCAGCTTCATAAGGTATCTAATGAATTGTCTCAAGCTGCTTTACAAGCTATTACTGATAGTAATGCTATATCATTAAAAGAATCGAGCATAGGTAGAGATGAGTCTCTTTTTTTTAGTAAATATTTTAAAGTTGTTAAAGATTGTTCAATTACAGATACTTCGACTTGTTTCTCTGAAAAATATAGTAACTTAAATGGAGCTGAAATTCGTTTAAGGGATTCTTTGTCTGGAAGTTCTAAGTGTGTAGTTATTAGTAGTGGTTCCATTATTTGTATTGCGAATTTTGATGGTAATAGTTATTCTGTTTTAACAGATGTTAATGGAAAATCTGGCCCAAATATTTTAGGTAGAGATTTGTTTTCTTTAATATTGAAAAACGATGGATCTATATCTATTGCTGGAGATGTAAGTTCTGTTGCGGAAAAGTTTGACAGTAATTGTGCAAAAGCTACATCTGATTCTTATGGATATTGCTTTGCTAAGATATTGGATGATGGTTGGAAAATGGATTATTAATATAATCTTTATAATATTGTAGGTTTTTTATTTTGAATAAGCGGTTATTATTTTTAATTCTTATTTTAATAATTACTATTTTCATTTTTATTATTCGACAAAGTACAGAATTTGTCTATGTTAGTCCTAGAGTTAATATTTCAACTTTTCCCTATATAGCAAATACTATTAAATCTTTGGATAATATATTAAATCTAACTTTGTTAGCTTGTAAAAGAGAAAATGTAGATATAAAATTTGTTTTTAAAAATGCATATGGTTCAGGCTTTTTGAAAAATAATGGGATTCCTAACGATCTAGATTATTCTTTAGGTATATATCTTGGGAAATACAAGTATGATGGAACTAATTCTTCTGATATAGCTCTTGATCTTATTTATAAAATTGATATGTTCCAAACAGAGTTTTATAATTCATTAGAGCAAAATAGTAAAAACTTATTTTATTCGGATATGTCTGTTTTGGATTATATGTTATATTTTTCATCTCAGAAAAAGAAAATTTTGTCAAATGTAACATCTTCTATTAATCAAGTTGTAAAAGATAATGATTATATTTTTTATTCTGAAAAGAAATATTCAAATGATGTTAATATAGTTTTTCCTTTTGTTTTGAAATCAAATGAAATATTAATAGAAGATTTTCCTCCAATTACTCTATTTTCTAATAATTTATCGTATAATGACATAAATGAAAGATTTTTAAGGGAGATAACTATTGTACCTGATTATTCATTTGATTTAGAAAAAGATGGAAAAGTTAAACATATTGAGATTGTTGCTGAAGCTTTTACTGGGCAAAGAATGCAACTTTCAAGAAGATTTTTTGTCCCTATAGTATTTTTCGGGGAAAATTCAGTATCTTATTTAAAGTCTTTATCATATTTAAAAGATGATGAAGAGTATATATATTATAGATTATTTAATTATGGACGTCATCTTCAAGAAATTAAGAATCTGAGATTATCTAATGATAGACCTGTAAAAATGCTTAAGAGAATTCAACAATGTTTAGATTTAATTTATCCTGTTTTAGATGAAAAAGTTCAAAATGATATAGCTGAAACAGTAGCAAGAAATCTTAATGATAATAAAAATTTGGCACTATTAAATACATACACTACTACAATAGATAATTTATTAAAAATTCTTTCATTTCCTCATGTTTTTAAGCTAGCAATGAATAATCATGAAATTATACAATTACTTTCTGTTTCAGATGATTCTATTAAACAATTATATGCGAGAAAAATTTTGTCATATGATGATTATGAAAAATTACATTTAATTAATAAACGATTAGTTGTTTTAATATTTAATGCAAAATCTAAACAAGACTTACAAAATATATATGACTATTTGTCTGGAGAAATGAATAAAAATATTATACCTATAGAGAAAAAAATTTTTAAAAAAGTATTTAATGATAATGATAAAATTTCTATGTATGTTGATATCTTTTCTGATGTTTATAAAAAAGCAGGTTTCCATAAAATAGATTTATATTGGATTAAAAAAGATACATTAGGTATTATTAAAGATGATTTTACATCTTTAATCCCAGAAAAAGATTTGCATAGTTTTATTGAAGAAAATGGATTAACCGATAATGTGAATTATATTTTAATAGATAAAAAAGATATTAATATTTTAAGTGTAAGATATTCTGTTTGGGTTCGCTATAAAGCTTCGGAACAAGAAAATATATATTATAATAAGTTAAGAGAAGCTTTATTAAAAGACAAGAAAAACTTTAATATTAAACGTAAATTTGTATTTTAATTTAATATTCTGTGTTTTAATTTCCATATTATAGTATATGATGTAATTGTATAGAATATTGGTTTTATAATTTCTAATTTACCATGTATTATATTTGTTGTACATACTTGTGTTAATATAAATATTATAAGACTTATTGTAGTAGTGTATATAACTGTTTTGAATATTTGTTTGGGTATTATATAATCGAAGTTGCTAAAATTAATAATAGAATTTAATATTATAAGTATAATCATAGAAAATAACATCGCAATACCAGCACCTAATAAATGATATATCGGTATTAATTTTATATTTAATATAATGCATAAAATAATTAGTAAACTTGTTATAAGCATTTCTATATAAGTTTTATTTTTTAGATGATATTTGATGTTAAGTATTTTCATAAGTTCATGTAAAAAAATTGTCATAGCAAAAAAAGGTATTATAATATACGCTTGGTTATATTTTTCAGAAAATACAGTTGTTGTAATTTCTTTTGAATATAAAATAAAGGTACTTATAAGTGGAACAAACATGAAAAAGTATAATTGAATAGTATTTGTAATTATATATTTTATTTTTTGTTTATATTCAAATTTTTTTATAATTAAAGGGAATACTGCGAATAAAAATGTAGAAAGTAAGGGGGTTAGTATGTAACTAGTATAAGCCCAAGCAATTCCTGCAGTTGCAGTATAATTAAATAATTCAATTCTTTGGAATGTAAATTTGTTCATATGAAGAATAAGCCATATTCCTGAATTGGTGAATATTGTTGGAAGACTATATTTTAATATTTCTCCTAATAAATTTGGTTTAAATGTAAATGTAAATTTAATATTAAATTGTATTTTTTTTATTATGTATACATCAATAATAATCATAGCAATTGTCATTGCTATTAATATTGCTTTTACATTATTTAATGTCTTGAATAGTAATAAGAATAATAATAAATGTGCAAATTGGTATACAATTATACTGAAAGTATATAGTAAAGGTTTATTATATACTCTGAGTATTTGATATAATAGTTGTCTAATACCACAAGGAATAATTAAAATAAGAGTTAAAAACAATAAATCTTTTGGTATAAAGTATTTTTCTGCAATATATTGTGAGAATATGCAGTAATTAATTAATATTAATATGTATGTAATAGTAAAAATTATAATAATATTAGAAAAAAAATCTGACAATTGATTTCTTATTTTATATTTTTCATAAAATCTTAATGTCGCTTTTGTAATCCAATCAGTGGAGCATGTACATAATAAATTAAGAATTCCTAAAATAAGTTGATAAATACCCATTTCATTTGAAGATAATATATATGCATAAAATGGGATAATAATTATAGAATTTAATATAACTAAAAATCTAGATGGCAGATATTTTATAAAAGAATAAAAAATAATAGTAAATCTGTTATAATTTTTTATGTCTGCCATAATAAACTAATCATATAATAAAAATGCCGAAGGCCGGACTCGAACCGGCACGTGGTTGCCCACACAAGATTTTGAGTCTAGCACGTCTACCAATTTCATCACTTCGGCATATATTTAATTGTCATATATTTATTTTAGCAGAAAAATTTCAAATTTCAAATAAAATTTTTAAATTTTTTTTAATAAGTATCTTTGTATTCTTTTGATTGATTAAATTCAATTTTCTAACGTTTACCATGCATATATAAATTTTTTGAAAAGAGGGTTTATGAGATACTTTATAATTTGTATTTGTTCTTTGTTATTTTTATCAACCCCTGCAAATTCTGCAGTTATGGAAGGAGGGGTATCAAAAACGGGCGTTGGTAATGCTAGCAGAATTGTTGATAATGCAACAAATTTACCTGTAGCCGGAGCTAAGGTGAGTTTACCGAAAAATAATTATACAACTTATTCTGATGGTAATGGTGCTTTTAGCCTTAATACAGATGTGAAGGATCCTACAATTTTGTCTGTTGAAAAAGATGGTTATAGGCCATTTTCTTTGACTATAAATGAAAAAATCGCATCAAAGCCTATAATTGTTGGTATTGAAAAAAGTAATGTGCAAGACGTTGTGATATCTTCTGAAATGTTTCATTTAGGAGATGATAGGTTTTCAAATAATTCTGCTAATTCTGGAGAATTCAAGGGAAAATCTATTGGACCTTTTTTCTCTAAGACGTTTAAAATTAGTACAAATGCGCTATCAAAAAGAAATTATTTAGTAATAGGTTCTATTATTGGTATTGATACATTAATGGCTCGTTCAATGAAACAAAATTCTGTTGTAAATTCTTTTTCCAGCCCGCCAGAAATCTTTTTTAACGGTTCTAAAATCGCAGAAATTCAGCTCAATGGCGACGGTCAAAGGATTAAAATTCCTAATAATCTTTTGCGCCCTGGACAGATGAATGAAGTAACGATAAGAACAGGTAGAAATCTTCAACAGACAGCTTATATTGATTATGATGATATTGAGTTTATGAATTTAACTATTCAATCAGAATAATAAAAAACGACTTTTGGGTAAAAAGTCGTAAATTAAGGAAACAAAATATATAAAATTTTATTAATTTTAATCTATTAAAGTGTTTAAAAGTATTAACCGAATGTTTTGAATGTAGATTCAGTATTCTTTTCAATAACTTTTTGAACGGCATCCATTTCTGTTTGAATAGCGTCTTGTTCTGTATCTAATTGTTTTAATCTTAATTCTAAGTTTTTATCTTCAGCTTGAACAATTTCAATTTTTGCATTGATTTCTTGAATAGATTGATCATATTCATATTTATCATATTCATATTGGTTCATAGCATCATCGTATGCTGCTTGATCTGTTACAGTATTTGTAGTTACTGCATATGTAACTTCATCAGCTTGACCAGGGTTTAATGTGATATTTATAATACGTCCAGTAGAATCTTGTTCTAAACGAGCTGTAACTCCTTTGATTTCTTCTGTTTCTTTTGCAGATCCAACAGTGTATGTAGGAATATTGCTTTGAGAAGTTCCATTTTCATTATAGATAGTATTTGGTGATTCTAAAACATCTTTTTTTACAAAATATGGAGACCAAGTTCCTGTAGATGTATTTTGAACATATCTTACCATCCAATCAGCATCACCATATTTACTGTTTAATTCTTCAATATAGTGTTTTTCTTCTTCTTCTAATTTTTTTATTTGATCTGCTGATAAAGTACTTAGATATGGATCATTTCCAGTATATTTACCTTCTCCATCTACTGGAATTGTTCCTCCTAATTCTCTTAATTCTTGACCACCCACGAAATATGAATAATCAGGAGCATCAGGAGTTCCATTATTTACTCTTGTATAAATAGCAGGAGATGCACCGATTACTGCAAAATCATTTGTCCAAGTTGATGTATAGCTAATTAAATATGTTCCATCAGCTTGTGCTACTAGAGAGCTAATAGAGTTACTTAAAGCTCCGTCTGAAAAAGTATAAACAGTTTTTGTATAGTCTGAAACAGAAGGTGGAACAGGAACTGTCATTCCAAGCAGCTGGTTATAGTAGTTAGCAGATTGATTTGACAAAGTTGTTCTTTGTTGGTTAATTTGCTGACCTTCATATTCAGTATTAGATTTTCTGGCGGTAAGACCTAAAAATCTTGCCTGAGAAGCTGCCATACCCATGACATTTTTCCTTTCAATTTGTTTCCTTGTTATTATTTACGGCAACAAAGGAAGAATACTTTAATTATTATATCAAAAATCTTAATATTTCGTTACAAATATCGTTTATTTGTAGGATAAAATTTAGCGAAAATCATTAATATTGTCTACTTTAGGGTGCTTTTTAATTCATTAATAACAAATTCCATTGCTCCTTGTTGGAATTCAAATACTGTTTTACAATCATTGCAGCTTTCAGTATAAAATTCGTTATCAGCCAGTAATTTTCTCATGTAATTTGTTAGTTCTTGGGGAGTTTTAACAACTTTTCCTGCTTTAGAACGTGATAAAATCCAGTAAATATCTCTAAAATTATGTATAGATGGCCCCGAAATTGCTGGTTTGTTGTATACAACAGCTTCAAGAGGGTTATGGCCACCTGTTTTATTAAAACTCCCTCCAATAAAGGCAAAATTACAGATTTGATACATTCTACTTAATTCTCCAAGAGTATCGAGAATGATAATATCATTGTTTAAAAAGTTTTCATTATTAGATCTTTGACCGTATGGAAGGTTTGTTTTCTCAACCAATTCTTTTACTTCATTTACCCTTGTGAGGTGTCTTGGAGCAAGTAATAGTTTAATATCTGGAAATTCTTTTTTTAGTTCAGAAAAAGAATTTAATACTATTTCATCTTCACCTTTATGGGTACTACCTGCAATTATTATTCTGTTATTTTCTTGTCCTATTTCGATATTTGCATCCGCTCTTTTTACGTCAAATTTAAGGTTTTTCATAACCATTGTTTTGTCTGCAGGAGCACCTATACTAATAAATTTTTCTTTATCTTCTTCACTTTGAGTAAGAATTTTTGTGTAATTTTTGAAAAGTTCTCTGAAGAAGCCTTTTAATAAACGGTAGCTTTTATAAGTTGAATCAGATATTCTTCCATTAATTACAAATAAAGGAATTTCTCTTTTTTTACAATAAGCAGCAAATGTTGGCCATAATTCTGTTTCTGCAATTAAGACAACACTTGGTTTAATTTTCTTTAAAAATAATTCAACACATATAGTTATATCAAAAGGGAAATATGTTATAAAATCAGCAATATTATCGAATTTTTTGTGAGCAATTTCCTGTCCTGTTTTAGTTCCGGTGGTAATAACTATTTTGTAGTCAGGAAAAGTTTCTTTTGTTTTCTTTATTAAATTTTCAAGTGCAATAACTTCTCCTACAGATACGCCATGGAACATTATAATTTTTTCACCTAATTCAGGAGCTGTAAATTTCCCAAGTTTTTCTTTCCATCCAGGTAAGAATTTTCCACGACATGCTCTTACTGCCGCATAAATTGGCAATGAAATTAAAAATAATATCGTTGATAAAATTCTATAAATAAACATAATTCCAACAGTGATTATATAATAAAAAAAATAACTGTTCAATTTTAATTATAATATTGACATTACCATTTAAAAAACCTAAAATGTTGATATGGCAATAGTATATTTAAGTTTAGGTTCAAATTCTGGCGATCGTATCGGATATGTACAACAAGCAACAAGTTTGCTTGGTGGCTCTGAGAAAATTAATCTTATAAGGACTTCTGCTTTTTATGAAACAGAACCTTGGGGTATGGATTCTGAAAATTGGTTTGTGAATGCTGTTGTCGAAATTAAGACAAGTCTTTCGCCTCAAGAACTTTTAGCTGAATGTCAAAGAATAGAACAGCAGTTAGGCCGTAAGCGAGAAGAAAATAAAGGATATTCAGATCGTACGATTGATATTGATATTCTGTTTTATAACAAAGATATTATTAATGAAGAGAATCTTACAATTCCACATAAGTTTGTGCATTTAAGAGCATTTACTCTTGTGCCTTTGTTAGAATTAATTCCAAATTTTGAACATCCTGTTTTACACAAAACTATATCTGAATTGCATAATGATTTAGAAAATCCTGAAATGGTATTTTTATATGGTACAAGAGTTGAAATCTAAAGTTGCAATTATCGGGGGCGGACCTGCAGGGTGTATTTGTGCCTATTTTTTGCAGAACAATTTTGATGTTGTTGTCTTTGATAAAAAATCCCCATTAAAAACTTTATTACCAACAGGTGGTGGTAGATGTAATTTATGTCATGGGGAATATGATTTTAGAGAATTAGCTTCTAACTATCCAAGAGGAGAAAAATTTTTATATTCAATATTTTCAAAATTTGGGACTGCTGATACGCTTGACTTTTTTGAAACCATTGGCGTTAAAACTTATATGCAAGATGATATGAGATTTTTTCCTATATCAAATAGCGCTTCTGATGTAAGAGAAAAAATTCTCAATTCCCTAAAAAAAGTTAAATTTATAAAAGAAGAAGTCTTAAGGATTAATGAAGGTTTTTCTGTTGTTACTAATATGGGAGCATATCATGCTGATTATGTTGTAATAGCAACCGGAGGGCATGCTTCTTATGATTTGATAAAAATGCTCGGTCATAAAATTATAGAGCCTAAACCTGCACTTGTCGGACTAAAGACTGCAGAAGATTTTTCTGCTTTAAGCGGTGTATCTATAAATGATATTCTATTTACTCATAAAGGGATATCTGGACCTGCGGTTTATAAGATATCTTCTTTAAGGGCTAGGGATAGGTTTCCATATAAATTAACTTTTGATTTCGTTGGCGAAATAGATTTGCAATCAGAGTTAAATTCTAATCCTCATAAGAGTATAAAAAATTTATTGGGAGAGTATGTTCCAAAATCATTAGCTGAGTTTTGTCTTAAAAAACTAGGTGTTAATCCTGATATAAAATGCCATGAAATAAACGGTAAAACTCGCGATAAAATTTTAGATAAATTAAGAAATTTTGAATCAACGATTGTAGGTACAGCTCCTGATGGTGAAGTTGTTACATCAGGTGGAGTTGATTTAAAAGAAATTAATCCTAAAACTCTTGAATCAAAGCTTGTGCCACGAATATATTTTTGTGGCGAAGTCATGGATATAGATGGATTTTGCGGTGGGTTTAATCTTCAAAACTGTTGGTCAACAGGTTTTGTTGTCGCTCAATCTTTAAATCTTTCCCTTGGCTTGTAATTCTTTTTTTAAGTCTTCTTTAACTTGGAATGCATTATTATCTTTATCAAATTTTCTAAATGCAATCATTAGAGCAGGTGCAAGAATTCCTAATGCTCCGATACATGCTCCCATGTTTTTTAGGATTGATCTTCTTTTTAATTTTTTGACGTTATCTAAAAATGCATCTAATGTTTTTTCTTTGACATTTGCTTGTTTAAATTCTTCGAATTTGTTTTTTAATTTATCTAATTTTTCTGCAACGCCTTTGAATTCATCAAAATCGATGTATTTTCTATAATCAATATCATCATTTTGAGTTGCATTTTTCAAAGTTGGCAATATGTCAGATTTTTTTGCCATTTGTACAACAAAATCGTCAGGGTTATTGTGCATGAAATCAAGTAATTCTTCATGATTTTTTAGGGATAATACTTTTTTACTGCTTTCGACAAGTTTGCCGTTTTCAAATGCTTCTTTTAATTCTTTACTTTCTATTACCCTTGCATCTAAGTCAATTGAAGCTGGTTTTTCTTTATTCTTTTCAGCTGCTTTTTCTAAGAATTTTTGGATTGGTTTGCTTGCAAAATACATGAATAGCCATACTGAGCCTTCTTTAATAGTATAGCCAAGTAATTCTTGTTTGTTTCTTGATTCTGCAAGTCTTTCTGCGGTGATAGCTCCGTCTAAAATCATAAGGTTTTTAACCGGATTATACATGAAGTCTTGAATGCTTCCTGTGAAAGTAGTTTGTTTTTTTAATTTTAAATTGTTAAAAGCTTCTGATGTTGGTTTTGTATAAGAAAAAGTATCTGTATTTTTGTTATTTTTTTCTTTAGCCATTTCAGCTAGGATTTCTTTTTCTGCATCTTTTCTTGTTTTGTAGTGTCTATATTTTGTTAATCCTGCATAAGAAGCAATTGTCAAAGCTGTAGATACAATAAATTTTGTCATAGCAAGATTTTTTGTATACTTTGGATTTTTGCTTGCCTTAATCATGCTCTCTTTTATTGAAGAATCTGCGTATTCTATAGATTTTTCAAGTAGTTTACTTCTATTTTTTGAAAGGTTTCTAACATCAAAAGTCGGATCGATTTTTAATGCTTTGTACATGGTGTAATCCATGAGCTTTTTATAAACGGGGATTCCGAATAACCAAATGGCTTGAGTGCCGAATTCATCTAAAAATCTGTCTTTTCCCTCTAATTTATCTCCTGTAATGTATGAACCTGCTGTAAGCCCTGTACTGTTAGCTATATCTTTGATAGCCATAGGGACTAATGAATTATTATTTCCTAATGTTGAATATATTGTTCCTGCTGTAATTGCGAGCGTCATTTTTACCTTCCTTGTGCACATTTATGTGCTTCTCAATATCTAAACTATAGCCCCCAAATTAAAATCATTAATTTGACGATTGGGGTATTCGCCTTGATTATTGAGTTTCGTCGGATAAATTTTTCCATGTAACTACCTTTCACTTTTTTCATAAGTACACTGAATATAATTTCTTGCTTAATTTTTGTATAATTTTAACGATTATTAACAAAAAAAAAGACCTTTCGGGGGGAAAGGTCAAGTAATAAAAATCTTTTTTACGACAATAATAAGCGTCTTATTTTTAAAACAAGCCTTTCATATTACTTATTATTCGTCGGATTTGATTTCTGTTTGTCATATTTATATTGTAACCTGTTAAAACTATTTGTAAAGTTTAATCTTATAATTAAAAAAGCGGTTAAAACCGCTTATCTTTTTAAATGGTACCCCCAAGCGAATTCGAATCGCTGTCTACACCGTGAAAGGGTGTTGTCCTAGGCCTCTAGACGATGGGGGCTTGTTTCTTTCGACAAGTTCTATTGTACATGAAGAAAAATTAAATGTCAACTACTTTGTTGAAAAAATTTTTTATACCTTGAAAGTTTTTCATGTTTTATGTAAAATATATATATAATTTGAGAGAGATAGGAGTAATAAATGTTCGAACGTTTTACGGAGAAAGCTATAAAAGTTATAATGTTAGCTCAAGAAGAAGCGCGTAGGCTCGGTCATAATTTTGTCGGGACTGAACAAGTGCTTTTAGGCTTGATTGGTGAAGGCACTGGCGTAGCTGCTAAAACTTTAAAGTCTATGGGCGTTACATTAAAAGATGCTAGAGCTGAAGTCGAAAAAATTATTGGCAGAGGTTCTGGTTTTGTTGCTGTAGAAATTCCTTTTACCCCAAGAGCTAAAAGAGTTTTAGAATTGTCTTGGGACGAGGCAAGACAATTAGGTCATAATTATATAGGAACTGAACATCTTTTATTAGGCTTGATAAGAGAAGGTGAAGGTGTAGCAGCAAGAGTTTTAGAAAATCTTGGCGTTGATTTAAATAAAATCAGAAGTAATGTTGTTAAAATGCTTGGAGAGTCAAAACCTCAAACAGTTTCATCTGGTTCTTCTAGTTCTTCATCATCTTCTGGAGGAAAAACTAAAACTCCAAGTTTAGATGAATTTGGTCGTGACTTAACTTTAGCTGCTCAAGAATTAAGACTTGACCCTGTTGTGGGTAGAGAAAAAGAAATTGAACGCGTTATTCAAATTCTTGCAAGACGTACAAAAAATAACCCTGTATTGATCGGGGAACCAGGTGTTGGTAAAACAGCTGTTGCAGAAGGTCTTGCAATAAGAATTGTAAATGCAGAAGTTCCAGATATATTAGATGGCAAAAAAGTAATTCAACTTGATATGGGATTATTAGTTGCCGGTACTAAGTATCGAGGTGAATTTGAAGAACGTTTGAAAAAAATTATGGATGAAATTCGTCAAGCAGGAAATATTATTCTTGTAATTGATGAAATGCATACATTAATTGGAGCAGGCGCCGCAGAAGGAGCTATCGATGCTGCTAATATCTTGAAACCAGCCTTATCAAGAGGTGAAATTCAAGTAATCGGTGCTACTACATTAGATGAATATAGAAAATATGTAGAAAAAGATTCTGCTCTTGAACGTCGTTTCCAATCTGTAATTATTGATGAACCGACTGAAGATGAATCAATTGAAATTATTAAAGGTTTAAAACCAAAATATGAAGAACACCATAAATTGATAATTTCTGATGAAGCAATTGTTGCTGCTGTTAAATTATCTAATAAATATATTACAGATAGATTTTTGCCTGACAAAGCAATTGATGTAATTGATGAAGCATCTTCTAAAGTAAGATTAAAAGTTTCAAATCTTTCTCCCGAAGGAAAAGAATTAGAAAAAGAACTTAGAGTTTTAATAAAAGATAAAGAAGATGCAATCAGAAATCAAGAATTTGAAAAGGCATCTCAACTTCGCGATGAAGAAGCTGATTTGAAAGACAGAATCAGAGAAATGGCTCAAAAATATAGAGAAGAGCATGAAGCAAATAAACCAACTGTTACTGCTGAAAATGTTGCAGAAGTTATTGCTACAATGACTGGTGTTCCTGTAACTAAATTGACAGAAGGTGAAAGTGAAAGACTTCTAAAATTAGAAGATACTTTGCATGCTAGAGTAATTGGTCAGCATGATGCTGTTGTTGCGATTTCAAAAGCAATAAGACGTGCTCGTGTTGGTTTGAAAAGTCCTAACAGACCTATTGGAAGTTTTATCTTCTGTGGTCCTACAGGGGTTGGTAAAACTGAACTTGCAAAAGCTTTAGCTGAAGCTGTATTTGGTTCTGAAGATAACATGATAAGAGTTGATATGTCTGAATTCATGGAAAAACATTCAACTGCAAAACTTATCGGTTCTCCTCCAGGATATGTCGGTTATGATGACGGTGGCCATTTGACTGAACTTGTAAGAAAGAAACCTTACAGTGTAATTCTATTTGATGAAATAGAAAAAGCTCACCCAGATGTATTTAATATTATGTTGCAAATTTTAGATGACGGTCGTTTGACTGATGCAAAAGGACGTCATGTAAACTTTAAAAATACAATTATTATCATGACTTCTAACGTTGGTGCAAGCATGATTACAACAACATCAAGATTAGGTTTCTCTACAAGTGATGATGAATCTAAAGATAAATACGAAAAACTAAAAGAAACAGTTTCTGAAGAAATGAAAAAAGCATTCAGACCTGAATTCTTGAACCGTATTGATGAAACTATTGTATTTGCTCATTTGTCACAAGAAGAAATTAGACAAATCGTTGACTTGATGTTGAAAGATTTATTTAAACGTCTTGCTGAACGTGAATTGTCTGTTGAAGTAACTGATGAAGTTAAAGATCATTTAGCTAAAAATGGTTATTCTGAAGCATATGGCGCAAGACCACTAAGAAGATTAATTCAACGTAAAATTGAAGATATGTTGGCAGAAGAAATTCTTTCAGGTAAATATGCTCCAGGTGATACAATTGTGATAAAACTTGTAGATGATAAAATTGCCTTTGAGAAAAAGCAAAAGCGAGCAAAAAAAGAACAGAATGAAACTTCTGAAGTTGTATAAATAAAAAATCCCATCAAATAGATGGGATTTTTTTTCTTGCTATTTTTTCAAAAATAGTTTAAATTATATATATTGGAAGTTGGTTATGGCAAAGTATAAATATAATGCTTTAAAAAGTAATAATAATATTATTAATGGTGAAATAGAAGCATCTAATCCTAGAGAAGCCAGAGAGAAAATTAGAGAATTAGGTTTTTTACCTACTAAAATTTATTTGGAACAATCTCAAGAAAGTCAGCAATATTCTGATTTAATAAGGGAAGAAATAAATTATTCTCAAATAAATGTTTCTCATTTATCTTTACAAGAAAAAATAATGTTTACATCAGAACTTGAAGTCCTATTGTCATCGGGAATTCCAATTGTTGAAGCATTGCAGTCTATTGCGAATAACACTCCTAAAATAAAAATAAAAACTGTTTGTGAAAAGATTAAAGATGGAATTTTATCAGGAATGACTTTTGCACAAGCTCTGGAAAGTTTTTATGGGAAAGTTTTTGGACCTGTATATACAGGGCTTGTAAAAACAGGTGAAAATGCAGGAGAATTAGAAACTACACTTGATAGGATGCTATTATTGTTAAGAAAACAAGATAGTATCAAAGGAAAAATTATAAATGCTTCAATATATCCTGCTATATTAATTATTCTTATGCTAGGATTACTGATATTATTTTCAAAATTTGTATTTCCTGCATTTATGGGCGTTTTTGCGTTTAATGGTGCTGAATTACCTTTTTTAGCTTCTATGCTTGTTGGATTATGTAGTTTTGTTGAACATTTTTGGTGGCTTTTAATAATTGGTGTTGGTGCTGCTTGTGGTGCTGTGTCATCATTATTTAAAAATTATCAGTTTAAAAGCAGATGGGATGATTTTATATTAAAAATTCCTGTTGTTTCAGATTTTATAAAATATATTAATCTTTCGAATTTTTTAACTGTTCTACATATTTCATATGATGCCGGATTACCTATTATGTCTGGCTTAGAACTTTCTAATGAAACAGTTGGAAATCATACGATAAAAGGTAAAATATCAAATTCCATCTCAATTGTAAAGAGGGGTAAGTCTTTGACAGAGGCTTTTCAGGCTACTGATGCAATCCCGCATGCTCTGCTTACAATGATTGCGACTGGAGAAAAGTCTGGTACTTTAGGGAAAATGTTGCATGATGCTGCGGAAGTTATTGATAAAAAGGTTGATATGGCATTAGAAGCAATGACAAAAATGTTTGAGCCCACAGTAATTGTTATTATGGGTGGTGTTGTTTTATTTGTTGCTGTTGCTTTTTACCAAATGTATATTGGAATGCTTGGAACTTTATTTTAGTTTTTATTGAACCATTTCATTATTTTATCAATAAACCCTTCTTCTTCCTGCATTTCTGTATTTTGTAATTTTTCTAATTTATGTTGAATTTTAGAATAATCAGGATTTCCTTTACCTATTTCCAAATATTTTTCATAGCATTCAACGGCAGCAGGTTTGTTTCTTAGTTTTTCGTATGCTTCACCAAGTTGTCTTACTGTTGTAGAATTTCTTTTATCAAGATGGTAAAGTTTTAAGAGATATTCTGCTTGAGATTTGTAATCTCCGATGCTTTCTCTGAATTCTGCTAATTTTTGGAGAGATTTTTTGTCTGTTTCATCAAGTTTTGAAATTTTTTCATAAAATTCCATAGCGTGATTTTTATCTCCAGATTCTTCCAAAAGCATTGCAAGTGTGTTTAAAAGATTAATATCATCATCTTTTATTTGGTTTGCATTTAAAAATTCATTAATTGCAATATCTTTATTTCCTCTTACTAAATTGTATTTACCCCAATTTAGGTAAGAGTTATAATCTTCATTTTTTTCTTCATAGATTAATGCTCGCATTTGATATGTAAGTGGTGAATTTTTTTCATATTTATCAAATTCTTCTACACATTCAAGTGCTTTATCAAAATCTTTAGTCATATAGTAATATTGAGCTTTAAGTGAATAGAATTGTGGAATGTGATTATATTGACCTTCCATTTTTTGAAGTTTTTCAAAAGCTTCAGATTTTTTATCCATATCTAAAAGGCATTTTACTTTTGTCAATTCATCAGATGTAATCTCAATTGCTTTTTCAGGATTTCCATTTTTTAAATATAAATCTGCAAGTTGTTCTTTTAAGTTTGTTTTGTCAAAACCGGCTTTTCTACCTCTTTCAAGAACATCTATGGCGCTAGGTATTGCATCTTCTTTTACATATAAATTTGCAAGTCTTATGTAGACTTCTTCATGAGAATCTTCGTGTTCAATAACTTTTAAATATTCATCAATCGCTTTTACGTTATTTCCCTCTTGTTCGTATAAGGTACCTAATACAAATCTTGCAGAAATTATATCTTTGTCTTCTTGAGCACAATTTATAGCTTTTTTATAATCATTTATAGCATGTTCTAATTTATGTTCTACTGTATGCATATTACCTCTGTAAATATAATATTTATATTTGTCAGTTGATACATAAATATCCATTAGCTGTTCATAAGCAAGAACATTTGTAGCATCAGATTCTAGAATTTCTGAATAATATTTGGCTGCTTCTTCTTTGTTATCTAAAAGCATAGAAAGATGTCCCAATCTTTCTAAAAGGCTTAAGTCTTTAGGATTTCTTTCATAAAGTTTTTTATATTCTTCAAAAGCTTGTGTATATTGTTCATTTTCTTCAAATTGTTCTGCTGTTTGTAAACTCATTTAAGGCTCCTTTATATATTATTATCTTAGTTTAATTATATATTAAAAATAAATATTATTATAACCACAAAGCTAATTCTAAGTATCTATTGAGTTGTGAAAAAAAATATGCTAAAATGAAACTTAGGAATATAAAAAAAAAGGAGCTAGTTATGAAGAGATTTAGTAATGTCGGGGGGGGGGCAATTTAGGGCTTTTCTCACAAGGTTTTACACTTGCAGAAGTGTTGATAACTTTAGGTATAATAGGGGTTGTCGCTGCTCTTACATTACCTGCAGTTATTAATAATACTGAAAGAAAAGAACGTCAAGAAGCTTTGAAAAAAGCTTATTCCACTTTACAACAAGCTTTATTAATGTATCAAAAAGATCTAGGAGAAGTCCCAACAAAATCTACTTTTAATACGGAAGCAGGTTCTTTAAAAAAAGCAATTTTGCCATATTTTAGTAGTGCTGTTAATTGTGATAAAAGTTCTACAAATATAGCTTGTATAAATGTTGATAATGCCTCTGATAATGAGTTGGTTTCATATAAAAATTATAATAATACTTCTGAGGCTAAAACTTCGTATTTGGATGATGGACAATATATTTTATCCGATGGAATGATGTATTTTTTTGAAAATAACTATACTGCAAATTCTCCTTCTGATGTTTTTATATCCGTAGATGTAAATGGAATTAATAAAAGGCCTAATAGATGGGGACAAGATTTATTTACTTTTGAACTAACAGATAGTGGAAAATTATTGCCAATGGGTGCTGTTGGTACAAAATATGAAAAACAAGAAAATATATATTGCTCTAAGACTTCTACAAGTTTTTTAAATGGTATAACATGTGCTAATCGTGCTCTATATGATGAATCTTTTTGGAAATAGTTTCTAATTAAAAATCTTAAATAAATTTTTAAAATAATTAATTAAACTTAATTATTATATTGAGTAGTTTAAAATGATATGTTAAAATAAGTAATGGAAATAAGAAAGGAGCAAGAAATGAAAAGATTTAGTAATATCGGGGGGGGGTAATTTAGAGCTTGCTCCACAAGGTTTTTCAGGTGTTGAAAATGTAAATTCAAAATGCTATATTAGTGATATGATACATCACTATAAGAATAAGCAAGGTTTTACACTTGCGGAAGTATTAATAACATTAGGTATAATTGGTGTTGTAGTTGCTCTTACTTTACCTAATCTTATATCAAATTATCAAAAAAAAGTAACTGCAACAAAATTAAAACAAACTTATTCGATATTATCAAATGCAGTAGCTAAAGAACAAGCTTTGACAGGTATTCCGTTTAGTAGTTATTATGCATTAGAATATAGAAAAGATGTTTGTCCTACAGGTTATGAATTTACAGAATGTGCTAATGCGCTTTTTGAAGATTATTTGAAAGATAATTTATCAGGTAATGTTAAAATAAATAGCTCTGGTTTAGGAGATATTTTTGATACTGGGGTGGCTTCTGTATTGTATGGAAAGAGTTTTATTTTGCCGAATGGTGTAGCGGTAAATATTTATGGAGGAGCTTTTGCAGTTGTCCCTAATTATAAAAAAACTAGAGATCCAAAGAAAAAGATAAAACTAGTTGCTGGTAAAACATTATTTTATTTTGGTAAACGTCCGGTAGATTCTTTGGATGCAGCAAAAGATACTGTTGCTTTATTACCAATGAGTAAATCTGAGAGAAAAAAATATACAAGGGATGATTTAATAACCAGATGTAAATCAACTGATATAGGTATTGCAGTTCCTGCTTGTTCTCAACTCTTTATTGAGGATGGGTTTGAATTTAAAAAAGATTATCCTGTTGGTTTTTAATTAAATTGATTTTGCGCTTTTTGAATTCCATTTTCAAGATAAAATTCAATCGCTTCATCGGCTTTGATTAAAACATTTTTTAATTCGTCATGTTGTTCCTTCGGAAAATTTTGTAGTACATAATTTTCTGAAGGAATATTTGGCTGTGGACCAATTCCTATTTTTAATCTATCAAATTCTTTAGTACCTACATGTTTAATAATTGATTTTATGCCGTTATGACCGCCGTCAGAGCCGTTTGCTCTAAATCTAATTCTTCCTAAATCTAATGCAATATCATCATAGACAATCAAAATATCTTTTACTTCAATTTTATAATAATCCATAACAGCTCTTACTGCTTCACCTGACAAATTCATAAAAGTTGTGGGTTTGATAAGCAAATTATCTCCCATTTTTGCAATAAAGCATTTGAGTTTTTTTTCTTCTCTGAATGAAATATTATTATCTAATGCCCATTTATCAAGTACCATAAATCCTGCATTATGTCTTGTAAAGCAGTATTTGTCGCCTATATTTCCTAGTCCTACAATTAATTTCATATTTTATAATCCTTTATATTTATTATTTTAACGTAAATAAATATTACCGTTGGGATTTACCATCTTTACGCTTAACAAAAAGATAGAAAACATTTATTTTAAAAATGCTAAAAGAAGAGGATGTGACTATGAAGAATAAACCGATAATTCAAGAAAAAAGTTCAGAAAAAGTTGCAAAATTCTTAGAAAAAAACTCTCTACATAAAAAGGATTTTGCTGAAATGATTGGTGTGACACTGTCTTATGTTTACAATTTAATTGACGATGCAATTCCATTTTCAACTCGCGGTACTACTTTAGAAAGAATTGCAACAGTCATGGAAATTCAGCCTGAAGAGTTCGAAGAATATAAAATTCCTCAGGAACCTATTTTAATAGATGATTCTGTTGAATTTTTTAAAGATGTAATGAAAGAAAAAGGCATGACAACTGTCAATTTTTTGAAAGCATTCCCAAGAAAAAAACGTTTAGATATTGTTGACATGCTAAGAGGATCTTTGCCTATCCCTATTGATTTTAAAGAGCTTACAATGATAGCTCAAGTCCTAGATTTAAGTAAAGATGATATTTACTCGATGTGGGAAAAACGAATGAAGCAGGTATTAGAATCAAATGGCATGAATATTTATTCAAATGCAGCTCTCGTGAATTCCATGTTTGACTGCGCAAAGAAGTATATTCATCTAAAATAGCTTGAAAATTACGATCTTTTTTAAGATCGTAATTTTTTTTTAATAAAAGTGTTGACATTAAATTTTGTTCTTGCTAAGATAATATCACTGACGAAATGAATAGCATTTATAAATTTGCGCTTGTAGCTCAGCAGGTAGAGCACTCCCCTTTTAAGGGATAGGTCGCGCGTTCGAATCGCGCCAAGCGCAATTTTTTATTGGTTAATTTTCAAGAATGTTCATAAATTGCTAACAGGTTTTTATATCTGTAAAAAAGTTTTTTGTTTGCTTTACTTTCAGTTTTGATAAACTATAATTGTATTAAGATTATATATAATTTAAAGGAAACATTATGAGTAAATATTTATTAGAAGTTGGATGTGAAGAATTACCTTATAAATTTATCCCGTCAGCAATTCAACAATTAAAAACAGGTTTTGAAAACTTCTTGAATTCAAATAAAGTTGAATTTGAAGATGTTAAAGTATATGCAACACCAAGAAGATTAGCTGTAATCGTTTCAGGTCTTGAAAAAGAAAGTAAAGATGAAATTAAAGTTGTAAAAGGACCTATTAAAAAAGTTGCATACGATGAAAATGGAAATTTGACAAAAGCCGGAGAAGGTTTTTGCAGAAAAAATGGTATTAATCCTGAAGATTTGTATATTGAAGATGATTATATCCATGCAAAAATTACAATCAAAGGAAAATCTATTGTTGATTTGTTAAAAGAAAATGTTCCATCAATAGTTTTAAAATTGCAAGGCTCTCACTTTATGAGATGGGCTGACAATGATGAAAAATTTTCTCGTCCTATAAGATGGATTGTATCTATTTTGGATAGAGAAGAAGTTAAAATTAAAATTATTGATAAAGAAAGCTCTAATGTGACACGTGGTCATAGATTTGCTCAACAAAATGTTTATATTAATAATCCTGATGATTACGTAGAAATTATGCGTAACTGCTGCGTAATTGTAGATCAGGAAGAAAGAAAACAAAGAATTATTGACAGAGCTAAAGAAGAAGCTGCAAAATTGGGAGCAACTCCTTATTATACAGATGATTTATTGGAAGAAGTAACATTTATTACTGAATATCCTGTGCCTGCTGTATGTGAGTTTAATCCGGATTATTTAAGATTACCTGAAGAACTTGTTGTTACTGTAATGGCTGTTCACCAAAGATATTTTGCTTTGTATAAAGATGGTAAATTAATTAATAAATTTATCACTATGACAAATTATCTTGGAGATGAGTTTGAAAATATTAAAGCAGGTAATGTAAGAGTTATTAAAGCTCGTTTAGATGATGCTGTATTTTTCTTCAATGAAGATACTAAAAAGCCTTTAGCTGATTATGTTGAGGACTTGAAAGGTATTACATTCCAAAAAGGTATGGGCTCTATGTATGATAAAGCTCAAAGACTTGTTAAGTTGTCAAAATTAATGGTTGGAAATAATCCGACTGTTGAAAGAACTGCGCTTCTTGCAAAAGCTGATTTGACAACAAACTTAGTATTTGAATTTACTGAATTGCAAGGATTTATCGGTGCTGATTATGCAAGAGTATCAGGAGAACCTGATTGTGTATGTGAAGGTATTAAAGAACATTATTTCCCTCTTAATGCCGATGGTGAAATCGCAGTTACAACTGAGGGACAAATTGTTGGTATTGCAGATAAAATAGATACAATTTGCGCAGTATTTGCAGAAGGTAAAAAACCTACTGGATCTTCAGACCCTCTAGGTGTTCGCCGTGCAGCTTTAGGTGTTATCAGAACTATTTTAGCTAACGATTTAAAAATTGATTTGACTAAATTGATTACAGAAACTTTGTTATTACTTCCTGTATCAACAGAGGGTGAAAATATTGCTGATAAATTCAAAAAAGCTGCAGGATCTTGTATTAGCAGAGTATCAGGTAAAGTCACAGATGAAATTTATGAATTCTTTATTCAAAGATTAATAATTTTCTTGTCTGAAAAATATTCTAAAAATGTATTAGAGGCTTGTGCTGCTAATAAAAATCCGCTTGTTGATTTAACTGATTATATCAAACGTGTAGAAGCTGTTTCAAAATTGAATTCAGAAGCAGTATTAGAAAGTGCTAACAGAGTATTGAGAATTTTAAAAGAAGATTCTAAAAAATCTGTTAATAAGAATTTATTTAAAGAACCTGCAGAGAGCATGTTATTAAATCAGATTGAAACAGTAAGTGAAGATTTAGATTATGACGCTTATTTGAAGCAGTTAGAAGAAATTAATCCATCTGTCGAAAAGTTCTTTAACGATGTTCTTGTAATGGATAAAGATGAAAATGTTAAGGAAAACAGATTAGCTCTTCTTACTATGTTGAAAGGCAAATATAATCACTTAGCTGATTTCAGTAAATTATAAAGAATTGTAAACAATCTTTGTAAAAAAGTAAATTATTTTTTTCAGGATACTTTACAATAGTACGAAGTAGGTAATATAAAAATTAACAATAAATGGTAGGAGTCAACTTCATGTTAAACCGATTAAAAAATTTAAAAGTCGTAAAATCTTTAGGAAAACATATTAGCCCTAAATTACGCTGGCTAAATTTTATGAATCACAATATTGACAAATCATCTCCTGAATATATTAGAATGATTAGCGGAGTTGACGAATTAAAATCAAGTTCTGACGAACGTAAGCTGGAAGCAATGGTCAGAGAACAACTCAAAGAAGAATTCCCGAATATCGAGAATATGAAATCTTATGAGCTTCTTGTAGATGCCGTAATTTATAACTACAAGAAAAAACAGCTTCAAGCTATGGATGAGCTCGAAAAATAATAATAAATACTCATCAAAATTAATAAAAGATAATATCCCTCAGGGGATGTTATTTTTTTTATAGAAATTTATTATGGTTTTAAATATGGAGATGAGTATATGAAAACTACAATTATTGGTGTTATTTTAAAAAATCGATTAGAAGATGCTATTGAATTTCAAAAGATTATTACAACTTATGGTTGTGATATAAAAACAAGAGTTGGATTGCATCCAGTGCAAAAAGATACTTGTGTGAATTCAGGCATTGTCTTATTAGAAGTTTTAAAAAATGCAGAAAAGTTAATAAAAGAATTAAAAGAAAAATGGGATGTTAAGACAATGGAATTTGAATTATAACTTTTGTAAACCTTTTATTTTTAATATAGCAAAAATTTTTTTTAGGGTGTTTAATGCTAAAGGGAATTAGATTAGATGATAACGCCCATAAATACTCCACAATCGAATTTAATAGCTCAGGCGCTTTTAAGAAAATCGCCAAACGGTAAAACAGAAGCTAATAATCCTAATAGGTCTAGTATTTTTTATATAAACGATTTCCATGGCAAGTCAATAAATATGGAAAGAACTATTACGGCTTCAAATGCATTTGATGCATTTATTCCTTCTGTCCCTACCGATAAATTGAAGCTGTCATCAGGGGATATTCAATTAGGAGAGCCTGTGAAAGCAAATCAGGTTATGGTTGAAGCTCAAAACATTATGGGTATTATGGCGTCAGCTATGGGGAACCATGAATATGATATGCCTAAGCATATTGCAGAATTAATCCCTCAAATGGGTTATAAAATGTTAGCGTGTAATATAAATATTAAGCCTGATAACCCATTGTATAAAAAAGTTGAAAAATCTTATATTCAAGAAGTTAACGGAAATAAATATGGAATAATTGGTGTTTCTCCAGTTGATTTATTTTCAAGATTAAAATATGGAAAACTTTTTGAAGATTTAAAGATTGATGGTATTGAAAGTACTATAAAAGATGTTCAAACAGAGGTTAATAAGTTAAAAGAACAAGGGGTAAATAGAATAATTTTATTATCTCATGTTGGTTTTGGGTATGATCAAAAAATAGCAAAAGAAACAGAAGGTATTGATATCATATTAGGAGGGCATTCTCATAATTTTATAACTGATGTAAAACCAGGTGTTAATTTATTCAATTCTAAATCAGGTGAACCTGTAGTTATTACCCAAGCCGGTCGTGATGGAAATTATTTTGGTGTTTTGAATGTAGAATGGAATAATAATGGTGTAATGACAAAAATTCAAAATAATGTTACTAGTACAAGAGGTTTTAAACGTAGTCCAGTTGTAAGATATGTGTTTGAAAAAATTCTAGGAAAACCAAAAGTTGTAGGAGTTATAAATTCTGCTCCTCCGCCACTTAAAAATGCATCAATTGAGCCAAGCGGGCATGCAAACTTCTTATGCGATTGCATGAGAGAAGAATTAGGAACAGATATTGCCTTATTTGGTTCTGCGACAATTAGAGGCTTTTTTGAACCAGGTAAATTAGATACAAGATGGCTTGAAGATATTTCCCCTTTTAAAAATAAAATGGTAGTTGCAAATTATTCAGAAAAAGAAATAGTAGATATGCTAAGAGTTTCTTCTAAGTCATTAGTGAACACAAATAACAAACCGGGAATTGTTCATGTTTCAGGTTTAAAATATACAATTTCTAAAAATGGAGAATTAAAATCAGCTTCTTTTGTTGATAAAAATGGTAATGAGACACCTATAAATATTAATAATCCAAGAACTGATAAGATGTATAAAACTGCATTAACAGATTATTATGCACAAGGACACGATGGGTTTACAATGCTAAATAAATATAAACAAGCTGAAAAAATCTATGATTTTGATGTTTGCAAATGTATTGAAGATTATATGCATAAACATACTGAACCTATTGATATAAAAGATGATGGTAGAATAAAAATAGTTGATTAAAATAGTTTAGTTCAATAAAATTCTAAAAAAAATCCCCCTTTTATTAAAGGGGGATTTTTTCTTTTCTATTTAATTTTAGTTACACAGCGTAAACACTAACTTGTTTTCTGTCACGTCTGTGAGCTTCAAATTTAACTTGACCGTCAATTAAAGCATATAAAGTATCATCTGATCCGATACCTACGTTGTTACCAGGATGTACTTTTGTTCCTCTTTGACGAACAAGAATGTTACCAGCTTTAACGATTTCTCCGCCGAATTTTTTTACGCCTAAACGCTTCGCTTCGGAGTCACGACCGTTACGGGTAGATCCCATACCTTTCTTATGTGCCATTTTTATATTCTCCTTGTACTACGTACGTAGCTATAACTTACAATTATTTTAAGTATCGCCTGCCATACGATTTTTGTGCTACTGTTTCCGATATATTTTTATCGGCTTTTGTTTTGTCAATGTACTCGAGGTATTATTTAAAAATTTTTATAGTATATTTTAAATTTTTCCTCTCGCATCTGTTTTGTTTATCATTTTGATTAAGCTTCTTCAGTTGTTTCTGCTGATTTTTTCTGAGCTGATGTTCTGATTTTAGAAATCATTACTCTTGTGAAGCCTTGTCTGTGTCCTTGTTTTTTTCTGTAACCTTTTTTAGGTCTTTGTTTGTAAACAATAATTTTCTTTTCTTTGTCATGTTTAACGATTGTACCTTCAGCAGAAGCACCTGCAACGTAAGGTTGTCCTACTTTTGATTTTTTACCGTTAACGATCATTACGACTTTATCAAAAACTACTTTTGAATCTTTTTCGCCGTCTAATAATTCAACATCAAGATATCTTCCTTCTTCTACTTGATATTGTTTTCCGCCTGTTTCTACGATTGCGAACATGTTTGTTTTTCCTTTCTACTTGGGTTTCGTTTTTTCATTACAGCTTACGGGATTTTTTGTGCCGCCTTTTGACGGTTTCGATCAGTTTTGAAACATATCTTTTTGCAAGTTTTGATTAGTTTAATGCACTCGGGTAAATTTACTCCGTTTTATATGTTTCAGAATGACTTGTCCCTCGTATCTGTTTTGCTTTAAAAGCTTTTGAAAAATTATTAACGAGTTACCGCATACTAATACATAAATATTATCACTTGCTCAATGCCCCTTGTCAAGCACTATTAACATTTATTAACTTTGTGTTTTTAGTGTTTTGTTTGGGTTAAAATTATTTAAGAGGGAGAATTTTTTGAAAATGAAATTTACTGTTGAAGAATTAAGAGCAGCTACTGGGGCTCAGGTAAAAGGGAATTTAGATGGCGAATATGAAATTTCCACTGACACTAGAACAATAAAACCCAGAGATATATATTTACCTTTAAAAGGCGCAAGTTTTGATGGTGAGAATTTTTGTGATAAGGCTATTGAGGCTGGTGCTGCAGGTTGTTTCTGTACAAAAGATGATTGCCCTTCTGATTTTTCAATGAAAGTTTCAGATACTCTCACTGCTTATTTGAATATTGCAAATTATGCACGTAAAAAATATAATCCTATTGTAATAGGTATTACAGGCAGTTCAGGTAAAACTACAACTAAAGAAATGGTGTATTCAGTTGTTGCTGAAAAATTCAGAACACATAAAACTTATTCAAATCATAATAATGAAATAGGCTTTTGTCAGACAGTACTTTCAATGCCTGAAGATACTCAAGTCTTAATTGTTGAAATGGGTATGAGAGGGGTTGGTGAAATTGAATTGATTACCAAATATGCTGAACCAGATTACGCGATAATTACTAATGTTGGTTCTGCTCATATCGGACGTTTAGGTAGTTTGGACAATATTGCAAAAGCAAAATGTGAGATTACTAAATATTTGAAAAAAGCTCTTATTGCAAATAATAATGATAGAATTAAAAAATTTGCAAATTTTTCGGGAGAAAAAGTTTTCTATTCAATTAAAGATGTGAAAATTATAGAAAAAAGAACTGGTTATTCAAAATTTGTATATAAAGATAAAGAATATGAGTTAAATGTTGAGGGGGATTATAATATCGAAAATTCTCTATCTGCTATTGAAATCGGATATATGTTAGGTATGTCCTATGATGAAATAAGACGAGGTTTGTCTAAGTATCACCCTATTGAAAAGCGTTGGGAATCTCAAAATGTTGCAGGCTTTAATATTATAAATGATAGTTATAACGCTAATCCTGAATCAATGAAGGCTTCTGTATCTACATTTATTGAACTTTATCCTAATCCAGTTGTGATTTTAGGAAATATGGGTGAGTTAGGAGAAAATGAAATTGAATTTCATAGAGAAGTTGGAGAATTTATTGGTAAAAAGTTTAAAGGGAAAGATGTTAAATTCTTAACTGTTGGGAATTTAGCTGAATATATTGGAGAAGAGCTTTCAAAATATGGTTTTGATGTAATGCATTTTGAAGATAATATTGCAACATCTCGTTACATTCTTGATAATCTGAATGCTGGTATTACAATATTCTTAAAGGCTTCTCGTTCAATGAAGTTTGAAGAAATAATTGAAAATTTAAAAGGTGATGAAAAATCTCCAGATAATGAGATAAAAAATAATAAAGAAGTAGTGAAAGAGGGATAACAAATATGATAATGCTTGCAGTTGCGTTTTTACTAGGTTTAATATTATGTTTGCTTTTCGGAGTACCATATATTGATTTTTTGAGAAAGCACATGATTGGTCAATATGTAAAAGATTGTGCCCCCGAAGCACACGCGAAAAAACAGGGGACACCGACTACAGGCGGAATTTTTATAATTTTAGCAATAATTTTAGGTTCTATTATAACTCTTGCAATGGCGCAAAGACTTAATACCGAAGCTTTTATCATCTTGTTAACTTTATTGTTTTATACATTCGCAGGCTTTCAAGATGATTATATAAAAATTAAAGGAAAAGGTAATGATGGTCTTACTCCGAGAGGAAAATTGTTAAGACAAATTGCAATTGCAATGTTACCTACTTTGTATTTGATGATGTCAAAAGCAAGTGCAGGAGATGTTGCTATTGGACATTATATTTTACATTTAGGTTGGTTATATCCAATATTTGCGGTATTTGTAATTACAGGAGCATCTAATGCTTATAATTTGACTGATGGCTTAGATGGATTAGCTGCATCTACAGGTATTTTTTCATTCTTAGCTTGTGCGCTGATTTGTTTATTTTCAGGATATCCTGAAGCTGCAATAATTTCTGCTTGTGTAGCTGGTGCTTTAGCTGGATTTTTAAAATATAATAAACCTAAAGCTCAAGTGTTTATGGGTGATACAGGATCATTAGCAATTGGTGGTTTGTTAGGAACTGTTGCAGTTATGGGTAAATTTGAAATTTTGCTTGTATTAATTGCAGGTGTTTTTGTTATGGAAACTTTATCAGTTATTATTCAGGTTACAAGTTTCAAAACAACAGGTAAAAGAGTTTTTAAAATGGCTCCTATTCATCATCATTTTGAATTATGTGAATGGAGTGAAAAGAAAATTGTTTGTGTATTTGCGCTCGTTTCAGCAATTTTATCAATTAGCGCAATAATTCTTTATGTCTTATTTAATAGAGGTATTTTATAATGAAATCAATATATCCAAATTTGAAATTTTTAGATAAAAAAGTTTTGGTATTAGGCTTTTCAAAAAGTGGTATATCTGCTGCGAAGTATTTAAACAGTCAAGGTGCAGATGTTTATATTACAGAGTATAGAGATGAAAAACCGGAAGATGCTGAAAAATTAAAAGAATTAAGAGCTCTTGGTATAAATATTGAAATGGGCGGACATAGTGATGAGTTTATTAAAGATTCATATATCGCAGTTACAAGTCCTGGAATTCCACCTCGTTCTGAGATAATGAATAAATTAAAAGAATATAAGATTAAAGTTATTTCTGAAATTGAATTAGCATATACGCAGACTGGAACTCCTTTTGTTGCAATTACAGGTACAAATGGTAAAACTACTACAACAGCATTGACTGCTCATATTTTATCAAGTGAGTACAAAGCTGAACCTTGTGGAAATTATGGAGTACCACCTTGCGATTTGTTAGATAAAGATGTTGATTTCATGGTTTGTGAATGTAGTTCTTTTCAATTAGAATACAGTAATGCTTTTCAGCCTCAAATTTCAGTTTTTACTAATTTTACACCTGACCATATTGACTGGCATGGTGGTTTGGAAAATTATTTTAAAGCTAAAGCTAAGATTTTTAAATCTCCGCAAGCTCCTGCTTTTTCTGTCTTAAATGCTAAAGATGAAAGACTTTTAGAATTTTCTAAAGAATGTGACGGAACTGTATTTTTATTTGACGGAGAAATTGGAGATAATTGTTCATTTATAAAAGATGAGGCAATATTTTTCAAAAGAGATGGCAAAGTTGAAAAAATTATTGATTTAAAAGATTGTCCATTAATTGGAAATCATAATTATCAAAATGTAATGTGTGCAGTAATTGTTGCTAAATTGGAAGGTATTTCAAATGATGACATAAAATCATCAATAATGTCATTTAAGGTTCCAGAACATAGACTGGAAAAGTTTGCACAAAGTGGAAAAATTGTTTTTTATAACGATTCAAAAGCTACAAATCCTGAAGCTAGTTTAGTTGCTATAAATTCTTTTAATAATTGTGATGTGGCTTTAATTGCAGGTGGACGTGATAAAAATACTGATTTAAAAGAATTTTGCGAAGCAATAAAAAAACATATAAAAAATGTTATTTTGATAGGAGAAGCAGCAGACAGATTTGAAGAAAACTTGAGACTAAATGGATTTGATAGCATAATAAGAGAAAGTACGATGCAAGATGCAATAGATAAATCAATTGAGTTAAACCCAGATGTTGTATTGTTATCTCCAGCATGTGCAAGTTTCGATATGTTTAGCGGCTATGAGGAAAGAGGAAAGGTATTCAAAGAATATGTCTTATCAAAGATCAATTAGAAGAGAACCTCATGATAATAGAGGCGATCAGCCTATTCAAAGTATTATAATTTCATCCCCAGACAAGACTCTTTTAATTGTCGTAGCTTTCCTTGTTATAATAGGTTTTTTAGCTATTTTTTCAGCTACAGCACCTAAATGTTTAGATGAAGGTGGTAATCCTGCTCAATTTTTGATAAAACAATTGATTTGTTTTGTTGTTGGCTTTTTCGGTTTGAAATTTTTTATGAATTATGATTATAAAAAACTTTCAGATTGGAATGTTATAATAATGTCAGCGATTTTGTTATCTTTATTCTTAGTTGATTTTACACCTTTAGGTGTTGTTGTAAACGGTGCAAAACGTTGGATTAATATTGCAGGATTTCAATTACAACCTTCTGAGTTTGCAAAACCGGCTGTTGTTTTGTTGTTGGCAAGTGCTTTTAGAAAAGATGCTAATTTGTTTGACCAAAATAAATGGGTATGGGCATTTTTTCCAATAATTGCTATGGCTGGATTAATTTTTATTCAGCCTAATTTGTCAATGGTTATATTACTTGGAATGACAACTGTTGTTATGTATATGGCTGCTGGTGGTTCTATGAAGTTGTTTTTAAGTTGTGTCGGTACAATGTTTGTGACATTGGTAATCGGACTTACAACAATTATTAAACCTTATCAGTTGCAGCGTATAAAAACTTGGAGACACCCTGAATCAGATCCATTGGGGGCTGGGTATAATATTATTCAATCTCTTATTGCTTTTGCATCAGGAGGTTTTAGCGGTGTTGGATATGGCGGTTCAATACAAAAATTATCATATTTGCCTGAATGTCATACAGACTTTATTTTTGCAATTATTGCAGAAGAATTAGGGCTTGTTGGGTGTATTTTGGTAATCGGGCTTTTCTTTACATTTATGCAAAGAGGGTTTGTAATTGCTGCAAGATGCCCTGATATGTATGGAAAATTGTTGGCAGTAGGGATTACTTTTTCTATTACATTCCAAGCATTTATGAATATGAGTGTTGCAAGTTCATTCTTGCCGACAACAGGTGTTCCGCTGCCATTTATCAGTTATGGCGGTTCTTCTTTAATCGTGTCTTTGATTATGGTAGGAATACTTTTAAATATATCTAAAAAAAGAATTAAAAAGATAAGGAATAGATTTTAATGAGTAGATTTTTTATAACAGGTGGAGGTACAGGCGGTCACATTTATCCGGCAATTGCTGTTGCGGAAAGTTTAAAAGGCGATGAAATTTATTATATTGGAAATCCTAAAAATCTAGAATTTGATATTGTTTCTCAAAAAGGATACCAATTTTTAGGAATAAATATTCATGGTATGCCTAGAAAAATATGTTTTGAACTTTTAAAATGGATTATTCAGCTTAGTATTGCTGTTATGAAATGTTGTTATTATATTAAAAAATATAAGCCTGATGCTGTGTTTGGAACTGGTGGATATGTTTCTGCACCTGCTTTAATGGCTTGTCGTATTTTAAATGTTCCTTATATGATGCATGATTGTGATGCTCAGCCTGGATTAGTTACAAGAAAACTTTCTAAAGATGCAAAATGTGTGTCTGTTGCATTTGAATGTGCTTGTAACTCTATAAGTAATGCTAATTGTAAGGTCAATGGAAATCCTATCCGTTCAGCTTTTAAGGATTTAACTAAAGAAGATGCTAGAAAATCTTTAGGACTTAAGGATAAATTGACGCTTTGTATTATGGGTGGATCTCAAGGTGCAAGATCTATTAACAATGCTGCTGTGGAGACATTAAGATCTTTTTCAAAAGATTATGATTTGCAAATAATTTTTCAGACAGGTAAAAAGAATTATGAAAGAGTTTTAGAACAGTTAATTCGTATTTACCCTGAATATGAGATTGATTCTAACATTATTATCAGACCTTATTTTGAAGATATGGTATCAGTTTTAAAAGCCTCTGATATTGCTGTATCTCGTTCTGGTTCTTTGAGTATTTCTGAAATATGTGCATCAGCAATTGCCCCTATTTTTGTACCTTATCCTCATGCAGCTGCTGATCATCAACGTAAGAATGCAAAATTTATGGTTGAAAAAAATGCAGGGTTGTATATTGAAGATAATGAAATTAATGAAAATACTTTAAAAGAAGCGGTTTTATCTTTGGTAAATGACAGACAAAAACTAGAACAATTACAAAAAAATTCTTTTGCTTTAGCCAAATTAGACGGTACTGAAAAAATTGTTGAACAATTAAGAGAAATTGCAAATGGAAAATAGTTATAAGAATGCAATAGATTTATTGACTTCTCAAGGCAAATTTTATATTAATTTAGGACTTGATAGAATTTCTGCGATATTGGATTTATTGGGGAATCCTCAAGATAATCTAAAATGTATCCATGTTGCAGGAACTAACGGTAAGGGATCTGTTTGTGCGATAATCGCATCAATTTTAGATTGTGCAGGAATAAAAACTGGACTTTATACAAGTCCTCATATTTTTGATTATACTGAAAGAATTAAAATTAATGGTGTGGATATTTCAAAAGATGATTTCGCAAATTATGTATTTGAAATTGTGAAAATTGCAGATGAAAATAATATACATTTGACAGAATTTGAAATATTAACTACTGTGATGTTTAAATATTTCTCTGATAATAATGTTGAAGTTGTTGTTTTAGAAACAGGCTTAGGCGGTAGATTTGATGCTACAAATGTTATTAAATCAAATCTTTGTGCAATAATTACTCATATTGATTTAGACCATACTGAAAGATTAGGGAATACAAAATCTAAAATTGCGTTTGAAAAGGCCGGGATTATTAAACCAGATTGTCCTGTATTCACTTGTGAAGGGTATGAAGAAATAAAAGACAAAGCAGATGAATGCAATTCTTTATTTGTAATGGTTGCACCTTTTGAAGATCCTACAAATTTATCATTAAAAGGTACTTGTCAACAAGAGAATTTATCACTAGCTTTGACTGCTGTAAGACATGTATTTCCAAATATTTCAGAAGAAATTATCCAAGAAGGAATTAAAAAAGTTAAACACCCTTGTAGATTTCAAATATGTAAGGACAATTTAATTATTGATGGTTCTCATAATCCAAATGGCGCTATGGCTCTTAGAGAAAGTTTAGATTTGTATTTCCCAAATTCAAAACGCTGTTTTGTGTTTGGCTGTTTAAGAAATAAGGATTATAAAAAAATGATGGAAATATTATTTTCTAAAGGTGATGAAATTTATTTTTATCATTTTAATAATCAAAACTCCTGTTCTATAAAAGAGTTACAGGAGTCTTGTGAGTTTCCTTCTAAAATTTTTAAATCGTTGAATGAATTACCGCAAGATTATTTAAAAATAGTATGCGGATCTTTTTATATGCTTAATGAGATTATCCCTCAATCTCTTGTTCGTTAGCCATTTCTTCAAGTAAGTTTGTTACTTTTGCTGGTTCAAAATCAGTACAAGAGTTCCAAATTAGTGTTGGTTTTTGACCATTAATTGATGGGCTTGGATAATCGCTGTTACAGAAACCTTTTAGCATATTAGTAGAGCCGTCTACGTTTGATGTAAAGTATTTGCAGCAGCTGCATATTTTTAGAACGAAGCCATAATCATATAATTTTTGTCTTATTTCTTGTAAAGCGTCAATCATTCTAAGATGTCTACCTGTTACAAATTTTTTGTTCTTATACATAAATTTGATTTTCGCAAGTCCAGATTCTGATATAAATTCAATTTTACAAGGTAATTCTCTTCCTGCATTGTTCATTACAAATGCTTCAATTGTAAGTTTTTCTGTATCTTCCGGCAAATCTTCTCTTTGAGTAATTTTGGCTCTTATAATTCTTATTGGTGGAAGATTTTTTATAATATGGCATAGAGAATATATTGGATATAGACATAATAATAATATTTCTCTAAACCTTAGTTTTGAATTGATTAAGCTAATTCCAAATCCTGCTACAAGAATTAAGAATGTGAAAAGAACAATTTTGAAATCTACAAAAAAGTAGTATCTGTAAGAATGTTTCATTATTACAGCATATATAATTAATATCATCCAGATATTAGGATTTAATAGAGAAAATGTGTGTTCTGCAAATATAAAATTGTTTGACCAAATTTGAGAGAAACAATTTTTGAATAAGTCTAATCTTGCTGATAATCTAGGTTTTCTAAATTCATAATTTGCTGTATCAACATAAGTTTGAATATTTGGATTATATGTGCAAGGACATTTTATTTTTGATAGAAGCATACTATATTTTAATTCTGTATTAATGTCTTTGAAATTAATAGAACCAATTTCATCAACAATATCTTTTTTAATGATGAAAACTCCAGAATCTGCACTAGCTGCAAGTCCAAATAAAGATCGAGCTTTTCGCATAAAGTTCATATGATATTTTTGGTAAGCAGCTTTAATTTTATCAACAGGTCCTAAGTTATCTGTTATAATTAATGTTTCACCACTTAATGCGCTATTTTTAATAAGTGCAGAATTTACTGTTGTTAAGAAATTTCCTGGTATACTTCTATCAGCATCCATAAATACATAAGAATCAATTGTTTGGTCTTTAGATAATCTTTCAATTAGCATTGAAATTGCTTGGTCTTTTCCAACAGTTCCTACACCTGTAATGTTAATTAAATTAACAAAAGTTTCGTTAATAAAAAGTTGTTCGGAACCATCAGAACAATTATCTAAAATAACAAATACTCTAAAATTGTTAATCGGATAATCTTGCATTTTCAATTCTTTAATAAGATTTTCTAATGTTAGTTTGTTATTTCTTGCATAAATAACAACAGCAAGATTATCTTTTTCTTCATATTGAGAATATCTTTTTTCAATTTTAAAAGGTCTATCATTAAGATTTCTGATAGCTAGTGCTAAAAAATATAATGAATATACAGCTACGTATAAATATAAAATGTCTAAAATTAATTCCATAATAATCCTTTCACAATAACATTTTATGTAAAAGAATACTAAAAATCCATTACATGTTAATAAATGTAATTAATAATCACTTTTACAAATAGATGATTAAAATTCTAAAAGAAAAAATAATTAAACTGTAAATTTTTCTAATGTCTAATGAACAATTTAAGTAATGATGGATAATAGGAATACAAAGGGGATTAATATGCTAAAAAAAATTTTTTTATATTTAAGTTTTGTAATCTTGTCTATTATGCCTGTTGCAGCACAAAATTATGCTCCGGATGAGCTTATAAATATTAGTGTGTATGAAAAAATAAATCCTGCTATTGTTTCAATTGATGCCAATTTAGATGATGGCTTTTCTGCAGGTACAGGCTGTGTAATAAGAGCAGATGGGGTAATTTTGACAGGATCACATGTGATTGAGGGTGCTAAAGATATTGATGTAACAACATCAGATGGAAAAGTTTATAAAGCTTCTATTTTAGCTAAAATGGGGAAGAATAAAGATTTAGCACTTTTAAAAATAGAACCTAAAAAGTCATTGAGAACAATTGCTTTTGGTGATTCTGAAGATGTTAAAGTAGGTCAAAAGGTTTTAGCTATAGGTAATCCCTTTGGCTTTTCTGGAACTCTAACATCAGGTATTGTGTCAAGAATTGATTATGCAAAAGGAAGAATTCAGACTGATGCTGCAATTAACCCAGGGTGCTCTGGAGGACCGTTGTTAAATTCACAAGGTGAAGTGATTGGAATTTCTCAATCTATTTATAATCCGGATAATAATATTTCCAATATTGGGATTGGTTTTGCTATCCCTGTAAATGAAGCTAAAAAATTTATAGAAACTGCAAATTTGGGTAATACAAATTTGACTAATAAAAAACGATTTGCATTTAAATAACAAATAGTAAAGAAATGTAAAAAAAAATGGCTATGTCACAACAAACAGTTGATAAATAGCCATTTTTATAGGGGAGTATCAG
>ERZ773145.8-NODE-8-length-235048-cov-16.297685_pt1 | contig 235048 bp, 253 predicted proteins | sample MGYA00580848_ERZ773145 | MGnify/ENA primary metagenome ERZ773145 (study PRJEB29015, sample SAMEA2737858) | human gut metagenome | biome: human gut; feature: human-associated habitat; material: faeces | place: China | collected 2012 ... | reverse complement strand
GACACAGATACAGATACAGATGTAGACACAGATACTGATACCGATACAGATATTGATACAGATACTGATGTAGATACAGATACTGATACCGATACTGATGTTGATACAGACACAGATACTGATACAGATACTGATACAGACACTGATACAGATGTTGATACAGATACCGATACAGACACAGATACAGATACAGATGTAGACACAGATACTGATACCGATACAGATATTGATACAGATACTGATTTAGATACCGATACAGATACTGATACTGATGTAGATACAGATTCAGATTCAGATATTGATACTGACTCTGATACCGATACAGATATTGATACAGATACTGATACAGATACTGATTTGGATACCGATACAGATACCGATACTGATACAGATGTTGATACAGATACAGATATTGATACCGATATTGATACTGATACTGACGTAGATACAGATACCGATACTGATACAGATACTGATATTGATGAACCTGATTTACCAAATATTGATTTAGGACAAGCTGTATATAAACAACGTGTTGTAAGTGATAGAGTCGATTCTATTGATAAACGTCAATATATGAGATTTGGCGGTGAAGAAGCTCAAGATTTAATCACTTTTGAATCAACAGATGATGTAATTGCAATTTCCGATATCTCAAGAGGTGGCGTATCTCTAAAACATAATAAAAAATTAAAAGTTGGAGATGTTGTTCCGGTACATTTAACATATGGAGATTTAGAAATCAATGCAAATGTAAAAATTGTATCAGCAAGTGATGTAAAAGCCGGAGGACAATTCATAGACTTAGATCAAGCTACAGCAAACAAACTATTATATTTAAGTTTACTTGAAAAAGATCAACCGATTGCTCAGACAATACAAAACAGCAATATTACAACAACAATTGAAGAATAAATAAAAAAAGCCACCTATTATCAGGTGGCTTTTTTATTATTTACAAATGACGTTTTCCGGATTAATTTTTACAAAATCCCATTTTTTTGTACTGAATAAACCTTTATCAGTAATTTTTAATTCAGGGATTACAGGTAATGATAAGAAACTCATTGTCATAAAAGCATCATCTAGTGTGCAACCTAAATCTTTTACTGCTTTATTCAAATCATCACAATGTTTAATGATATATTCAAAATCTTTGTCAGAAATTAATCCTGCAATTGGAAGCGGTAATTTTGCAATAACTTTTCCGTTATTTACAACGACTTTTCCTCCTTGCATTTTTACTAATTCTACTGTTGCTGTGTACATGTCAAAATCGTTTGTACCTACAATTATCATGTTGTGAGAGTCATGTGCAACGGTTGATGCTATTGCGCCAGATTGAAGATTAAAACCTTTTACAAAGCCCTTTCCAATGTTACCTGTGGCTCTATGACGTTCCATTACGATAATTTTCAAAGTATCTGTATCAATATTGCTGTATAATTTTTCATTTTCAAATTTCGCTTCACATATTGATGATTTTGTAATCAATTGATGAGGTACAATTTCAATTGTATTTACATATTCAGATGTTCCTTTTATTTCAAAATCTTTTTGTTCAATCCAACGAACGTTGATAGAACTTCTTACTGATGGTTTTTCAAATTTTGTAAAAGCTTTTAAAAGTTGTCCGTTTTCTGCAACAATTTTCCCGTCTTTTATTACAATATCAGGTTTGAAAGTTTTTAAATCAGGCAGAATCAATAAATCAGCTTTGTATCCTGGTGCTATTGCACCCTGAGTTTTTAAGCCAAAATATTCTGCGGTATTTAAACTTCCGATTTGAACTGCTTTTATTACATCAACACCTGCATCTACCGCACGTCTTACCATATCATTAATATGTACACGCAAATCTTTTGGATGTCTGTCATCTGTTACAAACATGCATTTTCTTGTATTTTTTTCTTTCAAAACTGGGATTAATGCATCTAAATCTTTTGCAGCTGTCCCTTCTCTAATCATTACATACATACCAAGACGAATTTTTTCAATAGCTTCTTCAGGATTTGTACATTCGTGATCAGATTTTACGCCACTTGCGACATAGGCACATAAATCTTTTCCGCTTAAAAACGGTGCATGCCCGTCAATTCTTTTATCTTTTGATTTTGCAAGATCGAGTTTTGCAAGTACATTTTTATCAAGATTTAAAAGTCCTGAATAATTCATCATTTCTGCAATTCCTAGAACCCAAGGGCTATCGATTAAAAGAGCTAAGTCATAGCTGTTTAGGTCAAATCCTGAAGTTTCATAAGGAGTTGCAGGAACACAAGATGGTAACATTGTATATACATTTAGCGGTAAATTTTTAACGGCTTCATGCATATAGCTTATGCCATGTAATCCTAAAACATTAGAAATTTCGTGAGGATCGATTATAACTGTTGTAGTACCGCAGGGTACAACTGCTTTTGCAAACTCATCAGGCAGCATCATTGTACTTTCGATATGAACGTGCCCGTCAATAAATGCAGGGCATATGTAGGCTCCGTTTATGTCAATTTCTTTTTTACCTTCATATCCATCTCCAATACCTGCAATTACTCCGTCAGAAATTGCAATATCACCTTTGTGAATTTCTTCTGATAGTACATTGATTATATTTGCGTTTTTTATTACTAAATCTGCTTTTTCAAGTCCGCGAGCTATTTTAATTAATTTTTCTTGTCCTGACATATTTATCCTTTTTTTATTATTTTATAAACTTTCTTCACTGAGGTCAAAGTTTTCAACATTAACCTCTCTTAAAAAGTCTATCCAGCATTTATAATAATCTGCAAGAGCATAAGTATACCCTGCAACTATTGATCTGTATGATTGTTCCATTACGATAAGAGTTGTTAGAGTTGATTTCCCTGTTGAGTAATTCTTTTTAGCAACTTTTATTAATTCATTTGAATTTTTTAATAAATTGTCGTTATAGTAATTTAAGTTTATCTTTGCTGTTACAAATTTTTCATAAGCACTTTGCAAATCGTTCATAGCTTTATTTTGTACAGACATATAGTGTAATTCAGCTTGATTAATTTGCATTTTTGCATTTTGAATTTCAGGTTTGTATGAATAAAATAGTGGAATATTCACAATATTAGCAGCTGCATATGCTCCGTTTGTGAATGCACCTGAATCACTTGTAGCTTTTGTCATAAAGCCATAACCGCCTTGTAATTCCAAATCAGGAACTCTTTGACGACTTACGTATATTAGATTTTTTTTAGCAACATCAATTTCTTGTTTAGCTATTTTTATATCATATCTGTTTTTTAATGAATTTTGAGAAATTTCATCAAATGATGGTAATTTATCCATAGGTTTTGGACTTAAGAGAGCAATAAAATCTTCTTTATCTGAAAAATTGTCATCTTCTGCATCATATTTTATTGATGTTTTATTGTTCACATTAATAGCTTTATTAAAATCATACATTGCACTTTTTACATTTGCTTTTTGAGTATTTACTTGAATTACAAGTTGATTTAGTGCAATTTCTGTTTGGATTACATCAATTTCTTCAACTTCACCTGCTGCTACACGTTTTTTTGCAATAGCAAGCAAGTCGTTTAAAAGTTTTCGTCTTTGTTCTAATACGATTAAGATTTCTTTAGCAGCTACTAAATTAACATAAGCTTCTCTTACGTCCATTTTTAGATCAAATTCAGTGTATTCCAAATTTTGTTTGGTAAGTTCTAAATTTGATTGAGCTAATTTTTTTCTTGCATCACGTTTTGCGATTTCTATTTTTTCTGACAATCCTGCCATTTGAGGATTACCTTTTGCGATGTCTCCGATGTTAAAGAATGCATTAATTTCAGGATTTTGCAATCTGTTTGATTCTTTAACCTTATTTTCTGCAATTCCTACGTTCATTTTAGAAGCCTGATAATCAATATTATTTTCTAGAGCAATATCAAGTGCTTCTTGCAAAGAGATTTTTTTCAATTCTTGCTGTGCAAAACAAGAGGGGCAAATTAATAATATTAAAATAGAAATCAAAAATTTTTTCATAAAATATCCCTGTCTGTATCAAAAAGTATATCATTAATTTTTTTCAGGGTAAAGATAATTTATTTTATGTATAATTATTAGGTATAAAAATTTTGTAGGAAGGTAATTATTATGTTTGAAATTGATGAAAGTAAATGTATCCATTGTGGTCAATGTATTAGAGATTGTTCAGTAAAGGCTTTGAAATTTAATGATAAACAAATTCCTGAGATAGATGAAAAAAAATGTTTCAAATGTCAGCACTGCTTGGCTGTATGTCCTGTTGGAGCTTTATCTGTATGTGATAAACGTCCTGAAAATTCTGATAGAATTTATTCTCAAGATCCTGAAATGATTTTGAATTTAATCAAATCTCGCAGAAGTGTAAGACATTACAAAAAAGAAAATGTTTCTCAGGAAAAATTGCAAAAATTAAAAGATATGCTTAATTATGTTCCTACCGGAGTAAATTTTCACAAACTGCATTTTGCATTCATTGATGATATTTCAGTAATGAATGAATTTAGAGATCATGTGAACGGCAAAATAAAAGAAGCTCTGACTACAAAACCTGTAAAAGTTATTGCTAAAAAATTGAGTCGCTATACAAAAGCATTTTTGGATGGCGAAGATATACTATTCAGAGGAGCACCGCATATGGTTGTTGTATCTGCACCTTTTAATGCTCCTTGCAAAAGTGTGGATCCGTTTATTGCTTTGAGTTATTTTGAATTGTATGCTCAAAGTATGAATCTTGGGACTTGTTGGTGCGGACTTGTTGAGTTTTGTATTTTAATGATGCCTGAACTATCAGATTATTTAAATATTCCACAAGGTTACAAACCTTCTTATGTAATGCTTTTTGGAGAACCTGATATTAAGTTTGCAAGAACTATTCAGCCTGAACCTTTTATGATTGAATCGGTTAAGTCTAAAGAGTTTAAAAAACTTACATTTGTCGATAAAATTAAAAGTTATTTTTCAAATTTAAAGTAAAATAGAAAAATAAAAAAGATATAGAAAAGACCGAAAATATTTTTCGGTCTTTTGTTTGTTTCCTTAATTTGCGTATCTTCGTGTCATAATTACTTTACCATTTTCATCATAAGCATATTGACCTTTCCAGTGGGCAATTAATTTGCCTTTTGGGGTATAAATAAAAGTTTCTGCTTTTGACACTCTTAATCCCATGTTAATCAATTTGCCTGACGTGTCATATTTGTATGATTTATATGGGTAATCTAATTGATTTTTTTCTTCTGCATAGATTAAATTACCGCTGTTTGTGTAGTACCAGACATGGTATTTATCATTTTCATACATAACTGCATATGTCGAATCAGAAAAGAATGCTAAAGTTCTGTCTTTCAGTTCAACATTACCGGTCAATAAATATTCCAAATTTTTATGATTGTTTTTGTCAATCATATTTTTAGAAATTAAATGCGGACTTAATTTTTTTGTCCCGTCTTGCAAAAGCTCTTGTCTTGCAGAATCGACGTTATAATCTATTCCGCCTGTCAAAATGGTTTCTGCACATGCAGGAAGAGTTAATAAAATACATAATATAAGAATTATTTTTTTAATCATATATGAATATTAATTATGCTAAGCTATTTTGTCAATGTTTATATTACAATATTATTGTAAACTTATTTTGGAGAAAAAGAAAATGGAAAAAGTAATTCAATACAATACGCAAGGTACTTGCTGTAAATTAATGCAAGTAAAAATAAATGAAGATGAAGTTATTACAGATGTAAATTTCTTAGGTGGTTGCCCGGGGAATTTGCTTGGAATAAGTCAGCTTGTGAAAGGTATGAAAATTGATGATGTAATCTCAAAATTTTCCGGTATAAGATGCGGTGACAAACCAACAAGCTGTCCTGATCAACTGGCAAAATGTTTGAGCGAGTTAAAAGCAAAAGTATAAAAGAAGAAATGACGGGTGACCGTCATTTTTTTTATAAAAATTAATCAATCGGGTAATTGCCATAATTGGTAAATCCATATTAAATATAATTAAATCTTTTTCATACTTCCAGCTATTCTTAATTCCAACGGAGCTTTTTCACCTCTGTGGAGATTTTCAAACCAGTTTGAAAATTTTTATCGGAGAGTTAGGCTCCTTTTTTTTATGCTACGCACGTAGATATATCAGATTTTGTATAAACTTTTTCACAAATCAGCAAAAATGCGTAATCTCTCCTATTACCAATCAGAGAATTGCATAAATTTTATAATTTTTATATTAATATTATAATTATAAAAAACAAAGAGGAGTTTATGAAAAATTTAATAATTATTTTGGGTATTTTATTAATGTGTTCACCTGTATTTGCAGGGGATATGGAACCTGTATTAAATAATACCAAACTTTTTTATTCGCCAAAGAGTAATCTTTTTTCAATTGGCAAATCTAATGATGGCGATATTTCAATATCTAAAAAAACTTCGACAGGCACTGGCAACTATTCAATCTATTCTTTTTCTGACAATAACGAGCCTACAATGTTTGGATCTGATTATGAATTTGTATTTAATGGACGTTTGATTACGTGCCATAATGCTGAATTAAAGATTTATGAATTAGTTTATAACGGCAAAAATTTTGAAGAAAAACAATTAACAGATGAGCAAATTCAGGAGATTTTTCCAAATGCTGAGATAATAAAAATTTCTCAATTTAACCAAGATAAAAAACTCACTGTAAAAAAACATTTTTTGAAAAAGAAAGATTTTTTACTGCTGAATGATACAAAAGAGTATTTTCATAAATATTCTTTCCAGCCTCAAAGTGTAAAAATTTCTCCTGTAGGTGGACTTTTCAAAGCTTCGTCAATCGGGAAAATTACATTTTCACATTTTGGTCAAGACAAATATACAATTTATGTAAAAAATGATTTTAAAAAGGAGGACAAATGATAGAGCCGATTTCTCCTTCTTCTGTAGTGCAAAATGATAATAAAAGAAAATTACATAAAAAACTTGTATCTTATACAGGTTATACTGCAATGGGGTTTGGTACTGTCTGTGGAGTTACTGGCATGAAGAGTGTAAAATTCGCAAACAAGATGACTGTGCATAAAGTATCAGCATATCTTGCAGGAATTGCAACTGTAATCCACTTTGCAATTGCAAAGGGTCTTGATAAATTATTTCAAAGAGATAAATAATTTTTATGCTCCGTAGATTTCTTGACGTTTTTTGATTACTACAGGATTTTTCAAATATTCATCATATTTGTTACGCATATTGATGTAACCCTTTGGAGATATTTCGATTATTCTATCTGCAACTGTCTGGATTAATTGGTAATCTTGAGATGTGAATAAGATTGTGCCAGGGAAATTAATCATTGCGTTGTTTAATGCTGTAATAGCTTCCAAATCAAGGTGGTTTGTCGGTTCGTCAAAAATCATTACGTTTGCTTCTGCTATCATCATTTTTGCAAACAGACATCTAACCTTTTCTCCACCTGATAAAACGTTTACTTTTTTATCGGCATCATCCCCTGAAAATAGCATTCTTCCCAAATATCCGCGTAAAAAGTTTACATGCTGATCCGGTGAATATTGTGCTAGCCATTGCATAATTGTAAGATTGTTTTCAAAATAAAAGTTATTGTCTTTTGGAAAATATGAATGAGTTGCTGTAACACCCCATGTAACTTCTCCGCTGTCAGGTTTTACGCGGTCTTCCAAAATATCAAAAAGATTTGAAATTATAAAAGGATCACGTGCAATAAATGCGACTTTTTCACCTTGATTAATTTCAAAACTTAAATTTTTAATCAGCAATTCTCCATCAACAGACTTATATAAATTTTTTACATGTAGAACATCTTTACCTGGGATTTTGTTGTAGGTAAATCTAATTCTTGGGTATTGTCTTGATGATGGTTTAATTTCTTCTAAAGATAATTTATCAAGCATATTTTTTCTTGATGTAGCCTGTTTTGCCTTTGATGCGTTAGCACTGAATCGGGCAATAAAGGCTTTTAATTCTTCCATTTTTTCTTCGGTTTTCTTATTTTGTTCTTCTTTTTGTTTCTTAATCAACTGGCTTGCTTGTGACCAGAATGTGTAGTTACCTGTGTAGAGCTGAATATTTTTGTAATCAATATCTGCCATATGTGTACAGACATTATCCAAGAATTTTCTATCGTGTGATACAACGATTACAAGGTTTTGGAAATTGATTAAAAATTCTTCAAGCCAAGAAATTGTATTCAAATCCAAGTGGTTTGTAGGTTCGTCAAGTAACAAAATATCAGGGTTGCCGAATAGTGCTTGAGCAAGCAATACACGAACTTTTTCACTTCCTGCGAGTTCAGACATTTGTTCATAGTGTAATTCATCAGGAATTCCTAAATCTGATAACAATGATGCTGCCATAGCTTCTGCCTGCCAGCCGTCAAGTTCTGCGAATTGTTCTTCTAAATGTGCAACTTTAATCCCGTCTTCATCGTTAAAGTCAGGTTTTGCATACAAAGCATCACGTTCCTGCATAATATCATACAGCTTTTTATGACCCATAATTACAGTATCAATAACTTTATAATCATCGAATGCAAAGTGGTCTTGACGAAGAACAGCAATTCTTTGTCCTTTAGTGATATGCACTTCTCCTGATGTCGGTTCGATATCCCCTGCTATAACTTTTAGTAATGTACTTTTTCCTGCTCCGTTTGCACCTATGACGCCATAGCAGTTCCCTGGGGTAAATTTTATGCTTACATTTTCGAATAATGTTTGAGATCCGAATCTTACGGTCAATTTATCTGTTGTTATCATACTTGTTTCCTATTTATATAATCAGCTGAATTTCATTATAATATAAAAATAACAAAATTTCTGTCCTTGTGTCTAATGTATTTATTCATAAAAAATAAGAGAATATTTTTATGAAAGTACCGACAGTAAAAATTAATAATGTTACCCCAAAAGCATCACAAATAAAGCCTTTAAAAAAACAAACTCCGATAAAAGACGCATTAATAGTATCAGGTTATTGCTCTTTGCCGATTGTTTTTTATGAGGCGGCTTGTTTGGTTGCAAAAAAATTGAATAAAGAAAATGAATCAGATTTTTTTGAATATCAATGATGTATTAATTCCACCAAAGGCAAAGTTATTTGACATTACATAATCTGTTGAAATTTCTCTGCCTTGTCCTTTTATGTAATCCAAATCTCCGCATTCAGGATCGATTTCATTAAGGTTTATTGTTGGGTGGAACCAGCCTCTGTTCATCATTTCGATACTTAAAATCGCTTCAATGGCACCGCAAGCACCTAGAGTGTGACCTGTATAGCTTTTGGTTGAGCTTATTGGAACTTGTCTTTTGAAAACTTGTTCTGTTGCATAAGTTTCAGCGATGTCACCTTGCAGGGTTGCTGTTCCATGGGCGTTAACGTAACCGATTTTATCAGGTGAGAGGTTTGCATCTTTTAGTGCAAGTTCTAGTGCTATACCCATTGTTTTTCTGTTTGGGTTTGTAATATGAGTGCCATCTGTGTTTGTACCAAAGCCTATAATTTCTGCATAAATTTTTGCTCCGCGTTTTTTAGCGTGCTCATATTCTTCTAAAATAAGAGTTCCTGCACCTTCACCAATTACTAGACCATCTCTGTTTTTGTCAAAAGGTGATGGAGTTAGTTTCGGTGTATCATTTTTTTGACTTGTTGCATAGAGAGTATCAAAAATCGCAATTTCAGTTGCGTGGAGTTCTTCTCCTCCCCCTGCAATCATAACTGTTTCATATCCGTTTTTTATTGTTTCATAAGCATATCCTATTCCCATAGAACCTGAAGTGCAGGCAGTTGAGCAGGGAACAAGACGTCCTATGGTTTTAAAATACAATGAAATATTAACAGCTGTTGTCTGAGGCATCATTTTTACATATGAGCCTGAATTTAGGCCTCTTACAATTTTGTCAACTTGCATTCCGTAAAAATCAATAATTGCATCTAATGAGCCTGAAGATGAACCATAGCTGACACCTGTCTGGCCGTTTGTTATAATTTCGTTGCCTAAAAGTCCAGCATCTTCAAGAGCCAGTTCAGCTGTTCTTACTGCCATAACCGAAAGAGGTCCCATTGTACGGAGGACTTTTCTGTTGTAATTTGGGGGAATTTCAAAGCCTTTTGTTCTTGCTGAAAGTCTTGTATTTAATCTTTTGTATTGGTCTAAATCTTTGTTATATTCAACGCAGTTTTCCAATTTTTGCAAGCTTTCAAATGCGGTATTAATATCGCTTCCTAAAGGGCTTGTCAAAGACATTCCTGTGACTACAACTCTTTTCATAAATACATACCTCCGTTTACGGAAATTACCTGACCGGTTATGTATGAAGCATCTTCACTCATCAGATAATTTGCAAGGCTTGCGACTTCACGAGCTTGGCCTAGTCTTTTCATCGGTATTAATTTTTTGATTTCATCTACAGGGACATCTTTTATCATATCGGTTTCTATAACCCCTGGGGCTATACAATTCACAGTAATTCCTCGTTTTGCAAGTTCAAGCGAAAGTGCTTTTGTAGCTCCGATTATACCTGCTTTTGATGCGGAATAATTTACCTGACCGCGGTTTCCGCAAAGTCCTGAAATTGATGATAATGTAATAATTCTTCCTTTAATTCTGTTTGAAATCATAGGCATTACAAGAGGTTTTAAGACATTGTAAAAGCCTGTAAGATTTGTGTTAATTACATCGTCCCATTCTTCACCTTCAAGTGTGGGGAAAACGTTATCTTTTGTAATACCTGCATTTAATACAATGCCGTAATAAAGTTTGTCAGCTAAAACTGATGCGCATTCTTCTCTGTTTTTAATATCAAATTTTAAAATTTGTGCTTCACGTCCAAGAGCTTTGATTTCGTCAGCTGTTTCTTGAGCTTTTTCCTTGTTGTGAGCGTAATGAACATCAATATCATAACCGTTTTTAGCCAGATATAGTGCTATTTCTTTTCCTATACCTCTGCTTGAACCTGTTACTAATACTTTTTTTTTGCCCTTTGGATCAATTTCCGCAGAATTTTTTAAATCTTTTTCAGTCACTTCGCTAACCTATCCTTTTTATAAAACTTTTTAAAATTTTTAATTACCGCTCGTTCCCGTTTCAGTTATAAATTTTTCTGCATCTGCCGGTTGAAATGCATTAATAACCGCTTTAGCCACCTCTTTATCATCATTATAAATTAAACATTCGAATGAAACAAGTTCGTTGTCCCCGTAAATTTCTTTTGCGGTGATAGTATATGTTTTACCGTTTTCAAATTTTTCTAATGAATTTTCATATAATCTTGTTCCAAGTAGAAATCCGATTTTAGGTATTGTTTCTCCGGCTTTAAAATATGCATAACAACCGATGGTCTGAGCCATAAATTCAATTCCGACAAGCGGGGAAATCCCGTTAATTTCTTTATCAAAAAATACTTTATCTTCATTTATTGTGACAGAGGCTTTTGCAAATTGGTTTTTCATATCAATTTGCAAGATGTCGTCAATTAAAATCATTGGTTTTTCGTGAGGTAAAATATTTGATAAATTGTATTTTACATCTTTATTTTTTTTATTTTCTTTTCCTAATATAATTACTGCATTTGTTCCCCCAAAGCCGAATGATGTGCACATGCAGGTATTTATTTCTCCATGTTCGGTATTTTCATTTACTAAATTAATTTTAGGTAATTTATCATCATATTCACCGTCAAAATTATGTATTGGCAATTTTCTTTTGCCTTTCAAAATTTCGTAGCAGATGAAAGTCTCAATAGATGCAGCAGCACCAAGACAATGACCTGTGATTGGTTTTGTTGAACTTGTAGGGACTTTATCTTGGAAAATTTTATAAATAGCGTTTGCTTCCATTAAATCATTTGAAATTGTACCTGTACCATGGAGATTTATGTAATCAATGTCATCAGGTGACAACTTTGCTTCATCAAGAGCTTTTTGAATTGCGATTGATGCTTGAGTACCTTCAGGGTCAGGTGTTGCAGAATGATAAGCGTCAGAGGTTTCTCCGATTCCGAGAATTTTTATCCCGTCAGATTTTTTAGTTAGAAGAAATAGTGCTCCGCCTTCGCCAAGACTTATGCCGTTGCGGTTTTTGGAAAATGGATTTGTTTTTTCATGTGATAATACTTCAAGAGCGTGAAACCCGTATGTCGGCATACTTGCTAATGTATCTACTCCGCCTGCGATTACTGCTTTGCAGACATTATTTTCTAAAAGTCTTATTGCTGTTGCAAATGCTTTAATCCCTGATGTGCAGGCAGTTGATACGCTGGCTGCATAGTTTGTTGTGCCTAAATACCATTTTAAAAATTCAGCAGGGTTTCCAAGTTCTGCGTGGTGTTTTTTTTCTGTTGTTTCGTATTCTTCTATTCCTGAATTTGTAGTTCCTATTACAATCCCGATTTCTGATTTTTCATATTCTGACAAATCAAGTTTGTCAACAAGAAATTTCAAAAGTCTGTTGCATCTCAAGTTATAATTAGGTTCTTGTATTTGATCAAAATCTTTTTCCAATTTGCCGAAATAAAATTTACTGCCTTTAACGATTTTCTCATCAGGCGTTAGTTTATCAGCAAATAATGCACAGGCATCTGTAATATAAATCTCATTCATGATAATATGTTAGCATGAATGGAATTAATCTGGAATTTTTTATAAAAAAGATTTCTTATTCTATCGGTGAAAATATTGATTTGTCTCAAGTGCCGATGCTTATGAGGAGAAAATTATCTCCTGTTGGTAAAATTGCATTGAGTACAATGTTAGAGTGCTATGATGGAAGTGATGATTTAAAATTGTGTTACGCTTCTCGATATGGCGAATTAGAAAGAGTTTTGAAACTTATAAAACAAAAAAATGAAGAAAATGAAATATCTCCGACAGGTTTTAGTTTTTCTGTTCATAATTCTACAATCGGATTTTTTTCACTTTTGAAGAATTTGCATCATTCTTATAATTCTGTTGCTGCGGGGGAAGATACTTTTGCTTACGGACTTTTAGATGCTGTAATGAATAGAGGAAAAACTCTTTTTTGTTATGCAGAATCAGTTGACAGATATGAGAGTGTTTCAATATTAATAGATGAAAAAAACGGTGAGCGTGTAAGGATAAAAAGCAATAATGACAAATTGGAATCTAACAGTTTTACCGAATTTTTAAAGGGCGGTCGATATATTTGTCCTTTATACATTATGGAGAGGGTAAATGATTAGATTTTTAAGAGGTTTTGGCGTTGTATTATTATTTTCCATATTCGGAGTTTGCTCATTTTTTCTGGGTTTTGTAGTATTGCCATTGTTGCAAATTTTTATGAAGTTTGAAAAAACTGAGGAGTCAGCTTCTCATAGTGATAGTGAAAATTCAATAAAAAACGATAAAGAAGACAAAAGAAAACGTGAAAGATTTTCAAGATTAATCCACAAACTTTGGCATTTTTATACAAATCTTTTTGTTAAACTCGGGCTTATCAAAATTGATTTGAAAAATTTTGAGCAGGTAAGAGGAAAAATAATTGTTTCTACTCACCCGACATTTATTGATATTATGATACTTATCGGGCTTTATGACAATTCTTTATGTTTGGCGAAAAAAGAGTTGTTGAACAATATATTCTTGAAAAATATTATAAAAAATGTTTATATTCCGAATAATGTTGAATTAGATGAATTTAAAAAAATTTCTACTGAAGTATTAAATGACGGCTATAATATTATAATTTTTCCAACAGGTACAAGGACTGTTGAGGGCGAAGACTTGAAAATTCATAAAGGTGCAGCAGCTTTGCAAATTGCATCAGGTGCAGATATTTTGCCAGTAACTATTAAATGCGATTACCCGTTTTTGCAAAAGGGGCAGCCGATATATGATGCTTCTGACAGATTAATTACTTATACAATAAGTCAGCTTGACCCCATAAAATTGTCTGACTTTGATGAAAAATCAGAAATTAAGCTGAGAAAAGCTATTTCTGAAAAAATCAAATTTGACTTTACTAATTAATTAAGTTATAAATATTAATATAGGTGAATTAAGATGTGCTTGGAAAATGAAATTAAAACTCTAATCATTGAGTCGCTTGAATTAGAGGATATAACTGTCGATGATATTAAAGACGATGAACCGTTATTTATCAGCGGGCTTGGTCTTGACAGCATTGATGCTTTGGAACTCGGTATGGCATTAAAGAAAAAGTATAATGTTGATTTGAGCGACAACAAAGAAGAAAATAAAAAATATTTTTATTCAGTTAAAACTATTGCTGATTTTATAAGAAGTAAGGTTAGTTAAATGGCTAAAAAATACACAAGAGAACAAATTTTTGATAGATTAAAAAGTATTCTGGCTGATGATTTTGAAATTGAGCCTGAAAAACTTGTATTGGATGCAAATTTGTTTGAAGATTTGGAACTTGATAGCATTGATGCGGTTGATTTGGCTGTAAAATTGCAAGAATTCACTGAGAAAAAGATTTCTCCTGAAAACTTTAAGCAAATTAGAACAATTGATGATGTTGTCTCTGCTATTGAAGAATTGCTGTAAGCTGACAGATTGGAAGGCAAGATGTCAGGCGGGCAAATGGGTTATATAAAGAAAATCAAACCTTTATTGCCGTTTGTCGGAACTTTGTTTATTGTTTGCCTTTTTCATTTTAGTAAAGTGTATGTTTTAAAATTTTACCCTGTCATTGTGAACAGTTTTATTTTTTGTGTATTTTTCTCATCACTTTTTTGCAAAGAGACAGTAATCCAAAAAATTGCAAAAAAAATGGACGGTGAATTGTCAGAATTTACAAGAAATTATACAAGAAAACTTACTTATGTATGGTGTGTTTTTTTATTTATAAACTTGTCAATTTCTTTTGCAACAGTTTTTATGTCGCCGAAAATTTGGACCTTGTATAACGCTTGTATTTCATATATTGCCCTAGGTTTAATGTTCGGGGTAGAATATATTGTAAGAATTATTTTGAGAGCAAAATATGACAGAGGGTAAAAAAGGGAGCATAGCGACTGACAGAGATATAGAAAATTATAAGACAATAGGCGAAGAGGGTAAAAAAGGGAGCACAGCGACTGACTGGGGATATGACAAATTATAAGATAATCAACGAAGAGGGTAAAAAAACGTTTATTTTTAATACATCAGGTTCTACAGGTGAGCCGAAAATTATAGAAAAAAGCTATGAATGCGTTTTGAAAGAAGGGCAGGATTTAGCAAAATTGTTTAATTTTTCAGATGATACTGTATTTGTATCATCAGTAAATCCTGATTATATGTATGGCACTACTTTTACGGTTATGCTGCCTAGAGTTTTAGGCTGTGTTGTCGATGGTGAAAGAGTTTTGTATCCTGAAGATATTAAAGATTACGAGAATTATGTGTTTGTGTCGACACCGTCTTTTTTGGAAAAGCTCGCAAAATATAATTTTAAATTCAAACGTAAGCCAAAGATGATTTTTTCTGCAGGTGCCCCTTTAAATGATGAATTATTTGAGTATTTGCAAGGTATTTCAGAGGCTGTGACAGAAATTTATGGAAGTACAGAAGCTGGAGTGATTGCTTACAGACAGTTTGCTAAAGATAATTTACGTTTTTTTGAAAATGTTCATTACTATGACGGGAAAATTTCATCACCGTATTTTGATGAAGATGAATTGGAATTGAGTGACGAACTTGAATTTTTAGATGACGGTTTTAGGGTAAAAGGTCGCAAAGACAGGATTGTTAAAATTCAAGAGAAACGTATTTCTTTAAATGAGATAGAAAATATTTTAAATTCTGATGAATTTATTGAAAAATCATATTGCTTAAAGCTGGATGATAAATTGTGTGCAGCAGTTGTATTGAATGAAAAAGGCCGTAAATTTTTAGAAGAAAACGGGAAACTTGAGTTAGTTAAGAAGATTAAAAATAACTGGATTGCTTCGCATACGCTCGCAATGACAAAATATGAAAGAGTATTGCCAAAGAAATGGAGATTTTTGTATGATTTGCCCGTAAATGAAAGAGGGAAAACTCATTTAGCAAGGATTAAGGAAATTTTTAATACCAATGTGACATACCCTTATGTTGTTGACTTTAATATTAATGATGATAATGTTTATTTGGATTTGATTTTCCCTAAAAACAGTAACTTCTTTGAAGGGCATTTCCCTCAAATGCCTATTTTACCGGGTGTTGTTCAATTATTTTTTGTAAAAGAATTTATAAAAGATATTTTTCATCTTGATTTTGTTCCGCAAAAGGTTAAAAAAGTTAAGTTTTCATCAATAATTAAGCCTGATATGAAAGTCCGATTGACTTTATGCAAAACTGATAAATCTGTTGAATATAAGTTTACGAAAGATGAAGTTATTTTTTCTTCAGGGACTTTTGTTTTATAATAGTGCTATGAAAAATATTTTTGCAGAAACTTTTATTGATGTACCTTTTTATGATTTAGATCCTATGAATGTTGTCTGGCATGGCAATTATGTGAAATATTTAGAGGTTGCTAGATGTGATTTACTCTCAAAAATAGGTTACACTTATGATGATATGAGAGCTGATGGAGTTGCTTATCCTGTTGCAACTATGGATTTGAAATTTATTAAATCAGCAAAATTTATGCAAAAATTAAAAGTTGTATCAACTATTGTGGATTATGAACCTGCTTTGAATATCAGATATGAAATTTTTGATTGTGAAAGTGGAGAAAAAATCTTTAAAGCTAAGAGTATGCAAATATGTGTAGATACAGCGACAAGAGAGAGTGTATATACTGCTCCAAAAAGATTTGTTGAAAAATTGGAGGCTTATGCGTAAATTTTTAATATTATTGATTTTAATATTATGCGGAATAAATTTGTGTTTTGCTGCCGAAGATGTATTTAATCATCTTTCTACAAGCAAAGCGATAGCTCAGCAGATGCCAAAGTTAGGGGATGCATACTGCAAATTTACCCAAGAAAAAAGAATTGGGGAAACTGTTTTGAAATCAGGCGGGAACTTTCAGTTTATAAAAAATAAAGGTGCTATTTTTGAAACACTATACCCGATTAGATCTACTGTATCTTATACATCTTCTCAAAACAAACAAATTAATGATATTATTGTCGCTATTTCAAATAAAAATTATTCTTATTTAGATAAGAATTTTAATTTATACTATGAAAAAACTAACGGCTTATGGACTATTGGTCTAAAGCCTAAAAAGGGTTCAGTTGCCTCATCTCAATTACATGATATTATTATAAAAGGTAAAGAGGATATACAAAACATAAAAATATCCACTATAAAAAACGGGGTTACGGATATTTCTTTTAAATGCGAAACAAATTAGAAAAAACTTTTAGAATATTATTTATTTTTATTCTTGTAATCTTAGGATTACTGGTATTTTTCAAGCCTGCACATACGGAAACTAATATTTTAAAAGCGATTTTTTCATCTTTACAGGACAATATTTTAGTTGATTTAAGCAGTAAGTTTTCTGCAAAAATTAATGTAATTGTAGAAAGCGACAGCCCTGAAAAGTCTGAAAAGATTGCAAAAACTCTTTATTCAAAACTTGATAAAACAAAGATGTATACATCTGATATGAATGTAAATGCAGTTTTGACAAATTACGAAAAATATCATAATAATCTGCTTTCCGGGAAAATGCGTATTAATTTAAAAAATAAGCAATACGATATTGTCGAAGAAAGCGGACTTGAAACTTTGTATAATCCGATTATGCCTCCTGTAGGTTCTATTGAAGAAGATCCGTTTTTGCTTTTAACGGATTTTGTAATGAGTTTATCTCCAAATAAGCAGGTAAGTAATTTCACGCCTTTTGAGCATAGTATGGATAGCGAAAATTCAAAATTTTTCAGTATTATAATGCTTGATGTAAATAGTGATATTGCGCTTTCTCCTACAATTTTGAATGATGAAGTGAAAAAGCTTATTTCAATAAAAGATGAATTGTCAAAAGACGGTGTAAAGATTTATCTTACTGGTGCACCTATTCATTCTTATTATGCAAGCAGTCATTCAATATTTGAGATTAATTTAATTTGTATATTATCTACGTTATTTGTAATTGGGCTTGTGTTCTGGTATTTTAGGTCATTCAAGCCATTATTGCCGATTATTTTGAGTATCGGGTTAGGAATTTTCTCTGGATATTGTATGACATCTTTAATTTTTAAAGATATACATATTCTGACATTTGTATTTTCGACAACTTTGATAGGTATTTGTGTCGATTATTCTTTGCATTACTTTGTTTCAGACAAAGGTGAAGATACGATTGGGGAGATTTTTAAGAGTTTGACTGTCAGTCTGCTTACTACTGTGAGTGCATTTATTGTTTTGTTATTTGCAAATTTTGTATTACTAAAACAAATTTCTGTATTCACAATTACAGGACTTACAGTTGTTTATCTTTTTGTTGTTCTTTTTTATCCTTTGTTACCTAAAAATTTTGTGTTTGAAAAACGTGAAATAAAACCTTTTAATATTCCTCACAAATGGGGTAAAATAGCAGTTTATACAGCTTGTGTAATCGCAATAGTAGGACTTTTCAGAACACATTTTGACGACAATATAAAAAATATGTATGTACCGCCAAGACATCTTATGAATGCCGAAAAACTCTTTGGTGAGTTGGCAGGCACAAATGGTGATACATCAATTTTTGTTGTTAAAGGGGAAAATCTTGAGGATTTACTCCAAAAAGAAGAAGCAATAGAAGATAAGCTTGATTTAGAAAATATCGAGTATCAATCACTAAGTCGCTATGTTCCATCTGTTAAAAGACAAAAAAGCAATCAGGTTCTTAGAAAACAGTTATATAAAGATAGAATTAACAGTTATGCTGTTTTTTTACCGCCCGCACAGCGTGTAAAGTTAATTAATCAAGATTATAAAAACGGATTTTTGACTTTAAATAATGATTTTGAATTTTTGAAAAAGAATTTCTTAATTGATAAAAATACTTCCATAATTGTTGTCTATGATTACGATGGCGGAGAGATTAATAATGCACGTTTAATCAATTTCCAAAAAGATATTTCAGCTCAAATAAGAAAATGCAGAAAGATTTGTTTAGGTCTGCTTTTACCTATTTTCGGAATGTTGTATTTAATTCTTTCAAAAATATATGATTACAAATCAGGATTTAACATCATACTTCCGTCTATTTTGTCAGTTGCATTTATTTTTGGATTTCTTGGGATATTTAGTATTGATTTAAATCTTTTCCATTTGCTTGCAATGTTTTTGATAATCGGTTTTGGACTTGATTATTCGGTATTCAGATACAATAATGCCGGGAAAGCAGGTGATGCTGTATTATTATCTTGTCTGACAAGTGTATTTTCTTTTTCACTTCTTGCCTGTGCAGGATTTAAGCTGATTAGTTCTTTAGGAATTGTATTAGCACTTGGACTTTTGTGTTCTTATATTTTTAGTTTAATATTAATAAAAGAAACCGCAGAGAGAATTGAAATTTAATATAATAAGGTACAAAAATGAAGTATAGAAGAATTAAAAGACACATATCACCACAAGTTAAGGCTTTATCAGAAGCTCAAAAAATTGCATTTGCACCGTTGACTTTTCAAGCTGTCGGGGCAATGTTAAATTTTGGGATTTTGGACTTTTTAGATGAAAATCCGTCTACTGTTGATCAAATTATTGAAAATTGTAATGTATCAAAATACACTGCAGAAACTTTGTTAGAAGTTGCATCAGCTTGCGGTATTGTTATTAAAACAGGTGATAAGTTTGCAAATTCTTTAGTTGCTTCAGCATTTTTGCATAATGAAATGACAAAGGTTAATTTTAATTTTGTAAAAGATGTATGTTATCTTGGTGCATCTGAACTTGGAGAATCTTTTGCAAAAGAAGAACCTGTCGGGTGTCATAAATTTATCGGGGATTATGAAACTATTTATAATGCGCTTCATAAATTGCCGAGTGATATGAAAAAAAGTTGGTTTGATTTTGACCATTACTATTCTGATAGATGTTTTGAAAAAGTTTTAAAAATTATTTTTGAAGATGAGCCTGCACAAATTTTTGACATTGGCGGGAATACAGGCAAATTTGAAAGAGCTTGTTTGGAATTCAATAAAGATTGTATTGTCAATATGATTGACCTGCCTGAAAATATTGAGGTTGCTAAAAATCATTTGCATAATGACAGATTAAAATTTCATGGTGTTGATGTTTTGAAATCTCAATTCCCCAAAATTTCAGGTGCTGTATTTATGAGTCAGTTTTTAGACTGTTTTTCAGAAGAGCAGATTATTACAATTTTAAAGAATATAAAAAATGCTATGACTGAAGATACAAAAATATTTATTTTAGAACCTTTCACAGATAGACAATTATTTGACGGTGCTACATATTCACTTGTTCATATCTCATTGTATTTTACTTGTATGGCTAACGGAAAAAGTAAAATGTATTCTGAAAAAAGAATGATTGAACTTATTGAAAAAGCCGGATTAAAGCTCGATAAAAAACATGAAAATATCGGAATTCACGATTATACTCTTTTATCGTGTGTAAAATGCTAAAATATAAATTGATTGGAGTGTAATTTGTCAGAGAATTCAGAGAATAACGAATTAAAATGGTATGAGGTAAAAGAACAAGCAGCAGGGCGTAAAAGACTTATGCTGTTATGGTATATTTACAATATCGCAGGTAAGGCTCCTGTTAAATTCATTGTATTTTTTGTAACTCTTTTCGCTTTTTTAGGTGCACCTGAAATTAGAAAATGCTCTCAAAAATATTTGAAAATTGCAACAGGTAAAGGTGATATATTCTCATCATTCAGACATTTTTTAAATTACTCATACAGTCTTGTAGATAAAATTGAAATGTTTACGGACAATTTCAGTTTTAAGAATATATTTTTTGCCGATGAAGCAGAAAAAAAAGTGTTTTATGATGATTTGCTGGATAAAAAAGGTATTTATTTTTTATGTTCACATCTTGGAAATGTCAATGCTATGAGAACATTTTTCCGCTCAGGTGAAGTTATTGACGATACAAGAGTGAATTTGTTTTTGGAAGGAAATCAATGCAGTATATTCAAGAATTTTTTAAATTCAATTTCTTCAAATAATCCTATCACTGCTTATCCTGTTGAAAATATTGATGTTACAACATCAATAGAGATTAAAGATAAATTAGATAAAGGCGAAGTCCTTTTTATTGCTGGGGATAGAGTTTCTGCTCATAATAAAGATGCTGTATTCCAATCTGATTTTTTAGGTAAAAAAGTTTCTTTCCCGATTGGAGCTTTTAAATTCGGGCTTATGCTTAATTCTCCTATTTATTTTATAGCCTGTACTTTGGAGAAAAACGGAAAATATTGTATTCATTTGAAAAAATTTATATCTGAAGGTACGAGAAAAGAAAAATTGGAAAAATTGAAATCAGAATATGTTGAATTTTTGGAAGCTTTGACTAAGAAATATCCGCTTCAATTCTATCATTTTTATGATTTTTTCTGTGATAAAATTTGAGTATGATTAAAACTGTAATTTTTGACTTGGACGGAACTTTATTAAATACTTTGGAAGACTTGAAAGATGCAACAAATTTCGCACTTTCAGAATTTGGCTACCCTAAAAGATCACTTGAAGAAATCAGGTGTTTTGTGGGTAATGGAGTGAAAAAACTCATTGAAAGAGCTGTACCTGCTAATTGTGAAAATGTTGATGAATGTCTTTGCGTTTTCAAGAAAAATTATTCTGAAAATATGTGTAATAACACTGTTCCCTACAATGGTATCTTAAAGATACTGAAAACTTTACATGATGATGGTGTCAAAATAGGCGTGGTGTCTAACAAATTCGATTCTGCCGTTAAAGGATTATGTAAAAAATATTTTGGTGATTTAATCGATGTAGCTATAGGTCAAGCAGATGATGTACCTAAAAAACCCGCTCCAGATGGGGTGTTTAAGGCTATGAAAGAGTTGGGAGCAGACAAACATTCTACAATTTATGTCGGAGATTCTGAGGTTGATGTCGAAACTGCTAAAAATTCAGATTTGAGATGTATAGGAGTTTTATGGGGATTTAGGGACCGTAAAGATCTTGAAGGTGCTGATTTCATTATAGACAACCCTTGTGATATAATAAATTTAATTAGGAGTTTGTAATGGAAAAATTGTCTGTAAGTTTAGAAGATTACATTGAAGAAATTTATAATCAAGTTTTGAAAAATGGTCAAGCTAAAGTTACTGCTATTGCTTCTGCTTTGGATGTTAAAAAAGCATCTGTGACAGGAGCTTTGAATATTTTAGCCGAAAAAAAACTTATTAATTACGCTCCTTATGCCCCTATTACTTTGACAGTAGCAGGGGAAACTATTGCTAAAAATATTTTGATGAAACATGAAAATTTATCGAAATTTTTTATGGAAGTTTTGGGAGTAGAAAAAGAAGAAGCACTTGAAACAGCTTGCAAAATGGAACATATAGTATCTGATAAATTGTTTGAAAATATGGTGAAGTTAACCGATTATGTTAAAAAATCAGATATAGATTTGAAAAAATTGTATAAATAACCGAATAAATTTTATAGTCAAAAATTTTTAATCCCTCTTGACAAAAATAATTATTTAATATAAAGTTAGTCTAGACTAACAAATAAGGATTAATATGAAAATCTCAACACTCTGTAAATATGTAGACCAGCCTATGATTTTGAATAAATTGGATCAAAAGATGCCTGCATTATTGATCGGAGCAGGTGGTGCTTATGGAGTAGTTGATTCTTTTCGTAATGCTAAAAAAGATAAAAAACATGCAAAACAAAAATTTATTCAAAACGCAATCGTAATCTCAAGTACAATTGGTGCATCATTACTGGGTACAAGAGGATTAAAAATTGGCGGGAAAAAGATTTTTAACGGGTTAATGGAAAGAGTGCATTTCTCTGAATTGCAAAAAGTTCATACAGAGGCTGTTGAGGGATTTATTAAAAAAACGAAAATTAAAGATGAACAAATCTTAGGGATTTTGCGTACTGCTAAATTAAAAGAATTATCTCCAAAACAAATAGATACATTAATCAATAAACTTCCTGAATCTCCTGCGAAAAAAGAGCTTTTCAGTGTGATTTTACCTGAAAAGAAAAATCTTAATTCAAAGGAGATTTTTTCTGAAATAAAAAGGTTGTCTCTTTTAGGTCTTATACCGGTAGTCGGTGGTGTGACTGGCGGTATTATAGCGGATAAAACTACACATAAAATCACTAGAAAAGGAACGGCCGATAAGGTCAAAGAGGGTTTATACCAGTATCTTGCAAATATCTTCCTATGTAATGTGGGTGCCGGTAGTACCCTTTTTCTTTCTGAAAAGTTAGAAAAAGCAAAGAAAATTAAACCGCTTACTCCTATGAAAAAATTAGCTGTAATACTTGCAGGAATTACGGCAACAGGAATTATTGGCGGAAGTTATATTGCAAATTTTGTGAGCAAACATTGTATTAATCCGTTATTTGGTGAAAAAAATAATAAAAAAGGATTGTATAATGAACGCAGACCTGAAGCTTTAGATATTGCTCTGCACGCTGATGATATAGCAACTGCAGGGATTTTATCAGGTTTTAAATGGATTGAGCCTGCATTACCTTTTATGTATTTTATATCAGGTTATAGGGCAGGTATCGGATACAGAAATGCGGGTACAAAAACTTAAGCAAAGGAGAAAGTTCGAGATTTTGAAACAAGTTCAAAATGACAATACACAAAAATGTTTATTTGATAAAAAAAATAATTAAAATATAAGTTTACAAACAAGAATAATTTATTAACTGTCATAATCAATAATAAAGTCTTTTCTACACACCTTCTTATACAAAAAACAGCCTCTGTAATTTACAGGGGCTTACATTTTGTAATTATTTTTTATGCATATTAATTTTATATTTTGAGATATACTATGATACGAATTAATAATTTATATTATTTTGAATTGATATATAAAAAATTTAATTGTCTGGATTGCTTCGCATACGATTGTAATGATAAAATCTATTAGCTGTCATTCCGAACTCGTTTCGGAATCTCAATTTAACATATAGACCCTGAAATAAATTCAGGGTGACGAATTTTATAGTTATTCTGAGGGTTTATACTGAAAGAATTCAGCTTTTAATAAAAACAAAATCAAATCAACTTGCTTGTTTTGTATACGTTTGCAATGACAATAGATGCTTATGCTTCCATAATGTAATCGTCCATTACAAAACCTGAGCCTATATCGGTTACAACTGAATCTATTGTTTTAAATCCCCATTTTTTATAGGCATTAATTGAGTTTATATTATGTTTGTTTACTGTGAGTTGAATTTTTTTGCCGTTTGCAAGTTTTTTTATTTCTTCAAAGGCTTTTGTTCCAAGCCCTTTATGTCTATAATCTTTTTGTATGTATAATTTTGATAAAAATAAGTAATCTTTTTTGTCTGATATTCCAAAATATCCGGCTTTTTGACTATCTTGGATTATAAAATAATATGTGTAATTTTCGTTTTCAATTTGCTTATTTATAGCTTGTTCTGATTGAAAATTTTCTACCATGTAATCAATTTGTTCAGGAGAAAGAATGCAAGTCCAGTATTCATGCCAAATAGCATAAGCCAGACTTGCAAGTTCTTTTATATTTTGTTTTTCAACTTTTTTATATGTAATCATAATTAAAAAATTGTTCAAACAATTAGATAAGAAGTGTGTTTTTAAAAAAGCGAAAATAGCTTGACTTCCTGACCTCTTGTCTTCTTTACTTCTATCCTATAACAGGTTGTACAAATGTTCTTGTAGCTAAGTCTTTATCAAGCATTAATAGAGCTTTTTTATCATCTCCGATAAGTTTTAATGTAGCTAATACATTACCTACGTTATCTTCTTCTTCAACTTGTTCTTTTAAGTACCAGTTTAAGAATGACATTGCTGCACGATCTTTTGTTTCTTCTGCTACATCCATTAGAGCGTTAATTCTTGATGTAACATATTCTTCGTGTTCTAAAACTTGTTCAAATACAGCAAGAGGAGATTCCCAATCAGTTTCAGGTTTGTCAATAGCTTCTAATTGAACATTTCCACCACGTTGGTTCAAATAATCAAACATTCCTAATGCATGTGCATGTTCTTCTTGAACTTGTACAGACATCCAGTTTACAAAACCTTTAAGATTTAATCTTTCAAAATATGCTTGCATTGAAAGATATAGATATTCTGAATATAATTCTTTGTTAATTTGGTCGTTAAAAGCTTTTTCTAATTTTTCATTAATCATTTTATGCCTCTCTTTCAATTCTTAATTTTATCACTAAAAAAATATTTTAAGCAATTTTTTTATTTTACATGTTTTATAAAAAATACCAAAGTAAAAATGTAGAAGGTATTTAATGAATATAACTAATTTTACTCCATCATTTTGCGGTTATAAATCAGAATTTAGTAAAAAATTGGAAGATTATATTGCGTCACCTATAAATGAAAAAATTTCAGAAACAAATTTAATCGGCAGTTTTCAAGACGTACTAAATCGTGGAATGAATATTGAAAATGAAAAAGGTAGAGGTTTCCATGGAATAGTTTATGGTATTGATGATTATTATGTATTCAAAGTTGATAAAGCAAATGGTGCAAATATTGGAAACGTAAAAATTGAAAAGAATGATTTGATAGAAAATTTAAAGACATATTTTGGAGCAATTATTGCAAAAATTGGAAATATTGAAATAATAAAAAATGCATTTAAGACAGATGATGTTTTAGTAGCAGGTATTCCTCATACAAAAGTAGAACCTGAAAATTTTAGGGATTATTATAACAATATTTATTTGAAACGATTTGCTGTTGTTCCTCAAAATGCTTATGATAAGATTGCAGGAGATTTTAAAGAATTAAATAAAGCAGGTAAAGAATTTGATACTATAAATCCAAATAATTTTGTTTTAGATGGTAATACTATTAAAATAATAGATGATATAACAGATGCTGAAGGACCTTCTGCAAATAATTTGGCTAAATTATTTAGAGTATTTACAAATTCATATGATGCAAATACTATTGCAGAATTTGATTATAGTGCTTTGGGTAGGAGAAAAGAATTATTTAAAAAACTAATCTTAGCATCAGAAAGAGCTGAATTACCTTTTGGGTGGTCAAACAAGGATCGAAATGAATTGAATTTAGCAATGGAGCTTTGTGGTTATAATGAAGATTTTGGAGAAATCCAAAGGACATTAATGGATTATAGAAGAAGATATCCTGATATTGAAACAAGATTGCAAAAAGTTGCTGAATATTTAGAAGAATTTGATGAACCTGATATTTATACAGCTATGTTTTATAACTAAATTAATATTTCAGGGAATGAAAATTTTTCCTAAATTGGTTATAAATAATCATGTTATGGGAAAAAATGCTGTAAATAATTTATTAAAAGCTCTGGGTGAAGATACAAAATTAATTCAGGATTCTTTTAGTAATTATATTGCTTTTCATGGGATTGGCAGTGCTTATAATAAACGCTGGCTTGGGAATGTTGTCCCATCTGACGTTTTAAAATTGTCTGTAAAACAAGCTGTGAATATTATTATGACGCTTGTCGAGGACGGAAAATTCTGTGATAATTTCCCCGATGAGATAAAAACTCCGAATTATGGTGATAATTGGGGGCGTTTTGCAAATTATATTGAAATTAATGACAGAGCAATTGCAACTATGGACAACGGCTGTACTTGCAACGGAATTTTGAGTTGTATAAAACTTCTTTGTGCAATACCACCGTCTGCAAAAAGTTGGGCAAATTGTATTATTTTATCTCAAATTTGGCAGAATATTTATGGTGATGCCTATGAAAAAGGGCCTTTTGAAGAAAATTCTATATATGGACTAAGATTAAATACATCATATAGTGATAATGTGATAGATTATTCTATTGCAGATAAAATCCCGCCTGAACAACAATTAAAAGCGTTTGTAGATTTAGCTCATTTTAGGGGAATAAAAGTCGGGTTTCGTCATGTAATTTCTGCTGATCAAATAAAAATCGCGAGAGATTATAAAGATGATGAAACTTTTAATTGGGGTAATTCTGAACATGTGGAAATTTATATAAATGAATGTGTAAAACTTATGAATTTAGGTTTTGAATGTATGTTTATAGATTCTGCAAAACATATTGGCGGTTATGATATGGAAAATTATACAGGTGTCGGGGCTTTGCCTGAATATCAGCAGATGCAGTATATTTTAAATGAGATAAGATTGCGTTCAGGAAAAACAGATATTAGTTTTGTTGGTGAAAAAAGTTCTGATGATTTTGAAAGATTTAAAATGATTGGGCTGAATGCGGGGACTGATTATATTACAGGAGATAACTTTGATGTTGTCAAAGAATTGTCTGCAAATTTGAGTTATTCACGAGATTATGCTCCAGGGGTCGAAGTTACAAACGATAATTATATTGGCGGGCTTTCATATGAGCAAAAATTAAATAGAATTAATACTGCTCTTTTTGGATTTTATCAGGCGAATGATAAATTACCGAGTTTTATGCAAATGGATGATTTATTCCCGCTAAGATATGATACAAATACTCATCATCTTATGATGACTAATCCTTCATATTCTACTGATGGTAGTGTTTTAAGCCATTGGGGAAATCTTTTTGCCAAAGATGATGGGAGATTATACAACAAAATGGTTGGAGAACTTTTTGCTTATGCGTTAGGTATGTGAAAATTTAGGAGTTTAATTATGGATAAAAATTTGAAAAGTATTTTAAAAGTTACTGCATATGCAGGGATTATGACCGCAGGTATTATTGCATTTTTAGTTTATATGGCAAAACAGCGTAAGAAAGATATGAAAAATCGTATGATTTTAATCGCAAGACAAATCGATGCAGATATAGTAAATACCCAAAGAAAAATTTCACCTAGATACCATGAGAAAAATCAAAGAAAATATGATGAATTATGGGGAAATGGGAACTTGAATAATTAATAAAAAATGCGTCATTTAAGACGCATTTTTTATTTTATAAAAGGTTTACAAGTCCTGTTGAATGATCAAAATGACATTTTGCTATTCGCAATTTTTCATTTTTTACAGCTTCATTAATAATTACAGAATGTTTCATCAAATAATTTTCAACCCATTTTGTATGTTCTTGAGCGAAGAAATTGTGACATGAGATATCTTCATCTTTATCAAGTACAGGATATACACATTTAAGAATTGATGAAAAATCTTTCATAGGCTCAGGATAATGCTCTTTTGCGTATTTCATAACGCCGCAGTCATCGTGACCTAAAAGTATTAAAAGCGGAACTTGCAGTTTTTTTACAGCGTATTCAATACTTTCGATAATGTTTGGTCCTGTAGTCATTCCCGCTACTCGAACAACAAATAACTCACCTATTCCGCAGTCAAAAATAATTTCAGGTACTACTCTTGAATCAGAGCATGTAAGTACGCACGCATAAGGTTCTTGATGAAATGCGTATTTTTGTAATGTTTCAAGACTCATATTTTTAGTTGTAGGAGTCCCGTTTACGAAATTTTTGTTTCCTTGTAATAATTTATCCAGTTCTTTTTGTGCTTTTTCTTTCATAAGTCATATTATAACTTATTTTATCTAAATTTCAAGTTGTTAATAATATTAGTTTTTAGGGCAGTTTTGTTTATGCTAGAATAGAAAAAGTGATTAGGAGAGAAATTATGGAAAAAACAATAAATTTTATAAAGAAACATAGTGATTTATTCATATTTTTAGGCTTGTTACTTATTTGTTACTTTGTATTTTTCTTTAACATAGGTAATTATGCTTTGATGGATGTTGATGAAACTCGTTATGTTTCTATGGCTAGAGATATGTTTCACAGCAAGGATTTTTTGACTTTGTATTTGAACGGAGATTATTTCTTTGAGAAACCTCCTCTTTATTTTTGGGGTGAATGTTTGTCGTTCGCAATTTTTGGAAAGATAAATGAATTCACTGCAAGATTTCCTGTAGCTTTGTATGGAACATTATCTACTTTAATAGTTTATTTTACAGGTAAAAAGATTGTATCAAGAAGATTTGGATTTATTTCTGCCGTAATTCTTGCTACTACTCTTGAATTTGTAATGTTAGCTAAATTTGCAATATTAGATATTGTAGTTACAACTTGTGTTGGATTTTCTGTAATGTTTGGATTTTTGACACAGTTTGTTCAGGATAAAAATAAAAAATATTTCTGGTGGTTATTTTATATCTTTTCAGGTTTGGCTGTTATGGCTAAGGGAATTCCTGGATTTGTAGTTCCGTTTGCTGTTATGTTTTTTGTAACTATTGCAAACAAAACTTTTAAACAGGTATTTAGACCACAGTATATTTTACCTGGTTTTTTATTGTTCTTTTTAATTGTTGTACCTTGGCATTTGATTATGTTCAAGATTCACGATCCTCTATTTTTTAGAGAATATATTATAAAACATCATTTGGAAAGATTTTTGAATTCCAATGAAATCAATAGAGAACAACCTTTTTATTTCTATTTTATTACTGTATTATGGGGATTAATTCCTTGGGTATTCTCTGCAATTGCTGTTGGAATTACTAAACTTAAATCATTTAAAAAATTTGCTGTTGAGAATTTATCTGACAGACATAAATTTTTATTGTTTAACGTAATTGCATTTGTGGTTACAATGTTATTTTTCTCATCATCAAGCACAAAATTGATTACATATATTTTGCCTGTATATTTCTTTACAGCATTTATTATGGGTGCGTTGTGGGAAAGTTATGTATTTGATGAAAAATATAAAAAGCCTGTAAATTTATCGGTTTATATTTTAGGCGGAATTTGTATTTTTGCAGGCGTTGTGACTTGTTTTGCAAAATATGTGCTTCCTGCTCAAGTATATTCAGATTTGCTTATCATAAAATGGTTTTGTATAAGCCTTGTAATTATTTTTGGTATTTCAAGTATTTTGTGCGCTGTGAAAAATTTCAGAAAGGGTGTATTTGCCTGTTATGCTCTTTTAATAATAATTACATCAGCATTTGGTACAAAACTATTTTATAATATGGATTATGAATTTGGGCAAAATGATTTGATGCAATTTGCAAAATATGCAAAAGAAAATAACAAAAAAATTGTTGTTTTAAATAATGAACGTAAGTATTCTGTTTTATATTATTACGGTTCTCCTGTAGATAAAAATACAAAAAGCAAGGTATATTTTATTTCTCAAGACGATGAGGCGGAAATGGCAAAACTAGGACATATTCTTGATGATAGAGATGTTGTTGTCGTTGTAAGGGAAAAACAAATGCCACAGGTGGATAAAACTCTTGATTTTGATATAATATTAGATGGAAGAAAGTATTCACTTGTGAAAGTTCATTAATGTTAAAAAGATACGAAAAATTTCTTGAAAAATTAGATAAAAGATTTGAGCGTTATTTTGAAGAACAGTGTGAGTTTATAAAATGCAGACCGGGCTGTTCTGCTTGTTGTGAAATTGGTCAATATCCATTTTCACGACTTGAGTTAGAATATTTGATGTCAGGATTTGTAGAGCTTCCTTTTGGGGTAAAACATAAAATAAAAGAAGAAATTAAACGATTGAAAAAAGAAAAACCCAAATGGTATAAATGCCCGTTTTTAATCGATAATATGTGTTGTGTGTATAAATATCGCGGGATTGTTTGCAGAGCCCACGGACTTGCTTGGTATGATGAGGAAGCAAACAGAATAAGATTGCCTTACTGCGTAAATAAGGGATTGAATTACAGTAAGGTTTTTGATAGAGAAACAGGCGAAGTCCTTTTGCAAAACCCCATTAAAGAACGTTTACGCATTGATACCATATTGAGAAGTCCTGAAGCAGAGCAATACGAACTTGAATGCGGTGAAATCAGACCTTTAATCGATTGGTTTTAAATTTTTTAGTTTATTTGTCTTCAACAAATTCAATTCTGTAACCAAGTTCTTTTAATATTAATTCAACATCTCTAATTGTAATAGTTTTTCTGGATATTTTTGATGAGAGATTGTTGCTATTGAATGTTGGATTATTAGTTTTTTCACTAATGATTTCACAAACTTTTTTAAAAGTTTGTCCTTTTTTGGAAACAATACTATTTATTTCGTTTCGGATATTCATAATAAACATTATAATTTTAGTTGCATTACAATGCTATATATGTTATTATTATGATATATAGCATAATCTAATGAATTAAAGCATAATAATGTAAAGGGATATATGGAAAATAAGGACAAATTAATACATCAAATACTTGCATTTGATTTGATTAAGCTGAATAATGATTTAAAGCAATTTAATCTTATGATTTCGGAATTCAGACAATATATCTCTAATACTGATTTTACACAGGATTTTTCTGATGAATCAATACATACTTTTACTGATATAGCTGTGTTACTGTCAGAAATGATTAATGCTATTGATAATTTTGAAAATAACTTAATCAAATTGGCAAATTCAATAAAAAATAAAGCATCTTAATGTAACTATTTTATGTATAAATAAATTGAGCTAAGCAAAAGTGAAATAAAAGTGATAAGTGCACCGTATTTCATAAATCTCATAAATGAAATCGGATGTCCTTTTGTTGCTGATGTTTCACTTACAATTACATTTGCTGCAGCTCCTATGATAGTTAAATTTCCGCCAAGACATGCACCCAAAGATAGTGCCCACCAAAGAGGGTGATGACCTTTTCCTGCATAAGGCAGTGTGTGTTGAACTTGAGCGATTAAAGGTGCCATTGTGGCTGTATATGGAATATTATCGACAATCCCTGAAAAAATTCCAGATCCCCATAAAATGAACATTGTAGCAGCTGTCAGACTGCCTTGTGTGAATTCAATAAGTTTGTCTGCTAAAAATCCTATTCCGCCGTTTGCTTCAAATCCGCCTATGATTATGAATAAACCGACAAAGAAAAAGATTGTGAGCCATTCTACATCTCGATAAATTTCTTTTGGTTTTTCAAATAGAAGTAAAAAAGATGCACCAGTCACTGCAAATACATATGCAGGAATATGAGTCATATCATGTGTTACAAAACCTAAGATTACTAATGCTAATGTAATCATTGATCTTATCATTAGATTTTTATCCGTAATTGTTTTTGTGTTATCAAGATTTGCAATATGTTCCATTTTTTCTTTAGTTGCTTTTAGGGATTTTCTGAACATAAATATTAAAATCCCGATACTTGCAATAAAGATTATTGTAATAATTCCTGTAAGTTCATTTACAAAATCCATAAAACTTAATCCTGCTTTTGCGCCTATAATAATATTTGGAGGATCACCGATTAATGTCGCTGTACCACCGATGTTCGATGCAAGAACTTCTGTGATTAAAAAAGGTATCGGATCACATTCAAATTCTTTAGCTATAACAAATGTGACAGGCATGATGAGTACAACAGTTGTTACGTTGTCCAAAAATGCAGAGGCTATTGCTGTAAAAGCAGCCAAAGCAAATAAAACAAGTTTTGGGTGTCCTTTTGTTGCTTTTAAAATTTCTATTGCCATCCATTTGAATACACCGCTTCTGCTTGCTATATGTACAATAATCATCATACCGATAAGCAGGAATATAACTTCAAATTCTATATAATCAAATACTGAGCGAATGTAATTCCCTGTTTCAGGACTGATTTTTCCATGAAAAGGTAAAAGTCCCAAAATCATAGTTAATGAAGCTCCGACTAGTGCAACTACTGATTTTTGAATTTTTTCTGTCGCAATAAAAATATAGGCAATTAAAAGAATTGCACCTGAGATAATCATTCCGTGGTTTTGTACTAAATCACTTAACATAAATGTCCCCTTATAAAAAAGTAAAGTAACCTTTTCTTTTTCGAATTGAACCCAAAAATTATCTGCACTCCAAAAAGAAAAACTTCCTGCAAACGGGTATTTTTTGTTAAGTATACCATGAACATTAATTTGTGTAAAAAATTGTAATAAAAGGGTACCCAAGAATTAAAATATGAGTTATACTACAAATGTAGTATAACTTGTGTGGTATTTATTAATTTAACTTATATTGTGCTGTTTATTATAAACAGTAAATTATGCCGTCTAAATGGCGTATTGTTTTTCATCGGAATTATTATAAAATAGTTTAAGGAATGTAAAACAAAACATCAAATTCGGCAAAAATGATTTATCAGTTGTTTTATAGAAAATGTGTGTAAGCAGGTGTAACTTTTGAACGAAAATCAGGAAAAATTAACGGAAGATATAAAGGCTAAAACGCCTAATAAGAAAGTGAATAAAGCTGTTTCAAACCCATTATTGAAACAGTTAAATTCGCTTAAAAAACCTGCTTTAGAAAATTTATCACCTGTAAAAACCGAAATAAAAACACCTGCAAAAAAAGAAGAAGAAAAGCCTAAAGAAAAAGTTATAAATCCGATTAAATCTGAAACGTCAAGTATTGTTGCTCGTATTAATAACTTTAATACGAATAAAACATCAAACAGAATGTATTCAGGTTTTATGAATAACGCAAATGCAAGTTCTCATAAGGTAATTGATTATACAGAGCTTGTAAATAACTTAAATAGTGCACTTTCAGATAAGTCTAATGTTCATGATCTTTTTGTAGCTGTGCATGAATTGTTTACGGAAAAATTGAACAGTTTGTATACGGCATTTGGAATTTTTCATGAAAAATCAAAATGTATTAATTTAAAATTGTTTAATAATTTGGGTAGTTCATATACGTCAAAGATATTCTTATCTGATCAAGACAACCCTGTAATTGAATGTTTTAATAACTGTACACCTGTAATTAAAGATGATAACAGCTTTTTGAATATTCCTTATTTACAAAAAACATCATCTTTAGTTCTTCCTTTGATGTCTGTAAGCGGATGCAAAGGGGTTATGGTAATCGGAAAGGATATTTTTGAAAATCGTATTGGATTATTCTCATTTATCGCAAATTATTGTGCATTGTTTATGCATAATATCGAGCTTTTGGAACAGACAAATAAATTTGCAAATACCGATACTTTGACAGGTCTGTATACTCATAGAGGTTTCCAAGAAATATTAAAATCAGAATTGAAAAGAGCAGAAGAAAATGAAACTAATCTTTCTATTATCATGCTTGATGTCAATAATATTTCTAAAATCAATAGAGAATTAGGTCATGCAAAAGGTGATGAAGTTATTAAACTTTTAGCAGACAAGGTTAAACAAAATATCAGAAGTACTGATAGAGCAGGTCGTTATGGCGGTGACGAAATCGCAATTATGCTTCCTGATACGAATACACCTGATGCAAAATATCTTGCAGAATATATAACTTATTGTCTGTCTTGCTGTTTTGTTGATGATGTTGGACCAGTGAAAGTTTCTGTAGGTATCGCAACTTATCCTGAATGCAGTAGAGATCAGGAAAAATTGTTAATTTTAGCAGAGCAGGCGATGTATATCTCTCAGGCAAAAGGTTATAAAGAGGGTATGTCTGCAATTATCAGTTCGACAGATTTTAATTTCTGGGATGATGATGCTTTAAAATCTTATGCTGAAGTTATTGCTAAAAGACATTCTCAATTAGGTGTTAATTTTGAAGATGAAATTGTTCATAAATTTAATAATGAACAAATTGTATCTCAAAACCATTTAATGGAACTTGCAAATTCTTTAGCAGGAGCAATTGATGCAAAAGATCCTTACACAAAAGGTCATTCAACATCTGTTTCAAGATATTCAGAAGCTCTTGCTCGTGCAATAAATTTACCTGAAGATGAAGTTCAAAGAATTAAATTAGGTGCATTATTACATGATGTCGGCAAAATAGGTATTCCTGAAAATGTACTGAAAAAACCTGGTAAGTTAGAAGGTGAAGAATGGGAAATTATGAAACAACACCCTGTAATTGGTGCAGAAAAAGTATTAAAGCCAAATGATGCTTTAAGAGATTTAATTCCTATTGTAAAATATCACCATGAACACTTAGATGGCAGTGGTTATCCTGAAAAATTAAAAGGAGATCAAATTCCTCTTGCAGCAAGAATTGTAGCTGTTGCGGATACTTACCATGCATTAATTTCAGATAGACCTTACAGAAAAGGTATGAGTGTAGAAAAAGCTTGTGAAATTCTGAAAGACGGTGCAGGTAAACAGTGGGATCCTGATTTGGTGCGTCAATTTATAAGTATTGCACCTTCATTGTCTACAAGTATTTAATTTTTTAGCGAGATAAAAAAATAGACAGTTGCATAATTTCGAAAATAGTGTATAATGTATGAATTAAAGGAATTTTGCAAGAGGTTTCTTTAACGTACCACTTAAAATCAGGAGAAGAACAATGTACCAAGACGAAAAACTTGTATGTGAAGATTGCGGCGCAGAATTCGTCTTCACTGCAGGTGAACAGGAATTTTATGCTGAAAAAGGTTTAGTAAACAAACCAAAAAGATGTCCGGAATGCAGAAAAGCTCGCAGAAAAAATCACAGAAAACAAAGAAGAATGTATGAAGCTGTTTGTTCAAAATGCGGAGCTCAAACTCAAGTTCCTTTTAAACCAATTCCAGGTAAAGAAGTTTATTGTAAAGAATGTTTTGCAAAAGAACAAGAAACTGCTCAAGAATAAAAATTTAATAAAAATTTATAAAAAAATAAACCGGATATTATTTAATATCCGGTTTATTTTTTTTAAACACCAATACAACTGTTTAAATATTCGATTGTGCTTATTTTTTCGTCGTACAAATACTTTATGAAATTCAAATATGCGGCATTGTGAGATGTAATCACTAAATTAATTTCAAATCCGTCTGTACAAAAAGGTTCATAGTCATATACAACGTAACTGTTATATTTACTTTTCCATTCTTTTCGTTCGATACGGCTGTTGTTTTCTTCAATAACATCTTCAAGCCAATCAAGAATGTCTTTATTCACATTTTTCATTTCCAAGCGATTGTACTTACCGCAATCTTGGCAATCATTTCCCATTAACATGTTAAAATTACTCCACAAATATGTTATATGTAAATTGTAAATCTTTTTCTATGTAAAATAATCCCCTTTAGGTATAAGGATTAAATAGTGAAATATGGTGATTTATTATTTTTTATTTAGTTTTTATTTCTTTATAATTAATTGCAAAATAATGCGTATTTTTATAAAATTATAAAAAGGTTTTTAATTTGCTAAAAGAGGATTTTTTATGACTATTGAAAAACGTATTTTGATAGCTGATGATGACGATGAAATCAGAGAACTTTTGGAATTTGATGTTAGAGCAAGCGGATATTTTGTAGATACAGCAAAAGATGGTATGGAAGCTTTAAATAAAGCATTAAATAATACGTATGATCTGATTTTGTTGGACGTTATGATGCCTAAGATGAATGGTTTTGATGTTTGTAAAAATATCCGTCAAGCAAAACTTGCTATTCCTATTTTAATGCTTACTGCTAAAGGTACTATTGATGATAAAACTGAAGGTTTTGACTGCGGTGCAGATGATTATTTGGTAAAACCTTTTGATATTCAGGAAGTTCTATTGAGAATAAGAGTGCTTTTGAGAAGAAATCAGATTGAAGATAAGACAGTTTTGTCAGATGAAGTATTGAATGCTGGAGATATTGAAATTTTTCCTGAAACTCTTGAGGCAGTAATCGTTAATAAAAAAGTAAAATTAACTCCGACAGAATTTGAAATTTTATATTGTTTAATGCAGCATTTTAATAATCCTGTAACTCTTGCTACATTGTTAGATGAGGTATGGGGATATGACAGTAATGAAGATGTAAGAATGTTGAGGGTTCATGTAGGCGGTTTGAGAAATAAAATAGAGCCTGATACAAAACACCCAAAATACTTACATACAGTTACAAATGTAGGGTATAAACTGACTCCGTTCGGTGAAGGTTAGAAAATTATGTTTGGTAAACATTTGAAAATTGTAGAACAAATTGCAATCGTATTTATTTTTGCGGTTGTAGTTCCTATGTCAATTAGCGGATTTATCATAAATAATATTAATCAGCAGTCAATGAGATATCAGCTTAGAGAATCAGCTGTTTTGATTGCTAATATGGTATCTGATGAGATTGATTTTTTTAATAAAACTGTATCCAGTAACTTGGAACAAATTGTTTATTCTTTAAATTATTTTCCTACACAAAAGGCAAAAAATGATTATTTGCAATCAGTTGTAAAAACTCTTTCAGATTGTGAAGAACTTAAGATTGTTAATAGTTCTCAGCTTGATCAAATTCATGATAGAAATAAAATAAATAAAAAAGCTACAATTTCTTTAAAAATTAATGATAATCAGTATCTTGTAGCAACATACAAATTAGATGCTATTAGAGATGAATTATTTAGATCAATTGCAGATGATAAAAGACAAATTTATGTATTAACAAATGATGGTGATTTGTTAGCAGAACATAATTATACTGAAGATGCTTACAAAAAAACTATTGCGTTACTTCCTGACAGATTGAGAAAAAATAAACCTGTAATTTTTGGTGATACTAAAAATCAACCTTTAGTATATGTTTCAAAAGATGATCCTAAAATTACGATTATTGTTAATACAACAGAAAAAGTTACTCAAAAAGCTATTACAAATAACAGTTTAAAAATTATTTTATCCTGTTTATTTGCTACATTTACAATTATTTTTGTTGTAGCTTTGTATACATATTATTTGTATATCAACATAAGACAATTATTCAAAGGGATTATAGCTATTTCGAAAGGTAATTATGAACGTCAAATAAGACTTTTGACTACAGCTTTTACTCCTCATGAAATTATATTTTTGGCTTTTGAATTTAACCGTATGGCAACAGAAATTCATAAATCTTATATTCAGTTGAAAAAGAATAACATTGAATTAAAGCAGTTAAATGAATTTCGTTCAAATCTTATTGATACTGTAAGTCATGAATTGAGAACTCCTTTGACAAGTATTCAAGGTTACACATCTCGATTGATGCGTCAGGATATAAAAATTGATGAAGAAACAAGGCAAAAATCTTTGAGAATTATAAAAGAACAGTCTGAACGATTGAAACGTTTAATTGAGGATTTATTGACGATTCCTGATATTGAGGGAATGCGTTTGAGAACTAAAGTTGAGCAGGTATATATTCCTGAATTGTTAGAAGAATCAAGAATATTGATAAAAAACAAAGATAATAAAGAAATTATATTTAATATAGGCGAAGATTTCCCGCTTGTAGAAGCTGATAAGGACAGATTATTACAGGTATTTGTAAACTTGCTTGAAAATGCAGCGAAATATGCAACAGAAGGCTCACAAATTGTTGTAGATGCTGAAGTTAAAGATAATAAAGCAAAAATATTTGTAAAAAATGATTGCGATGTTATTCCACCTAAAAAATTGAATAAATTGTTTGAAAAATTTATTCGTCTTGATGATAATACGACTAGAACTACACGCGGTACAGGTTTGGGATTATTTATTGTAAAAGGTTTGGTAGAAGCTATGAATGGAGAAATTTCATTGCATAGTGACAAAACTTGCGGTTTCTGCGTAGAATTAACTCTAAATCTTTCAAATGTATCAGAGGTAGTTGAATGAAAAGAGCTATAGAACTTGCGAATAAAGCAAACGGAGAAATCCCTGTCGGGGCTTTGATTGTGAAAGATGGAGAGGTTATAGCTGAAACTTTTAATCAAAAAGAGATTACAAATGATGTCACAGCACATGCTGAAATTTTAGCGATTAGAGAAGCTGAACAAAAGTTAGGCAGATGGCGTTTAGATGATTGTGAAATGTATGTAACCTTAGAGCCTTGTCCGATGTGTGCTTGGGCAATAGTTTCTGCTAGAATAAAAGCTGTTTATTTCGGATCTTATGATAATAATTATGGAGCTTTAGGGTCTGTGATTGATGTAAGAAAGCTTGCAAATTCCAAAATGAAAGTCTATGGCGGAATTATGGAAGAAGAATGTGATAAAATATTAAAAGAATATTTTAAAGGTTTGCGCAATGATAACAAAATCTGAAATTGATAAATTGGTTGAAAAATATGAGAATATTGATTTTATAAAAGATGACCCTGTAAGAATTCCAAGTAGATTTAGCGAAAAAAAGGATATTGAAATTGCAGGATTTATCGCATCTCTTGTAGCTTATGGCAGGAGAGAAGTTTTTTTGAAAAAATTGGATATCTTATTTAATATTGCTCAAAATGAACCGTTGAATTTTATTTTGAATTTTGAGCCGAAAATTTTAGGAGATTTTAATTATCGTTTTGGAAAACCTGAAGATTTTACACAAATTTTTACCATAATGCGTGATTTGTATTCTAAAAATAGCAGCTTAGAAGAGCTTTTTAAATACGGTTATGAAAAGCCAATAGATGATAATATGTTTATACCTATTACAGATTATTTTTATGCAAATGCAAAAGATAATAATTCACAAGGTTTCAAATTTATGCTTCCTAATGCAAGAAAAGGAAGTGCTATGAAGCGTATGTGTATGTATCTTAGATGGATGGTGAGAAAAGGTCCGGTGGATTTTGGGATTTGGAATTTTATGAAGCCTTCTGAATTATTAATTCCCTTAGATACTCATGTTGCAAGATTATCAAGAGAAATGGGACTTTTGACTAGAAATGCCAATGATTTTAAATCAGTGCTTGAAATTACAGAAAATCTTCGAAAATTTGATCCGGAAGACCCTGTAAAATATGATTTTGCAATGTTTGGCTATGGAGTTAATAATAAAGGGTAGATTGTGAAAAAGAGTTTAATTTTTAATAATTTATGTATTATTTTTATATTTATATTATTTTTGTGTGTGGCAATTTTTTATCCTTGTAAAGGGTATTTTTCGTGTGATAAGTTGCAAAACAGCTGTAAATATAAACGTGTTTCTGTTTTTAATAAAGAATACATTAAAACAGCAAAATTAAGTTCTCTTTCAGCTCCTCAATATACTTCATTTTCTGCTAGGATGCGACATGATTCTTTAATGTATCTTATTGATACGGATAAAGAGCGTGATAATAATATATTTGTCCAGTTTAATTTCCCAACATTGCATGAAGCAAAAAATGTAGGAATTAAATTTAATAATTATTTGAATTCTGGTGAAAATGAATTTAAGTATGTTGATATGGGATTAACAAAAACATTTCGAAATATCATGATCTTTTTATTTGTTTGTTTGTTAATCAGTATTGGAAATTTTTATTTTAATCCTCAAAATAATTAATTTACTCACCTAAGTTAATTTGTGAGAATTGAACAATCTTATTTTTTCCGCGTTTTTTAGCGTTATATAATGCGTGTTCTGCATAGCGAATTATTGTATTTGCATCTTCTTCTGTATTTTCAATACAAGGATAAGTAGCTATCCCGCCTGAAATTGTAATAGGATGTCTTTCTTCTTCACCTGCAGGAATAAATTCCATTCTTTCAATATCTTTTCTGAATCTTTCTGCAAATAAAAATGCATTTTCTTCAGAAGTGTTAGGCAGGATAAGTAAGAATTCTTCGTCACCGTAACGAGTTAATATATCTTCTTTTCTGATAAGTTGTTTTAATTTATCGGCAATAGAGCGTAAAAGTACATCGCCCCATTCATAGCCATAAATATCATTTACAACTTTGAAAAAGTCTAAGTCAAATAACAGACAAGAAAGTTTTGTGCCATAACGTCTTGCGCGAGAAATTTCTTGATCCAATCTTTCTTGCATATATTTTCTGTTGTGAAGACCTGTCAATTCATCTGTTGTAGATACAACTTTCAATTTGTCACGTAATTCTTTATATTTTAAAAGAGCATTAGCTCTGATTACAAGTTCCATGTTATCAACAGGAGTTTTAATAAAATCAAATATAACTGCTCTTACAGTAGTTCCTTTAAAGACATCTCCGATAAATAATGTAGGAGCTTTAAATTTTGTTGTCATAAGAACATCTTTAATGTTTGGAACACTTTCTACAACTACAAGTCCAGGATTTAATGTTTCATAATCTTTAAGATTTTCTGCACTTTCAATTCTTACATTAGTATCATCAATCTGAGCTAATACATCTGCCAGTTTTGATTCATTTTTATCTGTATAGACAACAATATTTTTCATTTCTCTATCCTCTTTAACAATAATTATCGGATTTTATAGCATTCCTCGTGTATTTTAGCATATTTCCCACTTTTTATCAATAGGTAAATAAAATTTAATAAAGCATTTGCCATTGTTTTTCTATGCTAAAATCAATATATGTTCAGTGCTAAAATAAAACCGATGCAAAAAAGTGATCTTGATGATGTAATTTCTATTGAAGCAAAAGCTTATGGTGAGCATCACTGGTCTAAAGATTCTTTTATGAGTGAGCTGTCAAATGATTTAGCCAAATATTTCAGTGTGTTTAATACTGATGGACAATTAATCGGTTATTGTGGCTGTTGGCAGATTTTGGAAGAGGCTCATATTACAAATATTGCTGTATCGCCTGATTATAGACGGAAACATATTGGGGAAGCTTTGCTTACAACAATTATTGATGAATGTTATCGAAATATGGCAAAATATATTACTTTGGAAGTTCGTGTAGGTAATAAGCCGGCTATTGCTTTGTATGAAAAATACGGGTTTAAATCTTTAGGCGTGAGAAAAGGTTATTATCAGGATAATAATGAAGATGCATTAATTATGTGGACAGAAAATATTTTTTACGATAAATTTAAGTCAGGATATGAAAAAAATATTTCTGTTTTAAAGGGGAAAATTGATATTTTATGACAGAAAATACACCCAAACCTCGTATAAGAGTTATAAAAAAGCAAATTGAAGGGATAAGATTGTCTTTTGGAAGTTTACTCCTGATTTTGTGCTGTACTTTTTTAATTATTTTATCAACTTTTATTCAATTTAATGTAAATCATTTCATAATACCTATGGGATTATTTAAAGGAGAGCAATTATCCTTGAGTGATTACATTTATACTTACAAATTGATTCCTCAAATTCCTGTTGTAATGTTTGTTGGAGCTTTTTTAGGAAGAAGGTATGGGATTACAAGTATATTATTGTATATTTTATTGGGACTATTTATTATACCTGTATTTGCATTAGGTGGAGGTCCAAGTTATGTTTTAGAATATAGTTTTGGGTATATTTTAGCATATATTCCTGCTGTATTTTTTGCGGGTTCTATTTTAAAAAGTGGTTATACAAATAGAAATATCTTACATGCAGTTCTTGTTGGTGTTTTAACGATTCATCTTATAGGCATTTTATATATGCTTTTTATTGCTGGATTAAAACATGAAGGTTCTGAATTTATTTATGGTTGGATTACTGCTCAAAGTGGTATTAAAATTATTTATGATTTAGTTTTTAGTTTTGCTGCGGTATTTATTGCAAGATATGCAAAAATTATTTTATGGTTCTTTATGTAAAAGGGGTAATTTATGAAAATTCAATCTGTTAATATGTGTGATCAAACATTTGGTAATGGTCGTAAGAAGTTTGATGTGCAAGGACATGTTGGTAGTATGTTTGATAATTTGCATCATTGTGAGCAAAGTTATAATCCTCAAAATATTATAGATACAGTTGAAAGTAATAATGTAAAAAAAATCTTAGTCAGCTCATTATCTGGGTTAAACCCTGAAGGGAGTGATTTTTTTCAATCTGAATCTAATGCTGCGAAAGATATTGAATTAATAAAGGGGAATGATAATGTCAAAATGTATACATTAATTTCTTGTCAGCCTGGGATTGTAAAAGATAGTACAAATATTGAAAAATTAGTATCGAGTGGTAAATTTTATGGAATGAAATTCCACCCGACTAATACAAATCAATCTATAAAAGATAATTTTGAAATCTATTCACAATATTTTGATGTAGCAGAAAAAAATGGTTTACCTTGTGTTTTCCACTCAACTACTGATGGGAAATCTGATCCGCTTGAAATTATAAAATTGGCAGAGAAACATCCAAAACACCCTGTAGTTTTGTACCATGTTGATTTAATGGCTTCTCCTGAACAAATGTCAAAAACTATTAATCATATTTCTGATTCTCTAAAAAATGGCAGATCAAATCTTTATGTGGATATATCTTGGCTTACAGGGTTGTTTGATAATGCTGAACAAAATAAAAATACAATTAAACAAGCTTTAGAAAAAATAGGTTCTGATAGAATTCTTTTCGGATCTGATGCTCCTATTGCAGAAATGGGTGATAAAGAAAAATATGGTAAATTTGCTGATTTTGTAGAAGAAACTGTAAAAGAATTTTATAAAGATAAACCTGAAGATGCTGAAAAAGCTTTAAATGATATTTTTTATGACAATGCAGAAGAATTGTTTATTAATAAAAAATGGTTTAAAAAACCTGTTAATGAAATTGTTTCGGATAAAGTTAAAAAATCAGTTTCTTCCGGTAAAAAGAATTTGTGGATAGCTGCAGGTGTTGTAGCTGTTGGAGTTTTAGCCTTAGTTGCAAAATGTTTTAATGCGGAAGATAAAACAAAGAGTTAGTTACAAAAACATGCTGAATAATGATTTATTCCTACATTTTCTAATTCAGGAATTTTTTGAGTGCAAATATCAATACATTTAGGACATCTTGGATGAAATCTGCATCCAGAAATATCTTGTTGTATTGTAGGAGGTTGTCCTTGAATTGTTTCTAATTTTGAATTTTTATTAGATGGTAATGATTTTAAAAGAGCTCTTGAATATGGGTGTTTTGGGTTTGCAAAAAATTCTTTTGAAGGTGCAGTTTCTACAATTCTGCCTGCATACATTACTGATATATAATCAGCATTTTCTCCAACTAAAGCAAGATCATGTGTGATTAACAGAATTGAGGTGTTTCTCTCTTTTTGAATTTCTTTTAAAAGTTTCATAATTTGAGCTTGAATAGTTACATCAAGTGCAGTTGTGGGTTCATCTGCGATTAGAATTTCAGCATTGCAGCATAGAGCCATCGCAATTATAGCTCGTTGTTTCATTCCACCTGAAAATTCATGTGGATAGGCTTTCATTCGTTCTTCTGCACAAGGAATTTGAACTGCTTCTAAAGCTTCTATTGCTTTTTTATAAGCTTCTTTCCCTTTTAGATTTTGATGAATTTTTATAACTTCTAAAAGTTGGTTTCCTACTGTGTATAAAGGGTTTAATGATGTCATTGGATCTTGTGGGATTAGTGCAATTTTATCCCCTCTTAGATGTTGTAAATCTTTTTTTGAAGTTTTTAGTAGATCTTTGCCTTTATATAAAATTTCACCATCAGTAATTTTGGCATTTTTAGGTAGTAGTTGCAATATACTCATTGCGCTCATAGTTTTTCCGCAACCCGATTCTCCGACTAGTGCATGCATTTCTCCTGCATCAAGTGAAAAATTAACATTATATAATGCTTGTCTATAACCGCATTCGCAATTAAAACCTAAGTTCAAATTTCTAACTTCTAATACTGACATATGCATATAGTACATCATAATTTTTCTTGTGTGAATAGTCTTATCGGGGATTTTTGTTAACAAATGTTAAGATATTTTATTCAAATCATGCAATTTTGGATTTCAAAATTTTTTTATAAAAGCATAGGGGATATTTAAAATTTTAATTTTCTTGTCACGAGGAAAATTAGAAAGGGAAAAAAATGACAGACGTAAAAAAAGTTGATTTATTTACTGCTCAGTCTAATCAATCTCAAGCAGCAACAAATCAAGAGGAAAAAGAAAAAGCTGAAAAAGCGAAATTAAATGCTGAAATTCAAAGAGAATTAACAACAAAAAATGATCGTCAAAAAGCAATTGAAGAAGCAAAACAAGCTTATTTGAGTTTTGGTACAGTTGAAGGTCAAAAAGTTGAATCTGAAAAAGAAGCTGAAAAAATGGCTAAAAATTATGTAAAAGACCAACAATATAAAGAAAATTCAAATGCAACTCAAGTATTTATGGACAAAGAAGCATACAAAGCTGCTGAAAAAGCTCGCAAAGAACAAAGAAAGCAGTTGATTGAACAATACAGAAATGAAGGCTTAAGCAAAAAAGAGGCTAAACAAAAAGCTGATGCTCAATTACCTGAAAATGAATATTTGAGAAAAGGTATTTTTGGTCAAACTAAAACTCGTAAATATGTTGAAAGCCACAAAGAATTGTTCTATGACGAAAATGGCAATTTTTCAAGTGATAAATTTAAGCAAACTGCATTAAAATTCGCAAACACACATACAGAAGAAGGCGAAGCTGAAAACCATTATTTAAGTCTTAAAGAAAGACGAGAAGTTGCAGAAAAAGAAAATGTAAAAGCAAGTGTAATTAAAAATATTGCTAAAAAATCAAATTTAGGATATGAAAAGGATAATACAAATTTATACAGAGGCTTGTATGTTGCAGGCATGACAGGTGTTGGTGCAGGAATTGGTGCAGCACTTGGAGCATCAGGTATTTTAGCAGGAAATGTTATAGCAACAGCAACATCTACCGCAACATCTACATCAAATGCCGTTGCAAATATCTATGATGATGCAGGTAATATTATTGAATCTGCAACAGCAACAGATACAGCAACAGCAACAGATACAGCAACTGCAAAAGCTAAATCAGGTCTAAGTTCTGCAGGTCAAGGTGCTCAAGCAGGTTCTTTAATGGGCTTAGGTTTAGGTTTGGCTACAATGGGCTTTATCAAAGATAGAGGTGGAAAAGAAGCTAAAATTTATACTCCGGGTAAAGGTAAAGAACCAGATCCTATTCCACCAAAACCTCCAGTTGATGAACCAAATGTACAGGAAGATGATATTCCTTGTGATGATGAATGTCCGTTAACTCCGGATCAAGAATCTCAAACAAATAGTATTGATATGCCAATTTGTCAGTATAAACCTAAAAAAGGTGAATATTGGGCAGGTATTGTAGCAGCTAAATACGGAATTAAAGATCAAAAAGAATTAATGAATGCAGTTCACGAATTGAAAAAACAACACGGTATTACAAACTTCAAATTAAATGTTCAACCAAAAGTTTTAAATTTACCTGAGGAACTTTTAGGACATAAAATTGATTGTGATGCTGAAGTAAAAGTAAAAACAAATAAATTTAAAAAACAAGCAAAATATACAGGTAAATATACAAACCCACAAACTCAAGAAACAGTTACAGTTTACTTCTATACAGATTGTAACGGAAACAGAAGTAAAACATATTCAACACCTGAAGCTCGTGATGCAGCAATGCAACAAGCAAAAGCAGCTCAAAAAGCAGCATAAATATCAACTAAAATTACGTCTCCTTTATAATAAAAAAAGACCTTCCAACTGTCAGGAAGGTCTTTTAATTTGCGACACAAATCCCTTGTTCTGTACTTACAAGGTTATTTGCAGTCCAATAATCATTTGTGGGGTAAAACTCCCTATTAACACTAAAATAAGTAGAACCAGAACCTGACATAATCGATTCTGGGTATAAGTCTTTTATATTTTGTAATTCTTTATAATCATCTATTAAAGCCCATTCAAGGTCATTTTTAAAACTATCTTTTGAGCCGTATTTTGATTGAAAATTTTGAGAGTTCTTTTGAGAATATTTTGTATATGCTTCTTTTGCACTTATTCCTAAATTTTTAGGTTTAATTAAAGAAATTGAAAATTTTTCAAAAGGAAGTCTTTCTAAAATTTCTCCTCTGCCTTTTGTCATTTGTCTTCCGCCTTCAAGACAGAAATTTAAATCAGATCCTAATTGTGCACAAAGTTCATGTAATTTTTCTTTTGATAAAGGTTTATCAAAAATTCTATTTAATCCGTATAAAGTTCCTGCTGCATCTGTGCTGCCGCCAGCCAAACCTGCTGCGACAGGGATATTTTTATCTATATAAATTTCAAATTTATGTGGTTGCAGATTTGTATTGTCTATAAATAATTTTGCAGCTTTATATACCAGATTTTTTTCATTGTATGGGATTTCATTATTATTACCTGATAGATTTATTTCAAATTTATCTGATTTTTCAGCGTTAATAGTTAAATAATCATAGAGGCTAATTGTCTGCATAATGCTTTCAATGTTATGAAATCCGTCTTCTCTTTTGCCTAAGACTTTTAGAGTTAAATTAATTTTTGCGGGACATTGAATTTTAATTTCCATTGTTTAGCAATGCCTCCGACAATTTCCCGAAAGTTTCTATTGAGAGTTTTTCACCTCTTACATTTTCATCAAGATTTAATTTTGCAAGAGCGTTTTGAATATTTTCTTTTGAAAATCCTGCAGATAAAAGGCAATTTTTAATATTTTTTCTTCGTTGTGAAAATCCTGCTTTAACAGTTTTTCTAAAATGAGAATAATCTGTTAATTCAAGCAGAGGTTTTTCTCTCACATTAAGTTTTACTAATGCTGAATTAACTTTTGGAGCAGGGTAAAAAGAGCGTCTTCCAACTAATTTCATGATTTTTACATCTGCCCAAAATTGTGAAAGAATTGTTAAAAGCCCATATTGTTTCCCTGAAGAATTTTCATTTGCAGCCATTCTTCTAGCTACTTCTTCTTGCACCATTAGTAAAATATCAGTTATTTTATTTCTGTTTTTGTTATTCAAATCGTCTACTTCACCAAGTAAATGAGCAATAATAGGACTTGTAATGTAATATGGAATATTTGCAACGACTTTTACTTTGCCTTCACATAATTCTGACAAATCTTGTTTCAAAATATCATTATGGATTATTTTAAGATTTGGAGCATCAAGTTTTTGCAATTCTTTTATTGCTTCTTCATCAAGTTCAATTGCAATAACTCGTTTGGCATGCTTTACTAATTGTTCTGTTACAAACCCAACTCCGGGCCCGATTTCAATTACTGTATCATCAGGTTTAATCTCTGCAAAGTCAATGATATCAGCGATAGTCTGCCCGTCAATAAGAAAGTTTTGACCAAGTCTTTTTTTAGTTCTAAAGTATTTTGCCCGTTCGAAGTAGTTCATCTTACCTATAATAATACCACACACAGGTAAATGTTTTAATAATTTTTTTTTGTTAATTTTGTGGATGTTATAATTGGATAGGGGGTTAATGTGAGTAACATTCAAACACAGGAAAAATTAGACAAAAAAGAAATTTTAAAATTGTTCAAAAGCGGTTGTAAATCACGAGAACAATTCAGAATTGGTATTGAATATGAAAGACTGCCTATTTTTTCTGTGACGTCAAAAGCTGTTGATTATTCTTCAGATAATGGTGTATGCAATTTTTTGAGAAATTTTGCTAAGGAAGAAAATTGGGATTATATTACTGATGATTATAATATTATAGGGCTAAAACAAGAGCACGATACTGTGACGCTTGAGCCGGGATCTCAAATTGAATTGAGTTTGAAACCTGAAAAAACTATTGATGATATTAAAAATAAAATTGACGACTTGAACAAAAAAATGTCTCCTATCTTGGATAAAATGGGAATTACACTTTTAAATTACGGAGTATCTCCATTATCTACTCATAAGTCAATAAATCTTATTCCTAAGAAACGTTATCACATTATGGCAAAGTATTTGTGGGGTATTTTATCTGATGTTATGATGCGTGAAACAGCAGGGGTGCAGTGTTGTATTGATTTTGAAAGTGAAGAAGATGCAATTGACAAATTCCGTGTAGCAAATAAATTAACTCCTTTTATGACAGCTATGTTTGCAAATTCTCCTATAAGAGGGGGGGTAGAGACAGGATATAAAAGTTTTAGAGCTCTAAGCTGGTTAAATACAGATAATGACAGATGCGGTTTTGTTGGACAAATTGATGATAAATTTTCTTTTGAAGAATATTTGGATTATGTATTTGAATCTCCAATGATTTTTATTAACAGAGAATCAGGTGCTATTCCTATAAACGGGAAAATAGATTTTAATCAGTTTATGCAATCAGGTTATGAAGATTTTCAAGCTGATATAAATGATTTTATGCTTCATGCAAATTTATATTTTCCTGAAGTTAGAATGCGTAATTTTATAGAAATCAGAAACCATGATTGTGTCGGGAAAAATTTGCAATATTCAATCTTAGCGATTTATAAAGGTATTTTATATAGTCATAGTGCTATGCAAGAAATTGAAGAATTATTTAAAGATTTTGAATATAGAGATTTTTCGGAACTAAGATATAATGTTCCAAAAAGTGCTTTAAATTCAAAAATTGGAAAATATTTAGTAAAAGATATTGCAAAAGAAATTTTATATATTGCTGAAAAATCTTTAATAGAAATGGATACAGGCGAAGAAAAATACCTTGACCCAATAAAAGAATACACATTAAACGGCATAAGTCCTGCTGATGTAATTATAAGAAATTGGAATGGGACTTGGAATAAGGACATTAAAAAACTTATAAACTTTGTAAGTGAATGAATTTTTTCAGTTAGTGAAAAATTAGATTAAAATTAAGATATTTTATCAAAATTCTGATTTAGTAATTTTTTACTATTTCTGTAAAATATCCGACTGATTAGTTTATTTGCATCATTACCAAAATTGTCTTTAATGGCTTGTTTTATATTTTTAATATTCATGTCATAAGAGTCTTTTTGTTTTAATGCTTTTTCTCCAAAAACTCCTAATGGTGCATCTGTTCCAAATAATAATCTTTCAGTTTTATCTCCTTTTGAGCTATGTAAAAGTTTATCAACAACTTCTACAATATGAGGTTTTGTTGGCTTATCCCAATCAACCCAAGCTAAGTCTGCGTATAACTTTGCATCACCTCGTTCAATTGAATTAATAAGGGTTGCAATCCCTACTTCATGAGCTTTATCGCCACCTAATCCCATATGCCCTAAGATAACAGGAACATTAGGAAATTGTCTTGCTGTTTCATAAATATATTCAGGATCAGATACTCCAGTTCTTATAAAATTATTGTTTTTATCTGTTATAACTTCGCTGTGAAATAGGCAAGGTTTATTGTATTTTTCTGCAAGTTTCATATAAGGAATATATTTTACATCATTTGCAGGTAAATCAAGGCAAGCAGGGTGGAATTTTAATCCTTTAATTAAATCCGGGTATCTATTTAACAATAATTCAATATTTTCTGCTGCTCCATGTCCTGGTTGGCATACAACAAATGGGATAAGTTTATCATTGTTTAAACATTTTTTAAGTAATTTAAGATTCCCGCCTAATTCATCCATATAAGGAGTTTTATTTTTGTTATTTATAATACAATCAAGGTTAGATATTATTACTCTATCAATAGTATCTTTACCGTTATTAAATTTTCTATTAAAAAATTCAAGTACATCATTTGTTGAAAATAAATCGTTTGTCCATTTGCCACAGTGAACGTGCGAATCAATAATTTTACCTTTAAAGTTTGGTGTATTATATGGATTTATTGTACTATTATATATTTGCATACAAAATTTCTTATTATTTACTTCTTAAAATGCTTTAGTTTATTAAAAATGATAATTTTATTTTTTGTTAGTTTATTAAGGAAATTTAATTCAATATATTTTTATATACAAAACCTATATTTGTATATAAAAAGACACGGAATGCCACTATATCTACACCCCGTGTCTTGGTTATCGATTACCGTCATTTAGGTTTTAGATTATGCTTTTCGCTATATCCGTTGTTATTGCGGAGTTGAAGAGAAAAGGGTGTTTTATCATCAGACAATCAATTTATGTCATTCATAATCTTTTTCCCTATCGGGTAACCGTCCGTATCCCGCCGCTATTTCTTCGGGAAGTTATGCAGATTATCACTATCATCTGCTTCGAAATTGGAACGTGAATGCATTTTCATAATGTTTTATGACACGTTCCCCCGAACCCGAAAATATCTCGGATGATTCGGCTTTGAGATACGAAGTTTTGTTTAGTCTTGCGTAGTTTTTATTACACAGACTTTTTTATATGATTATTTTTCTTTTATTTCTAATTTTTTAGGTTTTTTATTTTCTGTTTGAACTTTTGGAATTGTAATTTTTAAAATTCCTTTATCGTATACCGCAGTAGTTTCATCTATTTTTATCGGCTGATCAAAAGAGATTGTTCTTTGGTATCTTCCATAGCGAAATTCTGATGTATGATAGCGTTCATTTTTGGCTTTTTCTTCTTTTTCTTCCGCTTCTTCCTTAATTTCAGCGGAGATTGTCATAAAATCGTTATCGAGTTCGACTTCTATATCATCTTTATTAACTCCTGGAAGTTGGACTTTTACTTTGTAGTTTTGGTCATTTTGCTTGACTTCTATTGCAGGACGCCAAATTGATGTCTTTTTTATATTAAGAGGGTTTGCCATTGAATGTATAAGCAATGTATCGCGTAAAAAATTATTTAATTCATTATGGATACTATCGAAATATAATTCAGGCTCGCGAATTATTAAGTCGTGTTTCATTTTAACTCCTTTCACATTTTTAGAATAAACTTTTTTATTTTTGTTTTCATTCAACTTTTTATTAATTAATTATTCTTAGATTATGTACTTTCGAGTAATAGAATAAACGATTGTTGAGTAAATAATTCATAAGGAGAGCTTTTATGCTTTTTAGGATATGTTATGCAAAGTAAACAGATAAAAAATATAAGGGGAATTTATGACAATAAAAATGTTAGTTTTTGATTATCATGATAGTGAAAAAAATTTTTTTGGAACTCATGAGTTAGAAAATTTTGAGATTACTTTTTATAATGACAGCTTAACAGAGGAAACAATAAAATTTTTACCGGAAGAATTATTGGATAGTACTTCAGTAATAAGTGTTTTTGTAAATTCTCAAGTGACAAAAAATGTCATAAATGCTTTTAAAAATTTGAGGATTATTTCTACAAGATCAACGGGAATTGATCATATTGACAAAAGTTCAGCAGAAGAAAAAAATATTTCTGTCATAAATGTAGAAGCCTATGGTACAAAATCTGTTGCACAATTTACAATAGGATTAATTTTAACATTAGTTAGGAATATTATTCCGGCCTCAAGATTTTTTCTGGACGGAAATATTGATTGCAGGGATTTTATCGGCAGAGATTTGTCTGAATTAACTTTAGGGATTGTAGGGACAGGTAATATCGGGTTTGCTGTATACAAAGTAGCTAAGGCTTTTGGAATGAAGGTTTTAGCTTATGATATAGTCCAAAGACAAGAATTAAAAACTAACGGGCATGATATTGAGTATGTAGATTTTAATACTCTTTTAAAAAGATCGGATATTATAACTTTGCATTTGCCATATACTGGTGATAATTATCATATGTTTTCTGCAGGACAGTTTAAGTTGATGAAAAAAACTGCCTATTTGATAAATGCTTCAAGAGGAGAATTAGTCTGCATGAAAGATTTGTATGATGCTGTATCTGAGGGAATAATTAAAGGAGCAGCATTAGATGTGGTTACTTGTGAAGATGTAAGTTTCAGATGTGAAAATTTCGCAAAGATGGTGAATAATAATTTAAAATGTGTCGAGGAGACAAAAATGTTACGAGATCTTGCAAAACTTGATAATGTAATAATTACCCCTCATATTGCTTATGATACAAAAGATGCAATAGATTACATTTTAAATCAAACCTTTATAGCAATCAGCGATATTGTCAAAGGCGGAAATTCATATAGGATTTAATTTTTATTAAATCCTATTTTGTCATAATTTGTGATGATATTACTCCGAATATAAAATCCTGACGTTTTTTTAATTTAAATCCTTTGCTTTCAAAGTCTTTGATTAAATCTTCAGGAGATGGAAAATTTTGTTTTGATTTAATCAGGTATTCGTAAGAAAAATAATTTTCTGTAAATATTTTTGCCAAATTTGGGGTAAGTTTATCGTAGATTTTCCCAAGATTATTATTTTTCCCAAAATCTAAGTGGAGAAAACTTCCGTTTGGTTTTAGAATTCTATAAATTTCTTCTACTGCTTTTTCCGCATTCAAAATATTCCTTAGACCAAATCCCATTGTTACTATATCAAAGGAATTATCTTCATAAGGCAAATTTGTGATATCTCCTTGCAGGTATTGAATTTTGTTGTTTGGAGTTTTATTTTTTGCAATTTTTAGCATTTCTTCTGAAAAATCAATTCCAGTTACAATAGCATTAGGTTCGATTTTTTTTGCAATTCTTGCAAGGTCGCCTGTTCCGCAGCATAGGTCAATAATTTTTGTGTGCGGTTTTATATCCAAATTTTTTACACTTTTATATTTAACAAAATTGTGAGTTCCTAATGACATTAAATTGTTCATGAAATCGTACTTTTTTGAGATCATATTGAACATTACATGAATTGTTTCAGGATTTTTATCAATTATTATGTAGCTGTCCTCATAATTTTTTTGAGATTTGTTATGTGTCATAATTGTTACCTTTTTGTTTAAATTCAATATTAACATATAATAGTTTTATGAACATAGCTTTTGTACCAATAGATAATAGACCTGTATGTTATACTCTTCCTGAGCAGATATGTGCTATGGACGGTAATATCCGATTGTATATGCCTTCAAGAGAATGGCTTGGAGATTTAACAAAATACGCTGATGTGGATAAAATTTTTCAGTGGCTCAAGGATTTGCCAAAAGTTGATGCTATTATTTTATCTCTTGATACTGTAGCTTATGGTGGTCTGATTTCTTCTAGACGTTCGAATGATTCTTTTGAAAAAATTAAGGAAAGAATCGAAAAATTAAAAGAGATTTTAAAAGACAAACATGCTGAAATTTATGCTTTTTCAAGCATTATGAGAATTTCAAATAACAATATAAACGAGGAAGAAAAAGAATATTGGAACAAATGGGGAAAAAAGATTTTTAATTATTCATTCTGCATGGACAAATTCGGTACAATTTGCAAAAATGAAGTTCCGGAGGAGATTTTAAATGATTATCTCTCCACTCGTAAAAGAAATTTTGAAATAAATAAGATTTACCTCGAATGGCAAAAAGAAAAAATGTTTAACACACTTATTTTTTCAAAAGATGATTGTGCAGAATATGGCTTTAATGTTCAGGAAGCACGAGAATTAGAAAAATTAGGCGGTTTTGTAAAAACAGGAGCTGACGAAATTCCTCTTACTCTGCTTGCTCGTTCGATTAAAGGGAAATTGAAAGTCGCTCTGATATTTTTAGAGCCTGATTGCAAGGATTTGATTTCGAATTACGAAGATGTATCTATTGAAAAATCTGTAAAAGGTCAATTAAATCTTGCAGGCTGTGACATCTGTGAGCCATGTGAAGCAGATATTTTATTGTATGTTAATAACTTTAAAGATAAGCAGGGCGAAATTGTCATGAAAGTCCCTACAGAGCAATTTGGAGGAGAATTTAAAACTCCTGATCAGAATTTCATGATTGCAGATGTGAGATTTGCTAACGGTGCTGATAATGCTTTTGTTAAAAAGTTATTTGAAAATGATTTGCATGAAAACTTTTATGGTTATTCAGCTTGGAATACTTCCGCAAATTCTTTAGGAAGTCTTATTTGCGGTGCAAAAGTAAAATATTTTGCTAAAAGTTTTGATAGGTCTGCATTTCAAAAACTTCAGACAGTAAGATTTTTAGATGACTGGGCATATCAAGCAAATGTTCGTCAAAATCTAAAATCCCCTGATGTTGATAAAATTACCGCTGAAATGAGACATTATGAGAATGTTGTTTTTGACAAATTAAAGTCAGAATATAAAATAGATTATAAATTCCCTTGGAATAGATTATTTGAGGTAGAAATTTGCATTTAGTTGAAATATTATTCTTAGCTGTTGCATTAGGGATTGATTGCCTTGTAGTATCGTTTTCACAAGGTTTGATATTTACCCATAACAGGGTTAAAAACTCTTTGGCTCTTGCTTTTACAATGGGATTAGCTCAAGGGTTAATGCCATGTTTCGGTTACGTTTTCACATGGCTTATAAGCAGTTATATTCAAGCTTACGCAAAATGGCTTGTTTTTATTATATTTTTTATTTTAGGTGCAAAATTTATTTACGAAGCATTCCAAGAAAAAGATGAAAAAATTTGCTGTATAGATTTAAAATGTTTAATAAGTCTTGGTATAGCTACAAGTATTGATGCGCTTGCTTCAGGGGTAAGTTTGAATTTGACAAAAACTCCGCTTTTATTATCTGTTTTATTAATTGGTTTTATGTCATTTTTTATGTCGATGGCAGGTTTTTGGTCTGGGAATTTTTTCAAGAAATTGCCCTCGAAATATCTTGAAATTTCTGGCGGTTTGATTTTGATTATTCTTGCGTTTAAGAGTGTTTTTTTCTAAATTGGCATGCCCAAAACAGGCATGAATGTTAAATGTTTTACAATTCTTAATACGAGTTTAAATCATGGAAAACCATGGCATGAGCATGTTTACATGATTTGAAATCTGAAAACCATGTAATAGCTTAATTTTTAGCATGATTGACTTTTGAAAAACGGCTGTATCGTGCTAATTACGGGGTTTGTTACAAATATTCACAATCTCATGTTCTGCCCTTGAAATAATTCCCTTATTTTTTATAATGTAATTAAGGACGAGTGGAGAGGTGAAAAGAGCCTCTGATAAGGGGATTGTGACAGATTAACTCTGTCTGATTTTCCGTACTTGGGTAAGATAGTTAACAAGTGGAGATTATATAAATTGTTTAGAAGTAGGGATATGGGAAGAGCTGTTGCAGTGAGAAGATGGACGCCTACGGCTCTTGAATGTTATAAAAGAGGATGCAACTGTGAAGGTTGTTTTTATAAAGATTTTTTCAGCGGATCATCTCAAAAATGCCAGATGAAGGCTTCTGTGCTTGAATTAGTAAGAGTTATCGGAACTCCTAATGTAGAATTACAACAGTTTATTATTGAAGATTAGAGCGCTTTTACAGAAATTAAAAACTTTATTTTTTAGAAATAATCTTGAAAAAGGCTTTAAAAATCAAAAAAAATATGTTATAATATACAAGCAGTATGTTATAGGAGGTTCCACATGCACATTTATGTAAACGGAAGAAACATTGAAATCACTGATGCTATTAAAGCATATGTGAAAGAGAAAATTGGTAAGGTAGCTACTCACTATGATCAAATCCAAGGAATTGATGTAGTGCTTTCAGTTATCAAAAATCCTGCTGCTTCCGGAAAACACGTTGCAGAAGTCAGCTGTAAAATGTCAACAGGCGTTGTTCGCTGTGAAGAAGCTGCAGATTCTATGTATGAAAGTATTGACTTATTAGCTGACAAATTAGCTAGACAAGTACAAAAATTTAAAGATAAAAGCATAGGTTCTGATAAGTCTTCTATTAGAACTGAAGCAAAAGTTGAAGAACCGGCTGAATCGGTTGAAGAATAAAAATTCCTAGAGGCACTTGAAAAGGTGCCTCTATTTTTTAGTTTTGAATTTTTGTTTTATAATAAATTTATGATTAATAATAAAAAAGTAGTAATAATTATGCCTGCATATAATGCAGAAAAAACCTTAAAACAGACTTATGAAGAAATTTATAAGCCGTTTGTCGATGAGGTTATTTTGGTAGATGATAATTCTCAGGATAATACAAAATTAGTTTCAAAAGAGTTGAACATAACAACTATTGTGCATAAGGAAAATAAGGGTTATGGCGGTAATCAAAAATCTTGTTATAAGGCAGCTTTAAAAGCTGGGGCTGATATTGTTGTAATGCTTCACCCTGATTATCAATATACCCCAAAACTTATTCCTGCAATAGTTTGTATGATGGCTTTTGGTCAATATGATGCTGTGTTAGCATCAAGAATGCTTGGAAATTCTGCTTTAAAAGGCGGTATGCCATTTTACAAATTTGTTGCAAATAAATTTTTAACTTGGTTTGAAAATGTTTTTACAGGTGAGAATTTAACTGAATATCATACAGGTTTCAGAGGTTTTACAAAAGAAGTATTGGAAACTTTACCACTAGGTGAATGTGATGATGATTTTATTTTTGATAATGAAATGATTGCATTGCTTTTCTATAACAAATTCAAAATAGGTGAGGTTTCTTGTCCTACAAAATATTTTAAAGAAGCATCATCAATTAACTTTATGAGATCTTGCAAATATGGACTTGGAGTTTTAGCTGTAAGTTTAAAATACAGGTTAGCTAAAATGGGCTTGAAGTCAAAAATATTCAAAGATAACGCTAAGAAATTGGATTTATCTACTGAGATTGAATATTATTTTAAATAAATTTACTTGGGTAATTTTTTAAAGTAATCATTTTCTGCAATTGCTCTATATGCGCATCCAAATCCGTTATATATAGATGTTTTGTTTGATTTAGAACAGAACTCTTCAGAGTCCATGTCTGTTCCTACTGCTCCACCTGGTAGTAATTTGCCGTCATTTGTAACTTGGAATGTGAATAAATCATAGCCCCATCTGTTTGGTCTTTTTTTTAGTCCGTTAACATCAACAGTAATGTATAACTTTCCGCTTTTATATGGAGATTCTATCATTATTAGCATACCGTCAGAAAGCATTATTCTGCCATCATCAAACCAGGACAGGTTCATAAAGCCGTTAGTATAAGATTTATAATCTCCACTATTTATCGTTATATCAGAATATGTATCTTTGAAATAAGTTTTGAATTTGGGAGCAAAAGTTAAACTCGGGTAATTTTCATTGTTTATAATTTGACCTTCATCATAACTCATTTTATTAAAGGCTGTTTGTATAATTGAGTATGCCTTTTTAAAACCAGCTTCTAATTCTTTGTTTCGTTTATCATTAATAAGAGTTGGTAGTGTCATTGCCGCAACCACTCCTATAATCCCAAGGGTAATTAATACTTCTGCCAACGTGAAAGCTTGCCCAGTACGCATAATCTCCTTTCTATTGAGATTTCTCAATGAATCTATTAGTATTATATTGCATAATCTCAATAAATGCAATATTCAGATTTAGGAAAATATATAAAATTAAAACGTCAGGAAAGCGGGTTATCACTTAATAAATTTGCAGTAGAAGCAGAAATTGATCCTGCAATTTTGTGTCGTATAGAAAATCTTAAACAAGGTATAAAAATTAATGTTTTAGAAAATATTTCTCATGCTTTTGGGATGACTCCTGCAAAGTTTTTAGATGAATTTGAAAAGTATAAATAAAAAAACACCTCTTATATTAAGAGGTGTTTTTTTATAATCCTTTTTGTTTTAATTCTTTAAGCTGCTTTATTAGAATGTTGCAGCAGGTTTTTTCTGAGCTGTAGCACCTGGGATTGATTGCCAGTTTGCAGCCATGATTTTTTTGAATGATTTTAATGCTGTGTCTTCTAATTCACCTAATTCTTCAGCTTCCATAATTAATTCTCTTAATGGAAGTAATGCTCTTTGGTCACGAAGTACACCTAATGCTGCAGCTGCACCAGCTCTTACAAGTTCGTTTTCTGAACGGTTTTTCATTACATCGATTAATGCAGGAACAGCTTTTGTATCATTTAATTTACCTAATGAAGTTACTGCATAAATTCTAACGTTTACCCATTCGTCATATAACATATTAATTACTTTATCAACAGCTTTTTTGTTTCCAATTTCGCCTAATGCACGAGTTGCATCACATCTTACGTTAACTTTTTCGTGGTCTAAAGATGCAATTAAAGCATCTGTTGCAACATCACCGATTTCAATTAGAGCATCTGTTGCTGTGATACATACTTGAGGATTTTCATCATTTAGAGCTTCAACAAGAGGTTCTACAACAATTGCACCGCCTAAACGACCTAATGCACGAGCTGCACGAACTCTTACGTCTACGTTTCGATCTTCACGTAAAGATTCGATTAAGTGAACTGTTGCTGCAGAGTCGCCTAATTCACCTAATGCACGAGCTGCATATAATCTTACAGAACCGTTTTTATCATGTTTTAAAACTTCTATTAATGGTTCAACTGCTTTTGAATCGCCCATTTCACCAAGGATACGTGCCGCGTTATATCTAACTTTTTCTGAATTGCTTGTTTTAAGATCTGTCAATAATTCTTCAAAAGATTTTTTAACTTGTTTTTTCTTGCTGTTAACACTAATTGTCATTAAATTTTTCCTCCGACACACAATATTAAATTCTACTACACCTTATGAATTTATAAAAAATTTCGAGAATAAAATATTGCCTTTTTTACCTACTTATATTAATTTTTGTTAAATTATATTTTTTTGGGATTTTATAAGTGCAGTTGTATCGAATTTTTTAAGGGTAAAACTAACACTTTATATTAATAATATAACATGTTTTTTATTGTTTGTCTTAAACAGGAGTATAAATTTAAAAAAAACGAGTGTTTGTTTAATTAAAAATTAGTGTCTTTCAATTATATTAAAACCAAATTTGTAATAAAAATTCACAAATGCTACTCACCACAGATAGTAATAATAAACTCGCTACCCTTACCAACCTCACTATTTACAATGATTTTACCTTTATGTTTTTCAATTATTTTTGAACAAATGGCTAGTCCGAGTCCTGTTCCGACTCCTATTCCTTTAGTCGTAAAACCTGCTGAAAATATCTTGCTGAGCTGATCTTGGGGGATTCCTTTGCCTGTGTCTTTGATTTTGACAATGAGCTTTTTATCTTTGTATTCTGTTGTGATTGTAATTTTTCCTTTGCCTTCGATTGCTTGGCAAGCATTGATTAATATGTTTGTGAATACTTGATTTAGCATGTTTGGAAAGCATTTAATAGCAGGGATTTCGCCGTAATTTTTTATTATTTCGATTCTGTTTTTTGTTTCGTGTCTAATGAGTTCTAATGTAAGGTCGAGTTCTTTATTTATGTTTGCTTCTTGTAATTCTGCTTCATCTAGTCGAACAAATTTTTTCAGAGAGGTGACGATGTTGCTTATCCTTGTGACTGCTTCTTTATCTATTTCATTTATGTCTGTAAGCATTTCTTTTAATTCGGTGTCTTCTATTGATGGGAGCAGTTTTGCGACTATTCCGTTATTAGATTTAATTGAGGCTACAGGGGTGTTAATTTCGTGTGCTACACCTGCAACTAATTGACCTAAAGATGCCATTTTTTCTGAATTTATCAGTTGAATTTGGGTTTCTTTAAGTTCTTTTAGGGTGTTTTGTAATTCGTTAACGGTTTGAATATTCTTTTGATAAAGTTCTGCACGAGTGATTGCGTTTGATAATTGAGATGAGATCGCATCTAGAATTTCAATTTCTTCTGTCAATTCTCTTTTTTGGTGACTAAGCAAAACTATTATCCCTGTTATGTTTTGCATATGATGTAGAGGGATGATTACTCTGAGTACAGGTTGTTTAAATGGTTTTGCATTAAGATATTCAATTAAAACATTATTAGCCGAAATCTCTTTTGCAGTGATAGTTTCAGTAGTTTTTTCGTCAAATTGAATTGCTTTTAAATTTTTAGATTTTTTTTCTCCGAATACTTCTTCAATGACAAATTCATTTCTATCAGCTTTAGCGTAATAGGCTTTGTATGCACTGAACATTATAGCTAATTCTTTTAGGGTTGATTGAAGAATTTTTGAGATATCTATACTTTCTCTGATTGTATTGGAAACCTTGTTTATGAGGGCAATTCGGATAGCTTGGCTTTGAGCTTTTTGTTTTACTTTTTGCAAGTCTTTGTTTTCTTCGATTAATTTATTTATTGTGTTTTTTAATTTTTCATTTTCTTTGAATGAGTTATCAAGGTTATTTTGTGCACTCACATCACTAAAGAAAATTATTGTGTAATTTCCTTTTTTTATTGCTTGCAAGTCGTAGTAAAAAATCTTATTTAATTCTGATTGATAAGAAATTCTTGCAAAAAAATCTTCTTTAGAATTGATTGCATGATAGATGGGAGAATAGATTTCGATATTTTCAGAATTAAGCGGGCAGATATCAAAGCTTGTGTGATATGAAAATTTTTTGATATTTGCAAAATCAGAAAACCACCTTTTGAAAGTGTGGTTTCTGTAAACAACTTCTTGTTTGCTATTCACAATGATTACAGCATCCCTAAACTGTCTGAAAATATCAAATTTTTTCATATAAATATTATATTTCAATCTCTAAAAGTGGGCAATTTCTTTAATATATATCAATATGTTGTTGTGATTTTTTATGTAAAGCCGAAAAAATAGGAGGGGTTATGAGCGGATTTAAAAAATTAGGAGAAAAAATAAAATATTATAGAGAAAAACGAGGACTTTCTCAAAAAGAGTTAGCTAAAAGAACTTTTATGACAGTCTCCAAGCTTAATGAAATTGAAAATGGGACAATAGTATATCAGTTTTGGACTTTGCAAAAGATTGCAAAGGCTTTAGATGTTGATTTGCCTGAGCTTTTAAATTTTGAATAAAAATAAAAACCGCTCTTTAGAAAAAGAGCGGTTTTTAATTCTATATTGTGTATTGATTATACAGCTGCTAAAGATTTTGATCTTTCTAATTGTAAAGTACAAGTTGTAACATCACAAACACAAGATGGTCCAAAGTATTGGATAGCACCTGGGAATAAATATCTGTCATTTAATGCCCAGTCTTCTCTGTTTTCTTCTAATTGTTTGAATACAGGACCGTCTAGTCTAACTAGAGCTTTTTGAATAACAGGTTTCATTTCACCATGACGTTTTTCCATGTTCATCATCATTGTAAGAGGAACACCGCCTGCAACCCATTGATCAGCAGGTTGAGTTAAGTTTCTTACAGATGATAAGTAACCAGTTAAACCGAAGTTGATTAAAGCAAATGCGTTAAATCCTAATGAATAGCAGTAATCAGCATCAAAGTTTGATGGGAATGCACATCTTCCTTCATAACCGAAGAAGTGAGATTGAGCATTAAATTTACCGATGTATTCACCTTGAGATTTTAATTCATCTAATCTTGTAGAAATCATTTCGATTAACAATTTTTCAGTTTCAATTTTAGAAACTTGAACGTTACCATGTGGGTCACGATCAGCTAATAATTGACCTTTGATTAATGCAGGTAATGAGTTGTAAACTTTTGCATTTGCAGGGTCTAATCTGTTTTCTACGATATCAAATTTATCACGAATAGTTGTAGCATTTACGAAATCAGGATCATTTTCTAATGTAGCCATGATATCGTTTAAGTTTGAAATCATAGATTTCATTTCAGGAATGAATTCAATCAAACCTTCAGGAATAACTGCGATACCAAAGTTTTTACCCATGTCAGCACGTTTAACGATTATGTTGCACATATAGTTAATAATGCTTTCAAGTGACATTTTCTTTTCTTCAACTTCTTCAGAAATTAAAGTAATGTTAGGTTGAGTTTGTAAAGCAGCTTCCAATGCAACGTGAGAAGCACTTCTACCCATGATTTTTACAAAGTGCCAATATTTTTTAGCTGAATTAGCGTCACGTTCAATGTTTCCGATAAGTTCAGCATAAGTTTTTGTAGCTGTATCGAAACCGAAAGAAATTTCGATTTGGTCATTTTTCAAGTCGCCGTCGATTGTTTTAGGGCATCCGATAACTTGAATACCTGTATTATTTTTTACAAACCATTCAGCTAAAAGTGCAGCGTTAGTGTTAGAATCATCTCCACCGATGATTACAACAGCAGAAATATTTAATTTTTTACAAACTTCTAAAGATTTTTGGAATTGTTCTTCAGTTTCAAGTTTAGTTCTGCCTGATCCGATAATATCAAATCCGCCAGTATTTCTATAAGCGTCCATGAATTTGTCATCGAATTCAACATATTTTCCATCAATAATACCTGATGGGCCGCCTAAGAATCCGTATAATTTATTAGCAGAATTAGCTTGTTTTAAAGCGTCATATAAACCTGCGATTACGTTGTGTCCGCCAGGGGCTTGACCACCTGAAAGGATTACACCAACGTTTCTTACTTCTGAAGATTTAGCAGAAGTAGCTTTTTTGAATGTAACAACAGGTTTTCCATAAGTGTTTTTGAATAAATTTTGAATTTGTTCCTGATCTCTTACTGATTGAGTAGCGGAACCTTCAACCATTTCTAAGCTGTTAATGCCGTTAGCAAGGCATTCAGGAAGTTTTGGTTGGTACTTTAATCTTTCGATTTGTAATGGTGAAAGTTTTTCCATATTTCTCTTACCTTTCTTAAGTAACACTGTTTACAATAATATATTACAATAAAAAATATATTTTACATAATAAATATTATATTATTATTTTGTCATTCTGCAGGGTTAAGCAAGAAATAACAAATCTAATAAAATAATGTTAAATATAATTTTGATAATAGTTTGATTATAATATTAATTTGAAACTTAATGTTTCAATTATAGTTTGGATATTAATATTCAAGCGATATTCTTTTTTAGCTGTCTCAACTGCTTTTATGTCAGAAATCAATTTTACTTTTAAAGCCATGTTATCAAGATTTGATTTTAATAATGCTTCCAAGTAATTTTGCATTTGAGTAAAAACTTCTAAAGGGTCAACCATTTTTGCAATATCAAGAATTTTGTCGTTGAAATCCAAAACCTCATTACGTTCCAATTCCAAATATCCGTCCATAGCATCTTTGACTAAAGAATAATCTCTATCTTCATCTTTCATAGAGGGAACATAAAAACATTGTGCTCTTGATACAACAGTTGTAATCACATCTGATTTATCTTTTGTGAGAAAGAAAAATGTAGTATTTGAAGGCGGTTCTTCAAAAGTTTTCAAAAGCGCATTTGCAGCATCTGATTGAAAATTCTGCTGATTTAACCCCTGCAAATTTCCCTCTTTATCTTTATCACAGAAGATTAAAACTCTATGATAATCAGAGGTTACAAGCAAATCATTTTTAATCATTCTTGCCTGATCTATTGAAATAACAGTTTTTGATGTATCGTCAGAAGGTTTATTATCAACTTTTGAGATTGTCAAAACTGCAGGGTGATTATTTTCTCTAATCCATTTGCAATTCAAACACTGACAACTTTCAGTATGATCACCTGTACAATTTAACATTCTTGCAATTTCAAGTGCCAAATCATACTGAGCTTGAATATCTGAACCATAGAATAAAATACAGTGCGCAATATTTTTTTGCCCTGCTTTTATTCCACTATTAAAATATTTCATCAAAAACGGATATTCTTTATCTAAAGAGTGCATTTTCCACCTCTTTTTCAACATCAAAGGCAAGACCTGACTTAATCCGATATTCAGCATCAGTCAAATTTTCTTTTAGTCTTACTAAATCTTTAAGATTAGTTTTTTTCAATTTTTGCAAATTCAATTTAACTACATATTCATGCATTCCTGTCATTCTAGACAATTCCATAGGTGTAGCACTTTGAGCCTTTGCTTTTAGAATTATCCAGCGTCTTAGCATTGTCTGTAATGTAGATAAAATTTCAAGCGGATAGCGAGTATCCAATAATTTTCGATACTCCAAAAGAGCTCTATCTTTTTGGTTTTCCATCAAAAAATCAGAAAATGCAAACAAATCTTCATTGGAAATACAAATCTCCCTCACCATCGGAACTGTCACTGTATCATTTGGATATGCGAAAAGTTTGAGTTTATCAAGCTCTCCGTCTATTTGACGAAGATTATTTCCTATTTGTGCAATTATTGCAGTAAGCGCATCTTTTTCAAATTTTATACCCTTTGACTTTCCTTGTTTAATAATCCAACTTTCCAATTCCGCTGTTTTATAAGTTGGAATTAAAGGGCATTCCATTGAATTAAATTTTTTCAGAAGTTTAAAAAACTTTTTACGGCTATCGAGTTTTTTCCCCTCATTTCTCGGTAACTGTGCCACAAAAACGATGTCTAAATTTTCGTTATTACCCTCTAATGCATTTTCAATTTCTTTTATTTCTTTGTCTTCAAAAGATTTTGAAAAATAATCAAGGCAATTAATAACAATAAGCATTTTACCAAACATCATAGGCTGAGAACGAAGTATTGAAATTAAATCGGGAAATTTAGGGTTGTCGTAAGTTTTGAAAGACATTTCAAGAAAATTCTTATCGAGCCCTTTTTTTAATTTCCCGATTTCCTGTTCAATATTATAATCTTCTTCACCGTAAAAAAAGTATACTGCCATAATTTTTTTATGATTCAATTAAAAGACTTGCACCTATCACACCTGCATTATTACCAAGTTGAGCCGGTACAACTTCTACAACAGAACCTGCAACTTTCATTGCACGTTTCAATAGTGTTTCTTTAAGCGGATTTAATAAGATATCTCCAGCTTCAGCAACACCACCGCCTACAATAATTCTTTCAGGGTTAAGCAAGTTTACAACACTTGCCATACCGATTCCGATATATTCACCCATAATTGTGAAAATTCTTTGAGCAACAGGATCACCTGCTTTTGCAGCTTCGCAAACTATATAAGGGGTAATAGCACCACCGTTTGCCATTTCTCTGAATTTAGCAGATTTTCCGCCTTTAATATATTCATTTGCCATAGCAACAATTGAAGGACCTGAAGCAAATGCTTCCAAACAGCCTGTATCACCACAACCGCAAAGAGGTCCGCCATTCATTTCTAATTTGATATGACCGATTTCTCCGGCAGCATTTGATGCACCGCGTACAAGTTTTCCATTTACAATCAAACCTGATCCGATACCTGTACCGACTGTGATACAAATAAGATTTTCACAACCTTTGCCTGCACCATAATTTAATTCACCTAAAGCAGCACATCTAACATCATTATCAACACGTGTTGGAATATGGAATTCATCTTCAATTAATTTTGCAATAGGAACTTCAACCCAACCCGGAATATTTGGAGCATTTCTTACAATCCCTGCTTTGTAATCAACTTGACCAGGGAAACCAAATCCAATACCTTCAATATCTTTTGTAGACAATTTAGTTTCAGTTAACAAATCATGGATAGCTTGTTTTATATTATTAACTGTATATTCATAACCTAATTCTGCACGTGTAGGCACCGAATTTGAATAGATAATACTTCCCTTGTCATCAACAAGAGCAATTTTAACATTAGTACCACCTACATCAATTCCAATTCTATTCTTTCCCATTTTATAATCTCCCTTTATCTGGCTGTAAATATTATATTACAAAAACATGCATTTTTCATAATAAATATTATAGATACATCAAAAATAAAGTCCGTATTGAATAGTAAAAATTTGACAATTAATAAAGAAAATAGCCAATATTTGGAGATAAGTTCAAAATCTATTGGTAATTATTATTGTAAAGTAATAGGAGAAGTAAGATATTTATTCTCTAATTGGATGAGTTATTTATTAGATAATGTTTTTTTGAAAATTAATGTATTGATTTTTTTGTTATTTACAATACATTCAAATTCTTTAACTAGCGTAAAATTATTTTTTTGATAGTAGTCAAAATCACAAGTTGTATCAGTCCAAAGATAAATATTTTTTATTCCGTTATAAATTGCGGATTCTTTGAGTTTTGACAGAAGCATTTTTCCGCCGCCTTTTTTTCTGCTTATGAAAAGTCCCATCATAAGATCATCATCATTCATAACTTTTTTAACCTCTTTGCCTGTATTTTCCACGTAATCAAAGAGATTTAGAGCTGTTTTTCTGTCTTTTTCATTGAATGATGAAATTTTATTTTTATATTTATCTGTTACTAAATTTTCATCTGTTTTTGATGAAGCAAAGATTAGCCCGCACAATCCGTCATCATCAAGTGCGAAGGAAAAATTTTTATTCAAATAGTAATATTCAAGTGTAAAATCATAAATTAGTTTTTGTAAATCAGCACTTTCAGAAGCATACAAATTACCCCAGACTGTGTGGGTAATTTGTGATGCTTTTTCAATATCGCTATTTAAAAAATTTCTTACTATCATATGATAAATTTTCCGTTCTCATAAATCAGTTTGTCGTCTGCATATATTGCTGAATTATGTTTCATGTTTTTAATCATATCCCAGTGAAGTCCAGAAACGTTTTTCCCGCCGGTTTCAGGGTATGATGCACCGACTGCCATATGAATTGAACCTCCGATTTTTTCATCAAAAAGGATATTTCCTGTAACTTCTTGAATTTCATCATTAGTTCCGATTGCAATTTCTCCGATGCCTTTTGAGCCTTCGTCCATGTTGAACATTGCTTTAAGGTAATCTTTTCCTGTATCGGCTTCAAATTTTACAATCTGTCCGTTTTCAATCCATAAATGTACGCCTGTAGCAGAGTTTCCTCGATAATTTTGAGGGAAATCAAAATAAATTTCGCCATTTATATCATTTTCTACAGGAGATGTAAATATTTCTCCGTCAGGATAATTATTTATTCCTGAGCAGCTAATCCATTTTCTGCCTTCGACTCCGAATGTAATATCAGTTTTTTCGCCGACTATTCTTATTTTTTTGACATTGTTTAAATAATTAGCTAATCTTGTTTGTTTTTCATCAAGTTCACGCAATTTTGCAACAGGATCGTCTAAGTTTAAGTAGCAGGAATTGAATAAAAATTCTGAATATTCATCAAAAGACATTTTTGCCTCTTGTGCCAATGCGTGAGTTGGTACATCTGCTACAACCCAGCTTGCTTCACCTTTAGCAGAACGTTCCATAAGAGTTTTTGATAATCCTTGAGATGCTTTTGAACGTCTTGAAAGTTTTGTTAAATCAGCACGAGCCATATTTTTTGTATTCATAGGAGCTCCGATTGAAATGAATTTATCAATGGTTTCATATTCCATTTTTACAATCGGATCGATGTAATCAAGTTGTTCATCTGAAGCGTATTTAATAAAAATATCTGACATATCTTCAAAAGATGTTCTTAAAATCGGGTGAGCACCTTTTTGAATTACTCTTTTATAAACAGCTTTTACCAAATCTTTTGCGTAAATGCTTGTTGCTCTTATTTGTACTAAATCGCCTTTTTGAACGTTAGTTGAGTAATCGACTAAAACTTCTGCATATTTTTCCCAAATTGTTTTTTGCATAATTTCTCCTATTTATATTAGTTTAAAAAAGCATCATTATAATTTTATATCAAAATATTTGAGATTTATAACGATGCTTTTTAGTTATTGTAGTATTCTATTTATAGAAAATTTATTCATCTTGTAATGATTCATGCCCTGATTTGTGAGTTTTTAAAAGCACTCCTCGTTTAGATGTTTGAATGAATTCAATCATTTTTTCAATATATTCATTCATCGGAATTTCAGCTTTAATTTTTTCGATAGCTTGTGATGTGTTGTATTCTTCAGAAATTAATAATTTGAAAGCTTCATTTGTAGCAGTTCTTATTTCTTGAGGAACTCCACGACGTTTCATAGCTATTACGTTTAATCCGCGTGGAACAGGTGGTCTGCCTTCACCTTTTGAATATGGAAGAATATCTTGACGTGAAGCAGAGAAACCGCTGATAATTGCCATATCACCTATTCTGATGTTTTGGTGGAATACGCTCATTCCGCCTACGAATGCTCCAAAGCCTACATGAACGTGTCCGCCCAAAGTTACCAAGTTTGCTAAAATAACTTGGTCATCTAAAACGCAGTTATGAGCTACGTGTGAGCCAACCATTAAAAGACATTTTTTACCGATTCTTGTAGTAAAATCACCGCAAGCTGCACCTCTGTGAACTGTTACGTTTTCTTTAATAATTGTTCCGTCTCCGATTACAACTTTTGTAGCTTCGCCTTTGTACCCCAAATCTTGCGGTTCAGAGCCGATTGTTGCAAATGGTGAGATTGTACAATCATCGCCGATTTCTGCAAATTCAATATGAGCATTAGAAATTACTCTTGTTCTGTGTCCGATTGTAACATTTTCACCTATTACTACATATGGTCCGATAATTGCATCATCTGCAATTTTTGCTGATGGGTGAATAATTGCGGTTTTGTCTATCATTTTTTTACCCTCTTTATCAATTTTTGTGTTACTTGTTATTTTTTTAGCCAGAGGCTTTGCCTCCGTTTTTTTATCCTCTCTTGTAATTTTTGTTGAAATTTTTAAGTATTTTTGTTAGTCGCTCACAGATGTTCGCTCCCGTTTTTACCCTCTCTTCTACTTAATGTTTCAATTATAGTACAAAGTTGAGGAAATGTCGTGGATTTTTATATTATTTTAATACGCCTTCAACCATTTCTTTATCTATCATTATTGGTTTTCCTTGACGTTTTTCTACGATTTCATAAGCGGTGTCAAGGTTTTTCTTAAATATTGATATAAATTTTTCGGCATTATCCAATTTGAAAAATAAAGCTAATATTGATTTGTATATGTCTTGAATTTCAGGAGCATCAAATGTTCTTACTTTTCTTAGAAGTCCTTCACCTTCTTCAAACAGAAGTTCTTTTATCAGGTGTCTTGATAATTCTATGGTTTTTTGTGTTTCTTGTGAAAAATTGGACTTTTTAGATAAATTTTTTAAATCTTTTGACAAATTTATAAGTGAAAGCATATAAGTATTAGCCATTACACTGCTTTGATCAATATGAACTTTTTCTGAATACTCATCTATAAATGCTGGTGTATATTTACTTAATTCAGCTCCATTTCCGGAATTAAGTTCATGTTTATGTTTGTATATTTTGAAATTGAAATCAAGGTTATCTAAATTTAGATTTTTTTCTTTGGCCCATTGATAAAATTTTTGCTTGAAGCCTTCAGGGGTTATGTCGATAATATAAAATTTATCCATATCTTCTTTTACTTTTTTCCAAGCAAATTCCATGTTTTTTGAGAAAGATTTTCTTGCCCATTCATTTGTTCCCCAGAATTGTTTTAATAATTTTGATTGTTCTTTAGTCATATCTATAGGATTTCTTTCAGGATCAAATGATTTTACTCCTTTAGATTTCATAAATTTGCTCATTGCAGCTTTAATTCTGTCAGCCCCAAAAATATTCCAAGCCTTGTTTAACACAAGGGTTAATTCTTCTGATTTTTCTGGATTTTGGCGGTAGAATTCTTTTTGTCTTTCAGACATGTCGTAAATTCTTTCAGGGTTTTGCTGGTAGAATTTTTTTAATCCTTCTGAAATTTTTTGTCTGTGTTCAGCAGATAGCGGACCTCGTTTAATATATATAGGTTCTCCGTCTTGCATTTGTGCTTTTTTATCCAAAGCTGCCAAACGTTTTTCTGTCATTTCGCGAGTTAATCTTTCATTATATTCTGGATCTGAGAATTTTAGTACATGGCCATAATCTCTGTTAGCTGTCGGAATTTGTAATTTGGTCATTGTGTAATATAGATCTTGACCGTCTGCATATTTTTTTAAGTCATTAAGAGAAAATCCTTCCCCCCAGTATAATTTAATTAACTGGACAGATAAATCTTCATCATTATCAAAAAATTCAAGTTCACCTTTTTGGAATTTGTCTATAAATGAACCTTTAGAAACTTTTGTATTGTCTGAAGAAATTACATCTTTAAATTCCGGAAATTTAGCTTTGATTTCATCTAGGCTAAAACATTCTTTTAAATTTGCAAAATATTTTTTGTGAATAGAAATGAGGGTTTCTTTGGTTTTATTTCCTTCTTCTAAAATCATTCCAGCCCATTCCCTGATGTTTGGTGGGTAAACTGATGAATTTTTTTGAGCGAGTTTGTCGAGTTGTTTTATTGTTTGTCCTAAGTCCAAACTGTAACCACCGGTGAATGCTAAATATTGACTGGTAGTTGGAAGTTTTCCGTATTTTTCTGCTTGAGTATTATTAATGACATTTGTTTCGTGTTGTTTAATTTTATTATTTATAATATCGAGTTTTATAGGGGTAATATTGTATATTTTCATAATTTTTCTCCTTTTCATAGAAAAATCCTAAAAAATTTTTTTGCTATTTGGGCAAAAATTTTTTTGTTGATATTTTAATTAGATTATGAAAATTCAGAATATTAAGTCTAATTATATTAATTTTGCATCTTCAACAAATAATACAGAACAAAATCTGAAATTAGAAAATACAAATAGGCAAAAAGAAAGAAAACAAAAAATTATTAAATATACTCTTGCTGCAACAGCTGCTGCTGCAATAGTTATTGGTGGTTTGTATTATTTAGGTCGTCACGGAGGAAGTGGTTTAAAGAAAACAAATTTGGCAGAAGATGTAATTCCTAATTCAAAAAGTCCAAAGCCTGAAACTGCTGATATCAATGTTAGTGGAATTAAAAATTCAAATGTTGATACAGTTGAAAATGTTTCTAATAAACAAGATTTAGCAGAACAAGTTATCAAAAATGATGATAAAAATATTTCACCTGAAGATAATATTATTGAAGATATAGTTCCAGAAAGACCAAAAACTAAAAAAAGTTCAAGAAAAAGTGCTGCTAAAACAAGAGAAAATAATATGAGTTTATCGAAAATCCCTGATAGTAAAAAACCGTTTGTTTTGGATAAAAAATATTTTGATTTCTCTAAAATTGAAGGTCAAAGATCTGAAAATGTTGTTCAACAATTTGAAAATGGAATACTAAGTAAAGAATTTGCGTCGAATGATGGTATTCATTTGAATTATTATTCTGAATTTGATGACGCTGGGAACCGAATTAAAGATGTTGAATTTAGAGATAGTTCTGCAATAAAATCTATAATAAATTATGAAGAAGGAAAATTTTTAAAAGCTTCTATTTTTGATAAAGATGGAATAACTATTGTTAAAAATTTTGATAATGAAGAAGAATATGTAAGATTTAGTTTAGATTTTGAATAATAAAAAAGACTTGAGATATACTCAAGTCTTTTTTTTATTTATTTTTAATTATTGATTTCTATTTAAGAGCAAAAGTCATATCTGCTTCTACACATACTTTACCGTCAACTTTTCCGATACCGTGAGCTTTGCAGATAGGGCCTTTAACTTTTGTAAGTTCGATTTCCATATCAAATCTGTCACCAGGTCTTACGATATTTTTAAATCTTACACCGTCTACACCTGCATAAAGAGTTAATTTGCCTTTGAATTCAGGCATTGTCATTAATACAGGAGCTGAGCATTGAGCCATAGCTTCTAATTGCAATACGCCAGGCATGATTGGGTTGTTAGGGAAGTGACCTTGGAAGAATTGTTCATTCATAGTCATATTTTTATACCCTTTTGCGTATTTACCTGGTACACATTCTGTAATTCTGTCTACAAGTAAGAATGGGTAACGGTGTGGAATCATTTCCATAATTTGCATTGTGTCAAATTGCAAAACTTCTTGTTTAGTTTCTTCTGTCATTTCTGTCTCCTTATTTACATTCTATTAATTTATCTTTTAATAATTTGGCAGTTTTGATATGTACTGCATGACCTGCTTCTTTAACTAAGATTTGGCATCTCAAATTTAGCGGATTTACACCTGTTAAATACAAATCACCGATTAAATCCAGAATTTTATGTTTAATAGGTTCATTTTCAGAACGTAATTCTGATGTATATCCATCTTCTTTAAGCCCTAATGTATTTTCGATTGTAACACCTTGTGCAAAACCAAGCATTTGGAATTTTTTCAAATCTTTATAAAATCCAAAAGTTCTTGCTTCAATGATTTCTTGTTTATTTTTCGGGTTATATGCAACCCAGCGTCTTGTTAGATCTGGGTGATCATAATTTACTGCATAAGAAATATATAAATCACCTGCAGGTAATATTACAAGACTTGTTTTTCCGTTCAAATAATATACAGGTTCTGTAACTGTATAATGTTTTGTTTTTTCAAATAAATGTTTTTCAATCCCAGCTTTTTCAAAAAGTTCAACCCATTTTTTAGAACTTCCGTCAAGTGCCGGTACTTCCATTTCGTCCATACAAATATCAATGCTGTCTATTCCGCAAAAAGCTAAAGCAGCTGTCAAATGTTCTGTCAACATTGCTTTAGATTTTTTGTTTCCTAAAACAACACAATGATCTGTCGCTAATACATTATCAGCGCAAGCTTCAAATGGTTCTGCACCATTGATAAAGTATCTTATTTTGCCTGTTTTTGATGGAAAAAAGTTTACAGTACAGGGCTTATTTTTCATAAGCCCATTGCCTGTTATTGATGTCTCTTTAAGAATTGTGGTCATTATTGATATTATCCTCAAATTCTTTTAGTAATGGTTCGTATTTTCTGAATTTTGCAAAGATTTCTTGAGCATCTTTTAATGTTTTAAGTTGTTTAATGAAATCTTTTCTTGGCATTGCAGGAATACCTACAACGATTGATTTTTCAGGGAATGATTTTGTAACACCAGCTTTTGCTGTAATAATTGTATCTGAACCGATTTCGATATGATCCGCAAGACCTGCTTGACCTGCGATAACAACTCTATCACCGATTACACAGCTGCCTGCAATACCTACTTGAGATACGATTAAACAACCTTCACCGATTTTACAATTGTGACCAATCATTACAAGGTCATCAATTTTTGTATTATCACCGATAGTTGTATTTTCAATTGTTCCTCTATCGATAGTTGTGTTAGCTCCGATTTCAACATTATTACCGATTACAACAGCACCAATTGAAGGAATTTTAAAGATAACATGTTTTGTATTTGTTTCTTTGATTTCCCCATCTTTTCTTGCTTGTTCAATGTTGTCAGGATTTTCAGTTACAAAGCTGAAACCGTCAGCACCTAATGATACTCCGTGATGTAAAATTACATCGTCTCCGATTTGAACTCTGTCACCTACATTTACACCAGCGTGGAAAAAGCAATTTTTACCGATTTTTACACCGCCGCCAATATATGAATTTGCTGCAATTCTAGTATTATCACCAATTATAGCATCGTGTGACACAACTACATTAGGACCAATTTCTACATTTTCGCCTAATTTAACTGTAGGATGAATAGTTGCTGAAGGATGAACTCCTTTATATACTTCAGGTGCAACATAGAAAAGATTTAACAATTTCATCATTGCAAGTCTTGGTCTTTCAACTTCGATAGTTGTAAAACCGTCAATTTGGACTCCTAATGGTACTAATGCTGCTTTTGCTTTTGATTTTGCAAGGTTTGCAATTTCTTCTTCGCCCAAAGCTAGAGCAAGAGTATTTTCATCTGACAATAGCGGAGGTGCAATTTGTGAAATTTTTACGTCTTCCACCTTTGTTAGCATACCACCTGTGATATGTGTGATTTCTTCTAATGTAAAGGTTTTCATATATTATCTCCTTTTTGTGTAATTTGTTTTTTGTCGTGAAGTTTTGCTGATGTATTCCATATTTTTAAAATGGTGTCATGCAAATCGTTCCATTGTGGATTGTCTTCTTTTATTAAAGTTATTATGCTTTCTTTTGAAAGATTTTTTAATTCATTTTCTCTGATTATGACTTGAGAAAGTTCGTCAAATTTTTCATAATATGCAAGTTTGTTTGTTTCATATTCATTTTTGTAAATATCGTTAGTTTTATTTTTGATTTCATGCATATGCATTAATAAATTTGAAGTTGTTCCAATTATTAGATTTTTATTTGGTTCATCAAAAAGTATGTATAAATATTCACTCATAATATTTTAATAGAATTATGCCTCCTTCATTTTTTCAATAGTTTTTGTAGTAGATTTTCCTTCTACAAAATCTATGAATTCAACTCTGGTGCCGTTTTTTTTCATAATATCGGCTTCAGGGAGAGTTTCCATAGTATAATCTGCGCCTTTTGTGTAAACGTCAGGTTTCATTTCATCTAAAAGATTTCTAGGACTGTCTTCATCAAATAATACCACATAATCTACACATCTCAAAGCGCTTAATATTTCTGCACGATCCATTTCGTTATTAACTGGACGTGACGGACCTTTGATGCTTTTAACTGATTTATCGGAATTTAATAAAACAATTAAATAATCACCAAAAGTTTTAGTTTTTTCCAAATATCTGACGTGCCCAACGTGCAAAATATCAAAACACCCGTTTGTAGTAACAACTGTTTTCCCTGCATGATGGATTGTATCAATTAATGCTCTTAAATCTTCTCTTTGTACTAACATATCCCTGTTTCCTTACAATAATTGTACCAAAAACAGGTTAGAAAGTCGCATAGGTTTAACAAAAAGTAATATTATACTATTTTGTTAAGGGCTTTTCCTATTACATCTCCAATTTTATATGTACCTTCTTTAATTTGCATATTTGGTTTTTGGTTAAAGTATTGGTTAATTTTAACCATTTTAATTTCTTTTTGGATGTCATCAAAACGAGTTGGGGCTTTGTTTAGATGATTTTTAGTAATTGTTGTAATTTTCATATAATTTTCTCCTGTTATATTGGTAAAGCAGGATGAAAATAAAAATTGCTTTTTTTGTAAAGTAATATTAATAAAACCCACATTTCTGTGGGTTTTATTTTAGTAATATGTATTAAATTTTCTTTCATTTGAGACTTTGCTTTGAGGGTTTACCAAATCTTTTAGAAATTTAGGTATTTTTCTAAAAATTTTTGCAGTTTTGTGATCATAGTAACTTCCAGTGCTTAGTCTTTCTTTGATAAATCTTCCTGCTACTTCAGGAGAAGGTTTGTCTATAATTGAAGTATAACATCCTGATGTAAGCGGGGTAATTGTTAATTTAGATATTTGCATTTTATTAGTATAACTCCATTTCTATAACTTTTTGACAAATTCTGACAGTATTTAATGCTGCGCCAATTCTTAAGTTATCAGCTACGCACCATAGTGAAATACCGTTATTGAAGGCTAGATTTTTTCTGATTCTGCCGACAAATACAGGATCAACTCCTGATGCATCACGAGTTGTAGGGTATTCAAAATTGTCAGGATTATCTATAACTTTTATTCCGAAAGAATTTTTTAAGATTTCTCTTACTTCATCAGGAGAAATTTCATTTTCAAATTCAATATCAACAGCTTCAGAATGTCCGTTATAAACCGGTACACGTGCAGCTGTACAAGAGATTGGTAATTCTTCCGGTAAGTGAAGAATTTTTTTAGTTTCTTTCACTACTTTCATTTCTTCTTTTGTGTATCCGTTATCACAGAATACATCAATTTGCGGAATTACGTTGAAAGAAATAGGTTTTTTGAAACATTTATTTTCAAATTCTTCTCCTGCTAAAGTCGCTTTAGTATTTGCTGTAAGTTCATTAATTGCAGCAAGCCCTGCGCCTGATACAGCTTGATATGTTGATACTATTAATCTTTTGATTTTAGCTTTTTCATGTAATGGTTTTAATACTAGCATTAATTGCGATGTTGAACAATTTGGATTTGCGATTATACCTTTATGTTTTTTCAAATCTTCATCGTTAACATAAGCAATTACAAGCGGAACATCTTTTTCCATTCTAAAAGCACTTGAATTATCAATTAAAACTCCGCCTCGTTTAACGATTTCAGGGGCAAATTTTTGAGATGTAGAACCGCCGGCTGAAGCTAGTACGATATTTACACCATCAAAACTTTCAGGTTTAGCTTCTTCTACGGTGTAGGTCTTTCCTTGGAATTCTAATTTCGTTCCTGCAGATTTTGCACTTGATAAAAATTTAATTTCGTTGAATTGAATTCCTAATTCATCAACTATTTTTGTAATTTCTCTACCTACAACGCCAGTTGCGCCTAAAATTGCGATATTTGGTTTTCTCATATCTATGCTCCCTTTTTAATGTGTAATATTTAGTTTATCAAAAAAATAGATATATTGTAAAAGTATTACAAAACGTAAAAAAGCGGTTTATTTTAATTTTAATAAACCGCTTAAAGTTTTCATAAAAATTAAATTACATAATATTGTCAAGTCCATAGACAAAGTCGTTTTTCTCTGCAACGTGTTTTACTGCAAGCAATACTCCTTGCATATAGCATTTTCTATCCATTGAATCGTGACGGATTGTCATAATTTGACCTGATGAACCGAAAATTACTTCTTGTGATGCGATGTAACCAGGCATTCTTACAGAATGTATGTGAATATTTGAATAAGAATTTCCGCCTCTTGCACCTTCTATTGTTTCAGTTTCAGGACAATTATTTTTTGTAAAATCATCTTTGACTTCTGCCATCATTGAGGCTGTTTTAATTGCAGTACCTGATGGGGCATCTTTCTTTTGGTTGTGGTGAAGTTCTATGATTTCTGCATTATCAAAATATTTTGCAGCCTGACGAGCAAACATCATCATTAAAACTGCTCCTGTTGAAAAGTTTGGTGCAATTAGACAGCCTGTATTTTTTTCTTGTGAAAGTTTTTTCAAAAATTCGATTTCTTCATCTTTTAGACCTGTTGTGCCTATTACAATTTTTATTCCGTTATTTAGGCAGTATTTTGCATTTTCAAAAATTGATTTTGGTTGAGTAAAATCAACTAATACATCTATATCTACAACTCGATTTGCGTCTTCAATATGATGGTACATTTCATCGCTTGCAATATCTATTTTTGCGACCAATTCGGTATCAGGGCAGTCAAGAACTGCTTGGCATACTTCTTTGCCCATTTTACCCATTGCTCCGCATACAGCTACTTTTATCATAAATTTTCTCCTTATTTTTATTTAAACTTTAACATAAAAATGAGTTTTCTGTGCTAAGATTAAAATGTAACATTTAAGTAAGGAGAGATTATAATGGCAGACGCTAAAATTTTGGCTACTATTGAAAGAAGTGAAACTGAACAATTACAAATTTCTGTTAGTGAATACAAAGGAAGAAGCTATTTGAATATGAGAATATTCTACACAACTGATGATGGTGCAACTTGGCTTCCTACTAAAAAAGGTGTAACTTTTTCTCCTGATCAGCTTGATTTGTTGGAAGAAGCTATTCAAGAAGCTCGTAAAGAATTTATGGAAGAAGCGTAACGCTTCACCTGACACAGCTTACGATCTTGTATGGGGCGCTTTTACAGATTAATATAAATTTATTATTATTTGTATTAGCGCTATGCAAGATTAATGCACTCGGGTAGATTTGTTCTAATTTATCGGGTATCTTAAGTATTGTCCCTCGTATCTGTTTTGCTTTTTAAGGAGGTTTTTTGAGCAAATACGCATCAGCACTTGTGAATATAAAAGGTTTAGGAGTTAAAACTTTTAGTTATTTAATTCCTGACGAAATGCAAGATAAAATTAAAATCGGGCAGGCTATACTTGTGCCTTTTGGGAGACAAGGACTGATTAATGCTTTTTGTGTAGGGTTTTCTGATTATTTACCCGGGGATTTTAAGGTAAAAAAGATTAATAAAATTCTTGATGAAACTCCGCTTTTTTCGATTGAATATTTAAAACTTTTAGAGTGGGTTGCAAATTATTATTGTTGTGATTTGGTAACTGTTTTGAATGCTGCAATTCCTATGAAGTTAATTGAAAAAGCTTCAAAAACAGAACAATTAATTGAATTTGTGAAATATGACGGTGCTACAAAAAGACAAATTCAGGTTTTGGAATTGCTTGAAAAATCAGGGAAAATGCCTCTTATTTTGTTTGAAAAATATGCAAAAACAACAAGAGCTACAATAAAAAAACTTGAACAACTCGGTTGTGTAAAACTTATACAAGAAGAATTATACAGAAATCCTCTTGATATTTTAAGGATTCCTGAAAGAGAAGCGTTATTTGAACTTTCAGGAGATCAAAAGAAAGTTTATGAAGGAATTAAAAATAAAATAGATACTCCTAATGAAATATTACTTCATGGGGTTACTGCATCTGGGAAGACTGAGGTTTATTTCAAACTTATAGATGATACGATTAAAGCAGGGAAAAATGTTCTTTTCTTAGCTCCTGAAATTGCTCTTGCATCTCAGTTGACAAAACGTCTTGCAAAAAAATTCGGAACTGAAGATGTAGCGATATGGCACAGCAGTATATCTGACGGTGAAAGATATGATGTTTGGCAAAAACTTTATAAAGATGAAATTAAAATTTTAGCAGGTGCAAGATCTGCAGTTTTTGCTCCATTGAAAAATATCGGTTTGATAATTATTGATGAAGAACACGAAAGTGCTTATAAGCAAACTACCCCTGCTCCGCGTTATGATGCGAGAGTAGTAGCTAAAAAGTTGTCGGAATTTCACAACTGCCCGCTGCTTTTAGGCTCTGCAACTCCTGATATTTCAACTTATTATAGAGCTGTTAATTCAGGTAATCTTTTTGAAATGAAAAAAAGATTTAATGATGCAAAAGTTCCGCCTGTGACTGTTATAAACATGCAAGATCATGGTAGAGCTGCTTATAAAAATGTAATTTCTATTCCTTTGCAAACAGAAATTAGAGAAACTCTTGAAAAAGGACAACAAGTAATTCTTTTGATAAACAGACGCGGTTTTTCGACTTTCACACAATGTCAGGCATGCGGTCATGTAATTGAATGTCCGAATTGTGCAATCCCAATGATTTGGCATTCAAAAGATCAAATGCTTAAATGTCATTACTGTAATCATGTGGAATATTTTCCTGATGTATGCCCTGAATGTGGTTCTGATGCATTTAAAAATAGCGGTACCGGTACTCAAAAAATTGAACAATACATAAAAGATATTTTCCCGGAAAATAATGTTGAACGTATAGACAGTGATATTCTTGTGCGTAAAGGTGAACATATTAGACTTTTGGAAAAATTCCAACGGGGTGATATTGATATTTTAGTTGGAACCCAAATGATTGCAAAAGGTCTTGATAATCCAAATGTAACACTTGTAGGTGTAATCTCTGCTGACGCAAGCTTTAATTTACCTGATTTTAGAGCATCAGAAAGAGGTTTCCAACTGCTTACTCAGGTCGCAGGACGTGCAGGACGTGGAGAATTTGCAGGAAAAGTTCTATTCCAAACTTACAATCCTGATTTCTATGCACTAGAAAGCGCTAAATCTCAAAATTACGGAGAATTTTATGCAACAGAAATTGCGGCACGTGCAGAATTTGACTATCCTCCATTCAGCCAAATAATCAGACTGATTTTGAGTTCGCAGAATAATTTTAGAGCAGAAAAATCAGCTCAGGAAATTGCACTACGATTATGTACTATGATTGAGAAATACGGGAGCGCAGCGACTGACAGAAGCATCGGAAATAATGAGATAGTCGGCACAGATGATGAAAAAGATATTTCAGAACGTATTGAAGTCTTAGGGCCAAGTCCTTGTGTAATTGAAAGAATAAACGGTCAATATCGTTTTCAGCTTTTGATAAAAAATAAAATGGGAGCTAAAGGACATAAATTTATATCAAGTTTTTTGAATAAAATCATTATGCCAAAAGATATTAAATTAGCTATTGATGTTGATCCTTTGGATATATTGTAAGTTATTTACAAGAATTAGTGCCGTTATCTTTCATTTTTTGTGCACAACGCAAATAATCCATGTTTTCATATCTCATAATCCAGTCGACTGCAGATGCAGGGCAGCCATTGCCAGGTCCTCCTTTATATAAATTTACCGGATTCCAACTGTCACCACATGCCATAGTTCCTGCTTTGGGTTGAGCTGAATATAAACTTAAATGAAAAGCATTTTTATTAGCTATTAATTTTATAGCAGAGGTACTATTAGGTTCAGATGGTTTAAAACCACTGGTTATAATATATATATTTTCAGGATCGTTATACCAGAAAATTGTTATACCGTCTGCAAGTGCTGTATAAAATGCGGGGCTGATTGATGTCATATTTTGTCCAGTAGAACCAACAATTTGAAAGGTTATTTTGCAAGGATTTTCTCCACAGGTTTTTATGTTATTAAAATATTTTGTAAAAAATTCATAAGTACAGTTGCCTGCACTGCAATTCCAGGTGTTTCTTGGTCCGGCATTATCAAATGATGCTTTCTGATATGCTTGGTTAATTATGCTGTATGCTTTCTTTACTTTAGTCATAGTTGCTTTTTCTTGGTAATTTAAAATGACAGAAGGTAGTGTCATTGCTGCAACTACTCCAATAATACCGATAGTTATGAGAACCTCTGCTAGGGTAAATCCCTCTAACCCCTTACAATAAGCGACCTTCGCGGGGGGGGGGCAACCCTTAACGCTTTAAAATTAATCATTTTAGCCTCCTTTAATTATAAGTATAAACTATTTTAATGCATATTGCAACATAATTAATTCTTTTGTTTTTTCTCGGATTTCTTTATCGACTGCAAAGATTTCATCAATTGTCGGATTCTTTATAACTTTATGTTCATCGCACATTTTCTTTGTTATTTCGTATATGTTATAAAGTTTTATTTTTCCGTCAAGAAATGCAAATACTGCTTCTTCGTTTGCTGCATTCATACATACAGTTGCAGTTCCGCCTAGTTTACCCATTTCATAAGCAAGTTTAACTGTTGGGAATTTCTCATAATCAGGTTTTTCAAAATCTAATCTTGCGATATCTGCAAAACTGAAACTTTTTGATTTAATACCTTCAAAGCGTTCAGGATAAGTAATTGCATATTGTATAGGAATATGCATACTAGGCAAGCCAATTTGAGCAATAACACTACCATCAACATATTCAATTGCAGAATGTACAATGCTTTGTGGGTGAACAACAACATCTATTTTTTCATAATCGAAACCAAATAGGTGATGTGCTTCAATTATTTCCAATCCCTTATTCATCAAAGTTGCGCTATCTACGGTAATTTTTTTACCCATATTCCAACGTGGATGAGCAAGAGCTTGTTCAACTGTTGCATTTTTCATATCATCTATTGATTTGTACAAAAATGGGCCGCCTGAAGCTGTAATTATTAATTTATCAACTTGTGTAATATCTTTTATGCATTGATGAATTGCACAATGTTCGCTATCCACAGGGATTATATTTACCCCGTATTTTTTTGCTTCTTTCATTACAATATCACCTGCCATAACAAGTGTTTCTTTATTTGCAAGTGCAATATCAATACCGTTTTTAATAGCTGTTAATGTCGGACGAAGTCCAATTTTCCCAGAGCAAGCTACCAAAATAATATCATTTTCTTTATCAGAACAAATTTTTTCTAAACCTTCTTCTCCCTGATAAACTTTAGCGTTGTGAGATCCTGAAACAAGTTCAGGATGACAGGAAATTGAAATATATTTTGGTTTAAATTTTTCAGCTTGTTGTTTTAATAACTCTGTGTTATGTCCACCTGCAAGAGCTATAATTTCAAATTTATCCTGTAATTTTTCAATAACTTCTAATGCTTGAGTTCCGATTGAACCTGTGGAACCGATAATACTTATTTTTCTCTTCTTATTTTCCATAGCTTTATTATATAATAAAAAAGCGGGATTTTAATTCCCGCTTTTTATTTTTTATTTTTGTTCTTTTATAGAAGTACTTTCATTTACGTAATTTGTAACCTGTTTTAATGCCGGTTTTATTGCATTTACTGTCGAGTTTCCGCCTAAGCAACCGCCTGTGCAAGCCATAACTTCAATTAAGTTTCCTAGATCGCACATACCGTTTTTAGCATATTTTTTCAAATCTCTAACAGTTTGTTTTGTTAATCCGTCAATAATTACAGGGTGTGCAGGAATTTCTTCAGGTAACAATGTTTGAACTGCTTTTGCAACTCCACCTGTTACGCAATAATTTCTGCTTTCTGCAGATGCTTCTGTTTTGAATTCACTTTCTCCGCATTCTGCAACTTGTATTCCTAAAGCAATCATCCAAGCACCGATTTCTTCGTAATTTAGAACGTAATCTACGTTTGAATTATTTAGAGCTTCACGTTTTTTAGCAACGCAAGGGCTGAAGAATACTGTAACAGCATCTGGATTTTCTTGTTTTACGATTTCTGCTGTATAGTACATTGGAGTTTTTGTGTCTGATCTGAAAGGTTTCATATCAGGAATATGTTTATCAACAAGCTCATTGTAACCTGCACAACAAGATGTTGTCATAAATTCTGCACCTTTTTCCAATCTTTCTACAAATTCCGCTGCTTCATTCTTTGTTGTTACATCTGCACCTTGTGCTACTTCATAAACATCTGTAAAGCCAAGTTTCATAATAGCTTCTTTTAGTTGTTTTGGAGTGCAAGGTAATTGACCAAACATTGCAGGTGCTACCATTGCAATTACTTTTTTACCTGCTTTTATATTTTTTAATACATCAATAATTTGGCTTTTTTCATGTACAGCGCCGAATGGACAAGCTGATGCACATTTTCCGCAAGAAATACATTTTTCAAAATCAATTCTTGCATGACCGTCTTCATCTTTTGCAATTGCACCTACAGGGCAAGCGCTTTCGCAAGGTACGATGATTTTTTGAATTGCTTGATATGGGCAAACTTGAGCACACATTCCGCAATTTTTACATTTAGCAGGGTCAATTACTGATTTGCCGTTTTGAATTGAGATTGCTCCAAATTTACAAGTATTTACGCAAGGTCTAGCTACGCAACCTTGACATAGGTCTGTTACATAAATTCTTGAAGGAACACAACCTTTGCAAGCTGTTGTTAAAACAGTTAGCGGTTTGTCTTCCGGAGTTTCTCTTTTTTCAGCTTTTTCAGCTAATTCTGATAATAAAGTGCTGTCATCAGTTTCTTCGATAGAAAATCCTAATCCTGCAATTGCTCTGTCTCTTAGGATTGCTCTTTCTTTAAAAATACAGCATCTATATGGTACTTCACTACCTTTTGGACGCATATCATAAGGGATTAATCTTGTATTTTCTTCAAAATTGTCACTTAAGTATGCTTTTATTAGTCTTACCAAAATTTCTCTTTTTAAATGTGATGTCTGTTTTGGAGTACTGGTATTCATTGCCATTTTTCTACACCTCTTTGCTATTCCACATAATTTTATTATGGCATGAACATGAAATTTTTCAAAGGTAATAATAACACCTGATTAAAATTTATTAATCAGGTGTTATGGTAATTTCAAATTTTTTATTAATTTATCTATTTATTCAATTTTTCGTCAATTGCTTTTAAAACTTTTTCAACAGTTGCTTCTTTGATTACATCATCATCAACTTTTACATATGGAGCTTTTGAAAATTCCCAATCAATTGAGCAAAGTCCAAGGCAAGGTACGCCTGATACTTCTACTTTGTCACCGTATTTTGCTGGAACTGTTTCAATTAATTCTTGCAAATTTGATGAACCCATTACAAAACATGTTGTCCCTAAACATACTTTAACACTAATTTTTTTGTCCATTTTTTTATCCTCTCTGTTAACTTTGATTTTACTTTTGCAATTTACATATATTGAATATTTACTTTTTTAAAGTATTTATCTTGCAGCACATTTGCCATTTTTTTAATGATGTTCTTTCTGATTTCTATTTCTATTGGTAATGCAGGATCATAATGTGCTTGGTTTAGTTTTGCACCTACCATAAATGTTATGCAATCACTATCTAATAAGAATTTTACCAACTTTCCTGCCGCATTGTCAATATCTGGGGTATTTGCTTCAAGATATTCTAAGGTTTTTGTAAGAGTTAAAATTCCCTCAGTTACTAAATCTACTCCATCCATATATGAACATGCAGGAAGTTTTCCTATACTTATTGTTGTATCCATTGTGATTGGTCTGTTTAGTTCTCTTGAAATCAGGTTTGCTGTTGTACCGCCTGCTATTGCTTTTTTGCCTTTGAATTTATCAAATATTTTTGCATATTCTGCGTCTTTTTCTTGATGATATGGCGGACCTGTGAATACAAGAGATTCTCTAGGTTCTCTGAAAAATAATACACAGGCTGAAATGTCGTCTTTTGGTAATCTATCTGTTTCGATATTTCTTGCTTGATTTACGATATATTGAGAAAGTTCTGTACTTGAAATATCTGGATTATTTTTTAATTTGTCCTGTAAAAGGGTTATTAATCCTTCTCTTCTAAGTCCGAGTTTTAATCTTCCGCTTCCGAGGCCTGATTGTGTTACGCCATCTGAACAGAATATTAATCTGTCGCCAAGTTTAAGGTTTATTCTATAAACTTTTAGGCATCTGTTTTTAAATGTTTTTGACGGGATTGATTTGAATTCTGGTCTTAGAATTTCATTTTCTCTAATCCATATGAATTCGGGGTTTCCTTCTTCAACGATTTTAGCATTTCCGTCATCATCAACTTCTATTGCAGAAAATGTTGAGTAACTTATTTTTCTTACCTGACAGACAGGGAGTGAATTCATAATAATTTCCGCAGCTTTACTAATTGGTATTTGGTCACCTTCAATAAATTTTAATAGCATTGTAGCTGTCATGCAGGATAATATATTGGCTTTAATTCCGCTTCCAAGTCCGTCTGATAGGACAGCAATCAATTTTGCTTCATCGGGATATCTTTTGGAAATAAAATAATCCCCATAAGCATTTTGGTTATATTTTTTCATTTGACTGCAGTCGATATCTATGAACACTAATTATTACCCTCGTTATCATTATTATCATCATAATCTTCAGCAATAGAGCTTAAGAGAGTTTCTGTTTCAACCATATGTTCACCTAACAGGCAGGCAATTTCTTGTACGATTGAAATATTTTTTGATATAACTTCGTGGGCTTTTTGCGAAATTTTTTCTCTGTTTGTTTCAGAAGATGTTACATCTGTGATTACAGCTCCGACAATTTCATTTTCTTCAATTGTAAAAGCTGAAATGTCATATAATTTATTTTTTACGTGGTAGCGTTCTTTGTGGATATCTTTTCCTGTTTTTAGAATTGTTTTGAATATGTCTGCAAAATCTACAATTCTATCAATTGCAGCACCTGCAAGTCCGTCAGGTCTAGCTTTAAAGACATCATACATTTCGCCTGTAAACATTTTCATAAAACTGTCATTGGCTTCAAGAATATTCATATTGTTGTCTATCATTACGACAGCTGCAGGCATACATCTAATCATTGCAGCAGCTTTTCTTACGGCAATTTTTCTCATGTAAGAAACGCACATTGATGGTTCTGCATCTCCATCAAGTAAGGCTTTTGCCAGATCTCTGCAGGTTGCATATCCGCATCCGCCACAGTTTAATTCATCATCTACTGTGTGTTTACCTATTCTTTTTAATGTTTTTAATATATCTTCTAATGGATATTCTTTTGTTACAACTTTGCATTGTTTCATATCGTAATCAACAATTGTTGTTGCTTTTTTAGGGATATATTCTCTGTTTTTTACTTTAGATAAAACATCTGATACGATAGATAAACTAGCTTTATTGGTTGAAATACAAGGTCCGCCAATACAACCGCCTTCGCATGCAAGAGCTTCTACAAAAATTGTTTTATCAATTTTATCAGGGTTAAGATTGTTTAAAGCTCTTTCAAAAGCGTGTAATCCGCAGACATCTATTAGTTGAATTCCGTCTTTTACACCAATTCTTTTTAAGGTTTCATTCATACCGCCGTCAATTGGGTATAATGCTCCTTCAAAGGCTGTGTATGGTACAAATTTATTATCTTCACTTGAGATAATACCTGCTACATCAAGACCTTCATCGTGAATCCATATTTTTAATTCTTCAAATGTTAATGCAACATCTATTAAATCAGTGTATGAAACTTCATTTTTTTTGCCGATACAAGGTCCAATAAAGACTATTGAAATGTCATCTCCATATTTTTCTCTTAAAATTTTTGCATGGGTCATTGCTGGAGAACCGATTGGAGTTATACATTTTAAAAATTCCGGACGGTAATGCTTGATGTAATCGACAATTACAGGGCAGGCACTTGATATAAAAAGTCCTCGATCTGCACTGTTTAAAATCTCTGCTGTTTTTATTGAAACTTCTTGAGCACCAAGAGCGGTTTCTGATACTTCAGAAAAACCTAATGATTTTAAAATCGCAATCATTTTTTTAGGAGAATGTTCAAATACCCCGCTCCAAGAAGGGGCTAGAGATACAAAAACTTTTTTCTGAGCAAGAATTAAATTTTTTGCTTTTGCTATGTCGCTTCTTACTCTTTTTGCGTTTGAAGGACAAGCTTTTACGCAATTCCCGCAAGCAATACATTTATCAGGTATTACTGATGCATGTCCGTTTTCAATTTTAATTGCTTTTACAGGACATTCTCTAATACATTTATAACAGTCATGACATTCGTTAATCAATGTGTAGACGGGATAATGACTATCCATTTTTATTCTCCATTATTAAGATGCGTATTATTTTTTTGTAATTAATTTAGTTAAAATTTCTTCAAGTTTTTCTTCATTAACGCTGTTGTATTCAACTCCGTTAATGGTAACATTAGGACCTGATGCACATTTATTTTCGCATCTTGCACCTGCAAGATCTATTTCAGCTTCTAAATCATGAGTTTTAATAAAAGCTTCAATAAACGCAAGATTTTGTTGATTCCCGCGAGCAAAACACGAACTTCCCATACATACAGTTATTTTTATCTTTGACATTATATAAACTTCCTCGTATATATTAATTTTACCGTATTTACGCTTATAAATCAAGTATTTTTGAATAGATTGTATTAATATTTTTCAAAAATTCTTCTTTGCTGAAAATTTCATCTATTTCAACAGGTGTAAGCAATTTTGTGACGTCTTCATCATTTAAAAGATTTACCCTGAAATCTCCATCATTTTCAAATGCATCAAGGGCATTTCTTTGGACTAATCTGTATGCGTTTTCTCTTGTCAGACCTTTTTCAACAAGTTTTAGTAATACTTTTTGTGAGAATACTATACCGCCAAATTTGTCGGTGTTTTTAAGCATATTTTTTTCATGTACTACTAAATTTTTAACAATTCCGTTAAATCTTGATAGCATAAAATCTACAAGAGTTAAACTGTCAGGGAAAATAATTCTTTCTGCTGAACTGTGTGAAATATCTCTTTCATGCCATAGCGGAATGTTTTCCAGTGCAACTATTGAATTTGCTCTCACAACTCTTGCAAGTCCGCATAAGTTTTCTGATAAAACAGGGTTTTTCTTATGAGGCATAGCAGAAGAACCTTTTTGATTTTTCCCGAATCCTTCTTCTACCTCTAATACTTCAGTACGTTGTAAATGTCTGATTTCTGTTGCGAATTGTTCAATTACGCTTGCAATAAGAGCTAAGGATTGAATAAAGTATGCGTGGTAATCTCTTGCAATAATTTGTGTTGAAATTCTTGCAGGTCTTAGACCAAGATTTTTGCAAGTAATTTGTTCAATTTCAGGAGGAATATTACTGTATGTTCCGACAGGTCCTGAAATTTGTCCAACTCTGATTTCATCAAGTGCGTGGATAAAATTAGCTCTTTGACGTTCTAAAATATCAATCCAATTACAGATTTTAACTCCAAATGTCATTACCTCTGCATGAATTCCATGAGAACGTCCTATGCAAATTGTATTTTTGTGTTTGTTTGCTAAATCTTTTAATGATTGAATTGTTTCGTCTAAGTCTTTTAGAATAATTTTTCCGCTGTCTTGAATTTGTAGAGCAAAAGCTGTATCAATAACATCAGAACTTGTCATTCCTACATGCATATATTTTGCTAAATCGCCTAAACTTTCATTTACGCAGGTTAAAAATGCGATAACATCATGTTTTACTTCTGCTTCGATTTCATCAATTCTTTTCAGATCAAATTTAGCTTTCTTTTTTAATTCCTGGATGTCTTCTTTAGGAAATTTCCCGAATTCTGCGTATGCTTCTGCAACGGCAATTTCTACATCTAAATAATATTGAAACTTAGACTGTAAGTCCCATATATCTGCAATTTCTTTACGTGAATATCTTTCAATCATAATTTTATTTTAGCATAAAATTACATAATAAATATTATATGTTATCGAAATAATCAAAAATAAATTCATTAGTACTTTCTTGTGCCGACAAGAAAGTACCGCAAAGAAACTCTCGGCAGTCACTCCGTTCACTAATCAATTGTAATTGCTCAACTAAAGATGAGCAAACTCGCTAACGCTCAAACAATGCTCATCTTGTTATTGTTTCGCAAACATTGATTGCTCACTGCGTTAATAGCCGAAGTCACACAATAAAGCGGCGATAGCTGAACGAATAATAATTATAATCGAAGCAAATAGCAAAGGCGTGTATTGTTTGAGTGAAACGAGTTTACACGCCTATAAGCTGAGATTTTTATAATTATTAATGAGTTAAGCGTGCCGCTGGTTTTGTGGAACTTTGTCCATACAAAGTTCCCGCTGTCCGCGTAGGACATTATAATTTTTATTTTTATTTATTGATAATATTTATTATGTAATAAAACTTAATATAAAAAGCAATTATTTTGGGAATAAATACTTTATATATATAGAGTATAAGAGATTGAGGATTATTATGGTTGATGCAATTAGCTATGTTTCAAAGGAACAATTTGAAAAAAGTCCTGAATTAAAAGCAAAATACGGTTCTTATGAGAAATTTCAATTGGCTCAATTGAAATCTCAATCAATTCATACTTTTGCTCAAAACAATCCAAAATATTCATATAATCCGTCAGAAGCGTTTTATAATATGCGAATGGAAGCATATGAAAAACACCAGGCTCAATCTGAAGCTTTGATCGCAAATTATAAACAATTGGAAGCTGAATATGAGGCTTTATTAAAGCAACAAAACTCTATTAATAATAGTTTGATGTCTAAATATCAAGTTTCAAATAAAGGTGATTTATTGACATCTATGTCAGATAAAAATTCTTTGTATGACCAAGGTTTGTATAATAAAACTTCTAGTTCTGTAAATGAAGCTTATTCAAAATTTATTGCAGCGTTGCAAACTGCAAATTATCAAACTCATAGAATAGTTTAAAAACCTTAACATATTTGAGATTTCATGCTTGCATTTTTTCCTTTATATATTATCATGCAACTTGTAGAGTGCTTACGCCAATAATCACTCAACAAGAAAAGGAAATTAAAATGAACTTAAAAAACAAACAAGAAATTATCAAACAATACGGTAAAAACGAAAAAGATTCTGGTTCTACAGCAGTGCAAGTTGCTTTAATGAGCCAAAAAATTTCTGAACTTACTGAACACCTTAAATCAAATAAAAAAGATTTCGCTACAAAAAGAGGTCTTTTGATGATGGTAGGTAAAAGAAAAAGATTACTTTCTTATTTGAAATCTCAAAATCTTGATGAATACAGAGAATTAATCAAGAAATTGGGTATCAGAGGTTAATTTCTTAACCGATGGTAAAAGTTTTAAAGGCTGTCTTTTGACGGCCTTTTTTAATATAATTTTTTTAAATTACTTTGTAGAGGGTGAGTAGATGAAAACATTAAAATCAATGCGTTTGCAAATAGGAGTTTTTGGAAAAACTAATGTCGGAAAATCTTCTTTTTTAAACCGAGTAACAAATCAAGAAATTTCGATTGTATCAGATGTTGCAGGAACAACTACTGATGTTGTTGAAAAATCTATGGAGCTTTTGCCTGTAGGTCCTGTAACTTTTTTAGATACAGCAGGATTAAATGATGAGTCTGAATTAGGCGAAAAACGTGTTGAAAAAACGATGAAAGTTATTAACCGCATAGATGTTGCAATTATCGTATGCGATTTTAACGGGATTGATGATTATGAGAATGAACTTATTAAAAAGTTCGAAGAACTTAAAATTCCATATCTGATTGTTGAAAATAAGTGCGATATTAAAAAAGTAGAGCTTTCCGGTTATGATAATGTTTTATACACATCTGTGAAAGATGATGAAGCTCTTGTATTTAAGTTTAAGGAAGCACTTGTAAAATTATTGCCTGAGGATTTTGTAAATTCTCCAAAGATTGCAGGTGATTTAGTCCCTCCTCAAAGTACGGTTATTCTTGTAATTCCGATTGATAAAGAGGCTCCGAAAGGCAGAATTATCTTACCTCAAGTGCAGACTATAAGAGATTTATTAGACAGTAATTGTATGCCTTATGTGGTTAAAGAAACAGAACTGAAACAAGCTATTGAGAATTTGAAAACTCCTCCTGCGTTAGTAATTACTGATAGTCAGGCTTTTAAAAAAGTTTCTGAAATTGTACCTCAAGATATTCCTCTTACATCTTTTTCAATACTTTTTGCGAGATTGAAGGGGGATTTAGATGAATTTACAAAAGGGGCTGAAGCGATTGAAAATTTAAAAGATGGCGATATGGTCTTAATTTTAGAGAGTTGCACACATCATGCAATAGAAGATGATATTGGCAGAGTAAAAATCCCAAATCTTTTAAGAAAAAGAACCGGTAAAAATTTAGTTATTCATAATTATGCAGGACATGATTTCCCTGATGTAAAAGATTACAAGCTGATAATCCATTGTGGAGCTTGTATGACAAACAGACGAGAAGTGCTATCTCGTATTTTGATTGCTAATAAATCAGGCGTACCTATTACAAATTATGGTGTTGCTATATCTTATTGTCTTGGAATTTTGCCAAGAGCTGTTAAGATTTTTTCATGAAAGAACGTTTGTAATAATTAAGAGTATTCATAAACCAAACAGCTAAATTTTTTGGGTTTTCATCAGGATTCATATAAAAACCTTGAATTTTATCTGTTCCTTCAAGTTGCATATAAATATTTTCACGTTCCATTCTATCTGATGTCTTTTTTAATTTATTTTTTTTAGTAATAAAAAATTCATCATAAGTGCCGCTTTTTACGTAATTTGCTTTTGATGGATGCAGAGCTCCAATTGTAAGATTTTTGTTTTCAGGAGAATGACTGACATATTCCCTGATTAAATTTACGGCTTTCTTTAAATTATCTTGTTGATTTTTGAAGTGAAAGCTATCAATATATTTCCCTAAGCTTGGTGCTTCTGTTAATCTCATTTGAAAGTTTTGATTATAATTATTTCCGTTTTGCGGATTAAAAGTAATTCTCATAAATTAATACCCCTCTAACACTTTTTTACAATCATATACTAATCATAGTTAATGTAAATCGCAATAGCCTATAATATTAATAAAATGTTACATTTGTAGTAGTTTCATTTACTCTAAAAAAATGATAAAAAATTTTATGTTTGGTTTTAATATATTTGTATGTATGATTATATGCTCGAAAATGAAGATAAAGAATTAAAAAAAGTCGGCCTTGAACTGATGTTTATGACCCCTGAAAAAGGTGCTGTTGATAATTGGGTTACTGCAGTAGAATTAGCAAAGATGGTTGAACTGCCAGTAGATACAGTTAAAAAGAAATTGGTAATACTTCGTGATGCAGGTATTGTGAGAGTAAAAGGCATAAATCCTAAATATTGGAAATTTGATGATTATAGTTTTCAAAGAATGGATGAAAATGATGATGTGTATAAACTGCTTTGCAGTTTTGACGATGTAGATTTTGACAGATATTTTAGTTATTAATAATGTCTTGTAACAGAATGTAAATTTGAATTTAAAAAACATCTGAAATCTTTTTATACTGTATTCTGGGGTAGATGTTGGGTGGTAGCAATTTTTGTTATGTTAATGTTTTTATATAGATATAGGGAAAAACTGAAAGGGAATTATGTCTATTAATAAAATTACATTTAGTGGCGTTGAAACACCAATGCAAGTTAAACAAGAGATAAAAAAAGAAGAAACTGAAAAAACTGTAGAAATGGTTGATAAAGAAAAATCAAATGCTGCGAAATATATGATAGGAGCAACGGCTTTAGCTGCAGTAATAGGTTTAGGTATTGCTGGACGTAAAGGATATTTTGGGGAAGGTATGCAAAAATTGCTTGGAGGTGCTAAAAAATCAGCAAATGATATTGTAGAATCTGGCGAGAAAAAAGGCGGAGAAATTTTAGATGGTGTAATAAATGAAACAGCCACTCAAAGCATGAATGCAATAAAAAGAAAAATTAATCCTGAATTAATAGAAGATAAAGAGTTAAGACAAGTTATTGAAAAGTTAGATTCAGGAAGCACAGCAAATTTTGCTAATGAACGAGATTCTACTTTTCATGTAATGCGATATATTGATCAGATGGAATCAAATCTTTATAAAACCCTTATAGAGAGATTTGCGAACTATCAATCTCCTTCAGAACTATCTAAAGCAGTAAATGAGTTAAGTGCAAAAAAATATGATATTCCTGTAAAAGCATTAGAAAATTGTGCGGATAATATAGACTTTGAACATATTTTGAATGATCTAAATGATCCTAATATCATGGGAAACCGGAAAAGCAAAATTGTGCTTCCAAAAGATGTAAAACCAGAAGAAAAATTAAGAATAATTTTGAATACGATTGCAGAATCTACTAAAGAACGCTTAATGGCTAAGATAGAATTTAATCTTCCTAACAGATATTCTAATGCAACGCAAGATGAAAAAACTAAAATGATAGAAAAAAATTATACATACATATTGAAAGAGTTAAAGAGTACACTTGACTTTTTAAGTCCAAATGTGTCTTAAAATAATATTTGTTAAGATGTTAGCTTATAAGCTATTTAAAAGCTAAGCTTCATTTCCCGATACAAAAATGGTCAAAGATGTTATTTAAAATATCGTCAGTGATTACTTCTCCAGTAATTTCATCTAAAAATAACAATGCTGATTTCAAATCAATTGAAATTAAGTCTTGCAGCTCGTGAATTTTTGCAGCCTCAAGTGCTTGAGTAAGACTTTCTTTACATTTTACAAGGCAATCTTGCTGACGGTTATTTGTAATGAATTCTGTATCTTCTAAAGAGAAATTGTATGATGCTTCTTTAATTTTGTTTTTAAGTTCGTCAAGTCCTTCTTTTGTTTCTGTTGAAAGATAAAAAATTCCGTCTTTTCGTTCTTTTACTAAGTCACATTTGTTTGCAATAACTATGTTATTTTTGTCTTTTATCAAATCTAAAATGGCTTTGTCTTCATTGTCCATTCCTTTAGAAACGTCGTATAAAAATATTACCAAATCAGCTTCATCAGCAGATTGTTTTGAGTATTCAATCCCGATTTCTTCAACTTTGTCTACTTCATCATTATCTCTTATGCCTGCAGTATCAATTAATGTAATTGCAACATCCCAATCAAGAGTTTCTTTCAAAACATCACGTGTTGTACCTGCAATATCTGTAACGATTGCACGTTCTACATTCAGTAATGTGTTAAATAATGAAGATTTCCCGACATTCGGTTTGCCGACAATTGCAATTTTTATACCCTGACGCATTATGTTAGAAGAATTTGCAGAAGCAAGGATTGAATTTATTTTATCAAGTGCTTTTTCAAATTCAGAAATTATGTAATCATATTCAGGTTCTGCAACATCTTCAGGAAAATCAATTCCTGCAACGATTTTTGAAAGAACATCAAATATATCTTTTCTTATTTCTTTGATTTTTGTGCTTAAGACACCTGATAAATTTTTGGCTGATTGTTTTGCAAAATCTCTTGTTTTAGCATGGATTAAATCTGCAACTGCTTCAGCTTGAGATAAATCCATTTTTTTATTCAAAAATGCACGTTTTGTGTATTCTCCGCGTTCAGCCATTCTTGCGCCGTTTTTCAAAACAACATCAAGAATATTCCTTACAACATTGATACCGCCATGGCAATGAATTTCGATTACATCTTCTCCTGTGTAGCTGTGAGGATTTTTGAAAGGTAGAAGTAAAACTTCATCAATTTTTTTATCGCCATCTAAAATCCAGCCATGAGAAATTTTTCCTGCTTCAAGATTGTGTTTTGAATATATTTTATCGATAATTTCAAAACTTTTATCACCAGAAATTCTAATTACTCCAACGCCGCCTGTGCCAATTGGAGTTGCGATAGCTGCTATTGTATCAAATTCTTGTAAGATGTTCATACTGAAATTATACATCAAAAAAACGGGTATTAATCTAATACCCGTTTTGAAAGTTTTTATTTATACGTATTTTTTTGAAATTTGTAATGCTGCAGATGCTGCCATACCATACGGTCCCATAGAACTTAATATCCCTGATGCAAGGTTTGCATAGTTGCTGTATGCATTACTTGATGAAGCTTGATTTGCGGCATATGCTTGTGCATTATAACTGTTACCTGATGAGCTGTTTTGTTGTGATGCACCGATGTAATTTAGAATATTTGAATTCATTTGATTTTGTACATCTTGTAAAAATCCAAGGTATGTGTATCTTTGAGATAATTCATTATTGATTAGTTCATCTTGTTTTGCTAAAACATCTTGTGCTAAGTTGTTGATTGATTCTGCTCTTTCTTCTTCAATAGAGTTTAAATTATCCATAAATACTGAATTATCTAAGTTGCCGAAACGTGAAGCTACATCTGTTTTTAAATCATCTAACATTGGTTCGTAGATATTATTAATAATTTTTTGACCATTTAGGGTGTAGGCATCAAGTTGCGATTGAAGATTTTGTTTTGTTGCATCATCAAATACGTTAACTTTTGATAGAGAATCTGCAAATGATTTTTGAGCATATTCATAAGCTCTTCTTTCATCGTCTGACATATTATAATTTGTGTATATAGTGTTCCCTTTTTTATAAGTATTAGCTTTATCCGAACCATTTATAGTTATTGTTCCGGCTGAGTATGAAGGGTATTTTGAAGATTTTCCCATTTTTGTTCCTTTCCGAACAAAAATTTAATGAATTTTTAAGGCGTTGATATAATATTATACCACGTGTGTCGAAAATCTGTAAAGTAAGTTTTGTTTGAGATATAATTTAGTTATGGAAAATTTAGATAGAATTAATGAATTAATCAAAGAAAAAAAATACGAAGATGCTAAAAAAGAATTGATTGGTCTAATCAATGATGAAGAAAAAGATGTGGAAGCTTTAAAGCTTTTAGGTTTGTGTCATATTAACCTTAATGAATTTAAGGAAGGACAAGCTGTTTTTGAAACAGTTGTGAAATATAAAGATGATGCTACAAGCTGGTTTTATTTAGCAAGTTGCTATGATAATCAAGATGATTTTTTGCATGCAATTTCTGCTTATGAAGAAGTTATTAGAATGAGAAGCAGTTATGTAGATGCATATAAAAATTTAGCTGTTGTTTATGTAAAAAATAAAGAGCCTCAAAAAGCGGTAGATACAGTTGTAAAGGCTTTAGATTACGTAGACGATGATTATACAATTTATTATATTGCAGGTACTGCATATATGGCTTTGAAAAATTTTGATGAAGCTGTTGAATATTTAGAAAAAGCATTAAAATTAAATCCAAATCATTCTCAGTTATATAATAATTTAGGAACATGTTATGTAACTGTTGGAAATCTTGATAAGGCATATGAAAACTTTTTAAAAGCAAGTGAATTAGATTCAAATAATTCAATTACATATTTTAATATTGCGTCAATTTTACAGTTGCAAAACAAGCATAAAGAAGCTTGTGAGTTTTTTAGGAAAGCATATGCAATTGAGGCTCAAGATAATTACTTGGTAGCTCTTGCATTATCAGAGGTTAAATCTGCTCAATTTGAAGAAGCTATAAAACATTATAAAATGCTCGTTACGCATAATCCTGAAAAAACTAATTTTAAATATAATCTGGCATGTTGTTATGATGCTATCGGGGATTATTCAAGTGCTATCGGAATACTTGCTCATCTGGTGTTGCAAAATCCAAAATCTGTGTCAATGTTGAGAAAACTTGCAAGTATTTACGTGAAAATTCATCAGTTTGCTAACGCAAAAGCTTTGTATGAAAAAATTCTTATTCAAGGGAATGTTTCTTTTGAAATTTATTATGAATTTGCTCATATTTGCGTAAAAACTGATGATATGGACAAAGCTGAAAAGATTTTGAAAAAAGTAATTGATCTTAATCCTGAATTTGCTCCTGCACATAAAGATTTAGGTGTATTGTATTTAAGCAAAAGATTGTTTGATTACGCCGAAGATGAATTTAATCAGGCTTTAAAATTAGCCCCTGAGAATTTTGATATTCTTTTTGAATATGCGAACTATCTTCATGCAACAACTAATTTTGAAAAAGCTGATGAGTTTTATCAAAAAGCTCTTGAAGCAGATCCGCATAATGCAGATGCTCTTGGTTTTTCAGCGTTAAATAAAATTCATTTAAAAGACTTTGATAAAGCTTATGAGCAAATTGAACATGCATTAGAACACCAAGCAAATAACGGGTTTATGCATTTTATTGCAGGAAAAATAAGATTTATGCAAGAAAAATATGAAGATGCAAAAATGTTTTTTGTAAAATCATATGAATTAGAAAAAACTCATGATTGTGAAAATATGTTAGGTCTATGTTATTTCGAATTAGGTAATTATGAACAGGCTAATAATATTTTCAAACATTTGCTTGAGGAAAATCCGTTGAATGTAAATCTTTTATTGAGTAGTGCAAGATGTTATGAAAAATTGAATGATAAAGATTCTGCACTTGCTACTTTGGATAAAATAGTTGATGCATTCCCTGAATGTGAAGAAGCTCAAGAGATGATTAGAGAAATTTCTTAATATTAATAAATGTAAAGATGTTTTATATTTATTTATAAGTAGTTGCAAAAATTTTTATCTGTTTGTTTTTATATAGATATAGGGAAAAACTGAAAGGGCATTATGTCTATTGATAAAATTACATTTAGTAGTGTTGAAACTTCAACACAAGTTAAACAAGAGATAAAAAAAGAAGAAACTGAAAAAACTATAGATACTGTGGATGAAGAAAAATCTAATGCTGCGAAATATATGATAGGAGCGACAGCATTAGCTGCTGTTATAGGACTTGGAATTGCAGGTCGTAGAGGTCATCTTGGTGAAGGTATTCAAAAATTACTCGGCGGCGCTAAAAAATCTGCAGATGATATAGCAAAAGCAAGTGAGAAAAACGGAGGAGAAATTTTAGACGATATTTCGTCTAAAGCAAAAGATACTCCTGATGTTGTTAAACCTAAATCAGGTGAAGAAATAGGCGAAGAAGTTTTGCCTAAAGCAAAAGATACACCTGATGCTCCTACTAAATTTACAAACCCTGACGGAACATTAAAAAATGGACCAGAAACTGTTGATATATTAAAAGATGGTAAAAAAACTGGTATAGAAATAAAAGAGTTTAAAGATGGCGACTTATTCTCAACTACTGTCAAATCATTTGATGAAGTTGGAAATATAACCAAAATTGAAAAAAAGTTTGCTGACGGTAAGACAACTCTATTAGAAAAAGGTGAATTTTACACAAAATCAGAACCTGGTGCAGAAGTAAAACCTGCTTGGTTCTATGAGGAAAAATTGCCTGATGGACAAGTGAAAAAAATGCGTCTAGTATTTGAAAAAGATGGTAGTTATACTACTAGTTCTATGAAAATGAGTCCGGAAGAAAAAAATATTGTTCGAGCAAAACTCAAAGATATTGGTGTTGTTTTAAGAAAAACTGATGAGCCAATTCCTATGCTTAAAGGTATTGATTTGATTAATGCTAACTTTGCAGCAATGGAAGGTAAGTCAGGAAAGGAAATGAATAGATTATTACTTTCTACCAAAAAAGAGATAATGCATCTTGAAATACCAGAACAAAAAACAGAATCATTTTCTAAATTATTAGAAAGTATAAAAAAATATGCAAAACCGGATGACTGTGATTATGTATTTAATCTTGAGTTTGAAAAAGGATACAATACTGCTTATGCAAAAGAACTGATAGGATTTGCGCAAAGCAATCCTGAATTTGAACAAAAAATAATTCGTGGTTTGCTTGATTCTAATTGCGGTAATAATGTTGAAGAAATGACAGCTATAAGAGAAATGCTTTTTGAAAGAGGAATGAAACCAAAAGGTATTATCGAAGGACGTGGTTTAGTAGAAACTGATTGGGGTTGTACGTCAGATCATTTCCCAAGTGGTAGATGGTTAGGTTTTTATAAAGATAAAAATTTACCACAATATAAATATTCAAATTTTAGATATGATATGTCAATGGGTGTAGCACCTAGACGTGCAGAAGAACTTATCCAAGAAATTACAGAGAATGCTGAAGCTTATGAAAAAGGTCTTGGTAAAAAAGTCGATTCTCTCATAAGCATTATTAAAAGTAATACAATAAAAGACTCTAAATAATACTTATAAGATTTTCATTCAATCTTGATAAAATTTCTAAAGTATTTTCAAGTGGATATCTTGTAATATTATTTATATCTTCTTCAAAATTATCAGGAAGTTTTTGGCAATTTTGTTTTGCATATTGGATAAGTCTTTTTTCTCCAGGGTGCAAAATTTTATTTGCTGCAAAAAGTATATCAAAATAACTTGCCAAAAATGCTGAAATTCTATGATTTAGACTTACATAATCTTTGCGGTTAATAGCTTTTTCTACTTGTTCATAAAATGATGCAGAAATTTTATTTTTCAACAATGGTAAATTGTTATTAATTATATTTTTTGCTAATTCATCCGGGTAATTTGTACAAACTTTTGTTTGCAAATTTTTATACCAATTTTCTGGATCATAAAGGATTATAGAGTTTTTTAAATTAAATACAAAACAGGTTGAATAACCTACGCAAGGATAATGTTTAGTCCAAGTATTTTCAATGGAATTTTCCATCCATTCTCGAGTTCTATACATTAAATCAATTTGGATATTTGTGTTTTTTATAAACAATTCATCTCCAGGGCCAAAAAAACAGTTATTGACTTCATATCTGTCTGAAAATTTTTTTGCTATATTTTCTCGTTTTTGAATATCTATTTCAGTATCAGAATATACATATATATCATAGTCTGAAGTTTTATCAGATGAGTTTGCTGCTCGTGAACCTGCTAATGAAATTGCTTTTACATTTTCAATTTGTTGAAATTCATTTATTATGTTTTGTATATTATCCATAGTTTGAGTTTATTACAAGCAGACCAAAAAACCAACATTCGATGACTGTTGGTTTTTTGCTTTGAAAAATTTTTAATATCCCTTAAAATCCTAATCAGACTAAATTAAACCTAATACTTTTTTGTACCAAGAGAATGTTTCAATTTCAAGACCGTTGAATGTTGTTTTTAAACATTGATTTTTTAAATAGTTTTCAAATTCGTCGTTAAATTTAGATTTAATCCTTTTTTCCTTTGTTGTTTTAGATGCTAACACTGTCATAGACCTACTCCTTTTAGTTTGCAATTAGTGACCCCATATATAATTCATGTACAAATTATAACATATATTGACTAGCTTTTCTAGTGGCAGGAATTCTAGCAGAGGGCGAAATTGAATAATATCGCCAAAAAATAACTGTAAATTTTTGTAAATATTTTTAGATGCAGTATCGACATACTAATGGTAATTGTAGTAAAAGAATTTTTCAATTGCCTGATAGTATAATCTTTTAATTTTTGTTTATGCTAATATTTATCTATGATTTTAATTGGTGAAAATATTCATGTTATTTCAAAAATTGTTAGGGAAGCACTTATCAAACGTGATGAAAATTTTGTTTTAGACTTAATTAATGCTCAGAACAAAATGGATTATATTGATTTGAATGTTGGACCTGCAAAATCTGATTTAATAGAAGTTCTTCCTTGGCTTGCAAAAATTATTCAAAATAATAGTGAGTGTGGAATTTCTTTTGATACTACAAATTCAGAAGAGATGAAAAAAGGGCTTCAGTCATTCGGTGGAAAAACTTTTATAAATAGTATTTCTTTAGATGATGAACGTATCGAAAAAATTGGCGGATTAGCTGTTGAATATGGAAGTAATCTTATTGCTTTGACGCTTTCTAAAGAGAATGGTATTCCTAAAGATGCTGATGGGCGTTTAGAGATTGCATTTAATATTTACGAAAAATGCTTGGAAAAAGGTATTGATAACGAAAAATTATTTTTTGATCCTTTGATATTACCAATTTGTGTTGACCAATCTCAAGGAATTGAGGCTATAAATACTATTAAAATGATTAAAGAAAGTTTTGATCCTCCTGTAAAAACTGTAATTGGGCTATCAAATATTTCAAACGGGTGTCCTAAAGATTTAAGACCTTTAATAAATAGAGTATATGCTTCATTAGCTTTTGGAGCAGGACTTGATGCTGCAATAATTGATGCAAAAGATGATGAATTAATAAGAATTTTAAAAATGCTTGAAATGAATTCTCCAAAATCTCAATTGGATAAATTGTATGTTAATCTTTCGGATATGATATCAAATTTTGGAGAGCTTGATGATATTGAATTTGATAAAGAAGATGTAGAGCAGCTAAAAGTTATTAAAACTGCAAGAATATTGTTAAATAACGAAATATATTCTCATAGTTTTACACAAATATAATTTTTTGGTATAATATCAATATAACAAAAAAGATTAGGAGAGTGGCACTATAAATAAGAAGTTATTAGTTTCGGCATTATTAGTTTTTATGTTTTCAGGTACTCCTGGATTTTCAATGGTTCCAGAAGCAAATTCTCTATATCAACAGGCATGTTCTGCAGAGTATAAAGAAGATTATGCAACGGCTGTAAGTAAATTACAGCAAGCTTTAAATATTTCTGCAAACGATGTAATGATATACACAAAACTAGCTGGTGTGTATAGCGAGATGGGTGAATATGAAAAAGCTTTGGCAACTTATGCTAAAGTCGCTGAATTAAAGCCGACTGACGGATATATTTATATTAGTATAGGCAGTATTTATGAAAATCAAGGAAAATATCTTGAAGCTTTGAATGCCTATAACAAAGTTATGGAAATGTGCCCTGAATATCTTTATAACTACTTAAATATAGCAAATGTTCAATATCAATTAAGAGATTATAAATCAGCAATAGAAAATTATAATAAATTTTTATCAACATATTCACAGCACTGGGAAGCAAGAGAAAATCTTGCAGCATCTTATATCAGTGACGGTAGCTATGAGAATGCTGTAAATGAATATGAAAATTTATACATGAGAAATCCGTCAGGGTTTAATGATTTTTCTAATTACGGACTTGCATTATATGAAGTTAAAAATTATCAAAAAGCATCTGAATTTTTAGAAAAAGCTGTTGATGCTGATCCTGAAAATACATCAGCTCATATTAATTTGGCTATGTCATATCAAGAATTAGGGAAAAATGATTTGGCTTTAAAACAATATGATGTTGTATTTAGGCAACAACCAGCTTTGCATTCCATAAGATTTGATTATGGTAATCTTTTAGCTGATATGGGACAAGATGAAGCTGCTATTGAGAATTATAAAATTTATATAGCAAATTATCCAAATGATTCTAGAGCTTACCAAAATATTGGTGTTGTCTATAAAAGACTTAATAAATTAGATGATACAATTGCAAATTATGAAAAAGCTCTTGAATTGCAAAAGGATAAAAAAGATGTTGATTTAGAAGCTGATTTAGCTGAATGTTATCATTTGAAAAAAGATTATCCAAATGCTTTAAAATATTATGATGCAGTTCTTTTAGTAAAAAAAGATGATTATAATATAAAATATAATAAGGCATTAGTATTGCATGCAATGAAAAATTACAATGACGCAATAGCTATTTATACAGAACTTTTGACTACAAAAGATGATGCAAATATTCAAAAAAATCTCACATCTGCTCTTGTAGCATTAGGTGATGAATACTTGCAGGCACATAATTATTCTTTAGCGACTGAAACTTTTGAAAGAGCGATTGAAAGAGGAACTAAAGACAGTTACGCATATTATGGACTTGCAAAATCATACAGGGCTTGTGGAATTAACGATAAAGCTTCAGAATATTATGAAAAAGCAATTTCAATGTCGCCTGAAAAAATACAGTATAGTAATGAATATGCTGAATTTATCTCAATGACACATAAAGCTTCTGATGTGAAAACTGTACCTGCTCAAAATTCTGAATCAGTTAAGAATACAAGTGACATTAAGCAAATATCATTATCAATGGATAGTGCAAAACAAAGTGAAGTTGCTGATAGTGAACAAAATAAAAACTTAATTGCAATTGGTGATGAAAATTATAAAAAGAAAAATTATGATGTTGCAATACATAATTACCAAGATGCATTGAAAATTAATCCATCTGATGACGTGACTTTACTAAAAATAGGTAATATCTATAAATTAAAAAATGATAATAAAAATGCACTTAATTTTTATAAAAAATCTATTATAGTAAATCCTAACTATGCTGATGGTTGGTTTAACTTGGGATTAGTTTACGCAAACGAAAAAAATAATAACAAAGCAAAAGAATGTTTCCACCGAGTAACAACTCTAAATCCAAATTACAGCTATGCGTATTATGCTTTAGGGCTTGCTTATGAACAGGATAATAATAAAAAAGAAGCATTGAATAATTATAAAATCTTCTTAACTCAAACTAAAGATGAAGATTTAGCTAATGTTGTTCAACAAAAAATTAAAAATCTGGAAAAATGAAAAAATTAATATTATCTTGTCTAGCGTTATTTTTGATATTTGTAACAACAGCCTGTGTAAAGGATAGAGCTTCTATTCTTTTTAATAAATATCCGATTACAGAAAAAAATATTTATGATTCTTCAACGGTTTTTCAAAGAGGTTCAAGAATTTATTATTTAATTCTTATGCCTAAAAAAGTTGAATCAAGATATCTTTATATTCAAATAATAAAGAAAGATAATAAATATGGTCAATTTGGATATAATCTAATTCAGACAAGAAATATTCGATTAAAAGATGAAGAAGTAAACTATTTTACAGATTATTTTGTCTTGAATGAAGATGGATATTATTTTATGCGTGTGTATTCAAAAGACAATCCGCATAAGATTTTTGCATCTGCAGAATTCTATGTTGCAAAATAATTTGAGTTATATTATACTTTTTCAAAAATCAGGGGAAGATGAATGGATTTTAAACAATCAATAATAATCAGCTGTATTCTTGTATTAGGAGTTATCGGTGTATTTGTCGGATATTCTATGTATCAGGAAAATATTCAAATGCATAAAAATTATATTGCGGCTCAAGATGCTTTCAGAAATGCAAATTTGCAGGAAGCTGAAAAATTACTTGAGGGTAACCCTCCTCATGATATTGCAAGGGATTTTTATATTTTAAAATATAATGTTCAGATGAATTCAAATGAATTATATCAGGCTGAGCAAACTTGTATGAAACTTTTAAAATTAAATCCGCAAGATGCTTTTAGCAATTATTTATTAAGTCTTGTATATTACAATTTGGGTGATAGAGATAATACAGAATTATATTTGAAAAATGCTGTAAAATATTCACCTGATAACGTTGATTATAAGATTTCTCTTGCTAATTTTTATGCAAATATCGGAAAAGATGATGAAGCTATAAATTTGTTTTTAGAATTAAAAGATTTAATCCCCGGATATGAAATAGCTTGGGCAACTATTGCTTCAATTTATGAAAATAAAGGAGATTATAATAACGCTTTAAAATACAGAAAAGAGGCAGCAGAAAAATTCAGTAATAACTCTTATGATTTGTATATGCTTGCATCTTTGTATCAAAAAATCGGAAAAAAAGATTTAGCTGCAGAATATTATGCAAAAACTGCAAAACTTGATATAAATGGTGCGACTGATGCAAAATCTAAGTATTTTGAAATTACAGGAAAACCTTATCATTCATCATCTCAATTTAAAAGTGAAAGTATTCCGTTTAAAAATCTAAACGGATTAATGCTTGTAAATGTTTCAGTTAACGGCTTTCCTGCAAAATTTATAATTGATACAGGTGCAACATCATCTGTTGTCTATGGCAATTTTATAAAAAGCAGACATATTCCTGTAAAAACTAACATTTTTGGAATTTCTCAATCTGCGAACGGAACAAAAACAGTTACTCCTATTGCTAATTTGAATATTAAATTAGGCAGTTCTGAATTCAAAGATTTGAAAACATTTATTATGCCAACTGACAATAAAGCTTTTGACGGTATAATAGGGAATGATATTTTAGAAAAAACTGATTATTATGTAGATAGACAACGACAAGTAATTACAATAAGAAGTGTGAATTAAATTTTATAATGCCTTAAAAAAAATAGTGTCATATACAGACACTATTTTTATTTATTTTATTTATTGAATTTATTATTCTTCAGAATTGTTGTTATCTAACAGGCTTGTCTGTGATACATTATTTTGAGCATCTTCAGCGTCCATAGCTGCTACATCTTTTTTTACCTGTTCATCTTCATCTGGATTTAAGATTTTGTTTACAGATACAACTGTATCATTTTCTGTTAAGTTTTGAGCTCTTACGCCTGTTGCAGGACGTCCCTGACGAGAAATTGAGCCGGCATTCAATCTTGTTACAACGCCGTTTGCAGTTACCATCATAATATCATCAGATTCTTTTACGATAGTCAATGCAACAAGTTTTGATGAAGTTGATTTGAATTTAGTTGCGATAAGACCTATTCCGCCTCTGTTTTGACTTCTGAATTCTGATAATTTTGTACGTTTACCGAAACCATCAGATGTAACTACAAGTAAATCAGCATCGTAATCACGAGGAACGATGTCGCAACCTACGATTTCATCGCCTGTGCGTAATTTCATAGAAGTAACACCTCTTGCACTTCTGCCTAGCGGTCTTAAATCTTCAATTGGGAAGCGAATAGCCATACCACAAGATGTACCGATAATGATTTCATCTCTTGCAGTTGCTAATTTTACCCAATTCAATTCATCATTTTCTTCTAGTCCGATAGCGATAATACCGTTTCTTCTAATGTTTACAAAGTTATCTAATTCGATACGTTTGATATAACCTTTTTTAGTAAGCATTATCAAGTTCAATTCATGAGAGAACTGACTTACTGGTACAACTGCTGTAATTCTTTCATCCTGATCAATTGGAAGAACGTTTACGATAGGTAAGCCTTTTGCTTGACGTCCGCCTTCTGGGAAGTCATAGACATTCAAGCTGTAAACTGTTCCTTTAGATGAGAAGAATAATACTTTATCATGCATCATTGCTGTGAAGAAGTGTTGAATATCATCATCTTCTTTTGTTTTAATACCTGATTTGCCGCGAGTTGCACGATTTTGTCTTTCAAATGTGTCTAAAGAAATACGTTTCAAATATCCTTGGTGAGTAATAAATACTGCCATAGGAGTATTTGGAGTTAAATCTTCAATTGTAACTTCACCTTGTTCAGGTAAGATTTGAGTCTTTCTATCATCGCCGTATTTTTCTTTGTCTTCTAAAAGTTCACCTTTGATAATATTAAGAATTTTTTGGCGGCTTGCAAGAATATCTTCATATTCAGCAATTTTCTTAACTAATTCATCATATTCAGCTTTAACTTTGTCTTGTTCCAATCCTGTCAATCTTCTTAATTGCATTTCGAGGATTGCGTTTGCTTGATCAACGTCAAGACCAAATCTACTCATCAAACCGTTTCTTGCATCATCGGTTGTTTTTGATTTTTTGATAAGTTCAATTACTTCATCAATAGAACCTAGTGCAATAATCAAACCTGCCAAAATGTGAGCTCTGATTTTAGCTTTTTTCAAGAAGAAAATAGTTCTTCTTGTAACGATTTCAACTCTGTGTTCTACGAATTCTGATAATACTTCGTATAAATTCATCAATCTAGGTTGTTTGCCGCATAATGCAAGCATATTAACCCCGAAAGTTGTAGCAAGTTGAGTATATTTGAATAAATTATTTTTAACAACATCAGGTTTCGCATCACGTTTAAGTTCAATTACGATACGCATACCTTCTCTGTCAGATTCATCACGAATATCTGAAATACCTGTAATTCTTTGATCTTTAACAAGTTCTGCGATTTTTTCGATTAAAACAGCTTTGTTTACCTGATAAGGAATTTCTGTAACAACAATAGCAGTTCTAGCTTGACGTCCGCCGCCGCCTGCAATTTCTTCAAAGTTAGCAACGGCCTGCATTTTGATAGAGCCTCTGCCTGTTTCATAAGCCTGTTTGATGTCGCTTAAACCTATAATTGTTGCAGCTGTTGGGAAATCAGGTCCTTTAACATATTCCATAAGTTCAGATACGGTAATGTTAGGGTTATCAATCAAAGCGATTGTTCCGTCAACAATTTCAGAAAGGTTATGAGGCGGAATATTTGTAGCCATACCAACTGCAATCCCTGAACAGCCGTTTAATAAAAGCATTGGAAGTCTTACAGGTAATACAGAAGGTTCTTGTAATGAACCGTCGAAGTTAGGTTCAAATTCAACTGTTTCACAATCAATATCCGCAAGCATTGATTGCGTAATTTTATGCATTCTAGCCTCTGTATAACGCATTGCAGCTGCACCGTCACCGTCAACTGAACCGAAGTTACCATGACCGTCTACAGTTAGGTAACGAGTAGAGAAATCTTGAGCCATACGAACTAATGCTTCATATACAGCTATATCACCGTGAGGGTGGTATTTACCTAAAACTTCACCAACAATACGTGCACATTTCTTAAATGGTTTGTCAGGAGTCATTCCAAGTTCGTTCATTGCATATAAAATACGTCTGTGAACAGGTTTTAGACCGTCACGAACATCCGGTAATGCACGACCTACGATTACACTCATTGCATAATCGATATATGAACGTTTCATTTCTTCTCTAATATTTACAGGAACAATTTTTCCATCCGCGAACATATTTTGTTGGTTACTCATTATTTCTCCCTCAAATCAATTTTATATATAATGATATTGTATCACAAATATAATCTGTGTGCGAATTTAAAATTATTCTTTACATAGAGTAACTATTTAAGTTCTAATCAACTTTATATTTTGGAGCTTCTTTAGTTACAAGTTCCATGTATTTTTTGTTATTTTTTTCAGCAAAATCTATAGCTTTTTTTCGAGCTTCTTCCTGTCCGCCAAGTTCTGATGAGTAAAATCGTTTTGCATAAGAAAATCTGTCTAGTCCTTTCCCTTTTGATGTTTGGTAGACTGCTGTGTTGTATTCGTAGTATTCTTTATTTTCTGGGAAAGTTAAATATCCTACAATTGAAGCATCTGGATATACTAAAACTGATGCACCCTTTGTTTTTTCTTGAATTTCATGAGCATATTGTGCGGCAGCATCTGTCGGGTTTGTTAAATCAGGAAAATTTGTGATTTGGATTTTGGTGTGCCAATTTCCGATATTTTCATCTTTTAAAAGGTAGTCATAATTTTTTGTTTCACTGTCAGGGTTTGACAGGTAGTATGTTTCTTTATCAAATTTAATTTTATTTTCCATAGCGTAAGATATTCCTTGAGTTAAAAGCAGTAAGTTAAACAAAATAAAAAAAGTTTTAAATTTATTTTTCATAAAAAATCCTCATTACAAAAATAATTATCTTTTTATATAAATAAAAATCTATTCCCCACTTTGTTAATATCAGAATTTTGATGTATAATAATTTTAAATAAGATACTTAAATCTATATAAAAGGGAGCTAGTGTAGTTAGGATAAAATAAATTTTTTATCGGAAAGGTTATAAAAATGCCGTTTGAATTTGAACCGCAAAAGATTAAGGATGTAATTTTAGTTAAGCCAAAAGTTTTTGGTGATAATCGTGGATTTTTTATGGAAAGTTATAAAAAATCTGATTTTTATGCAAATGGGATAGAGGTAGAATTCAATCAGGATAATCATTCCAAATCAACTGCCCATGTTTTAAGAGGACTGCATTATCAAGCGAAACCTTATGGTCAGGCAAAACTTGTAAGATGCGGTCGCGGTAGGATTTATGATGTTGCAGTAGATATAAGACCTGAATCAGAAACTTTTGGTCAGTATGTAAAAGTTGAATTGTCAGAAGAAAACAAACATATGTTATTTATCCCTGAAGGATTTGCTCATGGTTTTGTTGTGTTATCTGATGAAGCAGAGCTTTTATATAAAGCAAGCGGGGAATATGCTCCTCAAGCTGACAGGGGTGTTTTGTGGTGCGACAAAGATATAAATATTGATTGGGATATTGATTTTGAACCTATTTTGTCTGAAAAAGATAAAGTTCAACCATTTTTAAAAGATATAAATAAAAAGGAGTTAATATAATATGAAAATTCTTGTAACTGGTGGTGCTGGTTTTATTGGAAGTTGTTTTGTAAGACATATGTTGAAAAATCATCCTGATTATAAAATTATAAATCTTGATGCTTTAACGTATGCCGGTAATATTGAAAATCTTGATGATGTAAAAGATAATCCTAATTATACATTTGTTCACGGAAATATTTGTGATAAAAAACTTGTACCTGAATTAGTGGAACAAGTTGATGCTGTTGTGAATTTTGCGGCAGAATCTCATGTGGATCGTTCAATTACAGGTCCTGAAATTTTTATTGAAACTAACGTTAAAGGTACATTAAATTTATTACAGGCTGCACGTCAATTTAAGACTCAAAGATATTTACAGGTATCCACAGATGAGGTGTATGGAACTTTAGGTAAAACAGGTTATTTCACAGAAACTACACCATTAGCTCCTAATAGCCCTTATTCAGCTTCAAAGGCTTCTGCTGATATGCTTGTAAGAGCTTATCATGAAACTTATAATATGCCGGTGTTGACAACAAGATGTTCTAATAATTACGGACCTTATCAGTATCCGGAAAAACTTATTCCTTTCTTTATTTCTCAACTTTTGAAAGGCGAAAAAGTTCCTGTATATGGTGACGGTATGAATGTTCGTGACTGGTTATACGTATATGATCATTGTGCAGCAATCGATACAGTATTGCATAAAGGTAGAGTAGGTGAAGTTTATAACATTGGTGGACACAATGAAAAAACTAACATGGAGATTACTCATCTTATCTTAGATGCTATGGGCAAAGATGAATCTTCAATTAAATATGTAGAAGACAGATTAGGTCATGATAAACGTTACGCAATTTGTAATGATAAAATTCAGTCAGAACTTGGCTGGAAGCCTTCATTAACTTTTGAGGAAGGTATTAAAATTACTATTGATTGGTATTTGCAAAATCAAGATTGGATTAAAAGTATTGAGGCTAAAAAATGTTTAATCTAAAATTATTTTTTATGCAATTAAAAAATAAATTAGATGAAAATTATTTAGGCGGTGAGTATTATTTAAAAGAGTATAACTTTTTTGGTAAAATTTTTAAAAGAAAGTTGCTATATCCAAATACTCCCGCTTGTGTTGAATATTATGAATTGCCAAAGGTTTATTTGTCAATAACTGCAATCCTTAAAAATGAAGCTCCATACATAAAAGAGTGGATTGAGTACCATAAAATGCTTGGAGTGGAACGTTTTTATTTGTATGATAATGAATCTGAAGATAATCTGCAAGATGTTTTACAACCTTATATTAATTCAGGATTAGTATATTATCATTTGATAAAAGGTAAAGGGGTTCAAAATTCAGCGTATAGAGACGCGGTCTATAAATATAAAGATCAAACTACTTGGATGGCTTTTATAGATATTGATGAATTTATTTTGCCAGTTGAAAAAGACTCTATATCAGAATTTTTAAAAGATTATGAAAAATATAGCGGTGTAGGTATAAATTGGGTAGTATTTGATTCTAATGGGCATATCCAAAAACCTACAGAACACGGAGGTTTAGTAATTGCAAATTATTTTAAGACTCATGCTGATGGGAATATGAAAGTTAATAGGCATATAAAAACAATTGCTAAGCCTAAAGATATTTTAAGTGTACCAAATCCTCATTTTTTCTACTATAAAAATAATAAATTAACAGTAGATGAAAACAAAAAAAATATATACGGACCATTTACTGATAAGCATAATGTAGCTAAAATAAGGATTAATCATTATTATTGCAAATCAAAAGAAGAATATTTAAGTAAAATTTCAAAGGGGCGTGCTAGTTGTGATGGATATAAACCATATGAAGATGAGGCATTAAATTTTACAGATTATAAGTATGATTATGCAATGGAAGATAAAATTAAGAAACTAGAACAGATAATGTCAAAAAAAAGGAGTTAGATTTTGAAAGTATTGGTAACAGGTGCAAAAGGTATGTTAGGACAGGATTTATGTCCGATATTTGAAGATGCCGGAGCTTTTGTAATAGAGACTGATGTAGATACATTAGATATTACAAATGCAGAACAGGTAAAACAGGTATTAACTGATATTAGACCGGATTTAGTTGTTCACTGTGCAGCTTATACAAATGTTGATAAGGCAGAAGAAGATTTGAAAACTGCTGAGCTCATTAATGTAACTGGAACTGAAAATATTGCTGAAGCTTGCGGGAAACTAGGAATTACTCTTGTATATATTTCAACAGATTATGTATTTGACGGAACAAAAAATGAACCTTACAAACCAGATGATAGACCAAATCCGATAAATAACTATGGTGCTACAAAATACGAGGGTGAAGAAGCAGTAAGAAGTCTTTGTGAAAAATATTATATAGCTCGCACTTCTTGGCTTTACGGCCATCATGGAAAGAATTTTGTTGAAACAATGATAGGTCTTGCTGACAGAGAAGAAGTTAATGTTGTTGACGACCAGATGGGTTGTCCTACTTGGACTGTTGAATTGGCAAATGGTATTTTAAAACTTCTTTCAAAACCTTATGGAACTTACCATGTATGCGGTTCAGGCTCTACTACTTGGTATGGTTTTGCAAAAGAAATTTATGCTCAAGCAGGTCTGGAAGTTAATTTGAAACCTTGTACGACTGATAAATTCCCACGTCCGGCTAAACGTCCTGCATATAGTGTTATGGATAACGATAAAATTTGTAGAAACTGGCAAGCTGCTCTGAAAGATTATATCGAATTAAGAAACGTATAATTTTTTAATTGCCTCCCTTTATTAATGGAGGTGGCACGAAGTGACGGAGGGATAATGAAACATAATAAAAATTTAACCCCTTATGCCAGAGAATTAAGAAAAAATATGACAAAATAAGAACGTTATCTTTGGTATGATTTTTTTTAAGAAATTATCCCGTTAGATTTTTACGTCAAAAAATTATAGAAAATTATATTGTTGATTTTTATTGTAGTAAAGCTAATTTTGTAATTGAAATTGACGGCAGTTAGCATTATCAAGATGAAAATATTATCTCTGATAAATTAAGGACGAAAACATTAGAACAATATAGCAAAAATATTTTTCAGGGTTTTTACTAATCAATGTAGGACCTATGTATCTCAACACAAATTATTCCATATATAGAATATAAAATCCCTACAAACGAATTTATTGAAACTTTAAAGTGTTTTAACAAAACTAAAAATTAAGGAAACTCTCATGCTAATAAGAAATCAAAACCAATATTGCACTTTAAATAGAATTAATAATACCCCAAAAAGTAATAACTATAAAACTTATATACCTATCCCACAAGATAGATTATCATTTGCTGGAATCATTATTAAAAGAATTAACAGTAAAGATGAAATTAAAAAAATTTTAGATTTATTTTATGATTCATTAGTATACAACCTTGAGCCTAATAAAACAAAATCTAAATTTTTAAGAAAAATAGATCGTTTTATATCAATGCTGCCATTTTCAATATCGTCAAAACAACCCAACAGTATAACTGAGGTGATAGAAAAAGAAAATAAACTTATTGGTGGATACTCAATGAGTATAAACCCGCTAAAATCAAGTGCTCATTTAGGATTTATTACTTTGGCCCCAGAATACATCAGAACAAAAGCAGGTATTGAAGCTTTAAAAAAATTAGGCACAAGAATTTATGAAAATGCAAATGCAAATAATGTAAAAGAATTAACTTGGACAACTAACTCAAAAAATAAAAATATAAACAATTTATTAAAACGTCTAGGTGCTGAAAAAGTAAAAGAAATTGCGTTGGGTGAAGCTGAATATAAAATTTCAATTAATGATTTAGGGAAAAAATTATATAATTTAGCATAAACTTACTCTGTAAAAATACTACAAGAGTGATTTTAATAAAAATAATGTTCTGTTATTTTTTTAATGCTTTTGCAATGTTTTTTATAATCAGGTCTTAAATACCAACTGTTGTAATTATTCCTGTAATCAATCTATTCGGAGTGACATCAAATACAGGATTTATTACATTTACGTCTGGCGTACAAATAATTTTGCTATTGATATGAGTTACCTCTTCGTGTGATCTTTCTTCAATTACAATTTCATCTCCAGTTGCAATAGATGTATAGATTTGATTTTTAGTCTATTACATTCTTTTGAATGAAAATTTACCACCGTTAGCTTGATATTACTCCCTTTGACAAGGAAAGCTTATATGTTTTTTCTGAATTTGATTTTGTATCCAAGTATTTTAAGGATTTTTTGGACATCATTATATTTTATTTTGCCTGTAGAGAGCTGTTGAGATATAGTTTTTACAGATATTTTTCTGTTATCTTGTTTAATTCTTTCAACTATTTCTTCCAATGTAATATTATTATCTTTAAGCAATTTAATTATTTCTTGTTCGATATTCATAGTTCTCCTTATATAAGTAATAGAATGTATAATATAAGCTATAACATAGTACAACTTATAAGTCAATAAATATATACTTATAAATTATGAACAAAGCAGAATTATTAAAAAGATTTGGTAAAAATGTTAAATTAGAGAGAGTGAAAAAAGATTTAACTCAAGAACAATTAGCAGAAATAATGAATGTCTCTCAAAATTATTTATCTAGTGTTGAACTAGGGAAAGAAAACATGTCTTTGGCTAAGGTTTTAGAATTAGCTGAGTATTTAAAGACTGATATTGAAAATCTTTTGAATTTCAAGTAGAATACTTAAAAAACGAGGTATTTATGAAAGGTATTGTATTAGCAGGCGGTGCAGGCACAAGATTACATCCAAGTACAATTGCTGTATCAAAACAATTATTGCCGATTTATGACAAACCGATGATTTATCATCCGATTTCTGTTTTAATGCTTGCAGGTATTAGAGATATTCTTATTATTTCAACCCCTGTTGATTTACCTAATTTTAAAAGACTTTTAGGTGACGGCAGTCAATTCGGAGTCAAATTTTCATACAAAGAACAGCCATCACCCGATGGACTTGCTCAAGCTTTTATTCTTGGTGAAGAATTTATCGGAGATGATTGTGTTGCTTTGATTTTAGGCGATAATATATTTTATGGCGGAGGATTTTCAGGAAAATTAAAACGAGTTGTATCTGATGTTACAAATAATGGCGGTGCAACGGTGTTTGGTTATCCAGTGAAAGATCCTCAAAGATTTGGAGTTGTTGAATTTGATAGAGATGGTAAGGTTATATCTATTGAAGAAAAACCGCAAAATCCAAAGTCTTATTATGCTGTTACGGGGCTTTATTTCTATGATAATAAGGTTGTAGAGTATGCAAAAAATTTATCGCCTTCTGCTCGTGGGGAATTGGAAATTACAGATTTGAATAAAATTTATCTTCAAAACGGAAATTTGAATGTGGAATTATTGGGACGTGGTTTTGCATGGCTTGATACAGGAACTCATCATTCACTTTTGCAAGCTAGTCAATTTGTTCAAACCGTTGAAGAAAACCAAGGTATAAAGATTGCTTGTCTTGAAGAAGTCGCATATAGAATGGGTTTTGTGACAAAAGAAGACTTGCAAAAAACAATAGAAAAATATAATAACAATGAGTATTTTAATTATGTAAGAAATATGCTTAATAAGTTGTAAGTTTTTTAATTTTCACATATAATTGCATTATAGTCTTAGGGTAATGTGCAAGGTGAAAGTGAGAATAAATAGATATTATCGCTATTAAAAGCTTCATCAAAGCATGCTGGGGAGGGTAAAAACATGAATTTAGAACATATAAAAAAAGTTGATCCGTTAGTAGCAGAACAGATTGAAAAAGAGTTTGAAAGACAACAAAATACTATCGAATTAATTGCAAGTGAAAATATTACGTCAGAAGCTGTAATGGAAGCTTGCGGCAGTGTTTTGACAAATAAATATGCAGAGGGTAAACCTCATAAACGTTTTTATAACGGTTGTGATAATGTAGACGTAATTGAAGAAACTGCTCAAAAAAGAGCATGCGAACTTTTCCATATGGATCATGCAAATGTTCAGCCTCACAGTGGTGCACAAGCAAATATGGCTGTATTTATGGCTGTGTTAAAACCTGGTGATAAAGTATTAGGAATGGATTTGTCAAACGGTGGTCACTTATCTCATGGATCTCCTGTTAATTTCTCAGGTCTTTATTTTGATGTAAAAAGCTACGGAGTCGATGAGAACGGTAATATTGATTATGATAATGTTCGACAAATGGCACATGAACATAAGCCTAAATTAATTATTTGCGGTGCAAGTAATTATTCAAAAATTATTGATTTCAAAAAGTTTAGAGAAATTGCAGATGAGGTTGGTGCATATTTATTAGCTGATATTGCTCATATTGCAGGTTTAGTAGCAGCAGGACTTCATCCATCACCTGCAGGTTATGCTCATTTTGTAACCACAACTACTCATAAATCTTTGAGAGGTCCAAGAGGCGGGATTACTATGTGTAACGAAGAATTCGCACAAATTATTGACAAAGCTGTATTCCCAGGATTACAAGGAGGACCTTTAGAACATATTATTGCAGGTAAGGCTGTTGCTTTATTAGAGGCTTCTAAACCTGAATTTAAAACTTATGCAGAGCAGATTTTGAAAAATGCTAAAGCTCTAGCACAAGGGCTTATGGATGAAGGTATGGATATTGTAGGCGGTATGACTGAAAACCACTTGATGACTTTGGATTTGAGAAAGACCGGTAAAACAGGGAAAGACATGGCAAATGTCTTAGAACGAGTAGGGATTACTGCTAATAAAAATACAGTACCTAATGACCCTCAAAGTCCTTTTGTTACAAGCGGAATTAGATTAGGTGTTCCTGCTGTTACAACAAGAGGGTTTAAAGAAGAAGATATGATTGAAGTTGCAAAAATTATTGCATCTGCAATATTTTCGTCAGATAATGAATTGGGCTTACAAAATTTAAGAGAACGTTCTTTAAAACTTTGTAAGAAATACCCGATATACAAATAAATTAAAAGGGATAATTTATGTTAATCAAATTAACACATGCACATGTAATAGGAACAGTAATAGCTTATTTAATCGGAGTATGTTTAGTGCCTTTGGTAATAAGTTTTTCTAAAAAAGAAGGACTTGTAGATGTTCCAAATGAAAGAAAAATCCATACAAAACCGATATCGCGTATAGGTGGTGTTGCAATTTGGGCAAGTACAATGTTGACGTTTTTATGTCTTGTGTTTATGAGTTATTACCCTTATGGAAGTTTGCTTTCTGGAATTTTGCTCGGTGGTTCTTTAATGTTTTTGTTAGGACTTGTTGATGATATTTACAATCTTGATGCAAAATTCAAATTATTCTTGCAAATATCTATTGCTACATTAGTATATTTATTGGGTGTACAAATCAATAATGTTCCATTTATCGGTCATTTAGGAATTTTTTCTTACCCAATTACAATATTATGGATTGTTGGTATTTCTAATGCTTTGAATTTTATTGATGGGGTAGATGGATTAGCTGGTTCTGTTGTTACTGTAAATGCTGTAACTTTAGCTATTATTGCTGTTGCAATGACTCCTCCAAACCCGATAAGTGCTCTAATTGGTTTTATTCTCGCAGGTTCAATGTTAGCCTTTTTAACTTATAATTTTAATCCTGCAAAAATCTTTATGGGTGACAGTGGTGCATTATTTTCAGGCTTTCTACTTGCTACAATTTCAATTACTGGAGTAATGAAAGCAGCTACTCTTGCGATATTATTACCTTTCTTAGTATTAGCTGTACCTATTATGGATATTACTTTTTCTTCTTTAAGAAGAATTGCAAAAGGAAAGTCTCCATTTGTAGCTGATGCTGAGCATATTCATCATAAATTATTGCACGCAGGCTTTTCTCAAAAGAAAACTGTAATGATTTTGACTTCAGTAGCAATTATTGCTGGAGCTTTAGCATCATTGTTTATGGGCTCTGCAACTATAAAACATTATTTTATGTATATAGTAGCAATAGTTATAGTAATGTTGTTACTTAACTTTATTAAAGCCTTGACAAAAAAATAATTATGTGTTATTATCCCATGTGGATTTAATTACTCAGTTTTGAGCGATGTCGTTTTCACGGGATAAGAGTTCAAAATATTTAAGTGTAAATCTGCCATATATGTATTCTAAAAGTTGAATTACTTAATTCAACCATAAAGGGAATACTAGTTACGTGTATTAGTTAAGTAAAGGTTTATTAGCTATGACAGTAAGTGCAGTAGGATCACATGATAATTCAAAATTGAATACGATTGTTAAATCGACAGCAGTAGGAATGGCAGGCGGATACGCTCTAAAATATTTGTATCCGGTACAAAAACAAGAAGATAACATTAGCCGTCGTTCAATGCTAAATTATTGCCGTAAAGTTACAAATAGGGCAAAAGCTGATGATTTTAGAGGTAATGGTGTAAAATCAAAAGCTCAAGATGTATTTATTAAAATGATAGATGCTAATGATAAAGATGCTTTTTCAAGCAAAAGTATTGCTAAAAAAATAAAAGCTTTAGGTGGAGAAGAATCATTAGCAGGTAAAGAATTTAGAGGCATTATTAGAACAGTTAATGAAACATCTAAAAATTTAACAAGACGTTTTATGACTGCATACCATGTAATGTTAAAAATTAAAAGACCGGCAATCCCATTTTTAGTTGCGGGTGCTGGAGTCGGTTTCTTAACAGGTTTTGCACACAATGTCATGAAAACTGACTTTGATGCATAAATTTTATATTTTTTCACCAAAAAAATATAGGCTGAATTTTTATAATTCAGCCATTTTTTTATTCTATATTAATTTTATTTATATTAATTCGCCTTGAAGGTACCAGGTTTTTGCACCTGTAATTTTTACGTTTACAAATTCTCCTGTCAAGTCTTTATCGCAAGGGATATGAACAGTTTTAAAGTTTCTTGTTTTGCCAGTATTTATTTTTTTCCCTTTGTGTTCATAAAAACTTTCAACTAAGACTTCCATTTCTCTGCCGACGTATTTAAGATTTGATTTAAGACAGTTTTCTTGAATTTTTTTGTTTAAACGTTGAAATCTTTCATCTTTGACATCTTCAGGTATAAATTTATCTGTCCATTTTGCAGCTACTGTTTTTTCTCTTGGAGAATATGCTGCTACGTTACAGTAATCAAGTTCAAATTCATCAATTGCTGTGAGAGTTTCTTCAAATTGTTCTTCTGTTTCTCCTGGAAATCCTGCAATGAAGTCACTTGTGATAGTAACATCAGGTACCATTTTGCGAACTTTTTCAACAATTTTAGCATAAGTTTCTCTGTCATATCTCCTGTTCATTGCTTTGAGTACAGGAGAACTTCCTGATTGCATTGGAATATGGAAGTATTCACAAACCTTATCTAGTTCTACCGCAGTTTCAATAAGTTCATCTGTAATATCTGTCGGGTAAGATGTTACAAAGCGAATTCTGAATTTCCCTTCAATTTTATTCAAATCTCTTAAAAGGTTTGCAAGTCTGTAATTTGCAAGGTCTTCTCTTTCTTGTTGTTTTGTTGGAAAATCTTTCCCGTAGCTGTCAACGTTTTGACCTAATAATGTAATTTCTTTAAAACCTGCATTAAGAGCGTCTTTTACTTCTTTAATAATAGTTTCAGGGAGTCTTGAACGTTCTCTGCCTCTTGTATAAGGTACGATACAGTATGTGCAGAAATTGTTACAGCCTTCTGTTATGTTAATCCACGCATTTGTTGATTTTACACGATTGATTGGGAAGCCTTCTTCATTTATTGTTGGCATGTTTGTTTCTTCACACGCACAAACTTTTTCTCCTTCATTAATTCTTTTGATAATGTCTGGTAATGAATAAATTTGGTGAGTACCAAGTACAAAATCTACGTATGGTGCTCTTGAAAAAACTTTTCTTCCCTTTTGTTGAGCAACACAACCGCAGATGCCAATTTTCAAATCGGATCTGTCTTGTTTCCATTTTCCCCATACACCTAATTGGCTGAATGCTTTATCTTCACTCAGTTGTCTGATTGAACATGTATTTACCATTACAAGATCAGCATCTTGTGGATTTTTTGTTTCTTCATAGTCAAAATGAGATAGTATACCAAGCATTCTTTCGGTATCTGATTTATTCATTTGACATCCCATTGTTTCTATATAAACTTTTTTCATTTTTAATTCCTGCTATTTATACCTTTACTGTTAAAATTATAATACAAAAATACTTAATATACTTGACTTTTGCCATATAAAATATTATGTTGAAAATATACGGTTGAAAGGTGTTTATTATATGGGATTAAGCAGAAAGAATGTGTTAATGCTGCTTCATGAGCGCACGGAAAAGTATGCTGAAAAAGTTGCATTAGGAATGAAGACTCAATATGGCTGGAAGGAATTTACTTATCGGGGTGTAGGGCTTTTATCGAGGAAGTTAGCGCATTACTTAATGACTGAGTTAAAAGTAAAAAAAGGTGACAGACTTGCGATATTATCAGAATCTAAACCTGAATATGGTGCTTGTGTTTTTGCATCGGTAATCTCAGGAATGATTACTGTGCCATTAGATGTGAAGCTCACAAAATATGAATTGAAGTCAATTTTGTCAGATTGTGAGCCCAGTGTAATTCTTGTTTCTAAAGCTTATTTAGAGATGGCAAAGTTTTTGAAAGAAGAAATTCCATCACTTAAAGAAATTCTATTAGTTGATGAACCATCTTATAATATTGATACTAAAAGTATTTATCAATTAGCGGATAATTATGATTACAAATGGAGTTTTAGAAGCTCTAAATCGACGGCATTTATAATTTATACATCAGGGACAACAGGAGCCCCAAAAGGTGTTGAAATTTCTTTTGAAAATATGTTGGCACAGTTAGATGATTTAAAATATGCACTTGATAAAATTTTGCCATATGAACATGTAAATATTTTATCAATTTTACCTATGAATCATCTTTTCGAAATGACTGTAGGTTTTTCAACATTTTTAAATTTTGGTTTTTCAGTCTATTATACCCCGAGTCTAAAACCTAAAGATGTTTTAAGTATTATGCGAGAAAAACAGGTTGAATTCATGATTGTTGTTCCTGCATTTTTGAAACTTTTGAAAATGGGAATAGAATCAGAATTAAATAATGCTCCGAAATATGTAAAAATAGGTTTTGAATTGTTGTTTAAACTTGCAAAATTTGTACCGTCTTACAGATTAAAAAAATTGATGTTTAAGAAAATTCATGAAAAATTTGGCGGACATTTTTCAGGTTGTATATCAGGTGGTGCACCGTTAGATATTTCTGTAGGAGAATTTTTTGAAAGAATAGGTATAAAAGTTTATCAAGGTTACGGTTTATCTGAAGCAAGCCCTGTTGTATCAGTAAATGTTGATAGGCGTGGAGATATTGCATCTGTTGGCAGACCGTTGAAGAGTTTGGAAGCGAAAATTGATGAAGAAACAAATGAATTGATGCTAAAAGGACCATCTGTTATGAAAGGTTATCATAACCAGCCTGAAATGACATCAGAAGTTATAGACGAAAATGGCTGGCTGCATACAGGTGATATTGCAAAAATCAGTAAGGAAGGACATATTTATATTACAGGCAGAATTAAAAATATGATTGTATTGTCAGGCGGTAAAAAAGTATTTCCTGAGGAAGTTGAAGCAGTGTTAGAAAAAAGTCCTTATTTTTCTGAGGTCTGCGTACTGGGAACTTCAAGAACTTTTGGAGTAAAAGACGGTACAGAGGAAATTACAGCTGTAATTGTTCCTGATTCTGATATTTGTGAGAAATATGAATGGGATACAGTTGATAAACTTATTAAAAATGAAGTTAAAAAATTATCTTTGCGGTTGACAGCATACAAACGTCCTATTAATATAATAGTAAGAAAAGATCCTCTGCCGAGGACTACTACAAGAAAAGTTAAACGTAAAGAAGTAAAAGAATTTGTAAACGCCTAATTTGGAGATATCATGAAACAAAAATTATTGTTAATTCTAGGATTACTTGTTATTTTTACAGCAGTTCCCGTTAAATCTGAAGATGATGTGGAAGCGCTTGATAACACAACTCCTTTGCCTGTTGAAGAAGTTAAGCTTCCGGAAAAATCTCCAGAAGTAGTCAAGCCTCTTGTATTACCGCCAAAATGGACTGATTTTTGTGAAACAGGTTATGAAAATGCTGTCTATACAAGTCGTGATGATATTTTTAATGTGTTTACATTTGTCAAAGCTGAACGTGTTAAAAAGAATTATTGGGCAGAAAGAAGAGCTAGTTTTGAAAGTTATTTAAAAAGCTGTAATGCTTTGACTGATGATGCTTCAAAGTCTGCTTGTTATTCTGAATTGAGAAAATCAGAAGAACAAAAAAATGACTTGTATAAGTTGAAAAGAAAACAACTTCTTTATGAAAATAATATTGAATTAAACAGAAGATAATTTTATTAAAAATATTTTAAAGTAAATAAAAAGCGAATTAAAAAAAGAGGTGATTTATAATCACCTCTTTTTAAGATTATGACATCAATTAGTTATGAAAAATATCTTTTCAAAAGACCGTCAAAACCTTTACCATGACGAGCTTCGTCTTTAGCCATTTCATGAACTGTATCATGAATTGCATCATAGCCTAATTGTTTAGCACGAGCAGCGATAGCTAATTTACCTTCGCAAGCACCGTGTTCAGCTTCTGCACGTAATTCAAGGTTTTTCTTTGTAGAATCTGTAACTACTTCGCCTAATAATTCAGCGAATTTTGCAGCGTGTTCAGCTTCTTCAAAAGCGTATCTTTTGTAAGCTTCTGCAACTTCAGGATAGCCTTCTCTTTCAGCAACTCTAGCCATTGCAAGGTACATACCAACTTCTGTACATTCTCCTGCAAAGTGAGCTCTTAAGCCTTCCATAACTTCTTTATCTTCAACTTTTCCATCGCCTACTTTGTGTTCGCAAGCGTATACTTTACCTTCAGCTGTATTTATTTCTTTGAATGTAGTTGCTCCGCATAATGGGCATCTTTCAGGAGCTTTGTCTGCTTCTGTTGACCAACCACATACTGTACATACAAATTTAGCCATTTTTACCACCTTTCTTAATACAAAAAATTTAGCCTCTTTTTACATGTTTTATCATACACTATAATTTTAAATTTGTAAAGTAGGAATTATTATCATTTTTTCTGAAAAATATTTATACATAAGAAAAAGACCTCTTATATCTTAGAGGTCAAGGTTGGTTATTTTGGTTATGTTATAGTTATTATAATGTTTTCGGCTTTTACATTTTTTATAATTCTCCTGAAGATTTAGATTTGCCATTACTCAATTAAAAGTTTACAAAACTTTATGTTATGATGTTTGTATGTTCGAAAAGTTAAAAAAATTCTTTTTATCAAAAGTTCTTAAAAGGAAATATTATAGGACGGGAAAATGCAAAGCATGCGGAAAATGCTGTACTCAAATTTATGTAAAGCATTACAAGCATGTTGTGCAAGATGAAAAGGAATTTGAGAAACTTCAGTATTTGCATCGGTTTTACTCATATTTAAAAGTTATTGGAAAAGATGATATTGGTTTAATTTTTGAATGCCAAAATCTTGATCCGGAAACTCATAAGTGTAAAATACACAGAACTCGTCCCGGAATATGTAGAAGGTATCCTCAAGAGGAATTATTTTCTATGGGAGGGGCTTTATCTGACGATTGCGGGTATAAGATGGAACCGATTGTACCTTTTAGTGAAGTTTTAGAAAAAGCGGCGAAAAAATCAAAAGGTTTATTACGCCCCTAAAAGTTCTGTATTGTTTAGTTCAACTATATCAAAGTATTTTTCTAAATCTTCTTGCACAGTTTTTTTTGTTTTTGGATTGTAATTTAAAATTTTGTCTAGTGTAATATCGAGTCTATCTTTTGCAGTGTGTAAAATAATTTTATCTTCACCGCTTTTGCTTCCTGCAAGTATTGAGGTATCAATATCAGGTCGGTCACATATAAGATCTGCAATTTTGTTTACGGCTTCTATCGTTTTATTACCGTTAGGACTTTCAATTTTTTCTCCGCCGATTATCCAAGCTGTTAATTTGCCTTTTGACATTGCTTTTAATTCATCTATTTTTTGTGCAATTTCTTCGATTACTTGTTCAATTTTTCCATTAATCGGTACATGTTTCATAATACCGTCTTTGTCATTTCTTACAATTACAGCAAGGTTTTGTGCATCTGCGACAGATGTAAATACTTTTCCGTTTGTTAATTTACATTTGTTATTATTATATAAGTGCCTGTATGAATTAGAGGTAGTAACTCTTGCTTTGTCGTATGCTTTAGGGTTTAGAAAGAGACAGGTATGACCTTGAAAACTAATATTATCCATAATGTAACTCCTTACATCAAAGTTAAAAATTGGACAAAAAATTTTTTGCTACTTTCAGGCAATGAAAAATATCACATTATCGTTTAAGCTAAAAATGTAGAATATTTCGAAAGGCTGGTAAATATGAAAAAATATATATTATTAATAACTTTAATTGCTATCTCATTACCTGTTTTCGCTGTTTGCAGTATAACGGGCGGAGCATGTAGTGCTACATCAAATTGGGATTCAAAACCTTTGCAACAAAAATACGTACCTAATAATCTTAATGATATACAACGTGCTGATGCATTTCAACCAAAGTATGTTGTTCCATATCGTGACGCATTGATAAATACAGAACCTGCTACTCCTGCTCAGACTCCTACTAATAATTACAATTCAAATTGTCAATTTGGGGTTTGTCTGCCGAGTGTAGAACCCGGTGGAGATGTTTTGGAATAGCTGGATGAAAGGCGGGCTGGTCACCCGTCTTTTTTGATTATGGGAAATATTAATTTTTTGTTTATTTTTTAAAGAATTATAAAAAACGATGTTATAACATAAATATAATTAAAAGGATGTAATTATTAGTAAAGGAGATAATTAATTATGGCAAAGACAATTGGTATTGACTTGGGTACAACAAACTCAGTTGTAGCAGTCATGGAAGGTGGTAAACCTACAGTTATTGCCAACGCTGAAGGCTCTCGTACAACTCCTTCAATTGTTGGTTTTTCTAAAACAGGAGAAAAATTAGTAGGTCAGTTAGCTAAACGTCAAGCTATTTTGAACCCGGATAAAACAATCGCTTCTATTAAAAGACATATGGGCGATGATTACAAAGTAAATATTGATGGAAAAGATTACACTCCTCAAGAAATTTCAGCTATGATCTTGAGAAAATTAGCTGATGATGCTAGTGCATATCTTGGAGAAAAAGTTACTTCAGCTGTAATCACAGTTCCAGCTTACTTCAACGATGCTCAAAGACAAGCTACTAAAGACGCTGGTAAAATCGCAGGTTTGGATGTATTGCGTATTGTAAACGAACCTACAGCAGCAGCTTTGGCTTACGGTCTTGAAAAAGAAAAAGCTGAAAAAGTTTTAGTATTCGACTTAGGTGGTGGTACATTCGATGTATCTATCCTTGAAATCGGTGATGGTGTTCACGAAGTTCTTTCAACATCTGGTGATACTCACTTAGGTGGTGATGATTTCGACCAAAAAATCATGGATTGGATTTGTGAAGAATTCAAAAAACAAGAAGGTATTGATCTTAAAGGTGACAAACAAGCTATGCAGCGTGTTAAAGAAGCTGCAGAAAAAGCTAAATGTGAATTGTCATCAGTTATGGAAACAAATATTAGCTTACCTTTCATTACAGCTGATGCTAACGGTCCAAAACACTTAGACTTGAGCTTAACAAGAGCTAAATTTGAAGACTTAAGCAGAGATTTATTAAACAGATGTAAAACTCCTGTTGAAAATGCTTTGAAAGATGCAGGTATTTCAAAATCTGATATCAATGAAGTTGTATTAGTTGGTGGTTCAACTCGTATCCCGGCAGTTCAACAATTGGTAAAAGAATACACAGGTAAAGAACCTAACCAATCTGTAAACCCTGATGAAGTTGTTGCAGTTGGTGCAGCGGTTCAAGCCGGTGTATTAGCAGGTGAAGTTAAAGATATCGTATTATTAGACGTTACTCCTTTAACTTTAGGTATTGAAACTTTAGGTGGTGTAATGACTCCTCTAGTTCCAAGAAACACTACAATCCCTGTTTCAAAATCTCAAGTATTCTCAACTGCTGAAAATAACCAAACAGCTGTAGATATTCATGTATTGCAAGGTGAAAGACCAATGGCTAAAGATAATAAATCTTTAGGTATGTTCAGACTTGACGGTATTCCACCGGCAATGAGAGGATTGCCTCAAATTGAAGTTACATTTGATATTGATGCTAACGGTATTGTAAACGTTTCAGCTAAAGATAAAGCTACAAACAAAGAACAAAAAATTACAATTACAAATTCTTCTAACCTTTCAGAAGCTGATATTGACAAAATGGTTAAAGAAGCTGAAGCTAACGCTGCTGAAGATAAGAAGAAAAAAGAAGAAGCTGAAATTAAAAACAATGCTACAAGTTTAATCGGTTCTGCTGACAGAATTGTAAAAGATTTCGAAGGTAAAATTGATTCAGCTGACAAAGCTAAATTAGATGAACAAAAAGCAGCTCTTCAAAAAGCTTTAGATGAAAACAAACCAACTGATGAATTGAAAAAATTGTCAGAAGAATTACAACAAACAATGTTTAGTATTTCACAAAAAGCTTATGAAGCAGTTCAAAAAGAAGAACAATCTACTGCAAATTCTGAAAATGCATCTTCAACAACAGAAGATAAAAAAGACGATGATGTAATAGATGCTGAATATACTAAAGAATAATGACAAAGTCATAATCTTTTAAAAACGACCTCTTATTAAAGAGGTCGTTTTTGTTATTAGTAAATTTTATTAATGTAACAAAATGTAAATATTAATTTAAAATGGTCTGAAACTCCCTTATACTCTCTCATAGGATAGGATAGGATAGGATGCGATGCCGCGATAGCAATTTTTTCCACTTTTTTGTTTTTATAAAAATATAGAAGCAAAGAAAGGATGGTTATTATTATGGGGATTACAGTTAAAGATTTATTTCAATATGATCCAAATTTTGATCCGGCGAAGATTCGTCGTTTAACAGGAAAATCAAATTATAAAAAAACAGATTCTGTTGATTTATCTAGATTAGCAGCTTTAAATGATAAAGATTTATCAATTTTTGCAGCTAAAAAGGATAGTGGTTTAATCAATTATATAAAAGATGATAATATACGTGCACAAGTTGCAGATGCATCTCATGTTAAAAATGTCAAAAATGAAAAAACAAATAAAAATGAACAAAATAATCATAATGCAGGGGCTATTCCTATGGACAAAAGTATTTTTGATATAAAAGAAAAAGAAGCCGGTATAGGAGATAATTTTTGATAAAAAATATTCAACAAAATAACAATATTGCTAAACAAGATTATGATAATGCTCAAGCATATTTAAAAAATCAGATTAAACAACCTAAAAATTTAGCTGATTTGAAGTGCAATGCAAATATAAAATTGCGTCAGGTACAACTTGCAAGAAATCAAGGTGATATAGAAAAAGCTGCGATACTAGCATATGAGTATCAACAAATTGTTCAAGATATAAATAATTATTACAAATAAAAAAGACGACCTTTTAAAAGACCGTCTTTTCGTTATATTTTGTTTTACTTAAACTATATATTAGCTAATTGTAAATAGTAATCGTTAGCTCTTTCAAATTTGTGAGCTGCATTGAACAATCTGCTTTCTTGTAATTGAGGTGCTAAGATTTGTAGACCGATTGGCATACCGTCTTTGTCAAATCCAGCAGGGACGCTCATTCCAGGAATACCTGCCAAGTTTGCAGAAATTGTTGCAATATCTGTCAAATACATTGCCAACGGATCTGATGCTTTAGCACCTAAATCAAATGCTGTGTTTGGACAAGTTGGAGATATTAAAATATCAACTTTCTTGAATGCTTCTTCAAAATCTTGAGTAACTAGTGCTCTCATTTGTTGAGCTTTTTTGTAGTATGCATCGTAGTAACCTGAAGATAGTGCGTAAGTTCCAAGCATTATACGACGTTTAACTTCAGGTCCGAATCCTTCAGCACGAGTTTTTGTATACATTTCTAATAAGTTTTTAGCATCAGGAGTTCTGTAACCGTATTTTACGCCGTCAAAACGTGCTAAGTTTGAAGAACATTCAGCTGTTGCCAAGATGTAATAAATACCTATTGAATATTTTAGTTTAGGTAATGAAATTTCAACAATTTCACAGCCTAGTTTTTTGTAATCTTCAATAGCTCTTTCCATAGCTTTTGCAACATCTTCTGACAAGCCTTCTGTCATAAGTTCTTTTATTACACCGACTTTCATTCCTTTGATGTCGTTGTTTAAGTTAGCTGCATAATGTTCTACAGGTAAGTTCAAAGATGTAGAATCTTTAGGGTCATGACCTGAAATAACTTCAAGCAAGTTTGCAGCGTCTTCAACAGTTCTGGCAAAAGGTCCGATTTGGTCTAAAGAAGATGCAAATGCGATTAGACCGTATCTTGAAACACGACCATATGTAGGTTTCATTCCAACAATACCGCAGAATGATGCCGGTAATCTAATTGATCCGCCTGTGTCTGAACCTAGTGCTAAAGTTGCTTCACAAGATGCAACAGATGCAGCTGATCCGCCTGATGATCCGCCTGGAACTTTTTTCAAATCCCAAGGGTTATGAACTTTTTTGAATGCTGAGTTTTCATTTGAAGAACCCATTGCAAATTCATCTAAGTTAGCTTTACCAACGATTGGTACTAAGTTTGTTAATAATTTTTCAGTAACTGTAGCGTTGAAAGGTGATACAAAGTTTTCCAAAATTTTTGAAGAAGCTGTTGTTTTTGAACCTTTCAAATTCATATTATCTTTTAATGCTAGAGGAACACCTGCAAGAAGAGGTAATTCTTCTCCTTTTGCAATTTTTTCGTCAACTTTTTTAGCTGTATCAAGTGCAATTTCTTTTGTTAAAGAATTGAAAGCACCAAGTTTTTCATCAAGGTTATTAATTCTTTCAAAAGCTGCATTTGTCAATTCTACAGCAGAAATTTCTTTATTTTTAAGAGCTTTTGATTGCTCTGTAGCTGATTTTTTTAGAAGCTCGTTCATACTTTCTCCTTAGTTATGATGTGACTTTGTCTGAAATGTCAGACAGAAAGTGTCTATGAGAAAATTTTATGACAAAAATAACTGTTTAGCAAGTTATATAATTAATAGTGGCTTTTGTAACAAAAAGTAATATTAAATATTTAATAAAGCAATTATTCCTAGAAGTTTTTTTTTATATATTTAGGATATAAGAACGGAGAATTATGTATGGGCCTTTTAAATTTTAATTATTCTGATAATAATTATTCAAAAGAATATTTAAACGGTATTAAAAATGATGTATTTACAAGAATGGATAAAAATGGTAATTCTGATGGCAAGATTACTGTTAATGAAGCATATAAAGATTTGGATATAGGAAGTCTACTTTCTGGTTTAAAAAAAGGATCATCTGAATATAACAGATTAAACGGGTTAACATCAAATATTTCTCAAGTTCTTGCTAAATATGCAGGTTCTGATGGTGAATTTAGTTCTAAAGAATGGGCTGATTTTCTTAATGGGAATGAATGGAATGCTGTTTTAGATGCATATCATTCATCAAGCAATTTTTCCAAAATTGAAATGGGATGGATTGAGAATTCATCACATTCGGTAAAAGATGGTGTAGTTTCTAAAGGTGCAGTTAAAGCAGGTCTTTTAAATGATTTGTCACGTAAAAATATTAATATTGATACTACTGGAATAGAAGCTCTTATTGATAAATATGCAGGTGAAGATGGGATGTTTACTGTTGAAGAATATACAAAACTGAAAAATGATAAACAGTACAAGGAATTTTTGAATAAATATCATGTAGTGCCATTTGATTAATAAAATATTTATTAAAGACTTTGCATTTTTTTGTTTATTTGAGAGTGAATTCTGTTTGCTCGATAGAGATAGTTTGTTAGTTTTTCATAATTAGCTTTTGTTTCGCCATAAGGTACTTTCATTGCAATTAGTTCATCAACGTTTTCATTAATACTTGTCAATGTGTCTAAAGAGTCGCTTAAGTCTAAAATTGATTGAACTTTTTTAGACATCCTTGCAATAATTTTTCTTGATACAAAACGTGCAAGTCGATGTATTGGGGAAAGTTTTGGCTTGCTTTTTTTAGAAGATGTGATTACATCTGTAATTTTTTCTGCCACATTTCTTTTCGAATATTGTTCTTTCAAGTCTGCAAGTTCATTTTCAATCTGTTTGGCTTGAATTTTTAAGTCCATTACATCTAGAAGTTTTCCAAGAAGTTCTGCACCTTTTATTTTATTATTTAAGTTTTCAAGTGCTTCTTCTTTTTCTGCAATAAGACATTCCAACTTTAAAGTTTTATCGTCTAAATCTTTAAACGAATTATCATTTAAAATATTCAAGTCATAGTCATTTAATCTTTTGTTTGAAAATAAATTGCTGTTCATGTCTTTACTGCTTGAGCGGCTACGCTCTTTTTTCATGATTACTTATAAAGTTTTACCTATTCTCTAGGTGTTGGGTTGAGCGACTACGCTCCTTTTTATTATGGTTATTTGTGAAGTTTTCACCTAACTCTAGGTGGCGGGTGGAGCGGCTACGCTCCTATTCGATTGTGTATACTTTTTTGTAATAAAGTATTGTCCCTATTATTGTAAGTACAATGTTTGGCATCCAAGCTGCCAAGAATGGCTGCAATGTACCTGCTTCACCGAAAGATATAGAAAGTGCTCTTATCAGATAGTAAGCAAAAATGATTAAAATACTGAATAAAAAACCTCTGTTATATCGTACTCTAGGTGGTGTAATTGCAAGAGGTACACCGATTAGTACAAGTGCGATTGTTGTCAATGGTAATGCAAGTTTGTCATATAATTCAATATGTATTGCATTTCTTTCTTTTTCATCTATGTGATTATGTCTAATATAATCAATCAATTTTGTGAAATTCATTTCTTTTGCAACATTTTTGTTTAATTCTTTTGACATATCAAGTCCGAATTTTACAACTGAGCTGTCAAATAATGTTGTATTCAAAATTTGTCCATCATCGTCTACTGTATATACAGCCCCTTTTTCAAATTCCCAGCCTTCAGGAGAAGTCTTTCCTTCGTCAGCTTGTAAAACTTGGATAGTACCGTCTTTTGCAGTGTCAAGAACTGTGATATTATGTAGAGTTTTATTTTCGCAGTATCCTACGTAAAATAAACGTTTAATACTTCCGCCATCGTTTAATTCTTTAAATACAAAATTTTGTTTCCCTTCAGGGATATTTTTTTGTCCTAAAGACCATAGGGCTAAGTCTTTTGATTGTTTAGTCATTACAGGAACTACTGTTTCGTTGATTACAAAGCTGCAAATTGACATCAAAAGTGCAAAAATAAAAATAGGTTTTGCTACTCTGTTTAATCCTATTCCGCAAGCTCTCATGACAGTAATTTCTGATTTCAAACTAAGTCCGTTCAAAGTCATTACGGTAGCTAATAGGACTCCCATTGGAATTGTCATTACGATAACTTGAGGAAGGTTTAAGATAATCATCATCAAAGCTACATTAAATGGGATTCCGAATAATGAAATTTGTTTGATTAAAGTAATAAATGTATCAGAGGCAAAAATAATTGATGTAAATACACATACGCCCATGATAAACATTTCAATTATCTGTCTTAGAATATATTTATCTAACAGTGTAATTTTTCCTGAAAAATCTTTTTCTATTTCTTGTACTTCTGCTACCATATAAATAATAATAATTGAAAAATTTTTATTAATCAAATATTGTAAATATTTCCTGATAAAAAAGCTCCTTATTTTAAAGGAGCTTTCTTAGTTATTTATTAAAATCTAAAAGAATTTTTAGAGTATCTTTTTCTTTGTTTTTTTCAAAAGCTTCAATTGCATCATCAGCTTTGTATCTGCCTGAAATCATTGGTGAAAAATCTATTTTTTCTGATTTTAAAAGTCTTAATGCCGGTGGGAATTGACCGCATCTTGAGCCTAATACTGTAATTTCATCAATTACAATTGGTGCAAGATTAAATTCCTTTGATGCTGCTACTGTACTTTTTAAAACAAGTACTCCGCGAGGTTTTGTAAGCGCTAGTGCTGTTTCAAAACCTGAAATTGAACCTGTTGCTTCAACAACTACATCATAAGTTTTTTCAACTTTCAAATCATTTAAAAGTTTTGTCTGAACACCTTGATTACGAGCAATATCAAGTTTATTTTGGTGTTTACCGACAAGAGTTACATCTATATTTTGTGCATTAAGAGTTAGAGCTGTAATTAATCCCAATTTGCCATCACCTAATACAATTACTTTTTCAAAAGGTTTGATGTGTAATTGTTCTGTAATTTCACAAGCTGCCGCAAGAGGTTCTACAAATACGGCCTGTTCATCTGTAACGTTATCAGGAACTTCAAAAAGAACTTCTAAAGGCATTGTAAAATATTCTGCAAATACGCCATCTTTTCTCCAAATTCCTAAAGTATGACGGTCAGGACAATGACGATATAATTTTTCTGCACAATATGGACAATCAGGTTTTTTGCAACCATAGCTGATTTCTGCTACGACTCTTTTGCCTAAAAGTGATTGGTCTTCGTCATTAATTTCTTCTACAACTCCGACTGCTTCATGACCTAAAATCCCTTTGTAGCCCATATAGCCTTTTGTAATTTCGTAATCTGTATTGCAAATTCCTGCTAGAGTTACACGAACAAGTGCTTCTCCTTTTTGTGGAATTGGTTTTTTATAATCGTTTACTAGTTTTAGTCCTTCATCAAATACTACTGCTTTCATTTTTTCTCCATATATAAGCATTTATACTTTTTAATTTTATAATTTTTGTGATATTGAAGTTAATTTAGCCTTCTGCAACAACTGTTGCTATTAATTCTCCATAGCTGTTCATTGATCCGTCTGTTTCTTCAACAATATAATTATAGCCTTCTTTTCCTTCAATTGCTTTTTCTGCTTTTTGTAATGCTTCATCATAGTCTTTTGTTTCTGCAACTAAAGTTTTTGAAAATTCAGAACGATTTTTAATTGTATAAATGTGGTACATAGCTATCCTTTCTGTCTATTTTCAGACCTTTATTTAAATTTATTTATTGTCTATTTTTTCTCTTAATTCTTGTACTTCATATTTTAGTCTGTTCAATTCGCATTTTACAGGGTCAGGAATTCTGTTGTGCATCAAAACTCCATTTTTATCTTTAATTTTTCTATGAACAATTCTTCCTGGTATGCCAACGACTGTTGAATATTCTGGAACATCGTCTACTACAACAGAGCCTGCTCCTACTCGAACATAATCGCCAAGTGTTATATTCCCTAATACTTTTGCTCCTGCTCCGACAATTACACCATAGCCTAATGTTGGGTGGCGTTTGCCATGTTCTTTACCTGTTCCGCCTAATGTTACTTGCTGGTAAATAAGAACATCATCGCCGATTTCGGTTGTAGCTCCTATTACAACTCCTTCTCCGTGGTCTATGAAAAATCTTCTGCCGATTTTTGCTGCAGGGTGAATTTCAATTCCTGTAATAATTCTTGTGATATAAGATATTATTCTCGGGATTAACGGAATATGCCATTTATATAGCCTATGAGCAAATCTATAAGCTATAAGAGCGTGCAACCCAGGGTAGCATAGGATAACTTCAAGTAAATTTTCTGCGGCAGGATCTTTGTCGTAGATTACCTGAATATCTTCTTTTACTTTTGTTATTCCTCTTTTTAGTATTTTAAACATTTTTTATTCTCACATGTTTCGTAAATATATTTTCAAAATTGGAGTCAGAAATTATATCAATTTTGCAAATTTACGTTTACCTGCTTGCAATATTACGCTTTCATTAAAGTTGAATGTATAAGCCATATCGGTAATTTTTTCACCGTCTACTTTTACACCGCCACCTTGAATTAAACGTTTTGCTTCGCCTTTGCTTGCTGTGAATTTAAGTTCTACAAGAACATCTAAAATGCCTTTTCCGTTCATACCTGAAACTTCTTCAATATCATCAGGAATTCCTTTGTTTGATACAACATTGATAAATGCATCTTGTCCGCGTTTAGCACCGTCTTCTCCATGGTATTCTTTTGTGATTGTGTATGCAAGTTTCATTTTAATATCACGAGGATTTACTGAACCTTCTGCAATTTGTTTATCAATTGTTTCTAATTCTTCTTTTGTTGCATCTGTCAATAGACTAAAGTATCTTGAAATCATATTGTCAGGAATGCTCATTAATTTTCCGAACATATCTACTTCGCTATCTGTTAGTGAAATACAGTGTTCAGGATATGTTTTTGACATTTTAACAACACCGTCTGTACCTTCTAAAAGAGGCAAGAGCATAACTAATTGAGGATATTTTTTCCCGTATGCAGCTTGAATATCTCTACCTAAAAGTGTATTAAATCTTTGGTCAGTTCCGCCAAGTTCTATGTCAGAATCAACTTCTACAGAATCATATGCTTGCATTAATGGATAGAAAAATTCGTGTATTGAAATTGGACGTCCATCAGCATATCTTTTTGCAAAGTCATCTCTTGTCATCATTTGAGCTACTGTTACTTGTGCAGATAATTTTAATAAGTCAGTAAAACTCATTTTATGTAACCAATCAGCATTATTTACAACTTCTGCATCACTTACATCTAATACTTTTGACATTTGATCGAAATAAGATTTTGCATTTTCTTCAACTTGTTCTTTTGTTAATGCAGGGCGAGTTTCAGATTTTCCAGAAGGATCTCCTACCATTGCTGTTGCTCCGCCTACAATCAAAACAATTTTATGACCTAAGCTTTGGAATTCTCTTAACTTTCTCATTACAACAGTATGACCAAGGTGTAGGTCAGGTCTTGTAGGATCCATCCCTAATTTTACTCTCAAAGGAGTGTTTGTGTCATGTGAATGTTGTAATTTGATTGCTAATTCTTCAATTCCGCCAGGTAAAACTTCAGCATTTCTTGTTAAATGTTTTGCTTGTTCAATAAATTCTTTTCTTATTTCAACCATTTTTCTCTCCAATTATTATTAATTTCTGTAAAATAATTATATCATGCGCAAAAAAAATATTTTACGAGCATTAATGCTCATATGGATAAAATTAATAATATATCTTTTACAGGGATTGAAAATATTGCAACTATAAGATTTAAAAGATCTAAAAATATTATTTCAAAAAGTCTTTCTATGGTGTTGAAAGACGATTATAAAGGAAAAGATTTAACTGCATATAATGAAATGTTAAACAAAATTGAATTTGTAAAAAATGATTATAAAAATATCAATGGAGATAATATTTTAAATATTGAATGCGTTAAATCAGACTATGGCAAAGCTATATTATTAAATGGCAAATTAGTTCCTGCTAATGATAAAAACTTACCGTTTTTTTCTTATTTTGCAAAATTAACTAAAAAAATTGCAGCAATGAATAATAATAATATGATTGTAGATAAAGATTATGTTTCAAAAAAAGCGGATAATATATTAATTTATGGAGAAAATTTGTCAAAATTAATTCCAAATTCTGTAGGGATCGAAAAAAGGAATCAATCTTTTTTTGATAAGGAATTAGTTAAAGAAACTGCAAACGAATTTAATAATTTTTTGCAAGCGATTATGAATAATTATTTTGGAGTTAAATAAAAATGGATAAAATTTCTTTTACTGGTATAAAAAATGTAAGTCATTTTGCTGAAAGTTTTTTAAATTATAATGATGTTTTTACGGAAGAAAGATGGTTAAGTGCTGAACTTACAGGAAGAGATTTACATAAATTTCAGCGTGCAATGAAAAGAAGCAATATGGATAAAAGTAATTATACAAACCCTGTAAGAGATAATTTTATAAATATTAATACATATTCAATACCGAATGAAGATGCAATTGCTATAAATAATAATCTTCTTGAAGTGAATGATGATACTTTACCTATGTTTACTGAGCTTGCAAGAATTACAAGAAAAATATTTAATAAAAAAAATTCACAGTTTGTCTGTGATGAAAAGTATTTGGATTCTGATTGTTTTAATAAAGCTATTTTTATGGATAAAGAAGTAGATGATTTGACTTCTACAGAATTTCATATGGCTGCTAATGTAAAAGAGGGGGCTAAAAAAATAAATAATGTTATTCAAAGAGTTATGGAAAGATATTTTAGTGAATAAAAAAAAAGACCGATGATTATCGGTCTTTTTTTCTACTTTGTTATTTCTGCCAGTTCTTTTCTTAGCTCTGTAATTTGAGAGTTATAATATTCAAGCCAAGTTTGTTCTTCATCTTTTAATTCAGGTTCTGCTATAGCTCTAATTCTTTTTTTATCTAATTCATCTAATTGTGTAAGAATTTCGTTTTCTCTAATTGCATTTTGAATTTTCAGTTGTTTAGTATTTATTTGTTCTTCAGTTAATTTAATCCATTTATTATTTTCAAAGGAATACTCATTTTCATTTACTGCAATAACTTTATTTTCAAAAGGTATAATTATTTTGCCTTTACCTTGTGCAGTTAATAATTCATACCAATATTCATCAGAAATTTCTATAGAATTATCAAATTTTTCAAGATAAAAACCGTAATCTTTGTTATTTTTAGTTCCGTAATATTTCATTTTTTCTCCTTTTATTTTGTTAATACCCTATTGCCATCCAATGCATATTATTGAATACACCACAGCTGCCAACATTAAAACCTGTTAAACTAAAATGTTCGATACCGGTGTCACTTCTTTCAAAAGAAGCTCCATAACCATTTTTTGCAAATAATGGTACTGTATATTTAGTGTATGCAATAGGATAAGTTACAACGGAACCTACGTTTGAACCCCATTGTATGATTATTCCGTTTTGCAAGTGTAAGTATCCTAAAGATTCGTTTTCTAAATCTCCACAATTAGATTTCCATTCACTCCATTCAGAATTAGTATAATTTCTTGTAAAAATTTCCGGATTTTCTTCTGTACAAAACCATATTTGCTTAATTAATGAATCGTCATCTCCGGTTACAATAAGAGTTCCTGCATCTCCTTTAGGTATATTATTTGGTTTATAAACTGATGAAAAAATGTATGTACCTTTTGTTTTATAATCATTTAAGTCAGTTTCGGATTCTGTAACTGTATGTTCGTTAATTAGTTCTGTTTTATCAGCTTTTGTTTTTAATATTTCTTTAACGTCTTCTATATCCCCTGATGCTGCTGTTTTATTTGCTTCAATTGTATCTGCTAAAGCTACAAAATTGGCATTAACTTCTCCTGCTTTTGCTTTAGTGCCCGGGATAAAAGAATAAGGTATCATTGAATTAGCCATAAATTCCCTTTCTGACTAATTTAATGAAAAATGTATTTTAAAAAGGCGTTTGAATAATCAATTATACCACGTGTTTGCAAAATTCGTCAATGTTGTGCTAAACTTTTTTTATGGCAATTGGTGTTGATATTGAAGATATAGAAAGATTTAAGGGAAAATCAGAGGATTTTTTTAATCGAGTATTTACAGATTTAGAATTAGAATATTGTTTTAAATATTCTAAACCTGAAAGTCATTTAGCTGCTCGTTTTTGTGCAAAAGAAGCAGTTGTAAAAGCTCTTACAGCTTTGGATATTGAAAATGTTTCATATAAAGATATAGAAGTTTTTCATAATGAAAAACATTGTCCGCAAATTCGTATTTTAAAACCAATTGATAAAAATATTATGTTTCAATTAAGTTTATCTCATGACAGAACAAAAGCGATTGCATTTGTTACGGCTCAAGAACAATAGCTTTGCTTTTTTTGTATGATCCGAAAAATCTTATATATGTAGTCTTTTCTTTAATTTGTTTTATTGTTTCCATAATTTTAGGATTATGGATATGTCCGTCAAAATTTACTATAAAAATGTATTCTCCGAATTTATTTTTAGAAGGTCTTGATGCAATGTAAGAAAGATTTATGTTATTTTGCATAAAAATTTCTAATACATTTAACAAAGCTCCAGGTTTGTTTTCTGTTGAAAAAGCCATAGAGGTTTTGTCATTTCCTGTTTCTTCAGTTTCAAAGTCTCCAATTAAGATAAATCTTGTTTGATTACTTTTATCATCATTTATGTTTTCTTTAAGGACATTCAAATTATAAGTTTCTGCAGTTTTTTTACTTCCGATAGCACCATATGTAAGGTTATAATTTTGTAGACTTCTTGCTGCTTCTGCTGTACTAGGTGCTTCTATAATATTTACATTGAATGGAAGTTCATTATGTATAAAATCTTGGCATTGCGCAAGAGCTTGAGGATGTGAAATTATCCCTGTAATTGATGAAAATTCAGTTGTTCTTGCTAAAAGACAATGATGTATAGGCATAAAGTGTTCTGATAAAATTCTTATATTTGGATTTTTTGTTGCCATAAGGTTGTCTAATGATTCTCTTACAGTTCCCTCAATTGAATTTTCAACGGCAAGAACTCCTAATGAATCAGGATTATCGTCAACGTATTCAACAACTTGTCTGATTGTTTGTAGTGGAGTTGGATATGCACTAATGTTAAATTTTTTACAAAAGTGGTCTTTAGCCATTTCTGTGAATGATGCTTGCGGGCCTAAATATGCTATTGTTTTTACTGTTTCTAAATTTAACATTTGCGATTACTCCTTATTTTTAATATGATTATAGCAGAAGAAAATATTGAGGCAAGATAAATGAGTGAAATTAAATTTGGAACAGATGGCTGGAGAGCTGTTGTAGGAAAAGATTTTAATGAAGAAAATGTAAGAACTGTTACAAAAGCTATTGGTAAATATGTTTTTGATAACTTTGGATTGGATAAAAAAATCATAGTAGGTTATGATCCGAGAAATATGGCTTTTGAATTTGCATCACAGACAGCTAATCAATTGAGTGAGTACGGTTTTGAAGTTTTGTTATCAGATAAAATTATTCCAACTCCGGTATTGGCATACAATGCGAAACATTTGAATGCATGTGCAGTTATGTTCACAGCCTCTCATAATCCTCCTGAATATTTAGGAATAAAATTTATTCCTGATTATGCAGGCCCTGCGACATCTGATATTACTGATGAGCTTGTGTATAATTTGAGTTTGCCTTTTAAATCTCAAGGAGTGGGTAAGGTTAGAAATTATAATTTTTCTCCAGATTATTTTGCTCATATTGAAAAAATTATTGATTTTGAAAAGATTAAAAATTTTGATAAAAATATTATTTTTGATGGGCTTTACGCCGCAAGTATAGGGTATTTTGACAAATTATTAGATAATCATGGAATTAAATATGACAGTTTGCATATGTTCCATGACGTAAATTTTGGCGGTGGAATGCCTGAGCCGAAGCCTAAATATTTAAAAGAATTAATTGAAAAAGTAAAATTAACTCCTAATTCTGTTGGATTTGCAAATGATGGAGATTCAGATAGATTTGGCGTGATTAATGAAAATGGTGAATATGTATCGCCAAATGAAATTATTGCAATTTTATTGATGCATTTAAGAAAACATAAAAACTATTCAGGATCACTTGTAAAAACTGTAGGGGCAAGTCTTTTATTGAATAAAGTTGCAGAAAAGTTAGGTGTTGAAGTGATTGAAACTGCTGTAGGGTTCAAGCATGTTGGTGAAGCAATGAGAAAATATAATCCTATTATCGGTGGTGAAGAATCAGGTGGTTTGAGTATTCAAGGACATATTCCTGAAAAAGACGGTATCCTTGCAAATTTACTTATTTTAGAAGCTATGGCTTATGAAAATAAATCTTTAGTTGACTTGCAAAAAGAATTATATGATTTTGTCGGCTGTAAATTCTATAATGATAGAATTGATAAACGTCTCGATAATGTAGATGAAATTAAGCCAATATTGGAAGAATATAAAAATAAAACTAAAATTGGAGATTTTCAAGTTAAAAACATTGATACAAAAGATGGTGTAAAATTATATTTTACAGATAATGCAAGTTGGATACTTATTCGTCCAAGCGGTACTGAGCCTCTTTTAAGAATTTATTTTGAAAGTGACAGTAAAGACAAATTAGTATCTATGATAAACATTTTTGCATAATGCTTCTAGAAATGATCTGAACATATTAGAAGTAAGCCCTTGCCCGGATTTTGAACAAAATTCTTCTTGTTGTGCTTCTCTTAAAAATTGTTCAATATCAATGTCGTTATTGGTATTGAGATTTATTGGCTGAATTTTTTCTTTTTTCTTAAAATGAGTTCTGACTCTTTCAAATTCTCCATAATCAAGAAAAATTCCACCGCATTTGTAACAAGTATCAATTTCTATCCCAAATGCATAAGTTTTAGCCATAGGAGTTCCACAAGCAGGACAAATTCTTGTTTGGTTTGGATCTACCGGCATGAAATTTTTGTTTTCAAGTAGTGATGTTATGTCAGTTAAATTGGCATCAGCAGAAGAAAATTCTTGAATTTCTTTGTTATCAAAATAAATTCCGCCACAGCCTTGAGAACATACATCAACATTAATTCCTTTGTTAGGAATAAAAACTTTTTGCATTTCACTTCCGCAAGCAGGGCATTTCATATCTTGTTGAGAATCTGGCATTTTATCTTCCTATAAATAACTTATCTATAAATTTTAAAAATTTTGAACGAGTCGCAAGATGCATATTATGTTCAAGCTCAAGTTTGTCAATTTCTTTTCCGAATTGAGCATAAGCAGATGCTAAAAAGTCTTGTCTTCTATCTTCTTCTGTAGGGTATTGCTCACGCATTTTGGTTAATTCTCCGTGATCAAAAAATTTTGATCCGCAGTTATAACATTCATCAATAGTTATTTCGTTTTTTATGCTAACGGAATTTTTAACCATTTTATTTCCACATACAGGGCAAATTCTAGTTTGAGATTCATCTGTTTTGTTAAAAGTTTTTCCTTCAACAGCTTTTTCAATTTCTTTTATATTTTCATTTTGCTCATCAAAATGTTTTAATTCTTGTCCGTCAAAGAAAATTCCCCCGCAGCCGTCTAGGCATATATCAATCATAGTTCCGCTTTCGCTCATTGGTATTTTTTGCATTATTTTTCCGCAAGCGGGACATTCTATTTGTTCTAATGTATCATGCATATAAAGCTCCTTTGTTTTATTTGAGTTAATTTTAGCATTCGTTTTATATACTGTCAATAAAAAACCTCCTTTTTAAGGAGGTTTTTTATTTTTTATTTTGTTTCTGCATTTTCTGATAATGTTTTCAGTATTGTATAAGATGCATCCCAGCCGTTTAAGCCACCTGTTGCTTTGTATTTAGCAATTTGTTGAGCTCTTTCTTTTTTTAATTTAGCTTGTTCTTTGTTGAATTTTTCTAGTTTCTTTTTATCTGCATTACGTTCATCAATTGTTGGTAGAATATATGCAAGGAAATTTTTGTATTCTTGGCAGTTATATCCTGCTTTTACTTTTGATGGATAGTTGTATGCAAGATAATCATAGATATACATTGTTCTTTTAAAGTTATTTGGCTGACTTTTTAATAGATCCATTGTAGAACCAGGCATTTTGCCTAAAACAACAATCATAGCTAATGGGTTGTATCCTGCTTGGATCATTAAATCAACACCTGTAATATCTGCATTCATTTGGTCTTTTTCTGACATATTATTAAGTGTTAATTCATTTGCTGCTAATGCTGTTGTTTCTAAAGATGTATCAATGAAACTTCCAGCAATTGCTGAAGTTAGGTTTGAAACTAATTTTTTCTTAGAAGCATTTGCATTAATTAAAGCTCCTACTTCTTGAGCTATTACAGCTGCAACTTCATTGTCGTTACCTGTGTAACTTAAATTTGTTTTGTTAATGTACAATTCATTGTTAGCATTAGAAGTGCTGTTTGCAACTTCTGTTTCTGTAACTACAAATTTAGTGTTTGAAGGCAGACTGTTTTTTGATAAAACTTGTTTACCTACTGTAGGTACTCGATCTACTGCACTCCAAGTAGCTGCAAATGATGGTACAGCAAGTGATGCTGCTAAAAATAGTGATAATAAAATCTTTTTCATTTTACCCCCTTTGTTTTGAGATTATAAGATTTTTAGTCGATAAATCTGAATTTAATTAGTGCAATTATAGCATGAATTCCGTCTTTCCAAGTTATTTTTTTGCCTTCTGCAAATTCTCTTCCGTAATATGAGACAGGAAGTTCATATAATCTTGCGCCTCTTTTTAAAACTTTAGCTGTAATTTCAGGTTCAAAATCAAATCTGTTTGATTTAATTTGAATTCCTTTGATGAAATCAGCTTTAAATGCTTTGTAACAAGTTTCCATATCAGTTAAAGTTGAACCGTATAGGATATTTGTAAGCAAGGAAAGGAATTTATTGCCAAGCAAATGGTGGAACATGAATGACCTTGAAGGTTTTCCACCGGATAGTCTTGAACCGTAACAAACGTCAGCTTTGCCATCTAAAATTAATTGGATTAACGGCTCATAATCCACTGGATCATATTCTAAATCAGCATCTTGAATAACTATAATATCTCCGGTTGCTTCTTTAAAACCTGTTCTAAGAGCAGCACCTTTCCCTTGATTGTATTTGTGGTATAAAACTTTGTATGGATATTTTGAATATAGATCTTTTGTTCCGTCTGTTGAATAATCATCTATTAAAATAATTTCTTTTTGTAACCCACAAAAATTTGCTTTTTCTACTTTTTCTAAAATTTTATCCAAAGTGTTAACTTCGTTATATACAGGGATTAATATTGTAATCTTTTCCATACAAGCTCCGTTTAATAAAAAATTTGTAATATTCTCAAAAATATTGTACAATAAAAACATACAGTTGTAAAAAAGTTTTATATGGATTGAGAAAACAAAAAAATGGTTAAGTGTGACTTTAATAATATTAAAAAAGGTTTGATGCAGTTAGAAGATAAAGATTATGACAATGCAATCGATTTATTTTCTAAGATAGAAAAATCTGCTAATAAAAATAATGCTACGGATAAAATTTCAATAGCGCTTAGTCTTTTAGGTTTGTCTAAGTATTTGCTTGATAAAAATAATTACAATGAATCATTAAAGTCTCTAAATGACGCTAAATATATGGCAGAATATTCAAAAAGCAGTACCGCAAAAATTGTTTATGAATATGCTCAAGGTACAATTTGTTTTGGTGAGGGAATGAAAGATGTTGCATTAATCCATTTTGAAAATGCGAAAAATATTTCTGTAGATTCTGGTGATGAATTATCAATTATGGGTTATGTATTAACTAGAATTAAACAAATTAGAAATGGACTTGATTTTACATTACCTATCAAAAGTGATCCATTGGTATCACTTGTAAAAATTGGCCGTTCAATTACTGCTGTAACTGATATAAATGTTTTGTTGAAAGTTATTGCAGAAGAAACAAAAATTGCTATTCAAGCTGACAGATGTACAGTTTTTATGTACGACAAAGAGAAAAATGAGCTTTGGAGTAAAGTTGCTTTAGGTATGGACAGTCAGGAAATAAGATTCCCAGCAGATAGAGGCTTGGCGGGTTATGTCGTAAAGACAGGTGAGCCTTTAAATATTCCTGATGCTTATAATGATTCAAGATTTAATCCGGATATTGATAAAGAAACCGGTTATCGTACAAAAACTATTTTGTGTATGCCGATTAAAAATAATAATCAAGAAATTATCGGTGCTTTTCAGGTTTTGAATAAATTAAATGGAGTCTTTACTAAAGGCGATGAAGATTTACTAGCTGCAATCGGGGGTAGTGCTTCTATTGCTTTAGAAAATGCCCAATTATTCGAACAGCAAAAAGAATTATACAAAGAACAAAAAGAACTGTTTGAAAGCTTTATTGATACATTAGCAACTTCAATCGATGCCAGAGATAAAATTACAGCAGGTCATTCAAGTCGAGTTAAACTGTATTCAATGCTGCTTGTTGATGAATTAGGTTGCGATGAAAAATTTAAAGAATTAGTTGAAAAAGCTGCTATATTGCATGATATAGGTAAAATTGGGATTCGTGATTCTGTTTTGCAAAAAGAAGGTAAACTTACAGATGAAGAATATAAACATATTCAGGAACATGTAAGAATTACTCACGATATTTTGGAAAAAATTCATATGTCACAAGATTTCAAAACAATTACGGAAATTGCTTGCTCTCACCATGAAAAATATGACGGTTCAGGTTATTACAGACATTTAAGTGGTGAAAATATACCTTATGGCGGAAGGATTTTAGCTGTTGCAGATGTATTTGATGCTATTACATCAAAACGTCACTACCGTGATAAAATGCCTATTCAAAATGTTATAGATATTTTATTATCAGGTAAAAATAAACATTTTGACGGTAATTTAGTTGATACATTTTTAAAAATATCTGTTGATAAAATTATTAGAGTATTTTTAACGGAAAATCATAATTGCTTCAAGGATGAAGATTGTGAACTTCTAAGCCATTATAATTTACTTAATATAAGGGATTTTATAATAGGTGAAAATGTAACAGATGAGCAAAGACATGTAGCAGACTTGTTTAATTTTTATTATTCAGGGAATATAAATAAAAGAGAGGGTTGTTAATTTTTTATGCAAAAATTATTATATTTACTTGCTATAATTGCATTTACCACAACTTGTGCTTTTGCACAAGAGGGATATGATGCTATTCAGCCTGCAAATCCTCTTTCCCCTCAGGAAATGCCTGTAAATACAATAGCTTTGCCTATAAAAAAAGCCACTCTTACTCATAATAGTGTGCATAATCAATATGTAATTGCATTTGACAGATTTATGCAAAGTAATGTCAAGTCTGCATATATGGATTTTAAAATCCTTATTGAAACAATGGATAAAAATGATTATGCCTATATGAAAATGGCTGAAAATATGGCAGATATTGGCTTTTTTAATTTATCAAATCTTGCAGCGTCAAAGATTGATGATAAAGAATTATCAGACTTTTTAATCGGAGATATTAATGTATATTATTTCCCGACAAAAAAATTAAAAGTTGATGATGAAATATATTTAGGAGAAGTTTTCTCTAATATAATCTATAATGATCAAAGTAGAGAAGCTACTGCTGAGCTTGTTAAAAATACAACGTTATTGGCTCAATCCGATTATGCTAATTACATTGCAGCTTTAGGTTATTTAAAGTCAAATGATATTATAAATGCAAATACATATATTGATAATGCAATTAAAATGAATGCTCAAAACCTGAATTACAAAAAATTAAAAGCTGAGATTTTATCGCAGGGGAAAAAGCCTAAAAATGCTTTAAAAATGATTGAGTATATCAGATCCCAAAAGTTATATTCTGCTGATTTTATAAGGAAAGTTAATTCATTAGAGCAATATGTACTTTATAAATCAGAAAAAGATTATTCTAAAAAAATGTACCATTTAGGGTATTATTATTACTATGAAAAAGAACTTGCAAAATCAATCAGAACTTTGCAGAGTGCTTTAACAAATAAAAAGAAAAATAATAAAGATGTCTATGCACTCATGTCAAGAGTTTATTTTGATATGAATGATTTTGAAAAAGCTCAAGATACTGCTATGAAAGCTCACAAATTAGATAGTAATAATTATTTATCTCTATCGGTTTTAGGTGATTTAAGTTACAGAAATAAAGATTATAAAGAAGCTTTGAAATACTACAAAGATGCAGAATCTAATAATAAAACCTCTTCAATGTATTCTGTTAAAGTAGCTCAAACATATGAGAAATTAGGTAAAGAGAAAAAAGCAGTAGAAATCTATGAAAGAATTTTAAGAACATATTCAGACTGCTATCTTGCATATTATAAAATAGCTCTTACTGATAAATCAAAAGAAATAGCATATCTTAAAAAAGCAATCGCAATTAATTGTGATTTTAAAGATGCTTGGATCGATTTGGGGCGTGTAGCAATTGAACGTCAAAACTATTCAGAAGCAAAGAATTACTTGGGTGTAGCAAATTATATTGACGAAAAAGATTTTAGATATTATTATTATCAAGGATTGATTGCAAAAAATCAGGGAATGAAACAAATAGCAGAAAAATATTTTAAAAAGTCGTTATTATTAAATCCTGATTATGTACCGGCAAAAGAGGAATTGAATATATGAAACAAAACATTCTAATAGTAGAAGATCACGAATTAACAAGATTTGGCCTAAAAACAACTTTTGAAGGTGTAGATTATATTGAAAATATCTATGAGGCAGATTCTGCAGAAAATGCAATTCAATTATTTAATAATAACAAAATAGATTTAATAATTATGGATTTGGGCTTGCCTAATATGAATGGTATTGAGGCTACAAAACAAATTAGATCTTCAAATAAAGATGTTAAAATCATAATATTAACTTCTCATAATGATGAAAAAGAAGTTTTAAACAGTTTGAAAGCAGGAGCAAATGCATATTGCTCAAAAGAAATTAATCCAAAAAGACTTGTGGAAGTTGTTCGTTCAGTTGCTGATGGTGCTGCTTGGTTTGATCCTAGCATTGCACATATTGTATTGAAAGCAACAACAAATTCTCCGTCTTTTGATAATGACAATAATAGAAAAGATTACGATTTAACCTCTCGTGAAGCTCAAATTTTAAAACTTATGACAGAGGGTTATAGCAATATGGAAATTGCACAAATTCTTGTGATAAGTATAAATACTACAAAAGCTCACGTTGCAAATATTTTGCAAAAATTAGAAGTTGATGACAGATTACAAGCTGCATTAAAAGCCCTAAAACACAATATTGTATAGATAAAAATAAAAGGATTATAACAAATGTCAGAATTGACACAAGTTCTTTTGGTTGATGACAATTCCAAATACTTAAAAGATGCTCTGCCTTTTTACGGATATGAAGTAACAGTGGCACTCGATGGAGTTCAGGCATTGAAAGAACTTGCAAATGAGAGTAACAAATTTGACATTGTGCTTCTTGATGTTATGATGCCTAATATGAACGGATGGGATACTTTAAAATCTATCCGTAAAAATGAAAAAACAAAACATTTACCTGTAATAATGCTTACAGCTGTTAATGAAGACCAGAAAATGGTTACAGGCTTAAAAATCGGTGCTGACGATTATATTGTAAAGCCTTTTGTACTTCCAAATCTTTTAGCAAGAATGGAAGCAGTTCTAAGACGTTCTATTCGTCAAAAAGAAATATCTCAAGATGTTATTCAAACTCAAGTCCCTATTGATCTTTTAACTTCAAAAGAAAAAGAAGTGTTACAAATGGTTGCAAAAGGGGAAAGTAATAAACAGATTGCAGATAAAATGTTTGTGAAAGAAGTTACGGTGAAAACTCATTTAAACAGTATATTCAAAAAACTAAAGGTAGCTAACAGAACTCAAGCGGTATTGCTTGCAATGCAAGCTGACCTTGTTAAAAATTGACATATTAATTATATAAGGAGATAAAATGATAGATTATACAAAAGAAGAATTAGTAGAATTGTTAAGAAAGAACCCCGAGAAATTTAATGAGTGGAAAGCAGAGCAAGAAGAGGTAGATCTTTCTGAAGTTGATTTTTCAAATATTAACCTTTCAGAAATAGATTTTTCTGACGTTGATTTGAATTCAAGTTCTTTTGCAGATTGCAGTCTTTCTTTTGTAAACTTTAGCAATACAGATTTAACATCAGTTGACTTTACCCGTGCAAGAGTTTTGGAATGTGATTTTACAGACGCGTTATTAACAGGTGCAGATTGCAGCTATGCGGAAATGACATATTGTAATTTTTCTGATGCTGATATGGCAGGATGTATTTTGTCAGAAACTGATTTATCAAATTCAGATTTAACATCATCTGTAAATCTTCATGCAAGCCGTTTTGATGAAGATACTATATGGCCTGATGATGACATGTTGCCTGAAGATTTTGATGTAACAAGTCATAGAGATTTGTCAGCATTGCAAGATGAAGAAGAAGATACTGTATCTTCTGATTGGTAATTTATACAAATTAAAATTATTGAAAATGTTAAAATGGTCTGTTATAATTAATTTATAACAGATCATTTGTTTTATAAGAAAGGAGTAGTTTATGATTGGATTAAGAATATTCGGGGGGGGGGCAATTTAGAGCTTACTCCACAAGGCTTTCGCCGAGTTGAAAAAATAAATAAAAAATGCTATATTAGTGATATGAAACATCACAAACTCGGTTTTACTTTAGCAGAAGTATTGATAACATTAGGCATAATCGGAGTTGTCGTTGCAATGACACTTCCAACATTAATAGCTCGCCATAATGAAAAAGTGTGGACAACATCTTTTTTGCGAGTTTATTCGATTTTGGAAAATGCCTATAGGCGTGTACAAGAAGAATATGGAACTTATGAAAATTGGTCAGGAGCTACTATTACTTCAGATGGAGGCTCTAGTTTATCTGATCGAAAGAAACTTTATGAATATATGATAAAACCATATATTGAGATAAATGAGGCTTATCTTCCTAAAAATAACGATTGGAATAATATAGGCAAGTATAATTGTTGGCCTGAAAAATCTTTCTATTTAGATAAGACGCCATATAGTTCAAATTTGAATGGTGAATATCGAGCACGTCCTGCAGTCAGTTTAAAGTCAGGAGAATGTATTGTTTTAGCTTATTCTTTTGGAGATTTTATGGTAGATATAAACTCTAAAAAAGGTCCAAATACTTTCGGTAAAGATCAATTTGCTTTTTCTTTCGACCTATTCAAGAGAGAACGAATTAAACCAGGTATGAATTCTCCTTGGTGGACTGATACTGCAGATTACTGTGATGTCCAAGATCCTCATGGTTTTTATTCTGGTCCATCTTGTGGATTTTGGATAGCTAGGTATCATAATATGGATTATTTGCACCTACCATTTGAAGAAGTAAAAAAAAGGTGGCGTGGTGGTGTCTGGTAAAAGAATTGTATTTCCTTTTAAGCGTTGAAAATATAAAAATAGTTTGTTATAATCAGTTTATAACAAACTATTTTTATAAGAAAGGAGCAGGTTATGAAAAGATTTAATGCAGGTCAGATATTGCAACAATACAAGTTTAATCTATCTTGTTTTGCTTTGTCTACCTGTACAGTTGTCGGGGGGGGGGCAATTTAGAGCTTACTCCACAAGGCTTTCGCCGAGTTGAAAAAATAAATAAAAAATGCTATATTAGTGATATAAAACATCACAAACTCGGTTTTACTTTAGCAGAAGTATTGATAACATTAGGAATAATTGGTGTTGTAGTCGCAATGACTCTTCCTACATTAATTGCACGTCATCAGGAAAAAGTATGGACAACATCTTTCTTGCGAGTTTATTCAATTTTGGAAAATGCTTATAGGCGAGTGCAGGAAGAAGATGGAACATTTGATAACTGGGGGACTTTTACTGCTACTGAAAGTGGCAATAGAAGAAGTCCTGTTAACGCTAAAGATTTATATGAATATATGATAAAGCCATATGTTGAAGTCAACGAGGCTTATATACCTAAAGATGGTAATTGGGATTGGATTGGTAGCAATAGTAATAAATGCTGGCCTGAAAAATCATATTATTTAGATAAAAGCCCTTATAGTTCAAATGCTAACGGTGAATATAAAGCACGACCAGCAGTAAGTTTAAAATCAGGGGAATGTATTGTTTTAGGATATGGAAATGGAGATTTTATAGTTGATTTGAATTCCCAAAAAGGTCCAAATACTCTGGGAAAAGATCAATTTGTTTTTTCTTTTGATTACAAACAAAAAGAGCGTATAAAACCTGGACATTACGAAAATTGGTGGACTGATAGCGCAAATTACTGTGATAAGAGTGATGCACATGGCTGGATAGCTGGTGTGTCTTGTGGTTTTTGGATAATAAGATATCATAATATGGATTATTTACATCTCCCATTTGAAGAAGTAAAAAAAAGATGGAATGGTGGAGTTTGGTAACTTGACTAAGCCTTTTTAGCACGTAAAATATTTCTTGTATATAACCGAAGGGAGTATAGAAAATGTTGGATCGTATACAAGTTACACATGAAGTAGAACAAATGTGCTGCGTCAAAAGAGGCGTAAAAGGCGAACCTGCTCCAATTCCTCAAGAAGGAGATTGGACAAAAGTTAAAGAAATTAAAGAAATTTCTGGTTTAACACACGGTTGCGGATGCTGTGCACCACAACAAGGTACTTGTAAATTAACTCTTAATGTTAAAGACGGTATCATTCAAGAAGCTTTAGTTGAAACTTTAGGCTGCTCAGGTATGACTCACTCTGCTGCTATGGCTGGTGAAATCCTTCCTGGTAAAACTATTTTGGAAGCTCTTAACACAGATTTAGTTTGTGATGCTATCAACGTTGCTATGAGAGAATTATTCTTACAAATCGTTTATGGTAGAACTCAAACAGCTTTCTCTGATAACGGTCTTCCTGTAGGTGCTGGTCTTGAAGATTTAGGAAAAGGCTTACGTTCTCAAGTAGGTACTATTTTCTCAACTAAACAAAAAGGACCTAGATACTTAGAAGTTGCTGAAGGATACGTTTTAGAATTAGGCTTAGACAAAAACGATGAAATCATCGGCTATAAATTTGTTAACATGGGTAAATTTATGGAAGCTGTTAAAAAAGGTGTTGATCCTAAAGAAGCTTTAGAAAAATTTACAGGAACATATGGCAGATTTGCTGATGCTGTTAAGAAAATCGACCCAAGAGTTGAATAGTCGTTTTTATATTTGTAGGCGAAGCAATTTAGCTTATTAATAAAGCCTGAAATAATTTCAGAATAAGTATTAAAATAATTAAGAGGAAAATAAAATGACAGTAAAATTTGAAGGACAAGACAGACGTCAAGCAAAATTGAATAAAGTTCTTCCAGAATATGGCTTCAAATCTTTAGAAGAAGCTCGTGAACTTTGTTTATCAAACGGTATTGACGTTGATGCTATCGTTAAAGGTATTCAGCCTATCGCTTTTGAAAACGCTGTATGGGCTTATACATTAGGTGCAGCTATCGCTATTAAAAAAGGCGCTAAAGATGCTGCTGAAGCTGCTAGTTTAATCGGTGAAGGCTTACAAGCTTTTTGTGTGCCAGGATCAGTTGGTGACACTAGAAAAGTTGGTTTAGGCCACGGTAACTTAGCTGCTATGTTATTGAGAGAAGAAACTCAATGTTTCTGTTTCTTAGCAGGTCACGAATCTTTTGCAGCTGCTGAAGGTGCAATTGGTATTGCTAGAAACGCTAACAAAGTTAGAAAAAATCCTTTAAGAGTTATCTTAAACGGTTTAGGAAAAGATGCTGCTTATGTAATCTCAAGAATTAACGGTTTCACATCTGTAGAAACTAAATATGATTACAAAACTGGTGAATTAAAAATCGTTAAAGAACAAGCATTCTCTGACGGTGAAAGAGCTAAAGTAAAATGCTATGGTGCAGATGATGTATCAGAAGGTGTTGCAATCATGATTCACGAAGGTGTTGATGTATCAATCACAGGTAACTCAACTAACCCAACTCGTTTCCAACACCCAGTAGCTGGTACTTACAAAAAATGGTGCTATGAAAATGGTAGAAAATACTTCTCAGTAGCATCTGGTGGTGGTACTGGTAGAACATTACACCCAGATAACGTTGCAGCTGGTCCTGCTTCTTATGGTATGACTGATACTATGGGTAGAATGCACGGTGATGCTCAATTCGCAGGTTCTTCATCTGTTCCTGCTCACGTTGAAATGATGGGTATCATTGGTATGGGTAACAACCCAATGGTAGGTGCTACTGTTGCAGTTGCAGTTGCTGTTGATGGTGCTCTTCGCAAATAATTATTTGCTTTATTAAAAATAAAAAGTCATCTAATATAATTTAGATGACTTTTTTATTATTTAATTTATATGTTTTAAGATATTTTTATATTATTCATAACACAAAATGTTGCTAATGCTTTTTGTGCTTTTTTCAAGTCTGAATTTACATAAGCATTTTTAGTTTGTTTTATTAATTCTTCTGCTAATTCGTACATTTTTTGTGCTCCTTGAAGATAATCGTTTTGTTCAGGAGATTTGATAAGTCCTAATTCTTGGAAATATTTACCGTATAATATATATAATCTTGATAGTAAATCGTTTAAATTAAATTGTTTTGCAATCGAAATTGCACTTTCTATATTTGATTTTGCAGTTTCAAAATCAGAAGTTGTGATAGAACATTTTGCTATTACCATTTTTAATAAAATTTTAAAGAAATAGTTATCAATCTTTGGATTTTCAGCTACTTCAAGAGCTTGTTCTGCAATTTCTCTAGCATTTTCAGGACCTTCTGTAATTAGTGTTGCATCTGATATTAAATACCAAGTTAAAAGTGCTCCAAGAGCCATTTTTTCTTTAGCAAAATATGTAATTTGGTCATTATATATTTCCATTGCTTGTTTGGAGTTTTCATTGTCCTTAAATACCTTTCCAAGTAATGTTTTTAGAATATTTTTAGTAAAATTGTCTCCATTGTTATTAGCAAATGTAACTACTTGGAAAAGATCTTCTTGAATACCATCATATTTTTTTCTAAAGAAATTATTTATAATATTGATAAAATTCCATCTTAAAATTGTTTCATTATTCATTATATTTTCACGATAAGATTTTAAGACTTCTTCAAGCATTTGTTCTGAGGCTTTAAAATTACCTTTCATAGTATTTGCAAAAGCAAGAGTTAGTTTGCATTTGCATATAAACAATTCATCTTGGATTTGATTTCTATCTATTATGTCAAATAATATTGTTAAAATTTCAAAAGATCTGTCATTCCCCTGAATAACTAATGCGTTCGCTAATACTAAATATGTTTTTAACCAAGTTTCATACATAAAAAGAAATTGTGGATCTTTAGGGTTGTGTTTTTTGTTGAAATATTGGTCAAGTACAGGCATTATTTCAGTATCAATCATATTGATTATTTGACCGCTATTCCCAATATTTAGAAGTGCATTTAATTTAGTTGTTTTAAGAAGAGCTGTTTCAATAATGTTTTCTGGTTTTACTTTTTTGAGTACAGAATCAACACATTCAACTTCTCCAAAGTAATTTCCTGTTTTTCTGCAACAAGATGCAAGATAGGCTAATAATTCAATTTCTTTAGGACTATTACCTACAGCCTCAGCATTTGAAATTGCATCTGGCAGATATTCTATTGCTTCTGTTGGATTTGAATTTGCCAATAATTTCCCTAATCGTTCTGAAATGTTATATCGTATTTTTAGGGTTTGAGTTTCATCAAATTCATTTATTAGTGCCATTGATTGCTTTTGTGATATTGCATATAGGTTTAAATCTCCTATATACGAAGCAAATCTTGTATTTTTAGTCCAAATATCAAGTGCTAATTCCGGTTGTTTCAAGTTTTGAGCAATAATACCTAAAATAGCATGTGAATTTAGGGTAAATCCTGTTAGGTGTGTGAATATTTTTTTGTTAATTTCTTTATAGTTTTCATCATTTTTTGCTGTTTTTATAATTGTTTCCCATAAAGATAATGAACTAAATTCGCAATATATTTCGTTAATAGGTGTTATATAATCCATTTTTTTTAGGTATATCATAACATCTCTAAAAGTTTTGTCATTCACTTCAAATATTTCTTTGACAAGATTCATATTAATCTTGTCTCCGATTATTGCAGAACCAAGTAAAATATTATATGCAATTGGATTGATGTGTGCTAATAATGCAAGTCTAAATTCAAGTAATCCTGAAAAAGTTGTTGCAATTTCAAATTGTTGGTCGCTAAGTTGACAGTCAAAACACAAGTCTAATGCATGATTGATGTAAGAAGGATTTCCTTTGCTTATTTTATAAATATCTTGTAATTCAAATTTATTTAATTGAGGGAAGCCGTCTATCTTTTTGACTTTTTGTTCTACAAGTGTATTGATTTGTTTGAATTCAATTGGAGCAATTCCGACATCTAAATAAATATTTTCATTTTGTTTTGTTGGGAAATAAAAATATCCTTTAGCTGGCTTAGGTTCGTTATAGATTAATAGGAATTTTAAATTATTCCATACATTTACTTTTTTTATGTAACGACTAATGAATTCATATGAAAATCCGTCAATGAAATCGAAATTATCTATTACAATTACGAATCTGTTGTTTTCAGTAATTTTGTCAAATATTTTATTTAGGAAATTAAAAGTTTTATTTTTAGCAGCTACGATATCTTCAAAAGTTCCTTCTTTATGCGGGTATAAAAAGTTTATTAAATCAAAGATTTCATTATTATTTAATTCCGGGAATTCATTTTTAAAATATTTTGATGCATCTTTTTTAAATTGTAAATTATTTAAGCAAAAATTAGGTAAATTAAAAATATTAAGCAGTATATCTTGTATTAACCCCCCAGAAGTTAATTGAGTAATTGGAGTACATTTCCCATAAAGCCAAGCAAAATTTTTAGGTTTTAATTCATGCATAATAGCTTTTAATACCAAGCTTTTGCCAATACCTTTTTCTCCACTTAGTGATAGAATTTTTTTGTCATTTGAAAGTATGCCTTTTATTAATATGTTTTTGGCACTTTGTTGAGATATTAAGTTTGCAGGATATTCTAATTTAATTTCTTTTTCTTCAATTATTGGTGTCGGCTTTTTAAAAATGTAACCACATTTCCTGCATTTTGTTACATTTGGTAAGTTTACGCTATTGCAATTAGGACATTTTTTTAGAATTTCTGTTCCACAATTTTTACAAGTAAAGTCAAATATTGAATTTACTGTATTACAATTTTTACAAATTAACCCTGTTCGAGCTTGACAATATGGACATTTAAGCGCATTATCAGGGATTGTTTTTTTGCATATTGGACATTTCATTATTAAAAATCCTAATTAAAAGCTTGTTTTACTTGTTCCATAAGCTTAAATAATCTTTTAGAAACTTCGGATTGAGATAAATTTAATTCTTCTGCAATTTCTTTTTGAGTCATACCTTTTTCGTATCTCAAATCGTAAAGTTTTAGATAATTTTTATCAGGAGAATTCGTATCAATTTCGTATACAGTGTCTACAATCTTTTGTAAAATCTCTTTTTTTATTGCTAAATCTTCCGGTGTATCTTGAATGTCAACAGGTTCATATGTGACTTCTATTTTAGAATAATCTAATGAACTTGATTGTTTTGCAATTGTTTCAATCGGTTCTTCTTTTGTAGACATGTAACCGCTTCTGGTTCTTCTTAATCTACCTTCACTTTTTAATACATTCAAAATAGAAGTTGTTGCAATCTTTCTCAAATAAGCTTCTAATGTTACATCAGAACTTACTGTTTTTACGATTAAAAATGAACGTTTGCAGGTCTCATTAAAAAAGTCATCATACAAATCTTCGTTGTTAGCGAATTTTCTATCACTTTTTATTATTTTTTCTATTAAATCTATTTTATCTTGAGCTAATTCCACTATTAAGTTTCCTTGTTCTTACCACATTATAGCATAATTAAAAGTATATGATAAGACTCAAATTGAAATCTGGGGTCTTAATCTCGTCTACAGGCGGTTTTACGACATTTAAAGTATTTTTAACAGATTGTAACACAATGGTATCAATTTGATTTGAACCACTGCTTGATAATACTTTTGCATCTTGTACAGTTCCGTCTTTACTTAGTTTTAGACTTACTTTCACTTGGTTAGTATACGCATATTCTGTAGCTAGTAGCAAATCTGCAGATAGTGATAATTTAATACTTTTGCCAGCAGTTCTAAGGTAGTTTTGGAATTTATTGCTGTATGATAAATTGCTAGGTACATCCCAAACTAATTTGTTAACGCTAATATATGATTCTGCAGATTGTTTAGTTTTGCTTGGAGTATTTTTTAATTCTGCTATTGCCTGAGTTTTTTGTATATTTTTAGTTTGATTTTTGTTAATATCAGGAGCATTTGTTGCTAAAATGTTTTCAGTTGTTTCGTCTGTTGGCTGGTTGTTTTCGTTATTGTTTGTTAAATCATTTCCAGTTGATTCTGTTTTAACAGGTTCGATATCAGCACTTGCATTATTTTTAGGCTTAAATACCATAACTGCTGATGCTGCTGCTAATACAGTAACTAGAGCGGCTGCAACTAAGATTATTTTTTTGTTTGGAGTTTTATTTCTGTTATTTAATAATGCTGCTCCAGGAATTTGTGGTTGTTCAATTTCTTGGTTGTTGATTTCATCTAATTCAACATCTGATGTAGGATCTGTATCATTAAATAATACTCCAATATTGTCTTCATCAGATATATTAGCATCCTCGTCTGAATGAGGATTTGTATTATCATCAAAAGCTAATAAATCATCAATTGTTGTATCATCGTTATTATTTAACAATTCCTGATTTTGGTTATAATCTTCTTCAGATAATAACCCAGATTCTATATTTTCAGATATTTGATTTGTTGTTTCATAATTATTAGTTTCATTTAATGCGTCATCAATTGTTGCTAAATCTGAAATATCTGGAATATCATCAAAAGATGTTTCATTTTCTTGTGTAGATTGAATGTTTTCAATTATATTTTGATTTTCTATTTCAGTATTTGTATTTTCTTGAGTTGGTGTTGAATTTAAAATATCATCAATTTGTGATAATAAGTCGCTAGACGAAATATCTTCATTGTCATGAGGTTTATTTTCATCAATACCTAAATCTTCTATTGAAATGTCGTCAAGATTATCTGCCGATAAATTTTCCATAAGATTCTTACCGAAGCCATCACTATTGTGCTCTTCAGAACTTTCAGTTGGGTCTTCGACTATTTCAGGTTCAATTGTATTTTCAAGAGGTTCAGTTTCAATATTATCAAGATTTTCAAAATTAAAATTCTCATCAATATTGTTATCTTCATTTAGAGTTTCAATTAGATTGTCATTTGTATCGATATCTGAATTATTTATTTCGTCAAAGTTGTTTAGAGTTTCAATGTTTTGAGCATTATCATCTTCTAAAGACATTGAATCATCCATAAAATCACTTATATCAATATTATTTTCTTCTTCTATATTTGATGTTTTATCTTGAGCATTTTCAGCTTGTAAATTTTCAGGAGTAGTTGTTATATTAGCTTCATTTTCTTCAATAGGGTTTTGTACATCTTCAATATTGTCAAAAGAAATTTTGTCATCAATTTCATTTGTATTAGTATCTTCAATGTTTTCAATATTAGATGTGTCAATATCATCTAATGATAATGTTTCTGTCTCTAAATTAATTTCAGTTTGCTCTAAATCTTGAGTATTTGTGTCAATATTTATGTCATCAAAAGATATTGTATTATCTATCGTATTTTGTTCAACATCTGCAGAATTTTGTATATTAGAAGTGTCTATATTATCAAAAGACATTGTTTCTGTTTGAAAATTATCTTCAGAGGTTTCTAATAAATTAGATGTATCAATATCATCTAGAGATATTTTTTCTTCGTCCATATTAAATGGAATTGGTTCTTCCAGTTCATTATTGCTTTGAACATCATCAAATGATATTTTATTATCAATTTGATCAATGAAATCAGTCTTTTCTTTTCCTTCAGGAAGTTTTATATCTCCTAAAGAAATTGTTTCTTCTTGAATATTTTCTTCAGGAAGTTCAATATTATCAATAGCAGATGTATCAATATTTTCAAATGAAATTGGCTCAGTTTCTTTATCGTCTTTAGTTATAAGATCTTTTGCAATTTCGATTCCTGAATCTACAATATCAAGAGCAGTATCTGTAATGTTAAGTGCAGTATCTGCGGTTGCTGCAGTATTTAAAATTTCTCCAGCTGCGGCTGCAGTAGCTCCTGCTGCGATTCCTCCTGCAATTGCTTCTCCTATATCTGTTAAAGTTGAATTTGTTTTTTCTGTTGAAGAATTATCATTATTTATTTCAGGAGTCGCATTATCTTCAAACGAAATATTTTCAATATTGTCAATTGGTTCAAGATTTAATTCAGCAATATCATTAATCGAATTTAAAGTTTCATTGTCACTTTGAATTATATCTTCAGAAGTTTCTGTTTCTGAAATATTGTTCATGTTGTCTAATTCGTCAATTAATGATACATCTGATATTTGATTAGATGTATTTTCATCAATTTCTTTTCTTTGAATTTGTGGATCAGTCATTGCTTTGTATGATAGTGTTTCAAAGTTTTCATACTCAATGAATTTATCTCTTAATTCTGCACTTTTTGTAAGTTGTTTAATTAAATATTTTTTGTCATTCTCTGAGATATCATTATCAGCCATTGAGATAATAATTCTTTCAGAATTTTCAATGTCTTCTTGGGATAATGTTTCTTTAGTATTGCCTCTATGAGTTTCTATATATTTTTTCAAATCTACGACAGAATTTAATTTTTCTTTTTCGATAAAATAATATTTGTCGTTAGCGTTATTTTTATTAATTAACCTTGGTTCAAAAAAGCCTAAGAATTTAACATGTGAAAAATCTTTTGCAAGGTTAAAAACAAGATAAATATCAGGTTCAATATTGTATTCGAAGTGAGATTTTGGAATAAATATTACATTTTCATCAAATACTACTCTTACGTCGATATGAATGTTAGGTAGCATAATATCTGAAATATCGAGTTCTTCAAGAATTTTTTTAATAGAATGAATGTTATAAACATCAGAAACATCAATGTTTTCAGAAGCTAAATATTTAAGAGCCAAATCTGCTCCTAGAGTATTTATATAAGCTCTGTTTTTTGTATCTTTATGAGCAAACGCATTTGCTGCAACGCTTGCATCTTTTTTATCCTGATCTTCTATGTAAATTAATGTTTCTTGTTCTGTTACCATGTTAAAATTCTCCTCTTCTATTCAATAAGATGACACTCAAAAAAAAAATATTCCAATTTGATTGTAAATTTTTGTAACAAATATTGAAAAAGAATATTTTTTCGGACAAAATAAATTTGTCAGTCGTTTTAATCTTAATGTGTAGTAATCAGTGCATGTAGATTATAATAGGTCTCAATCTCTGATAAAGTGACGGAAAAATTAGTTAAAATAGATAATTAGTAATAAAAGGAGGTTTTCCAAAATGATAAGTTCTGTTTCTAACGTAAATTTTCGCGGTGATGCAGCACCTGTAAATGCTCAAGATTTAATTAATTCACCTGGTAAATTTACAACACAAGCACCTAAAGCAGATGCTCCTGCAGATTCTTTTGAAAAAGAAGGTGCTCCTGCAGAAAAGAAAAAAAGTAAAGCTTCTGCAATAATTGGTACAATTGTTGGTTTATTAGCCGCAACTTATGTAGGATTAAGTATTGCAGTAGGTAAAAAAGCATTAACAAGAGCTGTTGCTGAAGAGGGCAAAGAACTTGGCTTCTTAGGTAAGGTTAAAAACTTCTTTGTAGATATCGGTGAAAGTGGAGAAAAACTTTGGAATAAAATCAGAGGCAAAAAAGTTGATGATGTAGATGGAAAACCTAAAACAGATGCTCCTGATGTAAAGAAACCTGAAACTGAAGTAAAACCAGAAGGTGAAGCAGCTCCAAAAGCTGAAACAAAAGCTGAGGGGGAAGTGAAAGCAGAAGGCGAAGCAGCTCCAAAACCTGAAACAAAAGCTGAAGGGGAAGTGAAAGCAGAAGGCGAAGCAGCTCCAAAACCTGAAGCAAAACCCGAAGGGGAAATGAAAGCAGAAGGCGAAGCAGCCTCAAAGGCCGAAGCAAAACCAGAAGGTGAAAATAAATAATAAAAATAATATATAATTTAAAAAAGCTCGTTTTATAAAACGAGCTTTTTTATTCTAAAAATTCAGATAAAATAGTGTTACTGATTAAAATGCCATTATTGGTCAGCTTAAATCCTGTATTAGTATCAGAAAGATACTTATAAGAAACATACTTATCAATAGTACTGGCGTACTTTTTCAGGAAATCTATATTAAATTTCTTATTAATTTTTTCAATATTAATTCCTTCCATTTTCCTAAACCCTAAAAATATTTCTTCCTCTAATTGCTCTTGTTTTGTCAATTTTTGAGATGATTTGTGTTGCAACGGATTATTTATATATTCATCTAAATTTGCGCTATTAAAATAGCGAGTCTCATTTTCATATCCATGAGCTGCTGTGCCAAATCCATAATATGTGTTATTGTCCCAATAATTTAGATTATGTTTGGATTCATAGCCTGATTTTGCAAAATTACTAATTTCATAGTGTGTAAAATTATTTTTTTCAAGAATTTCAATGGCTTTTAAATACATATCAGCTTGTGTATCTTCATTAGGAAGATTTTTCGGTGGATTTTTGGCAAAATAACAATCTTCATCAATTTTTAAACCATAAAGTGATATGTGCTGAATATTGAGGCTGATAGCTTTTTCTAAATCATTTTCAAAATCAGATAATTTTTGTTCCGGTAATCCGTATATAAAGTCAATACTAATGTTTTCAAAACCTGCTTTTTGAGCCTTATTTACAGCTGATATAACATCTTTTGCAAGATGTCTTCTTCCGATAATTTTTAGAATTTTATCATTAAAAGTTTGACAGCCGAAACTTAATCTGTTTACACCTGAGGATTTTAATTTTTGTAGGTATTCAAAAGTAATATTTTCAGGGTTGAGTTCCGCTGTAATTTCTGTATTTTTATTTATATTAAATATATTTATTAAATCGTGAAATTCTTGTGGTGTTAGTAATGATGGAGTCCCTCCTCCAAAATATAATGTATTAAGAATTTCTTTTTTATAATTTTGGTGGATTTCTTTTTTCAAAGCATCTAAATAATTCTCTTTTTGTTCAAGTTTTGGAAATGAAACAAAAGAGCAGTATTTACATTTAGATTTGCAAAAAGGAATGTGTATGTAAACATTTTTTGGCATACATATATTTTATAAAGAAATTTGATTTTTGCAAAATATCCATTAAATGATTGATGTGAAGTTTATATAATTATTCTATTGTATTTATGGGGAAAGCTCATCATTACAGACTTGAATAAGGGATAGAAAATTAAAAAATGGGAAACGAAAAAATCAACTCAATAGATTATAAAGAATTGTATGCGCAGTACAATTGGTTTTCTAACGCTTATCCGCCTGTTGTTCAGGCTTCAAGCGATGAATTTTTTCTGCCAGGATTAAAATTTATTTTAATTGGTATAAGCAAAAATATTAATACATTAATGGATAAAGATGCGTATTTTGTAACTAAAATACGTATAGATAAATTGCATGATATGTTTTTCAGAACTTCTGAAAAAGCAATAGGGATAATTTTAGATAGAGCTTTGGGCAAACCTAATTCAAGATTTAATTTAAACAAATTAACAGATTTAGAAGCAAAAATTATTACGGCATTTAATGATTATATGTTTAATGCGACTTCCCAATTTTTAACACAAGCCCCACCTTCATTGAAGCGTACGAATTTTGATGTAGTGCATTTGACATTTTTGGTAAAAGATGTTGATACTAATGCCGTTGCTAAATTTATTATTACATTACCTGATGAGCTTTTAGCCCCTGAAGTTGTAACTTCAAAAAGTGATAAATTTGATTATGGTGATTTTTCATCAAGTGTGATTGATGTTGCTGTAAAAGTGGGATCTACAAAGTTTAAATTAATCGATATTAAAAATATTGATGTAGATGATATTGTCGTATTTGATAACAGTGACACAAAGCATATGGTATTAAAGTTCAAGGATTATGAAACAGATATAAACATAAACCCAAACTTGGGACTGGTAATGCCAGTGGATAATGACGGAGGAAACGAAGAAATGGCAGGAGAAAATACTAATCTTTGGGATAGTATTGAAGTTGAGATGGATGCTCAATTTGATACTGTTAAAATTACTCTCGGAGAGTTGAAAAGTATTGAAAAAGGTTTGGTTGTAGACCTGACATCTATTTATGATAATAAAGTAACATTGAGTGTAGAAAATAAACCGATAGCACGCGGAGAACTTGTAATTGTCAATGACAGATACGGTGTAAAAATCGATGAAGTTATTGCAAAAACTCCTAAGGCTGAAAATGCTGCACCAGAAGTAGCTCAAAATGAACTTGTTCCAGAAGGACAAGGTGCTGATTTTGATGACAGTAATATGGAATTCCAAGAAGAAACACCTGCAGCTCCTGCTCAAAATACTGATGAAGAAGATGAATTTGATTACAGTGATTTTGAACTTGAGGATGAGGATATTTAATAGTTTTTTTAGATTAAAAAATTTTTGTTGAAGTCTTAAATGAGGGTATGGAAATGAGTGGATATTTAGTAAATTTCATAGTATACACAGCAGCAATGGTAGGAATAATATTCTTAGCAGTTTTTGTGTATAAAAAATTCTCTTATTGCAGTACTTCAAGATCAAAATTTTTAAATGTCGAAGAATGTATAAGTCTTGGACCAAGAAAAGAGTTATTTGTAGTAAGAGCAGGACAAGAAAGATTTCTTGTAGCATCTGATGTTGGCAGAACTTCTTTAATTTCAAAATTAGATGATAATTCACCTGTTCAAAAAAATGAAATTGTATCTTCATCATCATCTTCTTCTGTTTTAAAAACTAACACAAATTGCAGTGTAGATGATTTGCCGACAATTGTGGATTTCCAAAGAGGTCAAAGAGCGACAGCTCAAAAGAAAGTATTTAAAAACATAATAAATAATATATAGAGGGATATAAAATGGACACTATAATAAGAGATATGAACCCAGTTTTACAAATGTTGATACTGATGACGGTATTTTCTTTGATACCGTTAGTATTCTGTTGTATGACAAGTTTTTTGAGATTTGTAATTGTATTTTCAATGTTGAAAACAGCAATGGGTACTCAACAGGTTCCTCCTTCTATTGTAATTGTAGGACTTGCAATGATTTTGACATTTTATACAATGGGTGGAACATTTCAAAAAATGTATGAGATGGGTTCAGTTCCGTACCATAAAAATCAAAATATTGTAGAAGCCATAAACGAGGGTTCGAAACCTCTTAAAGAATTTATGATGAAACAGACAAGGGAGAGTGATTTGGCCTTTTTCATTGAAGCTACAAAAGGACAACCGCCTAAAAATCCTGAAGAAATTACAGTTTGGCAGGTAGCTCCGGCATTTATTATAAGTGAGTTAAAAACATCTTTTGAAATCGGCTTTATAATCTTTGTCCCATTCATTGTTTTGGACTTGGTAGTTGCAAACATATTATTGGCACTAGGTATGTTTATGTTATCACCTACAATTATTTCTTTGCCGTTTAAACTGCTGATATTTATTGCAGTAGACGGTTGGGCACTCATAGTTCAAGGGCTTGTCACGAGTTACAATTAGGTATCTACAAAGAGGGTTAAAAAGCGGGAGCGAAGCGACTTGCAAAAATATGAAAAGATATAATGAAAATCTATAAAGAGGGTAAAAAAGCGGGAGCGAAGCGACTTGCAAAAATATGAAAAGATATAACGAAAATCTATAAAGAGGGTAAAAATGGAAGTTTTAGTTGAATACTTAGCAAAAGGATTTTTAATAATGCTTGCAATCTCAATGCCTTGTGTACTTGTCGCAGCAGGCATCGGTCTTGTTGTAGGTATTTTACAAGCTGTTACTCAGGTACAGGAACAAACTATTGCAGCTGCACCAAAGATTTTAGGTGTATTTTTGGTAATTGTAATTGGCGGTATCGGTTTCATAAATATGTTAAAGGGTTTTATGGTAGACGGTATGGCTATGGCATTTAATTTGGTGTCTAAAAATGATGCCTATGTTTTGCCTGCTGATTATTATAAATATACAACTCCATTTGAACATGAAATGAACGATAAATTCAAAAATCAGCCGACAATGAATGAATTAATGAAAAACCCTGGTAAGGTTCCATTTATTGATCAACAGCAAAAAACAAAGTATTATGCAAGTCCTCAAACTCCTATGCCTAAACCTAATTTTGTAGAAACTAATAAAATACTCGGACGTTAATAAATGAAAAAACTGATATTGATACTTTCAATAATTTTAATCCCGCTTCAGGCATGTGCTTTTGAAGATTATATATTCACGTCTGATTCCCCAGTAAAAAGTGTATCTTCAAGTGATGAAAGTATCGTATCAGTTCTTCCTTTTTTTACAATAGATAATAATAAAGATACTATTATTGTAAAAGTAAAAAGGGAGGGTAACGCTGAAATTACTGTAAAATTGTATGACAAAGATATTGTTCTAAAAGTTCAGGTAACTCCTGATAAGACAATTTTTACAAACGGTGATGATTTTGTCTTTTTCCCATTAGATACCCCTGATGAACCTGTGGAAATTTTACCGCCGCCTGATATTAGAGGGGGTGATAAATAGTGGATCAGATTATTTCTGAATTGATGAAGATGTTCCCTATGATGAATGCCTATTTAGCTGCAGGAATTTTTGTTTTTGCAAGACTTTTAGGATTTTTTAGGCTTGCTCCTGTATTCAATAGAAAAGAAATCCCAAGTATGGTTAAATTGGGCTTAATTTTTCTTTTGACAATAATTTTGACATCTGTCACCAAACCTGATGTTCATATTATTAAAGAATCATTTGCTCTTTCAATCTTGTTGAATGTTGTAGTAGGTGCAATGATTGGTTATATTGCTCAATTAATCTTGTTGGCAGTAGATGCTGGCGGTGATATGGTAAATATGCAAATGGGCTTGTCTTCTGCTATGGTATTGGATCCTACGACTTCTTCTCAGGTGTCAATTGTCGGGAAGTGTTTTCAATTATTGGGATTAATTATTTTTATTCAATTAGGCGGGGTATATTGGCTTTTGACAGCTTTTATCCACAGTTTCCAAATATTTCCTCTTGATGCTACGTTAATCCCGTTACAGCAGCTTGTAAATATGGATTATATGGTGCAATTGTCATCAAATGTTTTGTTTATGGGATTGCAGATTGCATCTCCTATTTTGCTAGCAACATTAGGACAAGATATTATTTTAGGTGTAATCTCTAAGACAGCTCCGCAAGTAAACGTGTTCCAATTAAGCTTCTTATTCAAGCCTGTATTGGGTGCGGCAATTATGGTATGGATTTTGCCAATGCTTGTAAATATTATTTCTGATTACTTCTTATCTTTTTCAAAAATTATTTAAGATAGTCTTTGAAAAAATTCATATTTATTAATTCAGCTTCTTTTACCAAATCCTCTTCAATTACTTTGTTGATTTCTTTTTTGTTAGGGAAAGAATATGGGTCCAGGACAAAATTTGAATAGCATTTTTTGTTGAATTGTGATTTTTTATGAAATAAATTAGGAACAATTTCTTTTACTTTGTAAGCTAGTCCGTAGTTAAGCAATGTTCCATATTTTTTTTGAGTTCTTTGATGATACTGTTTTATAAATACGTCATAATTTTGACTTAATTTTTGAATTGCAGGTGAGTCTTCAAGTGCTTTTTGTACTTTTGGGGTAACATTTTTAAAATAAAGTCCGTTGAAATTTTGTCTGTTATGTGTATTTTTAATTTCCATATCACAAATAACGTATGAACATGAAAATTTTTGCTATGGATAATAAAGTTCTATAATATCAGCTAAATTGTTTTACGAAATCGCCGATTGCAAATGCTTCGACTGTTCCTATAACGATTTCAAAATCTTTGATTTCTTCTTGCAGTTCATCTTTCATATGTGCAAGCAGTCCAGGGATTATTATTTTGCGGTTTTTAACTTTGTTTGCAAAATCAAATTTTTTCAGAGTTTTTGCAACCATCTTAGCTGTAAATTTTTCTGCTGACCAAGCTGTCAAAACACTCATCCCTTCTGCAGGAGTAACTATTAGATAAGAAGGAACAGGCAGACTTTCAAGCTCGTTTGCTACAGCAAAAAATGTAAGTGCAAAGTTAGTTGTCATAAATATTAATGAATTTTCATCAGGGTTGTTAAATTCATATATTTTTGACTCTACCTGTAATGGTTTTTGAGGATCTGTAAAGATGTTTTGTCTGAGCATCATTAGTGATGTTAAAAGGTTTTTATCAAAGTCTTCAAAAATAAGCATATTTGCATATTTGCAAATATAATATGATGCTTTAGCACAAAGCAGATTTAAATTCTCTGTGTGTTTAAAATATACGCAGACAGGATTTGAAAACTTTTCATCTTTTTCCAATACTGCTTTTTTTCTTATTTCAATCAATTCATTTGATGTGTTTGTAAAATCTGTATCATCAATTTCTTTTATTGAAAGTTTTTGGAATTCTTCATATGTAATACAATCAGGTAATGAGCCATTTTTTGTAATAATTAAATCAACTTTCAGGTGCTCATTTACTCTTGTAATTTCGAATTCTTTAACTTGTTTATATTTATCTTGCCAGTCAGGATTTGCAAGGTCAATTATTATCCCGATTGCAGTTTTGTTTATGAAAGTTTTTTCATGTCTGTAGAGTACGTTTTCTCCGCCGATTTTAACCCCTTTTATTTCAATAGTTTTTTGTGGTTGTTTAGAATTTTGTTCATAAATTTCTTTTAGGGTATCAGGGAGATATTTACATTTTTCTATTTCGATATTGTGCTTTGCAAGTTTCAAGGCGAAAGCCATACAGGTAGGACAGCCGCATTCTTTGCAGTTTGTATGTTCGGCTTTTTTTGCAGCAGGCAGATATTTGAATATTTGTAATCCTGAGAGTTCTGTCATTATTCAAGCTCCTTTAATGTTTTATAGCTTTGAGGATTTGTCAAAACTATATATTCTGCACCTGCTGCTTTTACAGCTGCAGCTGATGTGAGTTCAAGATATAGTGAAAGGTCTTTATTTTTAGCTTCTTTTGTTTTTGCAGTTTCTTCCGTTGCAAAAGATATAATTGGCATATTCAAATATTTATCACCTGATTTGCCTTCGAGTTTAATTTTTTCCATTATGCTATATCCGTATTCAAACCCGTAGCCTAAGCCGCCAATATCTGTGTCGATAAGTATTTTATCTAGTGGTAATCCCATATCTGATGTTAGGATATTCATTTCTTTTGCTAAGTTTATGTCAATCGGAGTTCTAATAATTAGAGTATGATTTCCTTTTATAACATCAGGGACGATTTGTTTATAATTTTTTTCATTAGCAATCCCGATAATGCATTCTCTATTTAGAAGTTTCATTAGTTCAGGCAAAAGTTTTATATCAATTTCATCATCTCCAGAGCCGATTAGCATAAGAGGTTTGTCAATACAAGGAAGAAGCTTTTTAAAAGCTTCTATCCCTTTTTCTATATCTTCCGTAAATTTAAGACCTAAAATATCACAGTCTTTATTAATTTGTTTTTCTGCCTCTTGGATTGGCAATTCAAGAATATATTTAACTTTGTCTTTCACTTTGTACTCTATCCATTATCTGTTGGAATTCATCTGAATCGATAGTTTCTTTATCAAGAAGTTCTTTTGAAATTGCTTCAAGCATATCTCTGTTTTCGCTCAAAAGCCTTTTAGCTTCTTCATATTTAGAATCTACAATATTTTTCATCTCTTCATCAATTTCGAATGCAACTTGTTCAGAGTAATCTCTTTGGTGACCAAAATCTCTGCCCATAAATACATTTTCTTGGTTTTTGCCATATGCCATGTTGCCTAATTTATCTGACATACCCCAAGCTGTTACCATTTTTCTTGCGATATTAGTTACGTTAATCAAATCTTGAGATGCACCTGTGCTTACTCTGTCTTTCCCGTAAACGATTTCTTCAGCAGCACGTCCGCCTAATGATACTGTAATTTGTGCAAGAAGTTTTGCTTTATTTGTGTGAACTTTTTCATCTTTAGGTTTTGTCCAAGTTACACCTAATGCATATCCACGAGGGATTATTGATACTTTGTGTAATTCATCGGCATCTTTTAGTAATTTAGCTAAAAGTGCGTGACCTACTTCGTGGTATGAAGTTAATTCTTTGTCTTCATCAGTCATTACTTTACTTTTCTTTTCAATACCTGCGATTACTCTATCAATAGAATTGTCAATGTCGCTCATTGAGATTTTGTCTTTGTTATTTCTTGCAGCAAGTAATGCAGCTTCATTAAGCAAGTTTTGTAAATCAGCACCTGTAAAACCTGGTGTACGTTTTGCAAGAGTTTTTAAATCAACTTCAGGTTCTAATTGTTTGTTTTTAGCGTGAACTTTTAGGATTTGTTCTCTGCCTCTTACATCAGGAGCATTGATATAAATTTGTCTGTCAAATCTACCCGGTCTTAATAATGCGTTATCTAAAATATCAGGTCTGTTAGTTGCAGCGATAACGATAATATTTGTATTTTCGTCAAAACCGTCCATTTCTACAAGTAATTGGTTAAGAGTTTGTTCACGTTCATCGTGACCGCCTCCCATACCGGCTCCACGTTGACGACCTACGGCATCAATTTCATCTATGAATATAATACAAGGTTGATGTTTTTTAGCTTGGTCAAACAAATCTCTTACACGGCTGGCACCTACACCTACGAACATTTCTACGAAGTCTGAACCGCTTATTGAGAAGAATGGAACGCCTGCTTCACCTGCAACAGCTTTTGCCATTAATGTTTTACCAGTTCCAGGAGGGCCTACAAGAAGTACGCCTTTAGGAATTTTTGCTCCTAATTTAATGTATTTATCACCGTTTTTCAAGAAGTCAACGATTTCTTCAAGTTCTTTTTTCTCTTCATCAATACCTGCAACATCTTTGAATGTTGTTTTGACTTTGCTGTCAAGAAGCATTTTAGCTTTACTTTTTCCAAAAGACATTGCTTGAGATCCGCCTGCTTGAATACTTTTTGCCATTACTGCCAAAAATACGATAAATAATATTGGAAGTAATAAGTAACTTAATGCGTTGCCTAAAAGTTTAGATGAATCAGTTGCACGAGTTACCTTAACATCAGCTTTTGATTCGCTTAATCTATGCATTAAGTCTGGATCGAAAGCTGGGGTTAAAACTTTATATTTGATTGTTTGAGGTTTCTTTTCTATTGTTCCAAAAGGATTTTCAGCACTTGGAGCAAGTGTTTTTACTGTTTTTTCTTCTTGTGCTTTTGGTTGAGCTTTTGGGGTTGCGATTAAAAAGTCGTCAGCTTTTTCTACGGTTTGAAATTCATCATTATTCAATTTTTCAATAAAGTTTGAATATGAAATTTCTTGAATTTTAACTGCAGGTTCTGATAGGAATACAGAAGATGCAAAAAGTATTATTACAATCGCTAGGACAATATACATTCCCGTAGTTTGACTTTTATTCATTAGATGACCTCTCACTTTCTTTAAAACGTAAGTTTATTATAACTTAAAAATTCAAAAAATTCTATATATTACAGGTTAACATATTAGCAAAATTATTTATTTTTGACTTTTATTTTTAGAATAGAAAATTTGAGGAAAATTTTTATGGCAATTATAACTAAATTAATTTCAAGAATTGATTCAGCTCCGATTGGAACAACCGTTAATACAATCTTAAAATCAGGCACTAAAGTAAGTATTACTAAATTGAGTAAACCTGATACTATTGAAATTGTAAGACAACGACCTCACAATGATTGTATTAAAACTATATTGAAAAAATTTAAAGGAGTATATCAGCCTAAAAAAGTTATAGAAGAATATCGTTTTGGAATTGTTACAATAGAATATAAAAAAGATGGTTCAAGATTAGTAAAGTTAAGAACTGTTGATAAAAATGGGACAGCGCATTCCGAAAATAATGGATTTTTTAAAACAATATTAGAAGAAAATATTTATCCAAAAGGTGCAATTATTCAATCTTTCCAAAAAGAAAAACAGACACCTTATAATAAAAGAAATGCAAACCTTGATTTTTTAAAACATTTAGGTATTATTCGTAAAAAAAATAGGTATACGGCTCCGACTTTTGATTATACTCTTAAACAAGATAATTTATATGCAGAAGCAGATTTGAAGAATTGTAAAAAAAATATATAATTTTGAAATCTCTCTTTTGAAAAATTTTTTATATATTCAAGAGAGAGATTTTGTATGAAAATAATAAATTTTGAAACTATTAAAGAAAAAGTAAACAAATTAGATACAATGGCTAATGTTGATATGACTAAACCCAACAGTATTTTCCCGCACAAAGATGATGATAACAGAACTGTTGCTGAAAAAATGCAAAAATTCTTTGAAGTAGCTGATGGAGAAAATCCTTCTTGGAATGTTTAGATTTGATCAACAGAAATAGCAGTAATACCTGAATTTCTAGCACTATCCATAACTTTTACCATTGCTCCGTGAGAAGAATCCGCATCGGTTCTAATCATCAAACCGTCAGGGTAATTTGAAGCTTGGGATTTTATTGTGCTTTCTAATTTATCAGCAGGAATTTCTGTCCCGTCTAAATAGAATTTATCTCCTGCATCAACCATTATTGTCATAATTTTGGTTTCTTTTTGCTGTTGTTCTTGAGCAACATTTTCTGGAACGGTTAAATTAAGTCCCTGTTGATCAAGCATTGGAGCTATTACCATCATAATGATTAACAGAACTAAAAAGATATCTGTCAAAGGTGTTATATTTATTTCATTGAATGTGTCACGATTTCTGCTCATTTTATTTACCTGCGTCTGGTTGATTTTTCTTCTAAATCTTTTTGTTCTTTTTTACTTAGAGGTTCACCTGCAACGATTAGTTTTTTATATTCTGCATCTTGTGCTGAATTCATAATTTCCATAATTTTTGCACTTTTAACTCTTTCATCTGCTTTTACAACAAGTTCAGGTTTTTCAAGCTGAGCTTTCAGTGTAATTAATTCATTGGTTAAATTATCTTCAGTTACAGGAGTTCCGTTCAAATACATTTTTCCTTCTTTTGTAACTGAAACAGTAGCGTTTTTCTGTTCAATGGAAATTCCGCTGTTAATTTCAGGAACAGTAATAGAACTGTCATTTGATTGGAAAGTCGGTGCGACAACCATCATAATAATCAACAGAACTAAGAAAATATCTGTCAACGGAGTTATATTTATCTCTGTAAATAGGGCATCTTTCCCTTTATTGGTTTTCATTCCCATTTTCTTGTGTCGCTTACGGTAATATTTTTACCGTAATCTCCTTTCTTTTTATAATGAAATGTTTGCATTGCTTGGAGTTGTTGATTCATCGTTAGAATCTACAAAACTTAAGAATAATAATTTGATTAATTGGAAGTCATCTTCATATCTTTTTACGATTGATTGGAATGAGTTGTAGAAAATAACTGCAACAATCGCAACACCAAGACCGAATGCAGTAGCAATCAATGCTGATGCAATACCTGATGCAACTGCTGCTGATTGGTTACCTTGAGCTGCTAAATCTTGGAATGTGAAAAGAATTCTTACAACAGTACCAAACAAACCTAAAAATGGAGCTACACCACCGATTGTACCTAAGATAGTTAAATGGCTTTCAAGTTTTCTTGATGCTAATGATGCTGCGATATCAAATGATCTTGAAAATCCGTTTTTTTGTTCAGAAAAAATTCTAACAGCTTCTTCTGTTACTTCTCCGATCACACCGCCGCATTGAATTGCAAGATTTTGCGCTCCTTCAAGATTGTTTTTTACAAGTTCTTTTTGTAATCTTGGAATAAACAATACAACATCTCTTTTGTTTTTCTTGTAATAAGAAAATCTGTTAATAACAACACCTACTACCAATATTGAACATACCAAAATAGGTAATAATACCGGCCAATCCATTTGAATTGATTTCCATAATAGTTCCATAATTTTATCCTCTTTTTTTCATAATATTATTTACGTTTTTATTTATTTATTTATTTATTTATTTTAGTATCCTGATGCTCCAAATACGTTGTAGTCAAATGTAAATTGGATATCAATACTTTGTCCTTTGAATTCTGCAGGAAGTGGTCTGAAAGGTGCTGTTGCTTGTACTGCGTTTATTGCTGCTTTGTCAGCTCCTGGAAGTCCTGACGATTTGAATACGCTACAAGATAATAATCTTCCGTCTTTTGCAATTTTGAACAGTAATACAACTCTTTTACTTTCATTTCCTTTTGGCGGATCCCAGTTCATTTTGATACGTCTTTGTAATTCTCTCATGTATGGACCAAAATCTGGTTCCCTAATTGCATCAATTCCTGGTCTGCCGTTTGGATTTCCAGGTCCAGGATTTCCATATCCGCCAGTACCGCCTCCACCGCCTTTAGCAAGTTTACTGCCTGAACCGCCAGTTGGTGCTAATGATGGAGCAGGTGCGTATCTGCCACTACCAGATGAAGAACTTCCTCCACCACCTCCGCCTTTAGCAGATGTGCCAGAACCACTGATTGGACCTGTAGAATATCTTCCACTACCTGTACCTCCTTTTGGGACCGGTACTGTAAATGCTGAAGATGGTTTAGCAGTTGGTCTTGGGGTTGTTGGTGGCTTTAAAGATGGTCGTGCAGTTGGTGGTGCAGGTTTTGCAACCTGTGGAGCCTTTGGCCCAGGAGCTGGCTGACTAGCTGCCTTTTTAGGAGCTGGTGCAGGTTGAACTTGCTGGGTTACTTGTTTTACAATTTTTTGTAAAGGATTTTGTGGTGCTGCTTGTTTTTTAGGAGCAGCTTTGGCAGGAGCAGGTTTGGCAGATTGTTGAGGTGCTCCTGGTGATGGTGATGGCATTGACACTTTTCTATTTGGATCGTGGTGTCCGCCAGCACGCGAATTGATATCTGCACGATATGGTGTTTTCTTATTTATAGGAGTTTCTTCTTTATCTACTAGTACAAATTCTATATCATTTACTTTAGGTTTTGGTTTTTCAAAAATCTTGAATGTAATCCCCATAAATGACAAAATTAACAATACTAATGTCCATACACCTATTGCAGTCGGGTGAAGAATTGCTGAAATCAAAATTGATTTTTTTAAGCTTATGTCTTCATCATCTTTTAAGACTGAAGGTGTTGTATAACTTGATTGTTCTTCAAGTTCATCTTCTAAAAAATTATCTGTATATTTCCCTAATAGTGACATTATTTCTTTTATACGGTTATTTCCCGTATGCTCCCCTATCTTTATCTAATCGCTTTATAATTTTATTTTAAAACAAAAATAAAATTATTACCCGATGTACTAATAATTGTTGTTAAACATTGTTGGATTTACAGTAATCGGTTGGGTAAGTACTAATTCAATTGCAGAGTTTGCAGGAATTTCAACATCGTTTCCTTTGTCCCAAATTGATTTTACAAGTCCGCCGCCTGCTCCTACTGCTGTTGCAAGTGCTGTCCCTTTGCCGATATCTCCGCCTGCAAGTGGAGATATAATTACTCCTGCAAGAGCTCCTGCTCCTGCTCCAACTGCTAAATCTTTACCATAATCTTTAGCTACATCCATTTTTGTTCCGCCAATTAGAACTCCAGTATTGTCGTTTGTTTTTATTACTGCAGAAATCGGAATTTGAATGCCATATGGGGTTACTATTTGGGTAAATCTTACTAATAATTTACCATTCATACTTCCATGTTTTGCTTTTGAAACTTCAAGTACAGAACCTGTAATTGAGCTGCCAGCAGGTGCAATTAAATTCCCGTTATAGTAAAAATCTGAGCCTAGTGCTAATGTTACATTTTGCCCTAATGTTAAATTTGCAGAATTTAAAGGTGTTGTAACTACTGCAGGTATTTTTTGCCCAGCTGGAACTGTAACTACACTACCTTTTAGAGTTTGATTACCGCTTACGGTTTGAGTTGGGTAATAATTCTGCTGATATGAAGGTGCTGGGTTATTTTGGCTATAACCAAAGTTTGGTGCTGCATAAGAAATGCTTGTTGATAAAAGCAATGCAGTTGTCATAAATAATCCAAATGTTTTTTTCATAATTTGCCTTTCTTCTTATTTTATTAATTTATATTTTATTTTATAAGTTATTTTAAGTCAATTTGTTACGGTATGAGTTATCCAAGCGGGAGAAGTTAGTATAATTATCTCATTAGACCCTGTAGGAATCGTTGTATGGCTACCCATTTTCCTTTCTGCTGATGGTCGTAATTGTATAGTTGTTCTTTTAATTCTTTGTTGTCTTTGAGCCATTTTTATATATTTTACTGGCTCTGACATTTCTCCGCCAAAGAGGTTGTTATTTGATGTGTATAAATAGCCTCTTATTGGGGTTTCGTATCCGTCAGAATAAATCATTTTGCTTATTCTAATTTTCATTGCTGCATTTGTTCCAACTACAGGTGCATTTATTTTTTCTATATATCCAAAAAAGACTGTATCTTTTGGAATAATGTTGGTATCATGCATGTATAAGTCATTTGTTGCTATAAATTTAACTTTGTATCCTTCAGAACAAGTTTGTGTCGAAATTTCCTGAGTATTCATAACTGGAATGAATGTCCCAGTTGGGACTATAATCCCATGGTAATCTCGTAGATCAACTTGAATATTTGGTAATTCTTCTGCTTGAACAAATCCAATTGATAAAAATAAGCTTAGTATTAAAAAAAATTTTTTCATAATAGTTATTATAACAGTTTTTTTTGTATTATCAATATAACGAGTTTTTATTTTAATTAGTGCATTTTATATTGTTTAAATATTACAAATGTAAATATTTTAAATTTTTATGCAATTTTTTTATAAACAAATACTTTATATACATGTAGTGTAGTAAAAAGGTGAATTATTGTGTTTAGTGCAGTAGCATCAGGTATATTTGCATATAGAAATGCCGATAAAACCAAAAATGGTGATATTGGTCGTGGTGCTGTAACGTTAGGACAGACTGCAGGACTTGTTCAAGAAGTTGCAAAATATGACGGTTTTGCTGCAAATGCTGCAAGAAGTACTTTGAGTGTATTTTCTGATTTAGCAAAACAAAATAAGGCTTTTGAATATGCTGGAAAAGTTACAAAATTTGCGATAGATAATGTAAATCCTTTGATTTGTGCATCAAGTGTAATCAAAACTGCTATGGCTGAAGATAAAGTAGGAACAGGGATTACTGAAGCCGCTGCTTTATCTGCAATGTTTGCAGGTGAGGGTATGGTGAAAATGTATTATGATAAAGTCGCAAATTCTAATGAAGTTAAATCTGGAATGAAAAAATTATCTGATAAAAAATTTATGAAACCTGTATTTGAGTATGTTGAAAAACATAAATTAGGCGGAAAAATAGGAGCTGTTGTTAAAGGTTTAATATTTGTAGGTGGTTCTATGGGATCATATGCTATAGGACAAAAGTTTGGTGAAGATTTTTCAAGCAGAGTAAAAGCTTCTTGCAATATCAAAGATTCTAAAAAAATCAATCAAATGGCTTAAGCATATTTATTGATTAATGTGTTATAATAATTATGTGAAAAAGATAGTATTATTATTTGCAATTTTATTATTTAATATTGTATTTGCAAGCCCGAGTTTTGCGATAAAAATAGGCCTACAAACAGAAGTGACATCTTCTGCAATTGGTACTTCTGTTAAAGGAACAATTATTGATGCAAATACTAATCATACTGTTTGTGATTTAGATGCTATGAAAGGTTACGAAATTAAACCTTATCATAACTTAATGGCAATTTTATATAAAGGAACTTATTATAAAATAAACTCAGATAATATTGTAATAAAACCTTTGAGTCCTGGGTTTGTTAGTGCAAAAGGTAAATGGTATCGTGGAATCATAATGATTCAAAATAAAAACGGTAAATTGACTGTTATTAATAATGTTCCTTTAGAAGATTATATAAAAGGTGTTGTGCCATCTGAAATGCCATCAAGCTGGGCAACGGAAGCTCATAAAGCACAGGCGATAGCTGCAAGAAGTTATGCGCTGGCTAATTTAGGTAAAAGAGCTAAATATGGCTATGATTTAAAGGATACTCCAGAAGACCAGGCTTATGGTGGAGCATCTAAAGAAACTCCTGATACTAATTATGCAGTTGATGAAACAAAAGGCATTGTCCTTACATATAATATGAAAGTTATTAATGCATATTATTCAGCATCAGCAGGTGGGCAGACAAATGTTAACAGCTGGGGTTCAAGTCTTCCTTATTTAAGGTCAGTTCCGTCTTTTGATGATAATGTCAAAAAAAACGGGCATGGTGTAGGAATGTCTCAACATGGCGCTAACAATCTTGCTAATCAAGGTTATAATGCCTATCAGATTCTTCAATATTTTTATAAAGATGTGAAGTTTGCACGTGTTGATTCTAAATCTTATAATTAGTGTTTACTCTTTAATTTATTGCTTTTCCGATATATTACTTCCTTAAAAGTCAATGTATGTTTTAAATTCATATATATTTTTTTGAAAAACACTTGCCAAATTCAAATAAAATGGTATAATAATTTTTGTCGAGACACGAGCATGCATAAGAGAGAGTAAATGGTCTATTACTGTATGCACAAGGTAAAAGGAGGTTCATAATGAACAAAGAAGAATTAGTAAAAGAAGTATCTAAGAAAGCAAAAGTTTCTCAGAAAGCTACTGCTGACATTATCGCAGCTACTTTAGAAACTATTGAAAAAACTGTTTCAAAAGGTAAAAAAGTTACATTAGTTGGTTTTGGTACATTCGAACCACGCAAAAGAGCTGCTAGAACTGGTAGAAACCCACAAACTGGTGCTCCTTTGAAAATTGCTGCTAAAACAGTTCCTGCTTTCTCAGCTGGTAAAAAATTCAAAGAATTAGTAAAATAAGTTTGAATGATAAATAAAAAGACAGAGTCGATTATTATCGGCTCTGTTTTTTTTATTTTCTTAAAAATGTTATAAATTTATCTCCATATTTTTTTTGTTTAATTAATTCAAAATCAGAAAAATCAACATCTGTGACATGTTCTAAGATTACAATATTTGAGGATATATTTTTAATTGCTTCCAGACTATTTTCATAGATACCTGAAAAATAAGGCGGATCAATATAGATTACATCAAATTTATTTTCTAATTTAGGTGCAATTTTTAAACTGTCACCTATTATTAATTCAGGTTTAGGGTTGAATTTTTGGAAGTTATTTTTGATAATCTTAGCAGCTTTTGGATTTTTTTCTATTGCACAGACTTTTGAAAAGCTTCTTGAAAGAGCTTCTAATCCCATAATGCCTGAACCTGCATACATATCTAGAAACGAGCTCCCGTCAAAATCAATTAATGCTTGGAGAGTATTAAAAATACTCATTCTAACCTTTGATAGTGTTGGTCTTGTAATATTTTCATCAGGAGCAATTACTTTTTGTCCTTTAAATTTGCCAGCTGTAATTATCATATTAACTATTTTACAATGAATAAAATTTGATGTATAGTTTTGATTGTATAGTTTATTTATATTATCGGGGCGATTATGGAAAATCAAGAAAATAAAACAGAGGTTATAGTTGTAGGTGGAGGTCCTGCTGGTATTTCTTGTGCTATTACTCTTGCAAGAGCAGGGAAACAAGTTATTTTAATAGAAAGAGGAAAATTCTCAGGCAGCAAAAATGTTTTTGGCGGTGCAATTTATGCTCAGCCTACACGTGAAATTTTTCCTGATTTTGAAGAGAATGCGCCTTTAGAAAGAAAAAATATTGAGCATAAATACGCATTGTTAGGCGAAGAAGATGCAACAGTTATCTCTTATAAAAAACGACATGAAAATCCTGTTAGTTACACTGTAATTAGAGGAAAATTTGATCGCTGGATGGCAGATGAGGCTAAAAAAGCCGGAGTTATTTTAGTAGAAGAAACTGTGGTCAGAGAATTGATTGTCCAAGATGGTTTTGTAAAAGGTGTGAGAACTGAATTGGAAGACTATTATTCTGACATTGTAGTCTTAGCTGATGGTGTAAATTCATTATTAGCGAAACAAATTGGCCTTCGAGGAGATTTGTCCCCTGAAGATGTTGCATTGAGTGTAAAAGAGGTTCTAAAACTTCCTCAAGAAGTTATAAATGAAAGATTTCATGTAAATGATGATGAGGGTTGTATTTATGAAATCTTTGGCGGACCTATGCTTGGAATGTTAGGTTTGGGATTTTTGTATACAAACAAAAATTCAGTAAGCATAGGCTTAGGTGTGACTTTAAGTGAGCTAATTGAAAAAGGCATTAGACCTTATGATTTGTTAGACAAATTAAAATCTCATCCAGAAATTGCACCTTTGATAAAAGATGGTGAATTGTTAGAATATTCTGCTCATTTAATTCCTGAGGGCGGATATAAAAAGGTCCCTTTACTATTTGGTGCAGGAGTTATGGTGTGTGGTGATGCTGCTATGTTTGTTAATAATATGCATTGGGAAGGTACAAATTTAGCAATGATTTCCGGGAAAATCGCAGGAGAGACTGCTGTAATTGCTTTAGGAAAACAGGATTTTTCAGAAACAGCTCTTTCACATTATCAGGAAGAATTGGAAAATTCTTTTATTATCAAAGATTTGAGAACTTATAAAGACTTAATGGGTGGAATTCAAGAAAGAGTTGAGGAATTTTTAGGATATTATCCTAAGAAAATTAATTCTTTCTTTGAAATGTTTACGTCAGTTGACAGCGTTCCAAAAAGAGAAAAATATCATAAGTTTATAAAAAGTATTTTTACAGATAGAAAAATTTCTGAATTATTTAAAGATTTTTGGACTGCTGTTAAATTATTATGGAGTATTTTGATAAAATGAGTGATTTAGAAGATAAATTATATACAGTAAAATATACACCGGATACAAAATCTCACTTGCAGCCTGTGCAAGAATGCTGTCGAGTTTGTAAGTCTAAAATATGTACAACAGTTTGTCCGGCAGGAGTTTATGAGTGGGATGAAAATATGCAAAAATTGATTGTAAATTATGAAAATTGCTTAGAATGCGGCGCATGTAGAATTGCTTGTGAAAGTGCTTCTTTGGGCTGGGAATATCCTAAAGGTACAAAAGGGGTAACTTTCAAGCAAGGCTAGGTATTGACATATTCTCGAAAAACATTCATAATAGTCTTATTCTATAGGTATAAGGAGAGGCATTATGAAAGAAGAATACACTAATCAGCATAGACGTTGGTATGATAAAGACCCTGTTTTATCTCAGGCTGTAAAAACTTTGGAGGAAACTGATGATGAAACACAGATTAGAATTGCTCTAAATTTGATTAAAATTATTATCGAACACAATATTGAAGATGAAAAATTTGAAGCAGTAGAAGATATTATAAATGCAGTAGGTTCAGGGCTTGATGATAACAGAAAAGGTCGTTGGTATGATATTGATTCTACATTAAGAACAGCTATGAATATGTTGCAAAATTGTCCTGCTGATACTCAACGTATTATTGCAAAAGAGATGGCTAATATGGTATTAGAGCAAATTAAAAAAGACGAAGATTCAGAAGATGAAGAAGAATCTTAAAAGTTAATAGCTTTTACTATTTTATAAATAAGTTGAATTTGATCATCAGATGCACTTTGAAATATTTCATTCATTTCATTAATAAGTGCATCTTTTGGTTTTTTATGTTCATAAAAGAATAAATCTGAAATTTCGACATTAAAAACTTTTGAAATTTTTTGCAGAGTTTCAAAAGTAGTAAAGCAAGCACCGTTTTCAATTCTGCAAATTTGTTTAGGGTCAAGTCCGATAATTTCAGATAATTGTTCTTGTGTAAGTTTGTTTATTTTTCTGAGCTCTTTTAATCTTTTTCCAAATAACTTTAACGAGTTCATAATATCTCCATTTATTATTTTAAAATATCTATTTTATATATTTAATCCCATTAAATATTAAGTAAACTTGACAAATTAATATTTAATGTTAAATTATTTATGTTTAATGGTAAGAAATTTAAAAAATATACCTTTAAATGGTAATTTTGGAGAAGTCATGAAGAAGATTAATGTTTTATATGATGCTACAGTTGTATGTAATATTTTAAAAAAAAATTCGTCTCGTAGTGGGATTTTTTTTGTTGCATATAACGTACTTTTGGAATTTTTAAAACGTGAAGAATTTAATATTTATCTTTATGCTGATGATGGAGGAAAATTAGAATATCTAATAAAAAATTATCAAGAATTTTCGAACTGCAAAATTTATAAGTATTCTAATATTCAATATTTTTATAATTATGTATCTTACAAAAAGATTGATAGTAAATTGAATTCAAGGAATTTTTTAGTAAAAAATTTTTGGAATATATTAGCTTTTTTCTTAAGATGTTTTGATAAAATTCAAAAAAGATATTTTGTAAAAATAAAGGATATAGATGTATACTTTTCTCCAATGAAAGCTGTACCTAAATTTTTAGAAAGAAACAAATTAATAAAAAAATATGTAATTTTGCATGATGCAATTCCTTTGATAAATGATTATAGAAATAATGTTTTTCATAAATGGTATTATAATTTAATTAATTCTATAAATTCATGTGATAAATATTTTGCAAATTCAATTTCAACAAAGCAAGATTTTATAGAGTATGTGCCTAAAATTAATTCTGAAAATATTATAGTAATTCCTCTTTCTACAGGGAAAGAGTATGTAAAGATTGGTGATATAGATTATATAAATCAAGTTAAAAGTAAATATGGGATACCATTAGATAAAAAATATATTTTTAGTCTGTGTAATTTAGATCCGAGAAAAAATTTAATTTTTTCTATAAAGAATTTTTTGAGATTTGTAGAAAAAAATAATTTAGATAATTTTATTTTTGTTTTAGGTGGTAGTTATTTTAAAGATTTTGAGAATATCTTGAATGAAAATATTGAAAATTTGGGGGAAAAGAAAGATAAGATTTTAAAAATTGGTTATGTTGATGATGAGGATATGTCAGCTTTGTATAGTGGCGCGGAGATGTTTTTATTTCCATCTTTATATGAAGGTTTTGGAATACCTGTGTTGGAAGCAATGAAATGCGGTTTGCCTGTTATTTGTTCAAATACAACATCTTTGCCTGAAGTCATTGGTGATTGTGGTATAAAAATTAATCCATATTCAGATTCGGAAATGCTTTCAGCTATGGAAAAGATGTATTTTGATAGAGATTTCAGAGAAAAATGTATTATCAAAGGGATTGAAAGATCCAAGTTATTTACTTGGGAAAAATGTGTTGATGTAATTAGTGAAACAATAAATGAGGATTTACAATTTGGAAAATAATTATTGTAGGTATAAAGTAGCTTTTTTTATAAAAACTTGTATTCGAGATATTCAGTGTTTTGAACAATTAATCAAGTCAATTAATGAGTTTAATGCTGATAATATTCCTATTTGTGTATCTGTCGCTACGTCTGAATACCAAATTATAAAAAGTATTATTGATAAGTATAACGTAAATTATTTACTTATTAAAGATGAAGAACTTGCTCCTATAGAAGAATTACAATTTGAACAATCACTGAAACCTTGGGTTTATCAACAAATAGTTAAATTAAATATGTATAAGTTAGATTATGCAGAACATTTTATTGTAATAGATAGTGATTGTTATTTTATCCAAAAATTTTATATTTCAGATTTTTTATTAAATAATAAACTTCCGTTTTTACCAATAACAAGTCATACAAAAGGTGAGAGAATATTAATGAGTATATTATATCGAGAAAGTAAAAAATATTCTGAATTTAAATTACGTGAGCCTGATGTAATTCAAAAGTTTTTAAATAGAGTTGGGCAACCTTTAACTTTAGATATGCCTTTTGTATTGACTGTTGACTATCTTAAATATTTTTTAAGTTATATAACGGAGAAGGGTTACAGTATAGAAGATATATTAAATATTTGTCCAAATGAAATGCAATGGTATTTGGAGTTTGTTTTACTTAAAGATTTACCTTTTGCTCTAGCTAGTGCTTTTTTTATGCCTTTTCATTTAAATACCCAGTATCAAATTTTCAAATATTTGGGATTTACTGAAAAAGATTTCATTCCAAATTATTTAGGGATATTAATGAATAAAGGTCACGTGAATGAGATTACTTTTAAGTCTAGTATTTTGGGAAAAATTATTAGAGCAATAATTCGTCAAAATTATCGTTTAACTAGGGGAAGATATGATAAATAGGTTTAGTTTTTTTGAAATAATAAAAAGTGTTTTACAAGCTAAAATATTAAAGAAATCATTTGTAAAAGAAAGGTCTTTAACCCCTGTTTTGCCTTCTGCAATTTTAGCTTCAGAAATTAAAAAATCAGAATTTAAGAATTATTCAAAAAGAGATTTATTTTATTATTTATTTGAAAATATTTTTTATAACAAAGAAACTATAATTAAGATTCAATCAAATTATATAAAATATGTTCCTAAAAATTCAGATAAAAAATTTTTGGATATTGGGTGTGGTCGTGGAGAATTTTTGAGTTTATTAAAAGAAAATAATATATGTGCAAAAGGAATTGAGATTAATAAACTAGAAACTGATTTATTAATTCACAAAGGTTTTGATGTAACCAATATGGAAGCAATTAAATTTTTAAAAAATACAGCAGAGATTTTTAGTGGGATATCATTAATTGAAGTGGTGGAACATTTAAGTTTCGATGATATTTTTGAATTAATATCGTTGGCTTATGACAAAATAGAATGTGGAGGGAAAATTATTATTGAAACTTTGAACCCTCAAAATATATCTAATTTGAAGTTTTTTTATCTTGATTTGACGCATATAAGACCTGTAAATTTTCAAACATTACAATTTATGTGTGAATTTGTTGGATTTAAAAATTGTAAATTAGTATATTCTGTTCCAAATAAAAAAGGGTATGTAAATTATGCATTAATTTGTGAAAAGTAATTAACATTTATCATATACTCTATGCGGTAATTTTGAAATTACCGCTTTTCTTATAATTGAATAGTTCTCAAAATCATGTAGTATCTGTAATCGCCCCAATAAATTATTATTGAGATAAAATTATTTTCTAGATCAGTTGTTTCTAAAAATGTGTTAGGAGCAGGTTTTCTTTGAGAACTTTTTATGTGTTTTCCCACAAAATCCAAGAATTTTATGTGGAATTTTTGAGATGGAGTTAATTTCGCTTTTGGCAAGTTCTCATCATAAAATCCCATAGGTACAATTTCTCTGTTGTATGCAGGGATTATATATTTTACTTTGCCTTGTTCTTTGAATAACACGTACCAATTTCCTTTATGTTCTCTTGGTGTTAAAAGATAATATCCAGGCTCAATTGTTGTATTTTTAAAAAATAAGGGTGATGTAAGTCTAAATAATGGGTATGGTGACCAAGATGTATTTTGAGTATCATACATTTCTCCCGGGTCAATATCGTGAACATATGAAAAATCAGCAGGCTCTAAATCTCTGTATATTTGTTCATAATCTGTTTCTGCTCCATAGGTGCATACTCCAAAAAACATAATAAGCAAAATCAGTAGTAATTTTTTCATACTTTCTATTTTAATGATTTAGTTTAAAAAAGCAAGCTTTTTGTGATAAAATATTTTTATATCAAATTCAGACAAAAAAGGAGAGGACAAATGCTTACAGGACCGTTTTTAGATAGAAATTGGATTGGACAAAATGCGGATTACAATTCTGCAGATATAGTTATGCTAGGATTGCCGTTTGACGGTACTGTATCTTATCGTTCAGGTTCTCGTTTCGCTCCTGAACAAATTAGGCTTGCAAGCTGGGGGTTAGAGGATTATTCTCCAAGATTTGATAAGCATTTGGAAGATGTGAATTTTCATGATGCAGGTGATTTAGAATTCCCACTAGGAAATACTTATAAATCCCTTGATTTGATTGAAAAAAATGTTGAAGAAATTTATAAAGACGGCAAAAGAGTTTTTGGTATAGGCGGGGAACACTTGGTAACATTACCTGAAATCAAAGCTGTATCCAAGTTTTATAAAGATTTAGCAATAGTTCATTTTGATGCCCATACAGATTTGAGAGAAGAATATTTGGGTGAAGAAATGTCTCATTCTGCAGTAATCCGTCACGCATCAAAAATTGTTGGTCCTGAAAATATTAAACAAATTGGCATTCGCTCTGGCATGAAAGAAGAATGGGAATTTATGAAAGAGCATAAAACTCTTATTCATAAATATTCAGAGCTTGATGTTTTGAAAGGTAAAAAGATTTTTGTAACAGTTGATTTAGATGTTCTTGATCCTTCTGTAATGCCTGGTACTGGTACTCCTGAAAGTGGTGGTATGCAGTTTAATGAACTTATGGGCTGGTTTGAATATTTGAAAGATTTCGATATTGTTGGAGCAGATGTTGTAGAGCTCGCGCCTGATTATGATGCTTCAGGTGTATCTACAGCTGTTGCAACTAAGGTAATCAGAGAATTACTGATGATAATGTAATTAATTATCGTATTTTGTAAATATTAGAGGATATATGGTATTAGAGAGAATAAATTTCTTAAAAGATGAAATTAATAAAGCAAACTACAAGTATTATGTTGAGGATAATCCTTCAATAAGCGACTTTGAATATGATCAAATGTTTGCGGAATTAAAACGACTTGAGGAAGAAAACCCATTATTTATATCTCCTGACAGTCCGACTCAAAGAGTTGGCTCAGTCAGTGAAAAATTCTTTCCTCATAAGCATAAATATCGACTATATAGTCTTGATAATACTTATGAATATGATGACTTGGAAGACTGGTATAAAAAGATTGTAAAAGAATACAATGACCAAGAACTTGTCTGTGAATTGAAAATTGATGGACTTGCAATGGCTTTAACTTATGAAAATGGAGTTTTTGTTCGCGGCGTAACTCGTGGTGATGGGATTACAGGAGAGGATATTACAAATAATTTGAAAACTGTAAAAGCTATTCCTTTGAAACTTTTTGAACCTGTAAGTGTTGAGGTTCGCGGGGAAGTCTATATGCCGAAGGAATCTTTTGAAAAATTGAACGAGGAAAATCTTAAAAATGGTGAAAAATTATTTGCAAATCCGAGAAATGCCGCAGCAGGCTCAATAAGACAACTTGACAGTAAAATTACTGCAAAGCGTGATTTGTCTATGTTTTGTTATACTGCAATTTTTACCGGCGATATAAAAAATCCGCCCAAAAATCATTATGACAGTCTAATGTATTTGAAAAAATTAGGGTTTAAAGTTAATCCAAACATTAGGCTTTGTAAAAACGCTAAAGAAGCTATTGAATATTGTAAAGAATGGGATGAAAAGCGTTTTTCTTTAGATTATGCAACTGATGGAGTTGTAATTAAGGTGAATGATTTTCTTGTTCAGCAAGAAATGGGATTTACGTCTCGAGCACCAAAATGGGCTACAGCTTTTAAATTCCCGCCTGAAGAAGTGACAACTAAACTTTTATCAATAGAAGAAAGTGTCGGAAAAACCGGTGCTATTACTCCGATTGCGATTTTAGAACCTGTTCAATTAGGTGGAAGTACAGTTGCTAGAGCTAGTTTGCATAACTTTGATGAGGTTGGGCGCTTAGATGTGAGAATCGGTGACAGAGTATACATTAAAAAAGCTGCGGAAATTATTCCTAAAGTCGTAAAAGTTATTGAAGATGAAGAACATTATAAGTTGCCTGAATATGTTCCACCTAAAAAATGTCCGTCTTGCGGAAGCGAGCTGCAGCTTCATGACGAAGAAGTAAATCTTTATTGTGATAATCCTGATTGTCCTGCAAAGCGTTGTGCCAAAATTGAATTTTGGGTATCGAAGGATGCAATGGATATTGATAAAGTCGGTCCTTCTGTGATTGAGCAGTTGTATACCAAAAACTTTATTAAAACTCCTGTTGATTTGTATAAATTAACTATGCAGGATTTTATGATGCTGGATTTGGTCAAAGAAAAATCAGCATTTAATATGTATAATGCAATTCAAGATAGCAAAAATAAACCTTTATCAAGATTGTTAACTGCTTTTACGATTAAAAATGTAGGGAAAGAAACAGCTGGAGTTTTGGCTTCAGAATTTGGAACTCTTGATAATTTGATGAATGCGACAATTGAGGATTTATCAAAAGTTGAAGGGGTTGGAGAAATTATTGCAAAAGATATTTTTGACTTTTTCAGAAAACCTGAAACTATTCAAATGATAGAAGAATTAAGATCTCTAGGAGTTGAGCCTGCTCCTCCTGTCCAAAATATTTCAGATGAATTTAAAGGAAAAACTTTTGTTTTGACTGGAACATTACAAAATATGACAAGAGATGAGGCTTCTGAAATAATTAAGCAAATGGGCGGAAAGACCTCATCTTCAGTGTCTAAGAATACGTCATTTGTAGTTGCAGGCGAAAGTGCCGGATCAAAATTAGACAAAGCTCAAAAATTAGGTGTTATAATATTGACAGAAAATGATTTTCTGAACATGATAGGTAGGAAAGAGTAGGATTTATGAAAAGAAATACAAGAATTATTCAAATATCAGGTATACGTGGACTTTTGATGGTTATTTTTGTCGCAACTTGTCTTGCTGCAGGATTTATTGGTTTCCCAGCAATTGTTGCGATGAAAGCTTGGAATTTTGCTGCTCAATATGTATCAATTCCACTTATTAGTGAATGGCAAGGTTTGTTACTTTGGGCAATTGTTGCAATTTCTGGATTCATTATAAATGACAGAAAAAAATTTCTTGTTGCTTTCAAAACACCTGATAGATTAAGTGAAAAAGAAATGAAAACTCTTTTAGAACGTATGAAAATTCAGTCTCAAACTCAACAGGCTATAAATTCTATGATTTTAAAATCAGGTGACGTAAAACCTGTTGAAAAAGTAAATAAATCTGAGGAAAAATCAGAAAAAGAAAAGGAGAATGTATGAAAAAAGTATTGTTATCAATTACATTGCTAAGTTTGATGTTAGGTTGTGCCTCTCTTTCTTCTCAAGCAATTTCAGAATCAATAGAAAGAGGCTATATTTCGATTAATACATCAGCAAATGCTGATATTGCGCCTGATATTGCAGAGGTATCAATTGCAGTTACTACTTATGATTCAAAATCTATGCAAAAAGCAACTGCAGAAAATAAAGAAATTTCAGATAAAGTTATTTCTGCTTTGAAATCAAAAATTAATACAGCAAATGGAGATTATATTAAGACTGCTGATTTTAATGCTTCTCCAATTTATTCATATTCTGGCAGTAAAAGAAACTTTGATAAATACCAAGTTTCAAATTCAATAATAGTTCGTACAAAATCAATTGATAAAGTAGGTTCAATGATTGATACAGCTATTTCATTAGGTGCAACTAATGTTAATAGTTTAGTATTTTCTGTTTCAAACTATGAAGCACAATGCAATGAATTATTATCAACTGCTGTAAAAAAAGCATCAGCTAGAGCACATGCTATTGCAAAAGCTGTACCAACAACAATTACAGGAATTCGTTCTATGGATGTAAGTTGCAGCCCAAATAACAGTGTACGTCCTCAATATCGTTTAATGATGGCAAATAAAGCAATGGATTCAGCAGAAGCAGGTGCATCTTCTACGACTATTGAAAGCGGTGTTGTAAAAGTATATGCAAATGTTAATGCTAGTTATTTTGTAAAATAAAATTAATATAAAATATAGAAAAAAATAAAAGCTCAGAAGTTCTGAGCTTTTTTATTTGATAAAAATTTTAATATTATATATTATTAGTTAACTATTAGAAATGATTTTAAACTTCTACCTGCACCGTCACCTACTGATGTTACATTGTATTTGTTTAAATAATTCATTGATGTTGAACTTCCCCCATCAAAAGCCATTGCTCTATCCCAACCAAGACTTTTTACATAATCATGAACTTCATACATATCCATAGGATGTTTATCTGTAATAATTAATATGTAGGCATCATCTCCTTTTAGGCCAATGATCGTTCTTGCTGTCTTATGTAGTACTGAACAGCTTTCTCTGATTATTTCTCCATCCTTTTTTACGATAAATGCTTCTTCTTCAAGTCTTAGTTGTGGATATACCAAAGGTCCGCCTTGTGCTGAAGTTATTATATTACAGCCAAAGTCTACAGAACTTTTGTGAGGAACGATTTCGTAGTGGAATTTTCCGTTATCGCATTCGACAACTCTAAATTCTGTACGATTAATAATTTTATCCAGATTTTTCATTAAAAACGGATTTCTTAGTAAATTTTCATTTACCAAAGGATCATCTGTTGTATTTCTATCGCTTACGATATATGAAATTGATTTTTGATTTTCAGGATCAAAGTAGCCTGCATTTACTGTTAATTTAGCTTTTGCTCGTTGATGAGCTTCTTTGTTTGTAATAAGGCTATCAGAACTTATAAATTTTACTCGTTTTTTGATTTTTTCCCCTTTTAAGGCAATTTCATATATACCATCATTGTATGTGATTTCAATTGGTGAAACTCCTGCTTTTACAATATTTGATGAAATAAATAGTGCAAGTAGTAAAATTAAAAGTTTTTTCATATTATAAATCCTTTGACTTGTAAAATGCGATTATAGCACAAAGAAATGCAAATGGAGGGAATATTGCTGTAACGAATGGATGTAATACACCTTTTTCTGCCAACAAATCGAAAAATGGCAGAGTAATATAGTATAAAAATATAGATCCGATAGCAATAGTAAATCCTACCAATCTTTGTTCTCTAGGTTTGCTAAATCCCAATAATGCTCCCATAATTGCAAGCAATACGCATACAAATGGGTGGAAAAATCTTTGCAGATATTTATTTAACATATAGCGATATTCTTCATCTAATCCTTCTTTTTTTAGAAGTTTTATATAATTATGTAAATCGTGGTTAGTTATTTCACGTTCTTTTTTTACTGAATATGTCATTAGGATGAATGCGTTTTGAGCAGATTCTCCTTGCAAGATATCCATTTTAGGATATTTATTTATTTCAGTGAATATTCCATCGTTTGATATATCGTATCTTGTTATGTCGTATAATTCCCATTTGTCTGGAAAATTTTTACCTGTTTTTGCATAATATATGTTTTGTAACTGGTGGACGTCTGTATATTTCTTAGGTGAAAAATCAAGTACAATTACATTATACATTGTGTCTTTTGAAAATTTAGATACAATTACTGCTTGTGTTGGAATGTTGTTTTTATCTTTTTGAGTATAGATATATTGAGTTGAAATATAACCGCCTTTTAGTGCTCCTGCTTTGTTTACAGAATAAGGTATTAATTTATCGCAAGTTACGAAACAAAGCCAAGTAACTATAAGACTTAATGCTAATACAGGTGCGATAATTCTGTGAAATGAAAGTCCTACAGCTCTAAATATTGTAAGTTCAGAATCTTTACTTAATTTATCAAAAGTAAATAAAGTTCCTAAAAGTAGCCCTACAGGGAAGGCTTTCCCAAGGATTTTAGGTAATTCATAAAAGATTACAAGTATGGCGGTTTTTACTCCATAATCACCTGCAAGAGTTTTTTTGATTGTATTTAAAAGCATTTCAGGTGCAATCCATACAACTGTAAATAATAAGATTGCAACAAAAGTTGCCATCATTACTTGATTAAATATATATTTATCGTAAATTGTGATTTTAGGAAATAATTTCATTATAGGGCAAAATCCTTTCCTAAGTAAAATTCTTTTGCTACAGGGTCATTAGCAACATCAATACTTTTTCCTTGAATCTTAATTTTTCCATCAAAGATTACATACGCTCTATCTGTAATTGATAATGTAGCTTTAGGGTTGTGGTCTGTAATCAATACACCAAGACCTTTTTCTTTCGAAATCTTTTTAATGTTATCTTTAATATCTCCGATCGCAATAGGGTCGATACCTGCAAAAGGTTCGTCCAAAAGCATAAAATCAGGACTTGCCGCCAATGCTCTTGCAATTTCTACCCTTCTTCTTTCTCCTCCGGATAGTGATACTGCTGCATATGAACGTAATTTTAAAATCCCAAATTCAGTTAAAAGTTCTTCTAATTTACGTTTTTTCTCGTTTACAGTTAATTTATCGTTCATTTCTAAAACGAGTTTTATATTATCTTCTACGGATAATTTTCTGAAAATTGATGCTTCTTGAGGAAGATAACCAATACCTGCTTTGGCACGTTCATTCATTGGCCAGCAGGAAATATCTTCTCCATCTAAGAAAATATGTCCTTTATTTGGCTTTACAAGTCCTACTACCATATAAAATGTTGTAGTTTTTCCTGCACCGTTAGGCCCTAATAAACAAACAACTTCGCCTTTGTTTATATCAAAAGAAACGTCATTTACAACGCTTCTGTCACCGTATATTTTAATCAGATTTTTAGCTTCAATCCTCATTGCATACCCCTTCTATTCTTATAAACATTTTACTTGAAAAATGTTTATATTGCAATTGTGTTGAAACTTCTCAAAATAAATGTTAAAATAAAAATGTAGAATATAAATAAGGAGCATATTATGAAAAATTTATCAAATTTTGAAATTCGGGGGGGGGGCATAATTTAAGCTCAGCTCCTGCGTTTACGTTAGCTGAAGTTCTTGTAACTTTAGGAATTATTGGTGTTGTATCTGCAATGACGGTACCTACTTTGATGCAGAATTATCAGCGAAAAAGTTATGTAACTCAGCTACATAAGGTATATAATGAGATGCAGCAAGCATTTTTGCAATATATGGCTGATAAAAATGCTATTGATCTTAGAGAAGCTGGATTAACTAATAAAGATGATACGAAGGCTTTTGTGCGTAATTATCTAAAAGTGGTTGTTGATTGTAATGGAGATGTTCTTGAACCTTGTTTTTCTGAATCTTATAAAAACATGAATGGAGGTGTTGTTACTGGTTTAAATGCTGCTGATTGGGGTGGGCCGAGTGTGGTTTTAGCAAATGGTGCCAGCATCTTTTTTGACTATGTTAGCAGGTATAGTGGTACTGTAAATGGTAAATCATATTATTATGGTGCTTTTATTGTGGATATTAACGGATTAAAAGGTCCTAATATTGTAGGAAGGGATTTGTTTCGAATGAATTATTTCATGGACGGTACAATAGATGAAGCTGATGGTAATCCATATTGCAGAAAAGAAGGATTATGTGGAGGTTCTGATTTAAGAACTTTAAGAGAAAACAGGTTTAATAATTCTTGTGCATCAAGTACTGATGGTATTGGTTGTTTTGGTAAAATACTTAATGATAATTGGGAGATGAATTATTAGATGAACATAAGATATATTAACAATTGTAAATATATATATTGAATATATGTTTAGGATATCTGGACATGTGGAATACATAAAATATAAACCATTTTCTTTTTCTTTATTTTCTCCTACACACACATTAACCTTTTACCAAATATGAGATTGGCCGTGAACAACGGCTATTTTTATGAAACAAATTGAATAAATTTAATAACCCGCAGGCAAAAGTCATAGTCGCGGATTACAGGCAGACACAACTACTCCGTTTATCATTGTGTCTGCCTGATGTTTTAGTACATTCCAATTATATTTCTTACTTCTGTTAATACTTTGCGAGCTTCTGTACGTGCTTTTTCAGAGCCTTCTTGAATTATTTTTTGAACTTCTTCTGGGTGTGCTTCGTAGTAACGTCTTTTTTCTCTGATTGGTGCAAATTTTTCGTTAATTAATTTACCTAATTGTCTTTTACAATCTGCACAACCTCTTAGTCCTTTTTCACATTCGCATTTTACAGTTTCTATTTCATTTTCTTCTGCGAATATTTTCCAATATTTAAATGCTACTTCGCAGTCTTCAGGGTGACCTGGGTCATCTTTTCTCATTCTGCTACGGTCAGTAATTGCTGTCATTATTTTTTTAGCAGTTACTTCTTCTGTATCAGATATTTTAATATCGTTTTGGAAAGATTTCCCCATTTTGTTTCCGTCAAGTCCACAAATTAATGAACAGTGATTTAATAGAGGTTTTGCTTCTTTAAAGAAATCTGTTTTGTAAATGTTATTGAAGCGTCTTGCAATATCTCTTGTGATTTCGATGTGTGCAACCTGATCTATGCCTACTGGAACTGCTGTTGCATTAAACATCATAATATCTGCACTCATTAATACAGGATATCCCATTAAGCCATAGCTAATTTGAGAATTAGCACCTTCTTTTGTACGTAATATTTTTGCCATATCTTTTAAGGTTGGGTCACGTTCTACCCAGTTTTGCGGAGTTACCATACTTAAATATATATTTAATTCTGCAATTTCAGGTACAAGTGATTGAACATAAATTGTAGAAACGTTAGGGTCAATTCCGCAAGCAAGCCAATCTATTACAACATCTTTTACATCTTGTTTTAAATTTTCTGTTTTATCGTATTTTGTTGTAAGAGCGTGCCAATCTGCTACAAAGAAATAACTTTCATATTCGTGTTGTAATTTTACCCAATTTTGGATTACACCTAAATAGTGTCCTAAGTGTAATTTCCCTGTGGATCTCATTCCTGATACAATTCTTTCTTTCATAGCAATACCTTTCTTTTTTCGAAAACTATTATAGCAGAAAGATAGTTAATAAAAAATTATTTTGATAATAATTTAAAAACTTAAAATGTTAACAAATGTAACAAAAAATGCGCTTTTTGAAATTGAGTATTTTTAAAATACTTTATATGTATAAGAGAGATAAAAAACATAAGGAGAGATGAGATGACTTTTTTAGCAATCGATGCACAGAAAAATTTATTCACGTTGCAGAAAAGCCAACTGCAATTCGAACAAACATTGGTAATGAGCAGAGCTAACTATATTACAAAACAAATGGGTTATCGTGCTCAAGAACTTGAAAAGTATGATACTGATCCGGATGATGATCCAACATATATCCAGTTACAGCAAGAGGAATCATATCTTGAAACAAGACAGGATTCTTTAGATTCACAAATAAGCTTACTCGAAAACGAAATTTCAAGCTTGAAGAACCTTGTAACAAGCAACATTAAATCTTCTTGCACATTAAATCTTATAGGCAGCTAAGTTTATCTTAGACGCTTAGAGTCCGCTAATTCGACAGTATTAAGCATTAATGATGCTATTGTCATCGGACCAACCCCTCCAGGTACAGGTGAAATATATGCGGCGATTTTTGAAGCACTTGTAAAATCAACGTCGCCGCAGATTTTCCCGTTAACATCTTTAAAGATACCAACATCTACGACTACACAATCAGATTTTAACATTTTTTCCCCTATAATATTTTTCCCTACTGCTGAAACTACTATATCAGCAGTTTTTGTTATATCAGAGAGATTTTTTGTATGACTGTGACACATTGTAACTGTTGCATTTCTATTTAAAAGCATTTGTGCAACTGGTTTTCCAACTAGATTAGAACGTCCTATTACAACAACATGTTTGCCTGCAAGTTCAATATTGTATTCGTCAAGTAATAACAATATTCCTTTAGGAGTGCAAGGATAGACATAAGGTTCTTCTCCGGAAAATAGTTTCCCGCTATTATATGGAGTAAGTCCATCTACATCTTTTTCAGGAGCTATTGCATCTATAATTTTAAATTTATCAATATGTTTAGGTAATGGAAGTTGCACTAATATTGCTGTAATTTTATTATCATTGTTTAATTCTTGAATTTTATCAAGAAGAATATTTTCAGAAATATCAGCAGGGTAATTTATAACTATTGAATTAATCCCTAAATTTTCAGCAGTTTTCTTTTTATTTTTGACATAGATTTGACTTGCAGGGTCATCTCCTACAAGAATTACAGCTAATGTCGGTTTTTCAGACATATTGTTAAGTCTTTGTTTTAAATTTTCAAATATTTTATCTCTTAATTTTTTCCCGTCTAAAATTATTGTCATTTTACCTACTCTCTGACTTGAGGAAGATTAAGTCTGAAATAAAATTGTTTTATTGCATCTTGAATTAATTGAGATTCTCTATCCATAGCATGAGTTTTTAATTCGCTATCTATAGGAATTACTCCTAAAACGTCAAGATCAAAGCGTTTTAAAAGTTCATATACTGAAGGTAAATTTGTATTATCAACTTTATTGATTACAACTCCTAATTGATTTCCTGCTGCATATTTTGCACTGAACTCTTCAATACGTTTTGCAAGATGTGCACTTTCTTCAGTCGGATTTGCAACAATTATTGTTGTATCAATATCTGTATCTACAAGTTGATTTAAGTATTTTAAATCAAATTCACAGTCAAAAATTACAATATCATACCTGTCCAAAAGCTTTAGCACTGCATCATTGATTTGCCCTGTAATCGGACATCTGCAATCTTTTGAACCTACAAACCAAGATACGATAATATCAACATTTTCATCCAGCGAAACAACAATATCTTCCATTGCCCATTCTACAAATTCTTGTTTAGACATCCCTTCTGGAATTCCAGTTTTATACTCGTGTTTCCCGCTTCTGATACCGTAAATTGTATTTCTTATATCAAGTCCGAAACTATGACCTAATTCACTTGTTAAATCGTTATCAAAAAGCAAAATTGATTTCTCAGGGAAATATTCCTGAAAAATTCTCAAAAAAGCCTTTGTTACTGTTGTTTTTCCGCTTCCGCTTTTTCCTGTAATTGCTAATTTAAAAGTCAACCTTTATACCTTTCTTTTAAAGTATCAGACAATTGTTTTGTTAAATCCATTGCTTTCTCAGCTAAATCTTCACTCAAAGCTCCGGCACCGCAAGAAGGTGTGATTAAAGAATTTGCTATAATGATTTTCTCATCAATTCCTTTTTCAGTCAAATATTTTACAGCTTTTTTAAAAACAGTGAGCATTGTATCTAATTTTGCATTTTCTAAGACTTCAGGGTGAAGTGTAGGGATTACTCCCCAAGCTATTTTCCCGCCCTGTTCAAGGAAAGATTTTATACTTTTGCTGTGCAAGCTTAAATTTTGAGAAAAAGTATACGCATCAAAATTTATAATATCTACCCCGGCACTAATTGGGATATCCCAATCGCATTTCCCGCAACAGTGGATTGCACTAATTGCTCCGTTTTCTTTTATTAAATCAGAAATTTCTTTTATCATTTCTACAACTTCTTCTGTTGAAATAGTTATAAAAGCAGAAGTTCCAAGTTGTGAAATTGAAGGTTCATCAATAAAAATTATCGGTGTAGTGTTAGGATTTGCTGATTTTATATTTTTAATTTGCCATAGAGCTTTTATTGAAAGAGTTTTTGTAATTATTTCTTTCAATGTTTCATCATAAAAAGCACATTTGCCATTTTTATCTACTAATGTTGTTGCAAGAGTAAAAGGTCCGACAATTTGACCTTTTGCAAAAGCAGGTTTTGTACTTTTGATTATTTTTATAAATTCAGGGAATGCGCAAGAGTAATTTATTGCATATTTTTCAATAGTTTCAGAATTTATATCAGAGATAATTTCTTCGTAATCGCAAAAAAATTGCTCCATATCTTCAAAGAATTTATCGCTTTCTGTTTCAAGGTAAGTTTTTCCGCTTTCTGGATCAATAAAAAACGAAGGCATATTTTCCAAAAATTGAAAAATCATGTCTTCGTTTTTATTAATCTTTGTAAGCTGTGGCCAAAATGGAATGTTTTTAAAGTCTTTTTTTACTAATCCCATTGCATTTTCTAAATTGATGTGAGGTAAAGAACCTATTGCTAAGCATTCAAGCGTCAATTTAGAATTTGTAACCATTTGCCGCCTATTCTTCAGTTTCTTCAGCTACTTCTTCAACTGATTCTTTTAATACTTCAGAAGCTGTAACTACAACTGCTAATTCACATTTAACTTTTGAAGTTAATTTGATTAACATTGTGTATTCACCAACTTTGTTGATTGGAGCATTTAAAGAAACATTTTTTCTGTCAACTTCAATACCAGATTTAGCTTGTAATTCTTCAGTCAATTTTTTAGTAGTAATTGTACCGAATAATTTACCAGATTCACCAGCTTTAGCTGAAAGTTCAAGCTTACCGAATTCTTCGATTTTCTTAGCTGTTTCTAATGCTTCAGCGTGTAATTTTTCTTGTTTAGCTTTAATTCTAGCTAAATTCTTTTCTCTGTTTTCTAAAGCACCTTTAGTAGCGATTTCAGCTACAGATTGTGGAAGCAAAAAGTTTCTAGCATAACCGTCTTTTACATTAACGATATCGCCTGCTTCACCGAGGTTTTGAACGTCTTTTTTCAATATAACCTGCATTTTTATATCTCCTTTTCTATTTATATTCGTTAGTAATTATTCGTCAATACGGCAATAATACAATAAACACAAATTATTGTCGAGTATTTTTTTCAGATTGTAAAGTATAAACTTTGTTACTGATATTTTAATTTTTATTTAATAGCAGGGAAATAATATTTTACGCCGTTATCTGAGCGCCATCTGACATAACCTGTTTTGGGAGTTCTATCGATATCCATTACGCTTACTAATGCCCAATTCCCTCGCATTACATTAAGATTAATCTTTTGAGGCATATTTATTGTGCCTACAATTTGAGATTTGTCATCTGTTGATGTGTGTAAATCTTTTGCTTCTGGTGGAGCTTCTTTCAGTAAATTAAGTCCGTATTTTTTTCCATACATATTATAAAACATTATCCAGCTCATAAATCTGTATGGATCATCTTTTTTTATCCAGCCTTTAGAGCCAGTTGAATTATTATAGATTACCTGAACCCATTCATCAGTTTCATCTGTTACAGCTAGAAATCCGAGATTTTTTTGAGGTAAAAATACTATGAATAAGTCATTTGCTTTTACACTTTCCGGAAATATTTTATCTCCAATCCAGCTGATGCTGTGAACGATATTTGAAGATTGGTAAGGTTCTTTGTATAAAACGATTTCGCTTGGGGCTTGGTATAGTCCTAGAGTATTTGTGTGTTCAATACTCACATACTGAGGGACAACATTTTCACAAAATCCTTTTACCGGCATTAATAGTAAAATTGCAAGTATTAATAAAAATTTTTTCATATCGATACCTCGTATGTTTTGTATTTCTATATAAATTTTCCTTAAGCAACTGGTGGAACGGCTATGCTCCCTTTTCTCATTTACCTGGAAAGTCTCACGAACTATCCAAGTGTTGGGTGGAGTGGCTACGCTCCCTTTTCACATTTACCTGAAAAGTCTCACGAATTCTTCAGGTGGCGGGTGGAGCGGCTACGCTCCTATTCGCGGAAACTTATTTCTGCATATGTTTTTTGAAGTTTTGCACGAACATTATTCATTTGACGTTCTATTACTTCATCTGTCAAAGTTGCATTTTCATCTTGCATTTTTATACGGAAAGCAAGACTTTTGAAACCTTTTTCAATATTTTCGCCTTGATATACGTCAAATACTTCACTACCTTTGAAGATGTTTTGTTGCACAGCACCTTTGATAACTTTTTGAATATCATCAAATGATACTTCTTCATTGATTACAAAAGCTAAATCTCTTCGAACTTCAGGGAATTGAGGTAATTTTTTGTATCTTACCGTATGTTCTTTGATAATTGAAATTATTTCATCGAGATTAATTTCAAACATAAATACATCTTGACCTTTAATTTTCAATTTATCTTTTAATAGTGGGTGAATTTGACCAAAGTATCCTATGCAAGTAAGGTTTTTGCCAAGCACATTAACTTTTGCACTTCTGTATGGGTGCATGTAGTCAATATCTTCACAAGGAGTTAATTTAATTCGTTTTGTAACACCAAGTTCTTCAAACAATTTTTCAATAATACCTTTTAGTGTAAAGAAATCTGTTTGAGCTTTAACTTGCCATTTAGAATTTTCTGTTTCACCTGTCAAAATTCCTGAAAGAATTCTTTCTTCTTTAACACCTGTTGATTTTTCATCTGCTGGCGCAATTACGTTATAAATTTTTCCGATTTCGTATGCCCAGAAAATTTTCTGACCATTATCGTAATTGTATTTCATGCAATTAAGAACGCTTGCTGCCATATTTTGTCTTAGCATTGTGCATTCTTCACTTGCAGAATTTAAAACTTTTACAGTTTTTGATTCATCACAAGTCTGCATATATTTATCAAGTAGTGGTTTCCCAATTAATGATGATGTGATTATTTCATCTAAGCCTGATGCAAGCATTAATTCATTAACTTTTTTTATCACTTTTTCTTCAAGTGAAATTTCAGGAGTTTGAGTTTTGCTTGGCAATGTCGGTGTAATTTTATCATAACCGTTAATACGAGCGATTTCTTCTATTAAGTCAATTTCTCGAGTTACATCTCCAGCTCTAAATGATGGAACTAAAAATTTAGCAGCAGCATCATTACCGCCAAGTTTTTTAAATCCTAATTTTTCTAAGATTGAAATACATTTATCAGAAGCAATTTCACATCCTAAAATTCGTTTTATTTGAGCATATCTTAGAGTAATTTCAATAGGTTCAAGTTTGTTTTCTCCTGCTTCAACAACACCTTCAATTTCAGCATCTGCAAGTTCTGTAAATAGCTGCATAGCACGCATTAAAGCAGGTTTGATTGCTTCAATATCAACACCTCTTTCAAATCTTGCAGAAGCTTCTGAGCGGTATCCTACACTTCTTGAAGATTTTCTTGTAGTTGCTGATGGGAAATAAGCTGCTTCAAGTGCAACATTTTTAGTATTTTCATCAATTTCAGAATTTTCTCCGCCAAATACACCTGCAAGACAAACGCCTTTATCTTTGTCAGCAATAAGAACGCTGTCATTTGTCAAAGTTCTTTCTGAACCGTCAAGAGTTATAATTTTTTCACCTTCTTTTGCTCGTCTTATACAAATATAACCGTCAAGTTTGTCTAAATCGAATGCATGAAATGGTGTACCATATTCAAGCATTACGTAATTTGTAATATCGACAGCATTATTTATTGCACGAACACCTGAGGCTAATAATCTTTTTTGCATCCAATCAGGAGATGGTTTAATTTTTATATTTTTCAAAATACCGAGTGAATAGTATTTGCATACTTCATTATCAATAATTTCAACCTTGAATTTATCAGTTGATAAATCTCTAGTGCATTCAAGAGGTGAGAATTTTAGAGGTTTGTCAAAAATTGCACTTAATTCTCTTGCAATCCCGATTACAGACATCTGATCCCCTCTGTTTGCAGTCGGTGCAACATCTAGAATGTAATCCTTATCAAAGCCTAATACATCTTCAGCATTTTCTCCGATTTTTACATCAGGGAAAATTCTATTTAAGATAAGAATACCATCTTCTTCCTGATAATTACGTTCAGAAACTCCTAATTCATCAGCAGAACATAACATTCCTTGAGATTCAACCCCTCTGATTACAGCAGGAGTAAGTGTAAACATTTCACCGGTTTTTCTATCCAATACTTGAGAGCCTACTGATGCATATGGAACAATTTGTCCTTCTGCAATATTTTGAGCTCCACAGACAACTGTTTTTAACCCTGAACCTGTATTTACTGTTACAAGGTGAAGTCTATCAGAATTTGGGTGATTATCAATTTTTTCTATTTGAACGGTTTTTATGTTTGTAAATTTCGGCTTTAATTCTTCTACAGCTTCAACTTCCAAACCGCTCATAGTAAGTTCATGCGCTATTCTTTCGACTTCTATATCAGATAAATCTACAAATTCGTTTAACCAGTTTAATGATACTTGCATTTTTTATAATTCCCTCTCACTTTAATTATTCTATAACTGAATAATACTACAAACGAGATGGAATGTAAATTCAAGGAATAATTTTATGTTATAATAAATTTATGAAAAGAGCTGTAGTATTTGCACATTACGATAAAGATAACATTGTCGATGACTATGTAATTTATTATATTAAAGCATTAAAAAAGATTGCACAAACAATTGTTTTTGTATCTTGTAATAACATAAAAAATCCTGAATGTTTAGAAGGATTAGTTGATAAAATTATTGATGAGCCTCATGATGAGTATGATTTTGGCTCGTATAAACGAGGTTTTTTGTTTTTACAAGATAAGTTAGGTGATTATGATGAATTAATATTTGCAAATGACAGCTGTTTCGGACCTTTGTATCCACTAGAAGATGTTTTTTCAGAAATGGAAAATAAAAATTGTGACTTTTGGGGGATTACTAAAAATAATTTTGGATATAAGAAAAATATGAAACATATCTTTTTTATAAAACCTCATGTTCAAAGTTATTTTTTAGTTTTTTATAAAAACGTTTTTATGGATAAAGATTTTCAGCAGTTTATCCGCTCAATCCAACACGAAGAAATTAAACCTAATATAATAATAAAATATGAAATGGGGCTTAGTGAATTTTTAGTGAATAAAGGTTTTCATTATGCGACATTTGTTAATGCTTATGGGCATATAAATAATATTACGGTATTAAAATGGCGTCAGATTTTATTAAAACATAAAATGCCTTTTATGAAATGCTCTTTACCTCGGCTTGCAAATACAAATTCAAATACAGTAGCAGGTTATAAAGATATTTTGAAGCAAATAAGTGATTATCCGATTGAATTGATAGAAAAAAACGTAATGCGAACTAAAGTTAAAGATTATATGTCAAATGGCTGTCCAATTCTAGTTAAAAGAATGTTTTTTGACATGATAATTGAATTACCTTTTTTTGTTAGGAAAGCTCTTATAATAATTGCAAAAAGATTATTCCCGTTTTTATTAGATTAAAAAATCACCTTCTTTATAAGAAGGTGATTTTTAATCTATGTGTAAATTTTAAAATTTTATTTTTTATTTTGCAGCAAATTGTTCATCAATTTTTGCGAATTTTGCTTCAATCATGTTTGTGTATCTTTGGCAAGATTCTTTATCTTGAATCCAATTTGGAAGGATTTCTTTTTGTTCTTTTGTTAAATTTGTTCCTTCCGGAGAATTTGCATATTCTTTAATTACTTTATATTGTTTTTCATTTAAGTCTACGTTTTCTAATGCTTTAGATTTTTTGAATTTAATCGGATCATAATTTTCAAATACACGATTTAAATCTTCTTCTTTAGCAGCTAAATCACTATATGATTGTTTTTTTATATTTTCTACATATTCAATATGGTTTTTCGCCATATTAACACTTGTATCTTTTTTTAGCTTTAAAGTTTCCTTGCTTGTCAATCTTGCGTCTAAGTTATCCAAATTAGCATTTTCAGTTCTTTCTCCGTTAAATATTGTTCTATTTTGATTTTGAACATTAGAATTTTTCTTTCCTTTAATTTTATCTGCTAATTTGTTAGCTTTGCCAGTTATGCTTTTCCAGAGTTTAACACCGCTATCACCGATTGCGAAAAATACGTTTTTAGCTTGGTCAACGAATCCTAATTTTTTACCTTGTTCTGCAACTGCTTTTGTTAATTTGCCTTTGCCAACTGCAACACTTAAGCCTACATAAGCAGCAGCAAGTGCAGTACCTATGCCGGCTGCAACTTTTGCTTTTTTGTTATCTTTTTTGAATTCAAAATCTTTTCCTGCTTCAATATTATTAGCATTTTTAATTAACTGTTTTTTGAATTCATCTTGAGATAAAGTTTTAACTTTACCTTGAGAATTTGTAACCTGAATTTTACCCTGTTGGGTCATTTCTACCTTGTTCCCGCCAATTGCTAATGCAGGTCCAATAGTCATGTTGTTTGTCATAAACTTCTACCTTTCAAAATTTACACACTTTATATGTCTCCATGAAAACACGTCAAAGAAAAAAAATGCTAATTTTACATATATATATTAACAAATATTTACAAAAAATACTACCCCTTATTTTTAGGGGTAGTATTTAAGCTCTCTAAACGGATAAACCTCTCTAAATTTTTCTAAGTTGTGGTTGCGCAAATTCGCTTCCTACGAACAACCTGAGTATCCGCATTTCAAACAGATAAAGCAGCCTTCAGCCATTTGAATCTCATTACCGCATTCAGGGCATTTTACTGTTTTTATTTCGCCTGTAGGTTCTTCAGGATCAATAGTTTCTTCAACTACAGTTTCTTCTGCTTTAGCTTCTTCTGTTTTTTTCTTGTCATCCAAATTCATTGGTTGGAATTGACGAGAGTTGTTTCTGTATACTGTGATACCTTTTAAGTTATTTTCGTAAGCTAAAATATATGCTTCTTCAATATCTTTGCGAGTTGCATGTTCTTCAAAGTTTACTGTTTTAGATACAGCATTGTCTGTATGAAGTTGGAATGCAGCTTGCATTTTTACGTGCCAGTATGGAGAAACATCGTGAGCTGTTACAAAAATATGTTTTGCTTCAGCAGGAACTCCATCTACATGAGCAACAGATCCTGTTTTTGCAATTTCTTTCATTAATTTTTCTGAATAGAAGCCATGTTCAATAGCATAATCCTTGAATATTGGATTAACTTCAAGCATTTCTGTTCCGTCCATGATTAATCTAGAAAATACTAGACCGAATAATGGTTCAACACCGCCAGATGCTGATGCAATCATCGAAATTGTACCTGTAGGAGCAATACAAGTTGTAGTTGCATTTCTTATACCTACTTTTGCAATTTGTTCATCTAATTCTTTCCATTGTTCGTCAGAAATTTTGCCTGCAGATTTTCCTTTGTATTTGTTATACAAATAGTTTGGAGAATCATATACACTGCCTTTGAAGTTATTAAATCTTCCTCTTTCTTTTGACAATTCAATTGATTCACATTTAGATTCGTAATCAATGAATTCCATAATTTGACCGGCTAATTTAGTTCCTTCTTCTGAAGCGTAAGAAATACCTAATTTCATAAGCATATCAGCCCAGCCCATTACACCTAAACCGATTTTTCTGTTGTTTTGAACCATTTCAGAAATTTGAGGTAGTGGGTAATTATTTACAGCAATTACGTTATCTAAGAATCTGATAGCAGTTCTTGTAGTTTCAGCAAGTAAATCCCAATTAATTTTTCCATCTTCTACCATTCTGCCTAAGTTAATAGAACCTAAGTTACAAGCTTCGTAAGCTAATAGAGGAACTTCGCCGCAAGGATTTGTAGACTCAATAGGTCCTACTAATGGAGTTGGGTTATCTGCATTCATCTTATCAATAAAGATAATTCCAGGTTCACCGTTTCTCCAAGCACCGTCTACAATCATGTCAAATACTTTTTTAGCGCTTAATTTTCCTGCTACTGTGTTATTTTGTGGATTGATTAATTCATAATCAGTACCAGCTTTTAAAGCTTCCATAAATTTATCTGTAATAGCAACAGAAATATTAAAGTTATTTAATTTATTATTATCGCTTTTGCATTCAATAAAATCTAAAATATCAGGGTGATCAACTCTTAAAATACCCATGTTAGCACCACGTCTTGTGCCACCTTGTTTAACTGCTTCAGTTGCTGCATTGAATACTTCCATAAATGAAACAGGACCAGAAGATACACCCATTGTTGATTTAACAACACTGTTTTTAGGTCTTAATCTTGAGAATGAAAAACCTGTACCACCACCTGATTTATGTATTAATGCAGTATTTTTTACGGTTTCAAAAATTCCTTCCAAGCTGTCTTCTACAGGAAGTACAAAACAAGCAGCTAATTGTCCTAATTCTCTACCTGCATTCATTAAAGTAGGAGAGTTAGGCATAAAATATCTGCTAGTAATTGCTTTGTAGAATCTGTCAGATAATTTATCTACATCACTTTGAGATTTTCCAAATTTTAAATCTCCTGCAGCAATTGTATCTGCAACTCTTCTGAACATGTCAGCTGGAGTTTCTACGCATTTCCCTTCTTTATCTCTTTTTAAGTATCTTTTTTCAAGTACTTTAATCGCGTTTTCCGCTAAGTCTAATTTTTCCATGCATGTGCTGTTTGAATCCGTCACATTAACCTCCGTTTTATTATGTGCATTTATTAATTATTAACTAATATCCCCTTTTTAAAAATATAAAAAGCATGTCTATTTCTATATTTTACACCAATAATAAAAAGCATGGCAAGGATGTTTTCATCTCATTAAGATTTGTTACTCTATTTTTTTATAGTTTTATTAAAATTGTGATAGTTATATTACTACGAGTAGCATGTTTATAATATAATATTTCTTGAGGTATTACATTGAAACATTCGAAACTTACAGCCCTGATATTTATAGCATTAATTCTAGGTGTAATCGTAGGTCATTTTGCCCCTGACTTTGCGGTGAAAATGAGACCATTCGCAGTTATATTTTTACGAATGGTAAAAATGATTATTGCCCCTTTGCTTTTTGCAACTCTAGTTGTTGGAATTGCAGGTCATGGTGATGCTAAAAGTCTTGGAAAAATTGGGCTTAAAACAATTATTTATTTTGAAATAGTAACAACGTTAGCATTAGTTATTGGTTTAACGGTGGCTAATATATTTAAACCAGGAGTTGGTTTTGTAACAGGAAGCACTCCGCATGCAATACATATGCAAGAAGCAGGTTTGCTTGCAGCTACTCAGGCTCATACGTCAATAAGTGAAATGGTTACAAGCATTTTCCCTACAAGTATTATTGATGCTATGGCTCAAGGGAATTTGTTGCAAATTGTAGTTTTTTCAATATTCTTCGCACTTGCAATGGTAGCAGTCGGCAAAGCCGCAGAACCTGTTGTTAATATTTTGAATTCAGTATCTCAAATTATGTTTAAATTTACTGAATATGTAATGTACTTTGCACCTTTAGGGATATTTGGCGCGATAGCTTCAACTATTGGGGCGAACGGATTATCTGTTTTAAAAAGTTACTTTAAAGTAATCGGTGCAATGTATTTTGCTCTTGCAGTATTTGTATTATTAGTTTTATTTATTGCTTGTAAAATTGTAAAAATATCATTTAGAGATTTGTTAAGAGCTGTGCAAGAACCTGCTTTATTAGCCTTTACAACAGCAAGTTCAGAAGCAGCTTTCCCTAAAGCAATGGAAATTATGGAACGTTTTGGAGTTCCTAAAAATATAGTAGGTTTTGTAATGCCTACTGGATATACATTTAACCTTGACGGAAGTACAATTTATCTTGCGATGGGTGTATTATTCTCATCTCAAATTGTAGGAATTCATCTTGATTTGAATCAACAAGTAATTATAATGTTAGCATTAATGCTTACAAGTAAAGGTATAGCTGGAGCACCGAGAGTTGCATTAATTGTACTTGCCGGAACCTTGGCAAGTTTCAATATTCCAATCCTTGGGGTTGCAATTCTTTTGGGAATTGATCAAATTCTAGATATGGGAAGAACTGCTATAAATCTAGTAGGTAATTGCGTAGCGACTGTTGTAATTGCTCGTTGGGAAAATGAATTTGATTATAATAAAATGCATGAATTTGTAAAAGAATCTAAGGCTGAAAGTCTTGGAAATGATATACAGCAAACAATTGGAAAAATAAAAGAGGGATAATTAAATATGGGTAACGAAACAAGTACAAAAACAGAATTTAAAGATACTCTTAACTTGCCTCAGACAACTTTGGCAATGAGAGCTAATGCGACTGTAAGAGAACTTGAAATCCAAAAGTTCTGGAACGAAAATGATATCTATAACAAAATTATTAATAACCGTGATAAAGCAAATAAATTTATTTTGCACGACGGACCTCCATATTTGAGTTCTGAAAAAATTCACGTTGGTACAGCTCTTAATAAAATCCTTAAAGACATTTTATTAAAATATAAAGCTCAAGCAGGGTACTATACACCTTATGTTCCTGGCTATGATGGTCATGGATTACCAATTGAAAATGCTGTTGTAAAAAATATAAAAGGTGGTAGAAGTGCTCTTACTCCTTATGAACTAAGACAAAAATGCAGAGAATTTGCTCATAAAAATTTAAAAGGACAAGAAAGTGAATTCAAACGTCTTGGTGTTTTAGGAGATTGGGATAATCCATATTTAACTATTAATCCTGAATTTGAAGCTGAACAGGTAAGAGTGTTTGGCGATATGTACAAAAAAGGCTATGTGGAAAAAGGCTTAAAACCAGTTTACTGGTGTGCATCATGCGAAACAGCTCTTGCAGAAGCTGAAGTTGAATATGCTGATCATACATCTACTTCTATTTATGTAAGATTTAAGTTTGATGAAGAAAGTCAAAATAAGATAAATAATTTAATAGAAGGAACTAAAGGCAAAGATATTTATGCAGTAATCTGGACAACTACTCCTTGGACAATTCCTTCAAATATGGCAATCAGTATGCACCCGAGATTTGAATACACATTCTTTGAATACAATGGTGATGTTTATGTTGCAGCTCAAGAACTTTTAGGAAGCTTCTTAAAAGATGTTGAATGGGAAGAATCAGATATCAAAGTTCTTGGTTCTTGTAAAGGTCAAGATTTAGAACTTTTAAATACAAAACATCCTTTAGTTGATAGAAAATCTCCGATAATTTTAGGAGAACACGTTACATTGGATGCAGGTACTGGTTCTGTTCATACAGCACCCGGTCATGGTCTTGAAGACTATGAAGTAGGCTGCAAATACGGTATTGAAGTATTCTCACCATTAGATAGCAAAGGCGTATGGACTGAAGCTGTAAAAGATAAAGATTTAGAAGGTGTTCCTTATTACAAAGGAAACTCAATTGTAATAGAAAAACTTCAAAAATGTGGAGCATTATTAGCTCAACAAGACATAAATCATAGCTATCCACATTGTTGGAGATGTAAAAATCCTGTAATTTACAGAGCAACTCCTCAATGGTTCGTAAAAGTTGATAAATTTAGAGAACAAACTTTAGAAGCTATTAAAGGTGTAAAATGGATTCCATCAAGCGGGGAAGCTAGAATTTCAAACATGGTTGCTGGACGTACAGATTGGTGTATTTCTCGTCAACGTGCTTGGGGTGTTCCTATTCCTGTTTTCTATTGTGAAGATTGTGGCGAAGTAATTGTGACAGATGAAACAATTGAAAATGTTGCAAAAATCTTTGAAAAAGAAAGCTCTGATGCTTGGGTTAAATATTCTGCAGAAGAATTATTACCTCAAGGATTTAAATGTCCAAAATGTGGAAAAACTCATTTCAAAAAAGAAAATGATATCATGGACGTTTGGTTTGATTCAGGTATTACATGGCGTGCAGTTGTAAATAAACGTTCAGAAGAATTGGGAACAACTCCTGTTGAAATGTATTTGGAAGGTTCTGACCAACATAGAGGCTGGTTCCAATCTTCACTTTTGACATCTATTGCTACTCAGGGAATTGCTCCTTATAAATCTGTTTTAACTCACGGATTTGTATTCGGAGAAGATGGAAGAAAGATGTCAAAATCATTAGGAAACTACATTAGACCTGATGAAATTATTAAAACATATGGTGCAGATATTTTAAGATTATGGGCTGCATCAGTTGATTATAGAAATGATACAAAAATTGGAAATAATATTATTAAACAGCTTGCTGAAATTTTCAAAAAAACAAGAAATACATCAAGATTCTTAGTTGGAAACTTGTTTGATTTCGATCCTAAAAATGATTATGTAAAATATGAAGATTTAAAAGCAATTGATAAATTTGCTCTTCATAAATTAAATCATTTAATTGAAAGTGTAACAGAAGCTTTTGATAATTATGAATTTTACAAATATTTCCAACAATTGCAAAATTTTGCAGCTGTAGATTTAAGTTCATTCTACTTAGATATTGTAAAAGACAGATTATATACTGCGGGTAAAAAATCATTATCTCGTAGAGCATGTCAGACAGTTCTTTATGAAATATTGCAAACATTAGTTAGAATGTTAGTTCCGGTTATGCCTCACCAAGCAGAAGATATTTGGATGAGTGTTCCTGAATGTCAAAAAGACGGATTGGAAAGTATCTTATTATCAAGCTGGCCAAAAGCAAAAACAGAATGGAACAATGCAGAATTAGAAGAAGAATTTACAAAAATTCTTAAAGCAAGAGAGGTTGTAACTCGTGCAATTGAACCTCTAAGAGCAGAAAAGCAAGTTGGAAGCTCTTTAGAAGTTGCAGTATATGTAAAAGCTGATGATGATAGTGTATTAAAAGCAAATGAAGAAGAATTATGCAACATCTTCATTACATCACAAGCTTATGTATGCTCTGAAAAACCTGAAAGTGTATTAAATGAATATATGGAAGAAGGATACACTGTATGGGTTACAAAAGCAGAAGGTGAAAAATGCGCTCGATGCTGGAAATACCGAAAATTAAATTCTGACGGTATTTGCAGTGAGTGTGAAGAAGCTATTAAATAGATAAAAAAGAGCCTTTATTCAATGGCTCTTTTTTATTATTACAAATTGTAAACAATTGTAATTCTTTTTTAAAGATTTATATAAAATCTGCCGTAACCATGATTACAAGTAATATTTGAAAGGAAATCAACTTACAATCATAAACTGAAAGCTCATATCAAAATTTACGGAAAGGGTACAAACTATGGGAATGGCAGCATCACAAGCAAGATTATTAAGCATAACAGCCAGATTGACCAATAATGAAAATACAGGTCAGAGCATTTCCTATTCTAAACAACGTTTGTCTGATCAAACTCAACAGATTACAAACGAATATAATGAAGCTCTTTCTGCAACAAAATTAACTGTTTTAACAGGTTTTAACGGAGCTGAAGCAACTTATTCTGATATTTCATACAGTTTAATGACAGGGCCTCAAATGGCTGAAAATACAAAACAATATGTTGTAACTGATACAAAAGGCAGAATATTGGTTACAAACGATATTGCAAAAGCTTATGAAAAATCAAATGGTAATTATAACCAATTTTTAGCAAGTTTGACAGGTGCAACTGTCGCAACTAATGGAAAATCATATTCTCAATCAGATATTTCTGTTAACAGAAATGATGAAACTTGGAAAAAATTAGATGCAGACGGCAATGAAATTGATGCCTCTCCAGATGATCCGGATGCATATGATACAAATAGCAAAACTTTAGCTGCAAAACAAAAAATCCATGAAGCTTGGGATGCATATTTTGCAACTGTTGGTATCAATTTAGGCGATGATGAACATGATTTTGGTTTTAGTTGGAATGAGTTATATGTAACTAACGAAAACGGTGATTATGTTGACGCTAACGGTAATGTAATTACTGCAGATCAGGCTAAAGCAGGCCAAGGTGTAACTGCTGTCGGTTGCGGTTATGCAGGTTATACAGGTGTTGATGCAGATGGAAATAATATAAGCGGACCTATTAACTATGAAGGTACAAGTTCAGAATCAAGAGCATTATATGATTACGCTATGTCAATAACTGAAGCTTACTTAAGAGTAAACAGACCAGGTGAAAATAACTTTAATACAGAATTTAATGCAGAGGATTATAATACAGCTGCAAATAGTGATAATACAAACTTAATTAATTATTATAAAAATATATTTAATAAAATGCAGTCATCAGGTTACTTCACCTATACAAGCAAACCTGCAGAAGCTGATGAGAACCATATTTATTCAGATGAAGGTACAGGAACTGCCGGAACTGTTCAAAAATCACCGTTATATGATAATGTAACTTTTGAAGATGCTCTAAGAGACGGTTCTTTAAGACTTGAATATTATTCAACAACAGATAAATCATTCAAATCAACAACTATTTCAGAAGACACATGTATTCAAGAAGTTGCGGATGAAAGAGCTATAGCTGAAGCTGAATCTAAATATAACCAAGATATGACAGATTTAGAAAATAAAGATAAAAAACTTGATCTTGAATTGAAAAAACTTGATACAGAACACAGCGCATTACAGACAGAATATGATTCTGTAAAAAATGTTGTAGATAAAAACGTTGAAAATTCATTTAAAACATTCGGTTAATAATAAAAAAGACCTCTTAAAATTAAGAGGTCTTTTTTTTATATGAATAATTGAATTCTTATTCTTTACCAACATTTCCTGATTTTTCGATAATTTCTTTTTCGATATTTGCAGGAACTTGTTCGTAGCATTTGAATTCCATTGAGAAAGTACCACGACCTTGAGTGTTAGATCTCAAATCAGTTGCGTAACCAAACATATTAGCAAGAGGAACTAATGCTCTTACAATTACGTTACCAGTGTTACCCACAGGTTCTTGACCTTCAACACGTCCACGACGTCTTGAAATATCACCGATGATTGTACCTGTGAATTCATCAGGAATTTCAATTTCAACTTTCATCATAGGTTCAAGGATACAAGGTTGAGCTTTTCTGCAGCCTTCTTTAATAGCCATAGAACCAGCGATTTTGAATGCCATTTCAGAAGAGTCAACTTCGTGGTAAGAACCATCATATAACTCAACTTTAACGTCAATCATTGGGAATCCTGCTAAGATACCACCTTCAAGAGCTTCTTCCATACCTTTTCTTGCAGGTTCGATGTATTCTCTAGGAATAGCACCACCGACAATTTTGTTTTCAAATACAAATCCTGCATTTTCTTCAGCTGGAGAAATTCTAACTTTAACGTGACCATATTGACCTTTACCACCTGATTGACGGATGAATTTAGAATCTTGGTCTGCGTTTCCGCGGATAGTTTCACGGTAAGCTACTTGAGGTTTACCGATGTTAGCTTCTACTTTGAATTCTCTTAACATACGGTCAACAATAATATCAAGGTGAAGTTCTCCCATACCAGAAATGATTGTTTGACCTGTTTCTGTATCTGATTTAACTCTGAATGAAGGATCTTCTTCAGCAAGTTTTTGTAAAGCAATACCCATTTTATCTTGGTCAGCTTTAGTTTTTGGTTCAATAGCAACAGAAATTACAGGTTCTGGGAAAGACATTCTTTCTAAGATGATAGGAGCTTTTTCATCGCATAATGTATCACCTGTAGTAGTATCTTTCAAACCTACAGCTGCACAGATATCACCTGCGTATACTTCTTGTTCTTCAAGTCTTTGATCTGCATACATACGAACTAATCTTGCGATACGTTCTTTTTTGCCGTTAGTAGCATTTAATACATAAGAACCAGAAGTGATTACACCAGAGTAAACTCTTAAGAAAGTTAAACGACCAACATAAGGGTCTGTCATAACTTTGAATGCTAAAGCAGAGAATGGTTCTGAATCAGAAGAATGTCTTTCTGTTTTTGTTCCATCTTCTAATTCACCTTCGATAGCTTTTACATCAACTGGTGATGGCATGTAATCAACAACTGCGTTTAATAATAATTGAACACCTTTGTTTTTGAATGCTGTACCACAAGTTACAGGTACAATTTTGTTATCACAAACAGCTTTTCTTAGGCCAGCTTTTAATTCATCAACTGTAATTGATTCAGGGTCTTCGAAGAATTTTTCCATTAAAGCATCATCTTCAGAAGCAATAGCTTCAACCATAGCTTCTCTGTATTCTTTTGCTTTTTCTAACATATCTGCAGGGATATCTTCTTCTTTAATATCTGTACCTAAATCGTTTGTATAAATTTCAGCCTTCATTGTCATCAAGTCAACAAGACCATTGAATTTATCTTCAGAACCGATTGGTAATTGGATAGGTACAGCGTTAGCACCTAATCTGTTTTTAATTTGGTCAACAACTCTGTAGAAATCAGCACCTGTTCTATCCATTTTGTTAACGAATACCATACGAGGTACTTCATATCTGTTAGCTTGTCTCCAAACTGTTTCTGATTGAGATTGAACACCACCTACTGCACAGAATACTGCTACAACACCGTCTAATACACGTAAAGAACGTTCTACTTCGATTGTGAAGTCAACGTGCCCCGGTGTGTCGATAATGTTGATTTGGTGTCCTTTCCATTCAGCAGTTACAGCTGCAGATTGGATTGTAATACCTCTTTCACGTTCTTGATCCATGAAGTCTGTTACTGCAGCACCATCATGAACTTCTCCGATTTTATGAGTTTTACCTGTGTAAAACAAAATACGTTCAGTTGTAGTGGTCTTACCAGCATCGATGTGAGCGGCAATACCAATGTTTCTGATTTTTTCTAATGGAGTTTTTCTTGCCATTTTTGTTTTTTCCTTTTTTATATTGTGTACATCGCTATTATATTTTTAGCCTCAATAAAAATTATCACACAAACATGTATTTTTACAAAACAATTTATTTGTAATTTTTAATATTTGCAATATAATTAGGATTATGAAAACTAAGGAAAAAGATTTAACGACGGCTGAAATTGTAAAAGAAACAGATTTAAAACACATTGCAGTTATTATGGACGGGAATCGCCGTTGGGCAAAAGAAAAGAATTTGCCGTCTGCAATGGGACATAAAAAAGGTGTAGATGCATTAAAAACAACTCTTAGAGCTTGTAAAGATTTTGGAATAAAATACTTAACTGTCTATGCTTTTTCAACTGAAAATTGGAAAAGAAAAAAAGAAGAAGTTGATTTTTTGATGGAACTTTTAGCAATTACTCTTACGAATGAGCTAGCTGAAATGCATTCAGAAGGTGTTGTAATAAGTTTTATAGGTGATATTTCAAAGTTAAGCGATAAGCTTCAAAAAATCCTTGCAAATTCTGTAGAAACAACAAAAAATAATACAGGTGTTCATTTGCAAATTGCATTTAACTATGGAGCTAGAGATGAGATTGTTCATGCAGTAAAGTCAATTATTGCCAAAGGAGTTAAAGCCGAAGATATTACAGAAGAAATGATTTCTGAAAATCTTTATACAAAAGGAATTCCTGATCCTGATTTATTGATTAGGACAGGTGGGGAAAAAAGAATTTCTAATTACCTTCTATGGCAAATTGCGTATTCAGAAATATTGGTAACCGATGAATATTGGCCGGAATTCGGGCGTGATTCTCTTGCGGAAGCTGTTGAAGAATTTAAAAACAGGCAAAGAAGATTTGGGAAATAACAATGAAAATAGTTTTTGCAACCGGTAATGCTCATAAATTAAAAGAAATACAAGAGATCGCAAAAGATACAGGTATAGAATTTATACTTCCTGATGATGGTTTTAATCCGATTGAAAATGGTGAAACTTTTGAGGAAAATTCTTTAATAAAAGCAAAGGAAGCAGCAAGGGTAAGTCGTAAAATATCTTTGGCAGATGATTCAGGTTTGTGTGTTGATGCTTTAAACGGAGCTCCTGGAATTCATTCTGCGCGATATGCAGAAACTCCACAAGCAAGAATTGATAAACTTTTAAATGCAATTAATGGAAAAGCAATCAGGAATGCAAAGTTTGTATGTGCGATGACACTTGTAGATAAAAATGGTAACATCTTATTCCAAACCCGTGGAGAATGCTTTGGGAAAATTGCCGAAAAACAATCAGGGATTAATGGTTTTGGATATGATCCTATTTTCCTTACTAAAGATACTGATTATAAGCTTACCATGGCAGAAATGTCTGAGGATGAAAAAAATAAGATCTCTCATCGAGGAAGAGCATTAAGAAAAGTTTTGGAATATTTGCATAAATAAATTTTGCAATTTTAATTAATAAAAAAAAGACCGGCGTGAAAAGATTTTCCGGTCTACAAAAAGATTCGATTTATTTATATACAAGTTTTTATTATTTGCTATACAATACAGCCTTTGCAGCAGATGTTTTTGGTACAATTGTCTGATCATAAAAATAGACAGGGTATATATCTGTAGGATTTGTTACTTGACAGCTATCTGCACCTGTGCCACCAGCTTGACCTTTATCGCATTTTACTACTTTATTTGGGGCTTTTATTCCATTAACATCAATATATCCTTCACATTTTGTTGGAGTATCTGCTAATGTTTCATCTATAGTGCAATTCACTGCTCTAGCAGCTTTATATGCAAACATAATTCCATCGTTAAAGAATATAAAACGGTCAGCATCTGTTATAATTTTTTCTTCCGCACCTGCACTTGCAGCAGCAGTTTCTTTTGGGGCATAAGCTGTAGTTCCATCTGCTAATTTAGGTGCTGCTGTTTCTGTTCTTACAACATTCATTCTTTTTTCAAATAGAGATTTTAATGAATTTGTTTCTTTGCCTGTTGCTTCTGCTTCTAAATCAGCAAAATTCCATTCATCAAGTGCAACGTTAAGTGTAACAGCTTGAGAAATAGCGGATAATGCTTTTTTGTATGCTGCTTTATACTGTGCACCATTTGTTTGGTTCATCAATGTAGGCATAGTCATAGCTGCAACTACTCCGATAATACCCAACGTAATCAATACTTCAGCTAATGTAAAGCCATCTCTAATGTTTGATAATCTCATAATCATTTCCACCTTTCTAATTTGTATACATGAATATTATACGATATATATATCAATTTGTCAATATTATTGATGTATATATCATTATATCATTTTAAACTTGTCTATATATTTTATTAGAGGAATAAAATGAAATTAGATAAAGAAATAATTGGGAAGAAAATTCGTCAAATTCGTGTAGAAAAGGGAATTTCGCAAGAAGCTCTTTCTGAAAAAATTGATATTTCTCCACGCCATATGTGTACTATTGAAAATGGGAATTCGTTTCCTTCGATAGAAACTTTTGTACGAATTGCACAAATTCTTGATATAGATATCAATGAATTTTTTAATTTATCCCCTAATACTAACGATGCACTTAGAGAAGAAATTTATAATTTGGTTCAAACCTCGACTATTAAAGAACTTTACTTAATTAAAGATATAATTAATTCAATTCACTCTAACAGGAAATTATAGTTTATACAGTAGGGCTATTTTATATTTATTTTTATTGACATGGGGTATCTTTGATAGTAATATAATTGTTGCAAAAACAACATAATTATGACTAGGGAGAGATAATGAAAAAAAATATAATAATATTCTTGTCTGTAATAATAGGCGCAATACTTTTGCGTTACGGTTTTTCAGCTTTTTCTAATTTTATGCAAACAAAAAATATGATGAATAAACCAGCACCAAATGTATCAATTCAGGAAATTAAAAATGAAAGTGTAATTAGAAGTTTTGAAGCTCCAGGCAGGGTTGTATCTAAATATCGCGTAGATGTGCTTGCTCGTATTTCAGGATATTTGCAAAAAAGTTATTTTAAAGAAGGCGATTATGTAAAAGCTGGACAGGTATTATTCTTAATAGAACCTACTGAATATTCGAATGCTGCAAATGTTGCGGGAGCAAATGTAAAAAATTTAAAAGCACAACTTGTGTATGCCGAAAAACAATTAGCTCGTGCAGCCGAACTTGTAAAAAAAGATTATATAGCTAAAGCTCAATATGACCAGTTATTATCTCAAAGGGATGCTTTAAAAGCTCAATTAGCTTCAGCTCAAGCATCTTATAATGATGCAAACAGAAATCTTGGATATACAAATGTAAAATCCCCTGTTAATGGAAAAGTTGGGATTATTAATGTTACAGTAGGGAACTATGTATCTCCAAGTTCAGGTGCTTTGACAACAATTAATAGCACAAATCCTATTTATGTAACTTTCCCGTTAGATTCAAATGATTTTCAAATTTTAGCAGATGCAGATCAAGCTAATAATAAAAATAGAAAAGTTGAATTAATCCTTGGTGGTGGACGTAAATATCCACTTAATGGGGTTCAAGATTTTCAAGACAACAAAGTTGATCAATCAACTGGTACTGTAACAATGAGGGCTACATTTGAAAATCCTAATAATGAGTTAATTCATGGAGAATTTGTAACAGTTAAATTATATTCAAATAATCCTGTAGAAGTTCCAGTTGCTCCTGTTACTGCAGTTCTTGAAAACCAAGCAGGTAAATATGTCTATAAGCTTGATGAAAACGATATTCCTCAACTAACTTATGTGAAAGTTGGAGAACAATCTGGTGATAATTGGATAATTAACGAAGGATTGAAAAAAGGTGATCGTATAGTAATTGAAGGTTTGCAAAAAGTTACTCCTGGTAAACCAGTAAAAATAATTTCTCAAGAAGAGATGATGAAATTGAAGAAAGAGCAAATTACTGAAAATAAAAAAGGAAATAAATAATAAAAATATAAAATAAAGGGATATGATGGAAAAAGAAAAAACAGGCAATTTATTTATAAAACGTCCAAAACTAGCTATCGTAATATCATTAGCAATTATGCTTGCGGGTATGTTAATGATTACGGCATTACCTTTGGAAGAATACCCCTCAATTACCCCGCCTCAGGTAGTTGTAACTGCAACATATGCAGGTGCAAGTTCTGACGTTGTAGAAGATACAATCGCAGCACCGGTTGAGGCTCAATTGAACGGTGTAGAAGATATGATTTATATGTCATCTACATCTCAAAACGGTCAATATCAACTAACTTTATATTTTGAAATCGGTTCTGACCCTGACATGGCTGTAGTAAACGTTCAAAACCAATTGCAATTGGTTACTCCTCGTTTGCCTGAAGAAGTTAGAAGGTATGGGTTGTCAGTAAAGAAATCAACTGGTGGTCCAGGTTTGATGATGATTTCTATTAATTCTCCTACTAATACATATGATTCTTTATATATTGCAAACTATGCATCTATTTTTATTAAAGATGAACTTGCTCGTATTAAAGGTGTTGGTAAAGTTCAAGTTTTCGGATCAAAAGATTATTCTATGAGAATTTGGCTTGATGCAGCTAAAATGGCAAACCTTGGAGTTTCTGTATCTGAGGTAAATGCAGCAATTCAAAATCAAAACACTCAAGTTCCTGCAGGTGATTTGGGCGTTGAACCTATGAAAAATAAGCAGATGATTAAGCTTACAATGAGAACAAAGGGTAGATTGAAAGATGTTTCAGAATTTGAAAACATTATTGTTCGGTCAAAAACAGACGGTTCTCAAATCAAATTAAAAGATATTGCAAGAGTAGAATTAGGTGCTGAAAGTTATTCGTATTTCTCAAGAATTGGCGGTAAAGATACTGCAATGATTTCAGTAAGTCAATTGCCTGAAGCTAACGCAATAGATTTATCAAATAAAATCAGAGCAAAAATGGAAGAATTAAGTAAGAGTTTCCCTCAAGGTATTGAATACAAAATACAGCGTGATGAAACTGAATTCGTTAGAGAATCAATTAAAGAAGTAATTAACGCAATTGCTTTGGCTATTGTACTTGTAGGTATTGTTACTTATATGTTCTTAGGTAGTGCAAGAGCTGCTTTAGTTCCATTCTGTGCAATTCCTGTATCATTAATCGGGGTATTTATATTCATGAATATTCTCGGGTTTTCTATAAATCTGTTAATTTTATTTGCCTTGGTACTTGCAGTAGGTTTAGTTGTTGACGATGCTATTGTTGTATTGGAAAACACACAAAGGCATATTCAAGAGGGGAAAAATCCTGTTGATGCAACAGAAGTTACGATGAAAGAAGTATTTGGTGCAGTACTTGCAACTTCTTTAGTATTAATGGCAGTATTTGTGCCTGTTTCTTTTATGGCAGGTATTACTGGACAAATGTTTAGACAATTCGCTTTATGTATCGCTTCATCAATAGGTTTATCTACGTTAGTTGCACTTACTTTAGCACCTGCTTTATGTGCAATGATTTTAAAATCTGGTGAAGAAAAGGCAGATTTTGAATTTATTCAAAAATTCGATGATTGGTTTAATAATGTAAGAGATAAATATTTAGAAGGTGTAAAAGTATTTATAGATTCTCCAAAAATTACTATTAGTTTATTTACTGGAATCATAATTTTTACATCTGTAATGTTTTATTTGATTCCGAAGGGATTCTTACCAACGGAAGATAAAGGTGCAATTTTTTCTCAAATTCAGCTTCCTGACGGATCTTCTGCTTCTAGGACAGAGATGGTTGCTGCTGAAGTTGAAAAAAGAATATTAAATATGGATGGAGTTGATACAACTATTACTTTAGTTGGTTATTCCGGAGAAAATACTGCGTTAATCGTTGCCCAATTAAAAAACTGGTCAGAACGTAAAAGTAAAGATCAATCAATGCAGAGTATATTAACTAAAATTAAAAAGGAATTTGCAAATTATCCATCTGCAACAATTGCATCATTCTCTCCTCCTTCAATTTCAGGTTTAGGTATGTTCGGAGGTTTTGAATACCAATTGCTTGATAAAGGAGATAGAACTCCTCAAGAATTATACCAAGAAGCTCAAAAAATGATAGGTGAAGCTAATAAAAATCCGGCTTTCCAAATGGTATATACATCATTTACTGCTGATTTGCCTCAGTTGTTAATAAAAGTTGATGAAGATAAGGCTCTTGCTCAAGGAGTTGATATTTCTGAAATTTACAGTGCATTATCAGGATATTTTGGAAAATCTTATGTAAATGACTTTAACAAATATGGTCGTGTATACCGTGTGTATTTACAAGCAGACGATGAATTCAGAGAAAAACCTTCTGATATCAATAAAATTTATGTAAAAAATAAACTTGGATCAATGGTTCCATTATCATCAGTTGTAACTATAAGTAATATTGTTGGGCCTTATAGTTTGACAAGATTTAACATGTATCCTGCAATTACAATCAACGGTCAGGCTAGAAACGGTGTAAGTTCAGGTCAGGCAATGTCCGCTATGGAAAATCTTTCAGATACAGTTTTGCCAAAAGATATGGGTTATGCTTGGTCTGGTAGTTCTTTACAGGAAAAAGAATCAAGTGGTCAAATTGGACCAATATTAGCAATGTCACTTGTATTTATTTATTTGTTCTTAGTAGGTTTATACGAAAGTTGGATGTTGCCTATTGCAGTATTATTAATTTCCCCTGTAGCTTTGGTTGGTGCTTTATTCTTCCAATATGTCGCAGGATATTCTTTGGATTTGTATTCACAAATCGGACTTGTTATGTTAATTGGTTTGTCTACAAAACAAGCTATTTTAATCATTGAGTTTGCAAAAGATGCTCATCAATCCGGTATGAGTATTAAAGATGCTGCTATGCAAGCTGCGAAATTAAGATTTAGAGCCGTTATGATGACCAATATTGCATTTATCTTAGGTCTTTTACCATTGGTATTTGCTAAAGGTGCTGGTGCTGCTAGTAGAAATTCTGTTGGTATGACAGTATTTGGAGGTATGATGGCTGTTGCGTTTATCGGTACTTTTTTAGTTCCGGCATTTTTCGTAATGGTTGAAAACCTTAAAATCTATATTGGACAGAAAGCTAAAACATTTAAGAAAAAGGATAACTAAATGTTGTTGAAAAGAATAATATTATTAAGTTTAATAATTAGTTTTATAAATATAAATACATCTTTAGCCTATGATATCGGAAATGAGGTTAATGAAAAAGAATACCCTTCTGCAGATGCAGTATTACCAAAACAAAACGATAAAGCTGATTTTGTAATCGAGGGATCTGTTGAAAAAAATATAGATATGACCTTGGATAAATGTATAGAATTAGCACTTGGTAATAATCCTCAAATAAATGCAGCATTCCATGATATATTGGCTTCTGATGCAAGAATTAAGCAGGTGTGGTCAAATTACTTTCCTCAAGTAAGTTGGCAGACAGGTTACACAAGAATTAGACAATTACAATTATCAGATGCTTTAGGGAAAAACTTAACATTTAACTATTTTATTCTAGGTCAGGTAACTTTACAACAAATGTTATATGACTTTGGGGTTACGCAAAACCAAGCAACAATTAAACGTTTGGATTATGAAGCATATAAGACAACTCTAGGTGCAACCATTAATGATGTTATTTATCAAACAAAAGATGCTTATTATAATCTTCTTTATGCTTTTGAGAATAAACGAGTGGCAGAAGATACAGTAAATAAATTTGAAATGTTTTATAATCAAGCAAAAGCATTCTACGAAATTGGTATGAATCCAAAAGTTGACGTAACTATTGCTGAGGTTAATTTAAGTAATGCTAAATTACAATTAATACAAGCTGATAATGCTGTTAATCTCGCAGTTGCGAGATTGAATAATGTAATGGGTGTACCTTTTATTGATAAATACAATGTCCAAGAACGATTGAAATACCAGCCTGTTGATGTAACATTCAATCAATCAATAGAAATTGCAAGAGATGCAAGACCTGAATTAAAATTAGCAGAATTAAAAGTTGAAAGCGCAAATCAAACACTTAAACTTGTAAAAAAATCATATTTCCCAACTTTGTCAATTGAAGGGCAATTACAAATAGGTGGTAAAAGCTGGACGTCTAACTATGGTTATAACCTTGGTGGATATTTGAATTTCCCGACAGTTAACGGTATGTTGATTAAAAATGAAATTCAAGAAGCAAGATACTTGTATGACAAAGAAATTGCAAATGCAAAAAATACTCAAAATCAAATCTATCTTGAAATTCAAAATGCATATTTGATGCTTGAAGAAAAGAAAAATCAAATGCCTGTTGCAATGCTAGGTGTAAAACAGGCTAAAGAAAACTATGAATTATCATATGGCAGATATAGAGTAGGTGAAGCAAATCCGACAGAATTGAAAGATGCGCAAATTAATTATCAGCAGGCTCAATTAAGTTACTATAATGCTCTATATCAATATAATTCTGCAAAAGCATCACTAGAAAAAGCTATTGGGAAGAATTTAGTACCTAATGAATCAGATATTGTAGAATTAGGAAAATAAATTTTTAACAAATGTTAACATTATCTAATAAAAAAAAGCAATTTTTTTAACTCGATATACTTTATATATATGTAAGAGATAAATAAAGAGAGAGAAAAGAAAATGTTAGCAACAACAGCTGAATCAAATAATAATACAAGCGGAAACGGACAATTTGGAGCTTTAACAAGAAGAAAAAAACAAAAAGTAGAGCACAAAGAGTTCAGCATCGAAGATTATAACTATCTTGCACAAACAGATAGAAGAATGCGTTTCAATAATTCAAAAGATCCAATTTATTATGTATTTGATGTTATTGAAAACAGGCCAATCTCAACTTTGGCAAAAGAATTTGTAAAAGATTCATTCTTTGAAATAACAAATTTTGTATCACAAGTCGTTAGATAATCAATAGGAATTTAGGAAAAAGGAATATTTAAAAGATGGTATTTAACCATCTTTTTTATTTTATTCATAAACAAAAAAACCAACATTTCTGTTGGTTTTTTGTTGTATATATTTTGAAAAATATTAACGTTTTGAGAATTGGAAACGTTTTCTAGCACGTTTACGACCGTATTTTTTACGTTCTTTAACACGTGGGTCACGAGTTAGAAGTCCTTCTAAACGTAAAACGTTTTTGTATTCTTCATTAGCTTTAACTAACGCTCTTGAAATACCATGTCTGATAGCTCCGCATTGAGCAACAACACCGCCACCTACTGCTTTTACTCTTACATCATATTTTTCTTGATTGTCAGTTAATACTAAAGGTCTGTATACTAACATTTCAATTGCAGGTCTGTTTCCGATATAATTTTTTAATGTTTTACCGTTAACGAAGATACGACCTTTACCTTTTACAAGTTTAACAACTGCGATAGAGGTTTTTCTACGTCCTGTAGCCATAATTTCTTTATCTGCCATTATTTAGCCTCCTTTTCCAACACGATTGGTTTTTGAGCAGCGTGTGGATGTTCGCTTCCGTTGTATACTTTTAATTTAGTGAATTGTGTATTACCTAAAGTATTATGTTGAAGCATGCCTTTTACTGCTTTTTCAATCAGTAATCTTGCATCTTTTTCACGTAATTCTTTTACGCTAGCTGATTTTAATCCACCAGGGAATCCTGTATGGTGATAATAAATTTTATCAGTTTCTTTTTTACCTGTTACCAAAACTTTTTCAGCATTGATTACGATAACGAAATCACCTGTATCAACGTTTGGTGTATATTCAGGTTTATTTTTTCCTCTTAAAATATTTGCGATTCTAGTAGCTAATCTGCCAAGAACTTCTCCTTCAGCATCGATTAGATACCATTTTCTTTCAACTTCTAGAGGTTTTGCTGAATATGTTTTCATGCTTAGTCTCCATTTATATTTTGTTTAGTATTCTACTTTCATTAATGTCAACCCGTATGGACTGACTGTTTGTCCTGCTTTTGTTCTATCGCATATTTCAAGAACTTCTTTCATATGCTCAGCTTGCAGGTTATGTCCTTCTATTTCTAGAAGGGTTCCGACAATTGTTCTTACCATATTATATAGAAACCTGTTCCCTACAATATCGATAATAACTTTATCACCGTCTTTTTTGCATTCGGCTTTTTCAATAAAGCAAATTTTGCTCGGGTTTAGCGTTCCGGAACTTTTGAAACTAGAAAAATCATGCTCGCCTAATAAATAATTTAGGCTTTTTTGCATTCTTTCAATGTTAATTTCATATTTAATTCTCATTAAATCGCCATCAAAAGCGTTTTTACATTTACGATTAATAAATACATATCTGTAATATCTTTTTTTAGCAGATTTTTGAGCGTGAAATCTATCATCGACTTGTTCCAAATCACTAACGGAGATGTCTTTGGGAAGAATTTCATTAAGATGATAGACAAACTTTGAAGCAACAATAGGTTTGTCTATATCAAAATGAACTACCTGTCCTTTAGAATTGACACCTTTATCAGTTCTTCCGGAAAAAATTGTCTTTATTTGTCGGTTATTATTTTCGGTATTCCCGAATATCAATGTACTAATTGCTTTTTCAAGTTCTCCTTGTATTGTCGGAGTATCTATTTCTTTGCCGTTTTCAAATTGGATTTGGCTTCCGGCATAATTTTTACCGATATACTGAACTTGAAGTGCGTAACGCATGGCTTATACCAATTGGATTAGAGCCATTTCAGAAGCGTCACCGCGTCTTGGAGGTAATCTGAATATTCTTGTATAACCGCCTTGACGATCAGAATATTTTTTACCAATGATTACGAATAATTTTCTTAAAACTGTTTCTTCAGCTAATTTTTTGTCAGCAGAAGGAGTTTCAAAAATTTCGCCTGTTGCTAAATCAATATATTTTCCAGTTTCTTTGTCAAATATAAATTTAGCTGCTTGACGACGTGCGTGTAAGTCGCCTCTTTTTGCAAGGGTGATAATTTCTTCAGCATATGGTCTTAAAGCTTTTGCTCTAGCCATAGTTGTTTTGATTTCACCATGTACAAAAAGTTCAGTTGCTAAAGAACGTAACAAAGCATCTCTTTGATCCTTTGCTTTTCCAAGCGTATGTTTTTTAGTTTGGTGTCTCATTTTTTTATTCCTTTATGTTTTATTATTATACTTCTTCTTCAATTTCAGGGTTTGGAGCTAAGTCTAGTCCAAAGTGGTGAAGTCTTTCTATTACTTCGTCAGAAGATTTCTTTCCGAAGTTTTTAATATTTAATAAATCATGTTCTGATTTTTTCAATAATTCAGCCATTGAATTGATACTTGCACGTTTCAAGCAGTTATATGCTCTTACAGAAAGTTCCAATTCTTCAATAGTCATTGTTGGAGTGTTTGTATCATCTTCAACTTTTTCTTCAACAGCTATTGATGGTGTAATTACAGGTTGACCTGTGATTGATGAAATTTGCATAAAGTGATCAATCAAAAGATTTGAAGCTTGGCTTAATGCATTTGTTACATCAATAGATCCGTTTGACCAGATTTCTAAAGTCAATTTATCAAAGTCGATAGAATCTCCAACACGAGTGCTTTCTACGTTATAGCTTACACGTTTGATAGGCATGAATGTTGCATCGATAGGAAGAACATCGATTGATGCACCTTTAGAATCTCTAGGTACATCGTGAGCTACATATCCTTTTCCTGTTTCTACAACGATGTCTGCGTGGAAGCTACCACCATCTGCAACTGTACAAATTAACCAATCAGGGTTAACTACTTTTACACCTGCAGGAAGCTGAATATCACTTGCAAGTACTGCGCCCGGACGATCAACATCTATTCTTAAGTGTTGAGGTTCTTTGGAATCAGTTTTTACAACCAATCCTTTAAGGTTAAGCATAACATCGATAACATCTTCTAATACACCAGGGATAGCAGTATATTCGTGAGTAATACCTTCTATTCTTACAGATGTAACAGCAGTTCCTTCTAAGCTTGAAAGAAGTACACGTCTTAAAGAGTTACCAATTGTTGTACCGAAGCCTTTTTCTAATGGTTCAATTACGAATTTACCGTATTGTGAACCGTCAGAACTTGTTGTTGTATTAACACATTTAATTTTTAATTCCATTTTTTAATCTCCTAGTTGTTGTTAACTATTTGTTTTTATTGTTCGGGTTTAAAATTCATTATTTAGAATAGTACTCGATTACAAGTTGTTCTTTGAATTCAGGATCTAATTCTTCTCTTTCTGGAATTCTGTCGAAAGTAATTTTTAGAGCCTCTTTATCAATTGTCATCCAAGCTGGTGCACAAGCCATATCAATTAATTCAGTTACACTTTTCAAAAATGCGCTGCTTTTTGATTTGATTGTGATTACATCACCTGCTTTAACTAAATATGATGGAATATCTACTTTTTTATCGTTTACAAGAACGTGACCGTGGTTAACGATTTGTCTTGTTTGTTTACGAGTGATACCTAATCCTGCTCTGAAAAGAACGTTATCTAATCTTGATTCTAAGATTTGTAAAAGGATTGTACCTGTTACGCCTTTTCTTCTTGCAGCTTCTTTATAATATTTAGCGAATTGTTTTTCACTTACTAAATAAGTAAATCTGATTTTTTGTTTTTCTGCTAAGTGAATAGCATATTCAGAAAGTTTTTTTCTAACAGCACCGTGTTGGCCTGAAGCTGTTTGTCTCATAGAAGATGTTAATTTTCTGTTTGACAAATCTTTTACTTTTTTATTTCTGAATAATTTATTACTTGGTCCTGTATATCTAGCCATTTTATTTATTTCTCCTTTTGTTTGTGATAGGGCATCTATGGTTTGCTGTTTTGGCTTTTAACGCAAGCCCCTATCGATTTGTTTCCTTTTACTTAATTCGTCATTATACACGACGTTTTTTAGGTGGACGGCATCCGTTGTGAGGGATTGGAGTTACGTCTTTGATTAATGTAATTTCCAAACCTGCAGCTTGGATAGCTCTGATTGCAGTTTCTCTACCTGAACCAGGTCCTTTGATATGAACTTCAACTTTTTTCATACCTTGATCGATTGATTTTTTAGCAACAAGTTCAGCTGCTGATTGAGCTGCGAATGGTGTGCCTTTTCTAGCACCTTTGAAACCTGTAGCTCCTGCTGTTGCCCATGCAATAGCATTACCTTGAGTATCTGTTGAAGTTACGATTGTATTGTTAAATGTTGATTGAATGTGTACAACACCTTGCAATACGTTCTTTTTTTCTTTTTTCTTAGTTTTTACTGGTCTTGCCATTTTTATTTCCTCTATTTTTAAAATTAATTATTTACTAAACTGTTTTCTTTTTAGTGATAGCTAAGCCTTTTTTACCACGTCTTGTTCTAGCGTTAGTTTTTGTTCTTTGTCCGCGACATGGAAGGTTGCGTTTATGTCTTAGACCTCTGTAAGATCCGATTTCTTGTAAACGTTTAATGTGTAAAGAAACTTCACGACGAAGGTCACCTTCAATGTGATAGTTTGCTAATTCGTTTCTTAACAATTTAATATCTTCATCTGTTAAGTCATCTGTTCTTAAATCAGGTGAAATTTTTGTAGCATCAAGAATTTTTTTTGCTCTAGTCGGTCCGATACCGTAGATGTATGTTAATGCTATTTCCATTCTTTTGTTACGAGGTAAATCTACCCCTGCTAGTCTTGCCATTTTAATTTTTCCTTTCTTGTTGTTAGATTTTTTTTGATATGAGGCTTAAATTCTTCCTCACCATCTGCCGTTAAGCTCGCAGATTCAGCTTATTTTTGTTGTTGTGAATTAACCTTGTCTTTGTTTATGTTTTGGGTTTTCACAAATTACTGCGATTCTGCCTTTTCTTTTGATACATTTGCATTTATCGCACATTGGTTTTACTGATGATCTAACTTTCATTTTTCTTTCCTTTATATTGTGTTTGTACGTGAGATTTTTATTTATTTTAGGCGGAATGTGATTCTGCCTCTGCTTAAGTCGTATGGTGTCATTTCAACTTTTACTTTGTCACCCGGCAAAATTCTTATGAAATTTTTTCTGATTTTGCCTGAAATATGTGCTAAGATTTCGTGATCATTTTCTAGTTTTACGCGAAACATAGCGTTAGGCATTGCCTCTAAAATTGTACCTTCAAATTCTATAACGTCTTTTGACATATTTTCCTCATTTGGTTAAATTCGGCTGTTAAATATACACCTAATTTAGGCGCTATTATAATCTTACTTGCAAAATATTTGTTTGCAAGCGGTTTTGACATGTTTTTCATACAAAAAAAGTAACAAATTTATTGAGTGTTTTTCTAAAAACGTCACACTAACAATATTCGCTTGAATCTTAAAAAATCATTATTAAAGCAACTTTTCAGACTTTTGTAAATTTTTCTTAATATTTTTAATTATTTGTATTTTTAATTAAACAAAATAAAAAGTACTAATAATCCATTTTCCAACCTTCATCAATAATTCTTCCCGCACAAGATGTGTTGTGCATGAATCCCATTGGAGCATAATCATCTTTTTTGCAGCATCCTCTACATTCTTTCCAATATGGAAAATCTACACAGGTTGTTTCTTTGCATAGTTTGCTGCCACCTGGTACTATATATGGAGGATCTAGTATTACACCAAAATAAAAAATATCTCTTCCAAAGACATTTGGTCCTTTGTATCCATTGGTATCAATATAAAAGTGTCCTTGATTATTTACAGCAGTTGAATAACCTATTGGAAAAAAATAATAATTGAATATTATTGCTCCATTTGGCATAATAAAAATATTTCCAGAGTAATTTTTTTTATTACTTGGGTTTAGTATTTCTGTTGAATACTGGTAGTTCTCTGCTATTTGTAAATCTCCTTTAAAAAATTTTTTGAAATTGTTAAAAAATTTAGAGCATCTTGCTTCGCTATATTGGGGATCAGTTCCGCAACCGGCTCCACTTAAACTACGGAAAGTGTCGCTTTCCGCTAAAGATGTAGCCCCTTCACTGTTGGCCATCTGCGAAAAGCCATTTGTTAAAATGGTGTAATTTGCCTTTAATTGATTAACCCATACAATTCTTTTGTAATTCATGATTATTGTGGGTAAAGTAATTGCAGCTACTATACCAACTATTCCTAATGTAATTAATATTTCTGCTAAAGTAAATCCCTTATTCATACTCTATTCTCCAATGAATAATACTACATTTTTGAACATAATAATGTTCATAAATACATTATTTAACATTTTTATATTCTTGTCAATAGTATAGGATATGAGATATGAAAGATGAAAGATTACTCCAATTAGGGCAAAAAATAAGATATGAAAGGTTAAAAAAGGGTTTAAGTCAAGAAGGCTTAGAAGAAAAATCTATGGTTTCAAGAAGAACTATCAGTGAAATTGAAAGAGGTAATGCTGATATTAGATATACAAATCTTTTACAAATTGCAGAGGCATTAAATATGTCTGTATCTGAATTATTAAATTTTAAATTATAATTATTAATTTTTTTTACAAATTTTATGTTTTTTGAAATTGGCTGGGAATAATATACTTAATATAAATAGATGCAATATTAAGGAGAGATTCTATGGCTATAAAAGTTGATGGAATACAATCGGAAGATGAGTTAAGAAAAGCGCAGGCAGCTGCTCAGGCTCAAGGTACATCTATTACTAATTATAATGAGTGGGCTCAAATTCTGCAGGAGTTTCAAGATAACGGTATAGAATCGACAGGCTCATATTCAGGTGATAAAGCTAGAATGCAAGAAATTCAAGCTGCAATGCAGGAGTATGCAGCACAATTACAAGAGCAAGAAAAGGTTCAGCAGAATTCCCCAGATAATAAAGAAACTGAAAAAGTTCAAAAATCGTCGGAAACGGACAGAAATCAAGAACTGAAAGCTACTGTCGCGAATGCTACAAGTTCTCAAATTATGGCAGATTATATGAAATATTATCACTTATTAATGTAATAAAAAATCACCTTTTAAAGGTGATTTTTTTAATTAAAAAGTTTTCAAGCGATTTAATGGCCAGAATAAAAATACAGCTCTACCAATAAATCTGTCTTCAGGTAATAACCCCCACCAGCGACTATCATATGAATTTCCTCTATTATCTCCCATCATTAAATATTGATGTTCTGGAATTATAATAGGACCACAGATCATATCTTTAGTGCACGGTTTTCCATAATATTCACTCATAATATATGGTTCATTAAGAGGTTCATCATTTATATATACTCTACTTTTACCGTCTTTATCTGTTTTTATTTCAAATTTATCTCCAGGAGTTCCAATTACTCTTTTTATATAAGCAACATCTTTGCAGAAAAATCCAGTAAGACGAGAAAAAATTTTCCAAGGTGTATTTTTTAAAACTTCAAATGGAGGGTAAAATACCATTATATCTCCGCGTTTTGGAGTTTTGTAAAATCTTGAAAATCTTTCAACTATAATTCTATCGCCTTCAATAAGAGTTGGGCGCATTGATGCTGAAGGTATCCAGCGTATTTCTCCAATAAAAAATCTTATTATAATAACCATTACAACAACAAATACTATTGTTTCAATGGTTTCTCTTACCATTGGATTAATTTTTAGGTAGTTTTCTTTGATTTTTTTTATAAATTCCTTAATTTTATTCATTTTTAAGAAGTCCTAAAAGCTCTATTATTGCTATTTTATATTTGTTTTCTTCTATATGTTTTATTGCTTGATATGCTTTTTCTATGTAATTATTTAACAAAATCTGACTTTTTTCAATACCATTTGTATAATTTTCTGTATTCCCTGCGTAAATGATAGGTGCTGTATAGATCCCATCTTTAATATCTGTTTTAGAGGTTTTTATATTGATAATGTCATCTCTTATTTGGAAAGCTATCCCAAAATTTTTTGCGAATACTAATGCGTTTTCATTAGAATTGGCAAGAAGTAAGCTCCCGCAAATAGCTGTTTCGAATAATTTGGCTGTTTTTTGTTCTGTTTTTTTTATGTAATCTTCTATTGTAGGGATTTGAAATTTTGAAAATTGTTGATTTATTTCACCCTTAGTCATAAAAGATAGTGTTTCTGCAAACATTTCTACTATTTTTATAGAGTTTAATTGTGCAATATAATTTAGTGCTATAGATAAGATATAATCTCCTGAAATTACTGCGAGTTTATTATCAAATTCATTATTAATTGTTTTTGAGTTTCTTCTAATGTTACTTTCATCAATTACATCATCATGAATTAATGATGCATTGTGTACAAGTTCAATTGCTGTTTGTAATATTATTTGTTTTTCATCTATATTTAAACCAAGAGCTTTTAAATATAAAAAAGATATTAATGGTCTAATATGTTTTGAAGGTGCATTTAAGATGTTTGAAAGTTTTGTATTTAATGGCTCCTGAATATTTATATCAGAAGTTAAATTTATACATACATCTTCTATTTCATTTTTTACTGTATTCAATATTTTAGAATACTTTTCCTGAAAATTCATATGTAATATTTTATCATAAATATTTTATAGAATTATATTTTAGTGTCTAAATAAATTTGCAAAAAGAAAAACGACTTGCTTACGCTCGTCGTTGGAAAATCAATAGGAAAAAGGGAAAGGAAAAATTTTATATTTGTGTTATGGATAAATATTTTTAATTTATCCGAAAGTTTTGAAAGTAGATTCAGTATTTTTTTCAATAACTTTTTGTACTGCATCCATTTCAGTTGAAATTGCATCTTGTTCAGTGTCAAGTTGTTTTAATCTTAATTCTAAGTTTTTATCTTGAGCTTGAACAATTTCGATTTTTGCATTAATTTCATCGATTGCTTGATCATATTCATATTTTTCATATTCATATTGATTCATAGCATCATTATAAGCATCTTGGTCAGTAACTGTAGAAGTTGTTAGAGCATAAGTTACACCTGTATCTTCAATAGGATTTCCATCTTCATCGTATTGAGGTATAGTGATATTAATGTATCTACCAGAGCTGTCTTTTTCTATGTGACAACCAGTTGAAGCTTTTACTTCTTCTGTTTTTGTTTCACTGCCGATTGTGTAGCAATTAATATTAGATTGAGAATTGCCGTTATCATCATAGTTAGCTTTTTCTAAATCTGTTTTTTTGTAGAAATATGGGCTGTATTCTCCTGTTGTTGAATTTTTTACGTATCTTACAAGGTAATCATCACCACCATATTTGCTTTTTAATAATTTAATATATTCTGCTTCTTCTTTTTGCAAGTTTGCTAGTTGATCTGCTGATAATGATTTTAAGTATTCGTCATCACTGTTTAGAGTTATTTCTTTATCAGTAGTATCAATTTCTGTTCCACCTTGAAAATCTGGAGTAGAATAGTATTTTTTATCTTTAGAATTGTAATAAGCTGTTGTTCCTTCAATGTCATAAGTGATAGCATCGCTCATGTTTCTTAATGTTGCAGATCCTACTTTGAATACTGATCTGTCATTATTAGCATTAACAATACTAGTAGATGCTCCAACAACGGAGAAATCATCATTCCATTGTCTAATGTAGCTTATAGAATATGTACCATCAGTTTGAGCAATCATTGAAGTAATTTGGTTTGTTAAAGCACCATCTTCGAAAGTATACACAGTTTTTGTGTAATCGTCGACAGACGGTGGAGTCGGTACTGACATACCCAACAAATCGTTGTAGTAGTTAGCAGATTGGTTTGACAATGTTGTTCTTTGTTGGTTGATCTGTTGACCTTCAAATTCAACATTGGTTTTTCTGGCTGTCAGACCTAAAAATCTAGCTTGTGACGCTGCCATTCCCATTGCTGTCGATCTTCCTTTCTTGTTACTTAGTACTCGTATCCATGTTATCGACACATGAGAATTAAAACTTTAATCATGTTTTAAAACATGTTAAGAATTTGTAACATGTTATTTTTGAGGTTGATTTCTAAAGCGGTCTGAAATATAAGATAGGATTGCTCCTCCGATTTCTTCATTAGGATCAAAATTTGAGGTTTGAGGTCTAATAGAATTTTGTATTAACATTTTAATGAGAGGACCAAAGGCATCAGGAACTTGTGTTTTTCTATAAATTCCTGCAAGATATGTTTGAATATTAGGGGAAGTTGTATTATTAAAACGTGATAATACTGGGTACATTTTTTCAATACCTTTTACGCCATTATCAAGCATAGAATTTACAATATGTAGAGTTTCTACTATTTGTGTTTCATTGTTAGAATGAATTAAAATATCTGTAAGATATGGCAAAGCAGCTTCTTTTTGAGAGACAAAATGATCTACTTTATTTTTATCTACAATTGTGTAATTCCTGTTACCTTGTGGTAGTTGACAAGGTATATATTGATTTTGTTGGATTTTATGTGGTTGTATTGAGATATAATTATACATTTGGATCTCCTTAGCTTATGAATATACAAACGGAGGTCCGTTTTTAATTTCGAATAATATATTATCTGCTATTACTTTTAATTCTTCTTTTGGTTTTCCATTTTGGGCTTGTTTGTAAAATTCATCAACAAGTGGTTGTATTGCAGCTTCTTTTTTTGATTTAAAGTTTCTTAGTTCTGTGGATATTAGTCTGTTTTGTAATTCTACTTCAGTTTTAGCATTAAGTTTTTTCACCTGAACTTCTTTTATTGCATCACCTGCAAGTTTCCCTCCATAGCTGAGCGCAGTAATTCCTGTTATCCCGAAGAATAATTGTTTGAATTGTTTATTATTTGTATCTAAAAGCCAGTTGTAGAAAAATGCTCTATAGTCATCTACGTGTGAGTAGAATGTAGGTTTTGGAGTCCCATCACCGCCAATTGTTTCATTTACCTTTGTGGTTGATGTTTCTGCTTTTTTTATGAGTCTTTGCGTAAATTCATCAACTTCTGATTTATTCCATTTTAATCCTTTTAAGTATTCTTTTATTGTATCTGCATGAGCATCTATTGATTGAAAATGAGCTTCCAGTAATTTCTTATCATTTTCTTTTGTTGTATCTGAAGAGTTTTTTACTATTTCTCTAATAAGATTTTTTCTGTTTTTTGCATAATCTTCTAAAAGTGACTTACTTTTACTTAAGTTTTTAAGAGATAAGTAACCTAATCCGATTATTGTTGCAATTGTAGTTGCACCGAGAAGAAAATAGTTTAAGTTGTTATTATCAGAGCTATTATTCTGGTTATTGTATTTTCCAGTAAAACGAAGATGTTTGCCAAAATTTGGAAGGATTTTTTCTTTATCATCAGATAAATATTTGCTGAATTCTTTAGCTTTTTCTGACAACATACTTCTTGTAATTTGGATTTTGCCGGCAAAAGATTGAGTTTCTATATCAATTAATTTTTCTTGCATGTCCTTTTGGATATCTGCTTCGCGTTTTTTTACCCAAACATCTTTGAAGCCATCAAAGAAAGTTTTTCCCATAAATCCCATCGCACTTAATGTGAGAACTCCTATACCTGCTAGAATTGTTTTTCTTGTCGGACTTGCAATCATTTGGTATAGAGCTTGATGTTTTTCATCATTAAGAGCTACATTTCTTGTAAGTTCAGGTAATCTTTTTTCATTTGATATTTTAAGGTTTATTTTTGTGTTTCGTTTTACAAATGCCGATAATAGTGTGATAGCCCCCATAACTCCAACAGCTATTGCGCTAATTGGCAGGATACTTTTTTCTGGAGAATTATTTTTTTCATACAATCTTGATGGCATTTTAGAATTTTCGGATATTACTAAAGTGTCACAAGTATCTTCAAGATTTACCTTACATTCAGGACAATCTTTTATGAAATTGTTTACTAAAACCCCTTCTTTAGTTTCATTATTTGCTCGTTTTTGGGTTGTTGTAAGATTTCTTTGTTGTCTTAATGTTTCACTGTCACGCAGTGGACTAATCGTCATTTCCTTCTAAATCCTTTTCATTTTCGCTTGTAAGCTTTTTATATAATTTGTGAATGAAAGTTCTTAATTCAAAAGCTTTTTTGGTTTCATCGATTTGTTTGTCGTTATTATCAGAATCTGCAGGTTGAAATATTGAAAAAATTGATTTAATTTTCTTTTTTATTTCTTTAAAGGTTTCTGATATTTTCTTTTCGATAGATGCTTTTAATTCACCCATCATTGCTGTTAATTTATCAGAAATATCTGCAAGTTTCTGTTGAATTGTTTGTATTGCATTTGAGATAGTTGTTGGTATATTTGCAATTGTTTTTATTATATTGCCTAATACTGTGTTTAATACAAAATTTACAGGTTTAGCAATTATTGCCGGTGTGTTATTTGAAAAAAATTGTGCAATATTTGCTAATTTTTGGCTTGAATTCATTAAAGCATTTTGGAATGCTTGAACATTTTGTGCAAAATTTTGAGCATCTTGTTCTCTTTGTAATTTTGCGTTTTGTTGAGCTTTTAAAAATGCTCCTATTGCTGCACATTCATTCCAGCTCATTTCTCCGGGTTTTGCTGAGAAATCGGCTTTTTTCATGCCTCCTCCACCCATACCGTTGCATATCGGGCATGCTCCTAGTGGCAAACCGTGCGGACAAGTCCCTACTCTTGCGCTATTTGTTTGTACGGCTGTAAGTGACATTAAAAAATCCTCTTTATGTTGAATTTATTAGAGGACAACTGAGAAAAATATATCTTATTACCGATGCTCGCAGTAAATAAGTTTTTCTGAGTATTCCGGCTTTTACGGTTGCGGCACAGCTGGAGATCTTCACTCCATTCCCTCTTTATTTAAAATCGTAAAATAATGGAAAGTTTATGTCAAATAAATTTTGTAGTTTGTTGACAAAATTTAAACAAAGTTATAAAATCAAAATACTTCAGTAAGGAAAGCATGGGTGAAATTCCCACACTGGACCGCAGCCGTAAAGTCGGAATGCTTATTGGAGTTGATGTTACCACGGAAATCTGGGAGAAATTTTTATTATGAAAAATGTAATTTTGAAAGACAACCGAGTTGTCGATTTCGGCTATGCTAAAAAGCCTTTTATGTCTAATCCTTTGGAGTCAGATAGAGATTCTAATTTGAATCTTGTAGATGCTTATTTAAAACAATTAGATTGGAAAGTTAATGAAAATTCTAATATGTCTTATTCTATTCAAGGGTTAAATAATTATATTGCATCTGAAATAAGCAAGCAGTATTGGTTAAATAGAATATATCCTGAAAATATTAAAAATGCTCATATCAATGGTGATATTCATATTCATGATTTGAATATTATATCAGTTTATTGTGTTGGTTGGGATTTAAAAGATCTTTTATCAGAAGGTTTTACTGGTGTAAAAGGAAAGGTTGAAAGTGCTCCTGCAAAACATTTTAGAACCGCATTAGGACAGATTGTAAACTTTATGTATACTATGCAGGGAGAAGCTGCCGGTGCTCAAGCTTTTTCTAACTTCGATACCATTTTAGCTCCATTCATAAGATATGATAATTTAGATTATAAACAGGTAAAACAAGCTATTCAGGAATTTGTATTTAATATGAATGTGCCTACTCGTGTTGGGTTTCAAACTCCATTTACTAATATTACTATGGATTTGAATGTCCCGTCATATTATGCAGAACAGCCTGTCATTATTGGCGGTGAACTTCAAGAAGCAACATATAAAGAATTTCAAAAAGAAATGGATATGTTGAATAAAGCATTTTTTGAAGTGATGATGGATGGAGATAATTCAGGACGTGTATTTACTTTTCCTATTCCAACTTACAATATTACAAAAGATTTTGATTGGGATAATGAAAATATTAAAGGTTTATGGAAAATGGCTGCAAAGTATGGTATTCCGTATTTTTCAAATTTTATAAATTCTGATATGTCCCCAGAAGATGCAAGATCAATGTGTTGTCGTTTGAGAATTGATAATAGAGAATTGGAATATAGAGGAGGAGGATTATTTGGTTCAAATCCTTTAACTGGATCTATTGGGGTTGTAACAATTAATTTACCTAAAATAGCTGAAGTTTCTAAAACTAAAGTTGAATTTTTAGAACGACTTGCTCAAAAAATGGAACTTGCGAAGGATAGTTTAGAAATAAAACGTAAGTTATTAGAGAATTTAACTGATAAGGAGCTATACCCATATACAAAATTTTATTTAAGAGATATAAAGGCTCGTTTTGGCGTGTATTGGAAAAATCATTTTTCAACAATAGGCTTAATTGGGATGAATGAGGCTTGTTTAAACTTGTTTGGCGAGAATATAGGTAGCTTACAAGGAAAACAATTTGCTATTGAAGTTATGGATTATATGAGAGCTAAAATTGTTAAAATCCAAAAAGAAACAGGAAATAATTATAATTTAGAAGCTACACCTGGAGAGGGTACTTCATATAGATTGGCAAAATTGGATAAAGATAAATATCCTTATTATACAAATTCAACGCAATTACCAGTAAATTATACTGATGATATTTTTGAAGTTTTGGATCACCAAGATGATTTGCAAACAAAATACACAGGAGGAACGGTTGTTCATATTTATGCAGGAGAAAGAATCCAAAGTATAAAAACAATGAAAAATCTTGTTAAAAAGATTTGCAATAACTATCATTTGCCATATTTTACATTCTCTCCAACTTTTAGTACTTGTCCAAATCATGGTTATGTTGCAGGTGAACATTTTACTTGCCCTGAATGTGGAGCGTCTTGTGAAGTATATTCTCGAGTTGTAGGTTATATTAGACCTGTGCAGCAATGGAATAAAGGTAAAAAACAAGAATTTTTAGATAGACAAGAGTTTAAAATAGGGAAATGTAAATGTTAATAGGTGGTGTACAAAAAACTTCCTTATTGGATTATCCAGATAAAATCAGTGTTATTATATTTACTACTGGTTGTAATTTTCGATGTGATTATTGTCATAATCCAGAACTAATTAATTCGAGTAAGACGCCGGCATGGACTTGTGCCGGTGTCTTAGAGTTTTTGAGTACAAGAAAAGGTAAACTTGATGGGGTCGTAATTACAGGAGGAGAGCCTTGTATACAGGTTGGATTGTTAGATTTTATAAAGCAAATAAAATCTATGGGTTTTCTAGTAAAACTTGATACAAATGGGACTTCGCCTAATGTTTTGAAAGAATTAATGCCATTTATTGATTATATTGCTATGGATATTAAAGCTCCTTTATATAAATATAGTAATATTGTAAATATTGATGTTGATGTAAAAAAAATAAAAAAAAGTATTGAATTAATTATTAATTCTGGGATTGATTATGAGTTTAGAACTACAGTTGTGAAATCTCAGCTTAGTATGGTTGATTTAATTAATATAGGGAAATTAATTAGTGGAGCAAAAAAATATTATTTACAAAAATTTGTGCCTTCTAAATTATTAAATGAAACTTTCCTGAATGAAAAAACTTATTCAGATGAAGAATTTAAAGAAATAATTAATAGATTATCCATATATATTAATAATATCTATATTCGTTAATTAATATCTTGAAAATGCTTAAGGAATAGTTTATAATATAAAAAACGAGGAGTGAAAGTATGAAAATTTCAGTATGTTGCAGTGGCTCAAAAGAGTCGCTAGTAAAGCCTAGCGCGTTAAGTGCCTATGCTAAAGGAAAAAGTAATAAAAAAAATTCTGCATTTACCTTAGCAGAAATGATGGTAGTAATGCTCATCATGAGCATAATTTTAGCAG